>Ga0209455_1000661_pt1 | contig 20976 bp, 14 predicted proteins | sample AraplaCol_mCL_r2_FD_184275 | JGI IMG/M metagenome (GOLD analysis project Ga0209455, IMG submission 184275) | Arabidopsis root microbial communities from North Carolina, USA - plate scrape CL_Col_mCL_r2 (SPAdes) (version 2) | ecosystem: Host-associated > Plants > Roots > Endosphere | place: USA... | reverse complement strand
GCACGATCAACCATGCGATGGCGATCACGGCACCAGCCAGCTATCTCGCGCCGCGGATCGCCTATCCGGCCTATGCCTTCGACCGCAACGCTTTGACCGAGGCGCATGCTTATGCCGGCTCGCTGCCCATGGGCGCTCATCTCGCACTTTCCCCCAATATCGACATTGCCAGCCTGAACCTCGCCACTGCCGAAGGCCGCGCCATCGCCCAGGCAGCGCAGACCTTCGGTTTCATCATCGTCGACAGGGGCGGGGAAGGCTTCACCATACGCATCCGTCACAACAGTGACCAACCCCTGGCTGCCATACGCAGCTGGTCCTCGCCGCTTCAAGCCGACCTGAACACGATCTTTGCCCATCTCGTGCTGCTCAACTGAGAGCGCCCCGAGATGGATCGTCACTTCTGAGAGTCACCGCCTTCCGCCGCCGCCAGCGCCAGGATCGGCCGGGCCGAAGGTGACGCGGAGACACTGACCAGAACGGGAATGCCAAGATCCCTTTCCAGCCTTTCGGCCGAGATGTAACCGCGACGCAGGAACTCCGACAAAAAGGCCGTGAGCAGCGCCACGATGACGGCGAGCATCAGGCCGGCTGCGACGATGACCAGACGGATGGGAGCCGGCTTCAGCGGCGCCGATGCCGTTTCGATAACGCGCACATTGGTTGCCCGCTTGGCGCCGACATCTTCAACCATCTGGCGCTCATGCAAGGTCTTCATCGCCGTCGCATAGGCCTGTTCGGCCAGCGTTTCCTGGCGCGTCAGATCGTCAAGCTGGGCCTTCTTGCCATAAAGCTGTTGGATGTTGCCGGTAACAGCAGCGAGCTGCGATTCCAGCTCCTTATGCTGCTGCTGGGCGGCTGCAATGGCGCTTTGCGCCTTCACCTGGTCGAGCTCAATGGTGGCATAGACATCATTGCGGCCCTTGCGCACCGCCGAAGGCTGGGCATTCTGCTGCAGCTTGGCGATTTCCTGCTCCATCGCCGCAATCTGCTTCTGAACTGTGACGACCTTGTCGCTCTTGTCGGTATAGGTCTGCAGCAGTTCTGACTGGCGCTGCTTCAAGCCGTTCAGTGAATCGCGGGCATCCTGAATACGGCGGTCGGTTTCGCTGTCGGCATATTGCAACACCTCGGGCGGCGTGGTGGCCAATTGCGACTGGGCGATCTTCAGCCGTTCCGCCGCATCGGCAGCATCGGTTTCCGTCTGCTGGAGCTGGCGTTGCAGATCGCCTCGCTGGCGCAGGAGAATGTCAAGCTGGGTGCCGTAATCCGAGACGCCAGTCTCGCTCTGATAGGCAGCGAGCGCCGCAGATTTGGCCGTCAGGTCCTGACGCGCCTGATCAGCCTTGGCCGCGACCAGACCCGACTGCACGTCAGCATAAATATCCTGACGCTTGCGCTGATAAGCGGCGACGAGGTCGTTGACCGCCTCGGCAGCGACGGCATTGTCGGCATGTTTGAACGCAACATCGATCGTGCTGCCCGACTTATCCGGAATGGCCGTCAGGTCGCGGCTGAATTCGCTGGCAGCGGCGTCCACGGGATCGATCAAGTCGCCGGCGCCGAGAACGCGGTTTACCAGCAGTCGCAGCACGCCGGGCCCACGCGCGATCTTCGGATAGAGACGTTCAACGCCGATCTGCTTGACGACCTCCTTAGCCAGCGAGCCGCTGGTCAGGATGCTGATCTCGGAATTGAGGATGGCGTCGCGTTCCAGCGACATGGTGGCCGATGCCTCGCTGCCAGCATCGGGCCGGGAGGTATATTCCGGCGATAGCAGCACAAGAAGTGTCGAATGCGCCGTATATAAGGGGGTCTTGTACCAGGCTGCGGCGCCCGCCGCGATCAGCACGATCGCCGCGGCGAGCAGAATCCGGCGGACATCCTTGAAGGCGGCATTCATCAATTCCCGCGGCGAGGGCAGTTGCAGCGCCTTTCCTTCGATCATCACATCCATCCCTGTTTGGCCAGTCCCGGCCGCATCTCTCATTTCGACCGCAAGGCTGCGGGCGAACTCTCGACTGGCATCAGATGCGATCAATGGGTGACAGGCGCCCGAAGAAAGATGCCGTGCTGCGATGGCCTGCCGCGCGTTCCCTGGGCTGCATTTGATGCAAGTTTTAGGGACGCTATCTTCTCGCTGCGGCGCAAACAATAAGACAATTACCCAAGAGGCCCAAAAACTGGAAAAGCGCACATTATATTGTGATTAGATGGATCGCATTGAATTCTCAGGAAAAATAACGCTGAAACGGTACCCGACCGGCATATCGCCAAGGAAAACAAGCATACGTTGTCTTGCTGCGATGCGATAAACCGCTGCGAGCGTACCGGCTCTAGCGGACGCGAAACGTATGCCGGTACCGCTCAACTGAGCCAGAGGCCGGCCACCATCGACTACCCCAATTGTCTTCCCCAGCGGGCCTAAAGACACGACAACGATACGTCTGCATCGCTGCCCCTCTCCGGATTGTTGGCGCCGCCCGGCATCGATCGCCGGAGAGAGCCAAATCGAATGCAGCATCTGAGATGATGACCGCGATTGTCGCGGCCTGCTCCGCACGATGGAAAGCACATCGTGATGACGTTCTCGCAGACAGGTCACGGAAGATCAGATCAAAGAAATTCTGGCGGCAATTTTTTTCTGCAGCAATCGGCTTCGCCGAATTCCCTCGTAGCTCGCACCATGTTGTTGGCTATCGGATAAATTTGCGACAATCACTATCTCATTCGTCATACGGCAGACGACTTCTTCTACTTTCATCATACATCACGCGCAGTAGTGCGGGCTTTGGGTGCTGACTTTCTCGCGCGATGCGGTGAGACAAAATGGATCACATCCTTTCCAATAATAGAATGACCGCTTGCGGCGACCTGACTGGGTGGCGGCGAGTTATCTTTCATCCGCACACAGAGAAGCCGCGCATCCCTTCATGATTACCTCGCGGAATCCCCGCCGTGAGAAAATTCACGCGCCACTTTAAGTCGCTTAAGTGTCGCAACGTGATTGTGCGGAACATCAACTGCCGCAGTCATATCTGCGCTTCTGTCATTGTTCACGCATGACAGTGTGCGGAACTAACTAAAGTCCGTTACGTTCGAAAAAAGCTGCGGCTCAAAAGAGCAGCAGTGACGCCTACATTTGCCTACGCCTTAATGATTTGTTCAGACTGCCCGCATAGAAAATTTTTCGTCTGTTCGACATCGATGAATTTCTCTCTGAACATGCGCGAATCTCCTCGCGTGATTTTCGAGTGAGGGCTGCACGACATCTCCGAACAGGCCTGATCGTTTTCGTAACGACCACAATTCCGTCGCCTGATGCGGCATCTCCTGTAGTCAACAGCTCAACGAAAGGGACATCGATGGCTGTTAAATCGATCTTGAATGCGCTCGGTAAAGCGCTCTATTACAGCGGTACATCCACACATTGGTTTTCCGCCAGCGGCCTTAAATCAGGCTCGGTACTCAGTGGCACGACCGGCAACGACACCATATACGGCGATGCTTCCGTCAATGTGACGATGAGCGGCGGTGCAGGCGATGACATCTACTATGTCTATTCCAGCCTCAATCATGTGACCGAGGCGGCGGGCGGCGGCATCGATACTGTCAATACCTGGATGAGCTACACCCTGCCGGACAACGTCGAGAACCTCGTCGTCACCGGCAATGGCAGCTACGCCTTCGGCAACAATCTCGACAACATCATCTCCGGCGCCTCAGGCAGTCAGATCATCGATGGCGGTGCCGGCAATGACGTGTTGACGGGCGGCGGCGGTGCCGACACTTTCATCGTCAGCAAGGGCAACGGCAGCGACGTAATCACCGATTTTGGTAGTGACGACAAGGTGCGTCTCAATCAATACGGATTCACCTCCTTCGCCCAGGTCCTCAGCCATACGACCCAACAGGGCGCCGATCTGCGGTTGAGCTTCGGCAATGGCGAGAGCCTGACATTCTCCAATACGACGGCTGCGAACCTGCAGGCTGGCCAGTTTCAGCTCGGCCTTGACCGATCGCAGCTGACGCAGACCTTCTCCGACGACTTCAATACGCTGTCGCTGCATAACAGCACGACAGGAACAGGGACGTGGGACGCTAAATTCCCCTGGGCACCTACTCAGGGTGCGACCCTGACCGGCAACAACGAACTCCAGTGGTATGTCAATCCGGCCTATGCGCCGACCTCTTCGATCAAACCGTTTTCCGATTCCAACGGCGTGCTGACGATCACTGCGAACAAGACGCCTGATGCACTCAAATCCGCAGTCGGCGGATATAGCTATACGTCCGGGATGCTGAGCTCGTACTCGACCTTCTCGCAGACCTACGGCTATTTTGAAATGCGTGCTGATATGCCAAGTGAGCAAGGTGCTTGGCCTGCCTTCTGGCTGCTGCCGGAAAGCGGCGCCTGGCCGCCCGAGCTCGACGTCGTGGAAATGATCGGCCAGGATCCTCATACGATCCAGAACACCGTGCATTCCGATGCAACCGGCACGCATACCAAGCAGGGTTTCAACACGGAAGTGGGGAGCACGGACGGCTACCATACCTATGGCGTCCTCTGGAAAGCCGATACGATCACCTGGTATTTCGATGATGTTGCAGTCGCACAGGCAGCCACGCCGTCAGACATGCATGATCCCATGTATATGCTGGTCGATCTGGCTGTCGGCGGCATTGCCGGCACGCCGACGGATGGCCTGCCCAATGGGTCGAGCATGAAGATCGATTATATCAAGGCGTATTCGCTTAACGATTCGCCGGTCGGAACCAGCTCGACGACGCTCGCGAGTCACACGACGACCCATACATAGACCGTTGATGCCTTGGGTGAGTGTGATCTTCTCACCCAAGGCACACCGCCCCCGTGCCAACAGCCAAGCTCGATTGGATCCGCGAAGAAAGCGCCGACTATGCGCCCATCGGGATGAGCGGGTTCAAGACCGGGACATTGTAACGACCAGGCGGCGATGCCATCAGCGATGCCCTTGGAGGCGATCGCGATGATTGGGCTCGGTCTGTTGCCTGCAACCAAGTTGAAAGATGCAGTTATGGAAAACGAGCTGATGAGGAATGATATGGGCAGCCGGCAAATCTGCGGCGCGCTCTCCATGCTGTTTCGTTTCCATGGCCTGTCGCTCAGTCAGGAGAATCTGGCACGGGAATTTTCCGGCCTCTCGCAGATCAGCGATGACGAGATCGTTCGCCTCACGCGCCGCCATGGCCTGAAGGCCCGCAAGAGCCGCGGCAATCTCGCCCGGCTCACCGTCACCCCCCTTCCCGCTTTCGCCGGCACTGTCCAGGGCGGCGCCATGGTCGTCTTGCGCGCCACCGCGCAAAAGGTCCTGGTCATCCGCGGCGAAGGACTTGCCCTCGGCGAAGGTGCTCGCCCTGAATTACTCGATGTGGGTGCCTTCGAGTCCCTCTGGGATGGCAGGCTGGTGCTAATTACCAAGCGCGTGGCCCTGTCCGATCTCGGCAGCCGTTTCGGCATCTCCTGGTTCATGTCGGCCATCTATAAATATCGGAAGATCCTGGCCCAGGTGTTGCTGGCCTCGTTCTTTCTGCAGATATTCGGTCTGGTATCGCCGCTGTTTTTCCAGGTCGTCGTGGACAAGGTTCTGGTCCATCGCGGCATCTCTACCTTGGACGTCCTGCTGGTTGGGCTGGTCACTGTTTCGATCTTCGAAACAATTCTCGGCGCGCTGCGCACGTATATTTTCAGCCACACCACCAACCGAATCGATGTGGAATTGGGGGCGCGGCTCTTCCGGCATCTTGCGGCTTTGCCGCTGGTCTATTTCGGCGTGCGGCGCGTGGGCGATTCGGTCGCCCGGATACGCGAGTTGGAGAACATCCGTCAGTTCATCACCGGCTCCAGCCTTACCCTCGTCATCGACCTTCTGTTCACCGTGGTCTTCCTGGCTGTCATGTCCTGGTACAGCCTCTGGCTCACCGTGATCGTCATGCTCTCACTGCCTTTCTATGCCGGCATCAGCCTTGCCGTGACGCCGCTCTTTCGCGCCGGCCTCGACGAGAAATTCCGCCGCGGCGCGGAGAACCAGGCTTTCCTGGTGGAAGCCGTGACCGGCATCGAGACACTGAAGGCCATGGCGGTCGAGCCGCAGATGCAGCGTCGCTGGGAAGAACAGCTGGCCGGTTATGTCGCCTCTTCCTTCCGTGTCGGCAATCTTGGCAACTATGCCAGCAATACCATCCAGTTCATCTCCAAGCTGGCGACCGCGGCAATCCTGTTCTTCGGCGCCAAGGCGGTGATGAACGGCAGCATGACCGTGGGCGAACTGGTCGCCTTCAACATGCTGGCGGGCCGCGTCTCGCAGCCAGTCCTGCGCCTAGCCCAGGTCTGGCAGGACTTCCATCAGACACGGCTGTCGATCGAACGCCTGGGTGACATTCTCAACACCCCGACAGAACCGTCGCGGCAGGCCGGGCGCGGCACATTGCCGGCCATCAAAGGTGACATCCGCTTCGAGCAGGTGAAGTTCCGCTATCGGCTGGACGGATCGGAGATTCTGAAAGGCATCAACCTCTCGGTGGAGGCCGGCCAGTCGGTTGGCATCGTCGGTTCGTCCGGTTCAGGCAAGTCGACCCTCGCCAAGCTGATCCAGCGCCTCTATGTCCCGGAAAGCGGTCGGGTGTTGGTCGACGGCATTGATCTCGCCATGGTCGATTCCGCCTGGCTGCGACGCCAGATCGGCGTGGTGCTGCAGGAGAACATCCTCTTCAACCGCTCGGTCCGAGAAAACATTGCCTTGGCCGATCCCGGCATGTCCCTGGACCAGGTGATACAGGCGGCAAAGCTCGCCGGTGCCCACGATTTCATCCTGCAATTGCCGGAAGGCTACGACACCGTGATCGGCGAGAGAGGCAGCACGCTGTCGGGCGGCCAGCGTCAACGGATCGCCATTGCCCGCGCCTTGGTGACCAATCCGCGCATCCTGATCTTTGACGAGGCAACCAGCGCCCTCGACCTTGAATCCGAGCAGGCGATCCAGCGCAATATGCGCCGCATCTGCCAGGGCCGCACCGTCCTGATCATCGCCCATCGGCTCTCGACGGTTCGGCATTGCGATCGCATCATCACTGTCGAACAGGGGTCCATCGTCGAAGAAGGATCGCATGAAGAGCTGATTCACAGCGGCGGCCGCTATGCAGTGCTGCACCGCTTCCAATCGGGGGAGGTCGCCGGTGTCGCCTGAAATACGCAAACTGCAGCCGCAGGAGGATCGCCCCGTGCAAATTGCCACACCGAACACCGCCCCACGCCAGGCTGCCACGGTCATCAGATTGCCACAGCGGACCAGTATCGAGCGTGAATTCCTGCCGGCGGCCCTGGAGATCATCGACACGCCGCCGTCACCGGTGGGCCGCGCCGTCGGCCTCGTCATCATTGCCATGACGGTCGCAGCCTTGGCCTGGTCCTGTATCGGCAAGATCGACATCATCAGCTCCGCGCCCGGTCGCATTATCGCCCGGGGCAAGACCAAGGTCATACAGCCCCTGGAAGTGGGCCAAGTGGTCGCCATCCACGTTGCCGATGGTGCTCATGTCAAGGCGGGCGATGTACTGATTGTGCTCAACGCTGCCGAAGCTGAGGCCGACCGCGATCGCTTCTCCCGCGACCTGCTGCAGGCAGAGCTGAGCCAGGCGCGCCTGCAAGGGGTAGCTCAGGAGATCCTGCACCCGACAGCGAATGGCCAGCCTGATCTCATCGATCCCCCGGCAGAGGCCAGCACGACCGACCTAGCCCTGGCGCGGGCGTCCCTGATCGCACAGCTATCGCAGCAGAACGCCAAGATCGCCGATATCGACCAGCAGATCATTTCCAAGGAAGCGGAGGCGGCGCAAGCCCAGGCCACTTTCGACAAGGTCCAGGCGTCGCTGCCGATGGTCCAGGCGCAGGAAGAAATCCGTCGCGACCTGAAGGACCGGGAGTTCGGCAACAAGTTAGCCTGGTATCAGGCCAACCAGCAGCTGATCGAACAGACCCGCGGCCTTCCAATCGAGGCCCGCGGCAAGGAAGCGGCGCTGGCGACCGCGAACGGCCTCAAGCAGGAGCGCCTGGCACTGACGGCCGAATTCCAGGTGAATGTGTTCGAGGACCTGGACAAGGCAAAGGCACAGGTAAGTGCCTTGAAGGCGGAACTCGCCAAGGCACAGCAGCGTGTCATCCAGACGACCCTCAAGGCGCCGATAGATGGCACCGTGCAACAGCTTGCCGTCCATACGATCGGCGGTGTCGTCACGCCGGCCGAACCGCTGCTCTCCATCGTGCCGGACGAAGCCGGCCTGGTTGTCGAGGCCATGGTGCAGAACAAGGACGTCGGTTTCGTGCATGCGGGCCAGACCGCGCGCGTCAAGATCGACGCTTTCGACTTCACCCGCTATGGGCTCATCGACGGCACCGTCCTCGATGTGACCCGCGATGCCCTGTCGCAAAGTGACACGCCGCGAAAGGGACAGAAGGCAAGTCCCGATGCCGATGATATGAGCGGTGGCCCGCAGGATGCACCCGTCTATCTGGCGCATATCGCCTTGAAGACCGATAAGATCGCGACCGAATCCGGAATCGCCCAACTTGGCCCTGGCATGCAGGTTTCCGCGGAGGTCCAGACCGGTCAACGGCGGGTCATCGAGTATCTGCTTTCCCCGATCGTCCGGCATTTCGATGAGAGCCTGCGCGAGAGATAGGTGGCGATCCCTGTTTAGCCTGCGGGCAAACATCCTGCGGGAGAGGCTTTCCATCCGCCACTTCGCATGACCGCCTTTCAGCTCGCGTTAAGCTTGGCTTCGTTATTGGTGCGGCGAGACGGACCAGAGCTGGAGATACAGGTGCTTGCTTTTGTTGTGGACAGGGACGCGGAACATCGCGTGATGGTCGGCGTATCCCTGGCCTTCCTGGGTTATGAGGTGATGCAATTCGACCGGGCAGAAGAGGCGATCCACGCCGCCCGATCGATGATACCGAGCCTGGTATTGACGGACGTCTTCATGCCGAATGAGGACGGTATCGAGGTCCTCAATGCCATTGGCGAGCTGCACCATCGCTGCCGGATGATTGCCATGCTGCGATCACAGGAGGCCTTGGCAGCGCCCCTGCTCACCGCCCTGGGCCATCTGGGGGCGGCGCAGCCACCGTGGTCAAGCCGGTCGATCACGCCGATCTTTCCGCCGCCGTTGAACGCATCCGCCATATTGCACGAGCCGACAATGATCAGCTTCAATCCGCTTCGGAAACACCCCGGACGGCAGGTTTTCTGCAGGGAACCAGGGCCGCCTTCCGGCAGCTCTTCAAGGATGACACTGCCCGACGCACCATTGGCAGGCCAGTCGATCGCCGCTTTGACGCACCGGGTTGACGTCCGCACGACAACTCCTTCTCGCCCACGGCATATCACCCCGCCGATACCTCGCTGCCGTCCTGCGACCAGCGCGTATGGAATGACCCATCCTTGTCGATGCGGCGATAGGTATGTGCCCCGAAATAGTCGCGCAATCCCTGCAGTAGATTGGCCGGCCCGCGCGCCCGGCGCAATCCATCGAAATAGGCCAGGGAAGAGGCGAAAGCCGGCACTGGCACGCCATGTTGGACGGCCAGCATCACAACCTCGCGCCAGGCAGTCTCAGCCTTGACGATGGCATCCTTGAAATAGTCCTGCAGGAGAAGACTGGCCGCTTCCGGATGCCGCTCATAGCCCTCGCGAATACGATCCAGGAAAGCAGCGCGAATGATGCAGCCACCCCGCCAGATGGTGGCGATCAGCCCGGGATTGAGATTCCACTGATATTCCGTCGATGCCACTGCCAGCTGCTCGAAACCCTGGGCATAGGCGATGATCTTCGAGGCATAGAGAGCCTGTCGGATCTTCTCGATCTCGGCCGGAGTGGCTTTGGCAACCGTCGATTGCTTGCTGACGAATACCTTTGAGACCGCCGCACGCTGGGCCGGACGGCCCGAGAGCGAGCGGGCGAACACCGCCTCGGTGATCGCCGTAATCGGCACACCGAGATCCAAGGCGGATTGCGCCGTCCAGCGTCCGGTGCCCTTCTGCTCCGCCTCGTCCTTGATCATGTCAACCAGGGCGCCGCCGGTGGCAGGATCCTGCTTTGCAAGAACCGCCGCGGTGATCTCGATCAAATAAGAATCAAGCTCGCTCTTCTTCCAGGCGGCAAAGATTTTCGCGATCTCCAAAGCCGACATGCCGTAAACGGTGCGCATCAGATCATAGGCCTCAGCAATCAGCTGCATGTCGGCATATTCGATGCCGTTATGCACCATCTTGACGTAATGGCCGGCGCCATCCGGCCCCATATAGGCGCAGCACGGCGTACCATCGACGGATACGGCCATCTTGGTCACCATGGGCGCGATGCGGTCCCAGGCCGCCTTGGCGCCACCCGGCATCATGGAGGGACCTTCCAAGGCTCCCTCCTCGCCCCCGGATACGCCCATGCCGACAAAGAGCAGGTTGCGGGCGGCGAGCTCACGCTCGCGCCGGCGCGTATCGGAATAGAGCGAATTGCCGCCATCGACGATGATGTCGCCGGCATCGAGATGCGGCACCAGTTCGGCGATAACGTCGTCGATCGGCTTGCCGGCCTTCACCATGATCAGGATGACGCGCGGCTTCGACAAGGCAGCAACGAAGTCGGCAATGGAATGGGTGGCGATGAAGCTGCCCTCCTTGCCATGCTCGGTGACGAGACGATCGGTCCGCTCATTGCTGCGGTTATGCAGGGCGACATGAAAGCCCTTGCGTGCAGCATTGCGCGCCAGATTGGCACCCATCACGGCCAGGCCGGTTACACCGAGATCAGCAAGTTTTGTCATGTGACTTCCCGCGAAGAGATTTTGACGCATCAGATAAGTCGATTTGGTCGGCCTGGTGGCCCTCTGCAAGAGTGCCCTCGTCAGCGACAGCGGCATCCGCAGAAAGACCCTTATATCAACAGGAATATAGGGGGTTTCGTTTCTGACTTAATCAGGATGCTGCAGCCGGGTCAATTGTGCTCCGCCGTCGCCCGGCGCCGGACATGTCCGCTCACGGTCGCACCGTCTTCCGGACGCAGATACAGGAAGCCGGGTATGGACAAAAGCGGTATCAGCGCGATCAGCAGAAAGACCCGATGGAATTCAGGGACAAGCGGACCACCATCGGCTTTCGCCATCAGCCCCAGCAGCATCGCGCTGAAAGACACCCCGAAGCTGACGCTGAGCTGTTGCAAGACACCGCCCAGGCTGGTGGCGCGGCTCAGTTGACCGGCTGGCATATCGGCGTAAGAGAGCGTGTTCGAGCTCATGAACTGCAATGAACGGATGAGGCCAAAAAAGCTGACATAAACCGCGATGAACCAATGCGGCGTGTCCGGCCCCATGACAGCGAAGCCGGCAATGGTGATTGCCGCCAGGACCGCGCTGTAGAGCAGGATGCGATCGAAGCCCAGAAATTTAAGCAGAGGTTTGGATGTCGGGCGGATCACCAATGCGCCGATGCTGGTGAAGAATGTGAGAGAGCCGGATTGAATGGCGCTCATGCCAAAACCCACCTGCAGCATCAGGGGCAGCAGGAACGGCACCCCATTGACGCCGATCCGGCACAGGCCGCCGGCGAGCGTGCCGATACGAAAGGAGCGCAGGCGAAACAATGTCAAATCCACCGCGGCAAAATTGATCCGCCCGGCATGGCGCGCAAAAGCAACAAGGAGGCCGATGGCGCAGCAGATGACGGCAATCAGCACAGCCGGTGCGACGATAGGCCGGGTCATGTTCTCGATGCAGAACTGCACCATGGCGAGCGCTGAGCCCACCATCAGGAAGCCGGGAAAATCGAACCGCACTTGCTTGTCACCGCGGAAATTCTCGATGAAGCGCATAGCAAGCACGATCCCCAGCAGACCGAAGGGCAGATTGATATAGAAGATCCAGCGCCAGGAAATGTAGCTCGTCAGCAGGCCACCGAGCAGCGGGCCGATCACCGGCCCCATCAATGCCGGCAGGCTCATATAGATCATCGCTGTGAAGAGCTCGCTGCGCGGAAAGCTGCGCAGCAGGATCAGGCGCCCGACCGGCGTCATCATGGCCCCGCCCAGGCCTTGCAGTGCGCGGGTCGCCACCAGCATGGCAAAGCTTGTCGCCATACCGCAGAGCAGTGAGCTCAGCGTGAAGACGAGGAGTGCCAGGATGAAGATGCGGCGGGCACCGAAGCGATCGGCGAACCAGCCGCTGATCGGAATGAAGACGGCCAGAGTCAGCACATAGGCCGTCACGGCGAGATTGAGCCGCAGGACACTCGTTCCCAATTCCTGCGCCATTTGCGGAATGGCGGTGGTGACGATGGTCGAATCGATCTGCTCCATCAGGAACGCGAAAGCGACCACCAGCGGAATCAGCAAACGCAGGCGTGGATCCCGTTGGGTAGCAAACAGCTCCTGTTGCGGCAGGTCTTCGGAGGTCATCAAACCGGGCGGCGGAATAAAAGGACTGATCCGGCAGGGCGCCGGCTTGCGAAGCAGAATGGACACTTAGAATCGGCATTCCGGCCGCCGATAGCAATCCTTATTTCGCCATCGGCAACGGGGCCGTATGTCAGCCCCATCACGCACCGCTTTGATCTTTGAAACTCAGATCGCCAAGCCCGCTCAAGCCGTGGGCAATCAGCAAGTTACGCCGAAGAAAGCCGCTCATTGCGAATGGAACCGGTTGCTGCGGGATAGCCCCTTCAGACTCGTCAGAGGGGCGACCTAACAACCAGCCTCTAAGGGCCTCCGCTACCGGTCTGGGTAGCGAAATAGCGTGATTACCTGTTTCGAGAGATTGCGGCCATCGCCAAACTGTCCACCAAACCTTCATCTGGATGTAGCAAAAGTGGACATTTTGTCCAATCAAACCGGGTGAACTTCCCGCAAACCATTGATTTAAAACAACAGCCAAATCCTGGCATTCGGTTTGCTTTAGACAAACATGGGAGGCATATGCGTCGAATGACCAGCCTCCTCGCTATGAAAAGCAAGACTGACAAATAACCAAGAACGAGATGCGTGAGGGGAGCATGCCAATCGTCGCGACAGACCTGTGTCGCAGCCGGGGAATCCGTCCATCCGAGGAAACAGTCCGACCGCTTTGCCGCGCCGGGATCGGTAGCAAGCGCGTCCGTTCGCCATCGGAACCGGAGGGGAGCGGAATTTTCACCGGGACGAACGGTCTCTTCTCGCACGCATCCAGCTGATCCGGCCGGAATCTCGTTCACGCATTGACTCAAAAAAGAAAGGCTGGAGGTTTCCAAGAATGTCGAGCACGACAACTGCACCCTTCCTGTCGCGCGAGCGCATCGTCGCGCCGCTCAACTACAACAGATGGCTGGTTCCACCGGCAGCGCTTTGCGTACATCTCTGCATCGGCCAAGCCTATGCCTTCAGCGTCTTCAACCTGCCGATGACCAAACTGATCGGCATCACCCAGGCGACTCCTGACGACTGGAAATTGACCGATCTCGGCTGGATCTTCAGCATCGCCATCGTGTTCCTCGGCCTCTCCGCTGCCTTCGCCGGCTCCTGGCTGGACCGCGTGGGACCACGCAAGGCGATGTTCATCTCCGCCTCCTGTTTCGGCGGTGGCTTCATCATCGCGGCGCTCGGCGTCTGGATGCACCAGCTCTCGATCATCTATTTCGGCTATGGCGTCATCGGCGGCTGCGGCCTTGGCCTCGGCTATATCTCGCCGGTCAAGACCCTGATCACCTGGTTCCCCGACCGGCCCGGCATGGCGACCGGCATGGCGATCATGGGCTTCGGCGGTGGCGCTTTCATCGCCTCGCCTCTTTCGGTCTGGCTGATGCAGAAATTCTCGACCGAGACCCATATCGGTGTTGCCGAGACCTTTGTCGTGCTCGGTATCATCTATTTCGTCTTCATGTCGATCGGCGCCCTGATCGTGCGCGTACCGGCCGCCAATTGGCATCCGGTCGGTTATGTGCCGCCGGCCCAACCGAAGAAGCTGGTGACCGATCAGGTCGTGCATGTCAACCAGGCCACCAAGACACCGCAATTCTATCTGCTGTGGTGGATGCTCTGCCTCAACGTGACGGCGGGCATCGGTGTCCTGGGCCAGGCTTCGGCAATGAGCCAGGAAATGTTCCAGGGCCGCATCACGCCCGCCGCCGCTGCCGGCTTCGTCGGCCTGCTTAGCCTCTTCAATATGGCGGGGCGCTTCTTCTGGGCCTCGACCTCGGACATCATCGGCCGCAAGAACACCTATTTCTGCTTCTTCCTGCTCGGCATCGTGCTCTATGCCCTGGTGCCGAGCACGGCAAGGATGGGCAGCATGGGGCTCTTTGTCATCTGCTATGCCGTCATCCTCAGCATGTATGGGGGCGGATTCGCCACCATCCCGGCCTATCTGCGTGATGTCTTCGGCGTGCAATTCGTCGGCGCCATTCATGGCCGGCTGCTGACAGCCTGGTCGGTGGCTGGTGTGCTCGGCCCGGTCCTGGTCAATTACATCCGCCAATACCAGATCGATCACGGCGTCGCAAAGGCGGATGCCTATACCGTCACCATGTACATCATGGCCGGCCTGCTCTTCATCGGCTTCCTCTGCAATCTGGCGATGAAAGCCGTTGATGCTCGTCATCATCTGAAACTACGCGAACAGACCGCCTGAAGGAGAGTCCCATGTCCGAGCAATCTGAAAACCACTCCTATACGGCGCAGCTCGTGGCCACCTGGCTGCTGGTCGGCATTCCCCTGCTCTGGGGCGTGCTGAAGACCCTCCAGAACGCCTGGAGTCTGTTCCAATAAGTCCCCTTGCTGCGGTGGGGTGGCAGTCTAGCGCCATCCCACCGCATCTTTTTTGGCTGCCCCCGATAGTCCCGTTATCTGCCGCACCCTTGTCGCCGGCAGAGTCCCATGTTTCTATGCACTGATCGAGGCGTCAGGCTGGCGGTTGAAGTCCGCTTTGCCACCGAGCGAGAGGTGCCGACGGCATGAGCCCCATGAGCCCCCTGTCCCAACTCACCCCGACCGATACCGCGCCGGATCCATCCTTCGGCCCCTGGCTCAAGGAGGCCGCCATCCTGGTGGTCGATGACGAGCCGGGCATGCGCAACTTTCTGGTCAAGACACTCTCCTCGCGCTGCCGGCGGGTCGAGGTTGCGAGCAACACCGAGGAAGCCTCACGCTGGCTGGAAAGCAACAGCTTCGATGTCGTCATCCTCGACAACATCATGGCCGGCAAGACCGGCCTCGCCTGGCTCGACGATCTGCGCGCCAGCGGCTTCTTCATCGAGGTCATCCTGATCACCGCCTTCGCCGATCTGGAGACCGCCATCCAGGCCCTGCGCGCCGGCGCTGCCGATTTCGTGTTGAAACCATTCCGCGTCAACCAGATCCTGACGGCGATCGCCCGCTGTCTCGATCGCGCCCGGCTGCAGCGAGAGAATTTCGTGCTGCGCCGACAGTTGCAATCGCTCCCCCACACCAACCGCGCCGACAGCCAGATGGTGGGAGATTCCCCCAGTGTCCGCCGGGCATGCGAGATCATCGCACGCGCCGCCCCTCTGCCCACCACCGTCCTCATCACCGGGGAATCCGGCACGGGCAAGGAGCTGGCCGCCCGCTCCCTGCATCTTCAATCGGATCGCGCCGACAAGCCCTTCGTGCCGGTCAACTGTGCCGCCATCGCCCCGGAAGTGATCGAAAGCGAATTGTTCGGCCACTTGAAAGGCGCCTTCACCGGTGCCGCCTCATCCCGCGAAGGCCTGTTCTTCTATGCCCAGGGTGGCACGCTGTTCCTCGACGAAATCAGCGAGCTTCCCTATGCGCTGCAATCGAAACTGCTGCGCGTCATTGAAGAGAAGAAGGTCCGCCCGGTCGGCGCCGAACGGGAAATTCCGATCGATGTCCGCCTGGTCGCCGCCACCAACAGCGACCTGCCGCAGGAAGTCTCCGCCGGGCATTTCCGGCAGGATCTCTATTACCGACTGAGCGTGCTGCAGATCCATCTTCCGCCCTTGCGCGAACGACCGGAGGATATCGCGCCGCTTGCCCGCCGCTTGATGACCCATATCTCGGGGCAACTCGGCGTGCCGCCGTTGGACCTGACACCGGCCATCCTCGCTGAACTCGAACATTATGCCTGGCCCGGCAATGTGCGCGAATTGCGCAATGTGATCGAGCGGTCGCTGATCCTCGGTATTTTTCCCGAGGATATCGTCACCGGCAATGTCGCCTCGCCGGAGCCCAATCCCGAAGCGCTTACCGCCATCGAGAAGAGCCATATGCTGAAGGTCTTGGAGGCGGCCGGCGGCAATCGCGCCGAAGCCGCGCGCCGTCTCGGCATCTCGCGCAAGACCCTGGACCGCAAATGTGCGGCCTGGAATGTCTGACCAGGCGCTGCCGGGCGTAACCCGCAAGACCGCTGCCGCCATCAGCGGCATGTCGGTTCGCGTCCGCCTGCTCGCCATCGCCTTGCTGCCGGTTCTGATCATGCTGCCGGCCCTGGCGATACTCGGCCTCTATTGGTGGACCACCCAGTTCGACCATCTCCTGACCACCAAGGTGAATGGCGACCTCACCATTGCCCGGCAATATTTCAACCGGATCATGGAGCGCGATGACGAGAGCCTCAGCGCCATCGGCCAATCCGCTGCCTTTGCGGAGATCCTGCGGACAGGCTCGGACCAGGACCTGTCCCGCTTTCTCGAAGACCAGCGCCGGCAACGGAAGCTCGATTTTCTCTATCTGACGGATGAAGAAGGACATGTCATTGCCGCCGCGCCGTCCTTTATGCAATCAGGCGACCCGCGCCGCTGGCCAGTGGTGAGCGCCGCCCTCGCCGGTAAAAGTGCTGCCGTGGTCGATGTCTTTGCTGCTGCCGACCTGCAGGAATTGTCACCGGCCCTGGCTGAACGCGCCCAGATCCCGTTGCTGAAGACTCCGGCCGCGGTACCGACTGACCGCACCGAGGAGACGCGGGGCCTCGTCGTGCATACGGCGACACCGGTCCGCTTCCCGGATGCCCGCAATGGTGCCCTGGTCAGCGGCGAGTTGCTCAATCAGAATCTCGACTTCATCGATACCATCAACGACCTCGTCTACAAGACTGCCAGCCTCCCAGCCGGCAGCCAGGGCACCGCAACCCTCTTCCTCGACGATGTCCGGGTCAGCACCAATGTCCGCCTGTTCGGCAATAAGCGGGCGATTGGCACCCGGGTATCCGGCGCTGTGCGCAATGCCGTGTTGGGTGAAGGTCGCACTTGGCTCGACCGGGCCTTCGTCGTCAATGACTGGTATATCTCCGCCTATGAGCCGATCGTCGACAGCCGCAACCAGCGGGTCGGCATGCTCTATGTCGGTTTCCTGGAAAAGCCCTTCCATGACATGAAGATCACCACCATCGCCCTCATGGCGACGGCGTTGGTCGTGATAACGCTGGTCACCGTGCCGATCTTTCTGCGCTGGATCGCCGGTATCTTCCTGCCGTTGGAACGCATGAACCAGACCATCTCCCAGGTGGAATCCGGCGATCTCAGCGCCCGCACCCGTGAGACCAACAGCGGTGATGAGATCGGCCGGGTGGCGCGACATCTCGATACCCTGCTCGATCGGTTGCAGGAACGGGACCGCGAATTGCGCGATTGGGCCCAAGTGCTGGATGAGCGCGTCATCGAGCGGACGCGGGAGTTGCAGGAAGCCAACAGCCGCCTGGAAGCAACGCAGCAGCAATTGGTGATATCTGAGAAGCTGGCCGCCATCGGCGAGATCACCGCCGGCGTCGCCCATGAGATCAACAATCCCATTGCCGTCATCCAGGGCAATCTCGACGTCGCCCGCGAGATGCTTGGCAAAGAGGCGGAGATAGCCCGAACAGAATTCGCACTGATCGACCAGCAGGTGCATCGTATCAATATGATCATCACCAAGCTGCTGCAATTCGCCCGGCCGGCTGAGTTCGCCGGCTATCTCGATCGCGTTGCCCCGGCCGATGTGGTGACCGACTGCCTCGTCCTGATCCAACATCACCTCAACAAATCGGGAATCGCCGTGCAGCGGCAGGATCTGGCGTCGCGAAGCACGGCGATGAACCGCACCGAATTGCAGCAAGTGATCGTCAATCTGCTGGTCAATGCCGTCCATGCCATGCCGCAAGGCGGCACCCTCACCTTGCGCAGCGCCGATGAGGATCGCGATGACGTCATGGGTTTGATCATCGCCGTCGAGGATACCGGCATTGGCATCGCACCGGACATGTTGCACCGCATCTTCGATGCCTTCGTCACCTCGAAACCACAGCAAGGCACCGGGCTCGGCCTTTCCATCAGCTATGCCCTTGTCACCCGGGCGGGCGGGCAGCTGACCGTGCAGAGCGAGGCCGGCAGGGGCGCCGTCTTCACCATCTGGCTGCCGCAAAGCCAGGCCGCGGACGAGGCCTGACCGGCAACCCTGCCGGTGGACCAGATCCTGTGCTATCGTCCCGGCGATTGCGGCGAGGCATGCAGGATGGCGATGGCGGAAGAGCAGTTGACGGTCGGGATCATTGGCTGCGGGTTGATCGGTGCAAGCTGGGCAGCGCTTGCCGCTTCCGCCGGCTATCCGGTACACGCCTGGGATCCCGAACCACATGCACGGAAACACTTCCCAGCGCGCGTGGCAGCGGCGCAGGCGCAACTGTCCGAGCTCGGGATGACCGGCAAGGCCGATGTCATCCTGGTCGACGGGCTGCAGGATGTGGCTCGGGATTGCCGCTGGATCCAGGAGAACGCGCCCGAACGGCTCGAGCTGAAGACCGCATTGCTGGCCGAGATCGAGGCGGCAGCATCGGCCGAGACGATCATCGCCAGCAGCACCTCGTCCCTGCTGTGGTCGGATCTCGCCAGCAAGCTAAGCCGTCCGGCGCATTTCCTGCTCGCCCATCCCTTCAACCCGCCGCATCTGATGCCACTGGTCGAAATCTATGCGTCGAATGCGGGCATTCGCGACCGCGCCATCGATTTCTACACCCGCCTCGGCCGTGTGCCGGTCTGTCTCAAGCGCGAGGCCCAGGGCCATATCGCCAATCGTCTGGCCTCGGCCCTGTGGCGGGAAGCGGTCAATATCGTGGCCGAGGGCATCGCCGATGTGGCGGATGTCGACCGTGCGCTGGTCAACGGTCCAGGCCTGCGCTGGTCGGTGATCGGCGCCCATATGGCCTATCATCTCGGTGGCGGTGCCGGCGGCATCGCCCATTATCTGCAGCATCTGGGACCGAGCCAGGAACGCCGCTGGGCCGATCTCGGCACGCCGAAACTGACACCTGAGGTCTGTCAGCTGCTCACCAATGGCATCGCGGTGGAAGCAGCCGGTCGCAGTATCGGCCAATTGGAACAAGAGCGCGATGCCGCCCTGATCGCGCGCTTGAAGCTGCGTAACCCCGTATCGGCTTCCTGAGGTGATCTTGCCCCAACGTATCGCCCTCATTCATGCCTTGGCAGATTCGGTCGAGCCGATCCATGCGGCCTTCGGCCGACACTGGCCGGAAGCCGTGACCTTCGATCTCCTCGATACTTCCCTCTCGGCGGATCTTGCCGCAGCAGGCGCGCTGACACCGGCGATCCATGATCGCTTCAGCGTGCTCGGTCGTTATGCCGCCACGAGCGAGGGGATCGGCGGCAAGACGCGGGCCATTCTCTTCACCTGCTCGGCTTTCGGCCCGGCCATCGAGGCGGTCAAGGCCGAACAACGGATCCCGGTTTTCAAACCCAACGAAGCTGCCTTCGCTGCCGCCTTGCGCCAGGGCAGCAAGATCGGCCTGCTGGTTACTTTCGCGCCCTCGCTGCCGGCGCTGAGCGCCGAACTCCGGCAGATGGCTGCCGAGGCCGGCCAACCGCTCGAGCTGCATGCCGAACTGGTGCCCGATGCCCTGGCAGCCCTGAAGGCCGGCGATGCCGCACAGCACGATCGCCTGATCGCCGAGGCGGCGCGGCGCCTGTCCTCGCTCGATGCGCTGGTCCTCGGGCAGTTTTCCATGGCCCGGGCTGCATCCGGCATGGCATCCTCGCTGGATTGTCCCGTCATCACCACACCGGACGCCGCCGTGCTGGAGCTGAAACGCGTCCTCGGCCTTGCGGCCAGGTGAGATAGTGAGAGGTCCACCGATATGAAGCCAGCAACCGGTACCAGCGCCCTCAAAATCCAGGCTGTCCTCGGCAGCGACTTCCAGGTGCTGGAATTCAGCGAGAGCACGCGCACGGCCGAGGAAGCGGCGGCGGCGATCGGCTGCACCGTGGCGCAGATCGCCAAGTCATTGGTCTTCCGCGCGGCCGAGACCAACCGCTCCGTTTTGGTGGTGGCCTCCGGCAGCAACCGGGTCGATGAAAAGAAAGTCGCGCGCCTGATTGGCGAAGGCATCGGCCGGGCGGATGCCGATTTCGTGCGTGCCAAGACCGGCTTTGCCATTGGCGGCGTGCCGCCGATCGGTCACCAGGAAGCGCCCGTCGTGCTGATTGACGCGGATATCAACAACTTCGACATCATCTGGGCCGCGGCCGGCACGCCCAATGCCGTCTTCAAGCTGACGCCGGCGCAGCTTCTGGCGCTTACACAGGGCCAGGTTGCCGACATCGCCAAACGCTGAAGGCGTCCCACCAAGGCGGAACGCCTTCTGAAACATCGGCGAAGATTGCGGTCAGAGCCGTAGTTTCTTGCCGGCCGGGTCGTAAGCCGGCTCCGCCAGAATGACAGCCGGCCGCGTCTCGCCGATCACATCTACCGTCAGCTCCGGCCGCCCCGCCGCCACATCCTTGTCGACATAGGCCAGTGCGAGGCTCTTGCCGACATGATGGCCATAGGCACCGGAGGTGACATAGCCGACCAGCTTGCCCTTCAGCTTGACGGGCTCAAAACCGGCGGCATCGGCATCGACCGTATCGATCGCCAGGGTCACCAGAATTTTGTCTGCGCCCTTCTCCCGCTCCT
>Ga0209455_1000658_pt1 | contig 21042 bp, 21 predicted proteins | sample AraplaCol_mCL_r2_FD_184275 | JGI IMG/M metagenome (GOLD analysis project Ga0209455, IMG submission 184275) | Arabidopsis root microbial communities from North Carolina, USA - plate scrape CL_Col_mCL_r2 (SPAdes) (version 2) | ecosystem: Host-associated > Plants > Roots > Endosphere | place: USA... | reverse complement strand
GCGCCTCGCGCGAACAGGTCTGGGAATATTCGGCGAAGAAGTCGGCGAAAGAGGCGTCCCAGTCGAAATCGGGCCACACGGTGCAAACGTAGGCCTTGAGCGCCCTGCCGTGCTGCAGCTCCTCGGCTTCCCAATCGTCGCGCAGCCAGGCGCAGAACTCGTCGTCGCCGTCGAAGAAATCGATCAGCGTATGCGAATACAGGTCAGAACCGCTTTCGACAAAAGACGCCGCGCACAGCAGTAACATCAAGTCTTCGTTGGCTGCTGTGCGCTGAACGTCGATACTAGAGAAGTCGATATTCTCGACACGCCACCGCATGGCATTGCTCCATTGCTGGCGGGCGCGGACTCATGGATCGACTTGTCGATATGACATCACCGTCCCATCGGGCAGGACTTCTTCCATGCGCACCCGGAAACCCCACAGCCGCCCCAGGTGTTTCATGACCTGGTCGGCCTCTTCTTCAGCCAGCGGCCTGCCGCGAACCTGTTGATAGCGCAGGAGCAGGGAACGATCCGAATCGCGGTAATAGCGCGCGACCTGGATGTCCGGCAGCTGGTTGTCACGATCATATTGTGCCGCCAGAAGACGCCGGATGTCACGATAGCCCTCGTCGTCGTGGATGGCCGCCACCTCGAGCTTGGGGTTGGCTTCCTTGTCCGAAATGGCGAAGAAATGGAACTCGCGGATGAGTTTAGGCGAGAGATACTGCGCGATGAAGGACTCATCCTTGAAGTTGCGCATGGCGAAGTCCAGGGTGGCGAGCCAGTCGCTGCCGGCAATATCCGGAAACCATTTTCTGTCTTCGGTAGTGGGCCTCTCGCAGATCCGCCGGATGTCCGTCATCATGGCGTAGCCCAGCGCGTAGGGGTTCAGACCGCTGTATCCGCGTTCGTCGAAACCGCGCTGGCTGACCACGCTGGTATGGCTCTGCAGAAACTCCATCATGAAGCCGTCGGTGACCTGGCCGTCGCGATGCAGGCGGTTGAGCAAGGTGTAATGCCAGAAGGTGGCCCAGCCCTCGTTCATGATCTTGGTCTGCGACTGCGGGTAGAAGTACTGGGCGATCTTGCGCACGATGCGTACCAGCTCGCGCTGCCAGGGCTCCAGCCTGGGCGCGTGCTTTTCGATGAAATAGAGCAGGTTCTCCTCGGGTTCGGGCGGGAAAACGGACTCCTTGTCTTGGGGCACGTCGTTCGCATCGAACACCGGCACCGTGCGCCACAGATCGTTGTATTGCAGCCGGGCGTGCTCCTCGCGCTCCGCCTGGCGCCTGGCTTCCTCGCGGTACGAGACGGGCGTGGGCCGCTTGTAGCGGTCTACGCCTTGCAGGCTGAGCGCATGGCAGGAATCGAGCATGGCCTCGACGGCCTCGAAACCGTAGCGCTCTTCGCAATCCATCACGTATTTGCGCGCGAACACCAGGTAGTCGAGGATGCCGTCGGCATCCGTCCATTGGCGGAACAGGTAATTGCCCTTGAAGAAAGAGTTGTGCCCGTAGCAGGCGTGGGCGATGACCAGGGCCTGCATGGCCATGGAGTTCTCTTCCATCAGATAGGCGATGCACGGATTGGAGTTGATGACGATCTCGTAGGCCAGCCCCTGCATGCCCATGCGGTAGTACTGCTCGTTGCGGATGAACTCCTTGCCGTACGACCAGTGCGGATAGCCTATGGGCAGGCCGCCCGAAGCGTAGGCGTCGAGCATCTGCTCGGAGGTGATGATCTCGATCTGGCTGGGATAGGTGTCCAGCCCATAGGCCCGAGCCGTCCTGGCGATGACTTCGTCATAGCGCTGGATCAGTTCGAAAGTCCATTCCGAGCCGGTGGATATGGGATGGTTGGGGCGCTCCAGGGCCTGGATCTCGGCGGTGGCGCCGTTGCGGAAGGTTTTCATGACTGATCGGCCTCCTTCCTGAAAAGGTCGTGGAACACGGGGAATATTTCGCTGCGCTCATGGATGCGGCGCATGGCGAAATTCGATGCGGCCTGCTGCTCGTATTCGGCCCACAGGCTGCTCTTGCGCGCCTCGGACGAATCGGGCACTTCGATATAGGCAAAGTAGCGCGTGGCCGGCAGCAGGTTCTCCGCAAGAAAGCGCGCGCTCTTGCCGGCGTCGGCGCCGAAGGAATCGCCGTCGCTGGCCTGCGCGGCGTAGATGTTCCAGTCCGCGGGCGGATAGCGCTCGAGCATGATCTGGTTCATGAGCTCCAGCGCCGACAGCACGATGGTGCCGCCGCTCTTGGTGTCGTAGAAGAACGTGTGTTCGTCGACTTCCTCGGCGTTGTCGGTGTGGCGGATGAAGACCACGTCGACGTGCTCGTACTTGCGCGACAGGAACATGTACAGCAGGGTGAAGAAGCGCTTGGCCAAGTCCTTCTTGCCCTCGTCCATGGAACCCGACACGTCCATCAGGCAGAACATGACGGCGCGCGCCACGGGAACGACGACGGGTACGCGATGGCGGTAGCGCAGATCGAGATCGTCCAGGAACGGCACCCGCGCCACGCGGCCGGCCCACTCCTCGATCTCGGCGCGCAGAGCGGCCAGTTCTTCTTCCGGCGCGCCCCGGGCCATGGCTTCTTCCAGGCGAGCCTGGGCCCGCTCGAGTTCGCCGCGCGCGTTCAACCCCAGCGCCACGCGGCGCGACAGCGAGGCCTTGAGCGTGCGGCCTATGCTCAGCTGGCTGGGCGAGCCCGTGGTGGTGTAGCCCGCGCGCTGCCATTTGGTTTCGGACACGTCGCCCAGCTGGGTGCGCGCCAGGTGCGGCAGCTCCAGGTCGTCGAAGAACAGGCTGAGGAACTCGGCGCGCGACAGGCTGAAGGTGAACTGATCCACCGACTCGCCCTCGCCGGCTTCCGAGCCATCGCCCTCCCCGCCGCCTTGAGGACGATCCAGCTGATCGCCCTTGGCGAATTCCTTGTTGCCGGGGAGCACGGTTTCGCGGTCGCCGCCCTGGTCGACCCGGAAGTGCGGTTCGGAAATGTCGCGCACGGGCAGCTTGACCTCGCCGCCCTGCTCCATGTCTTCGATGGAGCGGTCGCGGATCATGTCGCCGACCGCCTTGCGGATCTGTTCCTTGTAGCGCCGCAGGAACCGTTCGCGATTGGCCGCGCTTTTATTGCGGCCGTTCAGGCGTCTGTCTATGAGCGAATTCATGGTGTACCTCGCTCATCAAGAGGACTTCCTTACACGCAAATACCATTCGCACAGCAGCCGGACCTGCTTCTCGGTATAGCCCTTGCTGACCATGCGATCCACGAAGCTCTGGTGCTTGTTCTTGTCGTCGGCCGATGCCTTGGCGTTGAACGAGATCACAGGCAGCAGATCTTCGGTATTGGAGAACATCTTCTTCTCGATCACCTCGCGCAGCTTTTCGTAGCTGGTCCAGGTCGGGTTGCGGCCGGCATTGTTGGCGCGAGCGCGCAGTACGAAGTTGACGATCTCGTTGCGGAAATCCTTGGGGTTGGCGATACCGGCGGGCTTCTCGATCTTTTCCAGCTCGTCGTTGAGCGCACCGCGGTCGAAACTCTCGCCGGTCTCGGGATCGCGGAATTCCTCGTCCTGGATCCAGCAATCGGCGAACGTGACGTAGCGGTCGAAGATGTTCTGCCCGTATTCGGAATACGACTCCAGATAGGCCGTCTGGATTTCCTTGCCGATGAACTCGGCATAGCGCACCGCCAGATAGCCCTTGATGAAATCGAGATAGCGGCGACGGACTTCTTCCTGCAGGTCGTCGCGGACGATGCGCTGCTCCAGCACGTACATCAGGTGCACGGGATTGGCCGCCACCTCGGTCTGGTCGTAGTTGAAGACCGAGGAAAGTATCTTGTAGGCGAAGCGCGTGGACACGCCCGTCATGCCTTCGTCGATGCCGGCGTATTCCTTGTATTCCTGCAGCGCCTTGGCCTTGGGATCGACGTCCTTGAGCGTCTCGCCGTCGTAGACCCGCATCTTGGAATAGATGCTGGAATTCTCGGCTTCCTTCAGCCGCGTCAGCACCGAGAACTGCGCCATCATGTCGAGCGTTCCCGGCGCGCAAGGCGCGTTGGCCAGCGAGCTGTTGCGCAGCAGCTTCTCGTAGATGTGGACCTCTTCCGTCACCTGCAGGCAGTACGGCACCTTGACGATGTAGATACGGTCGAGGAAGGCTTCGTTGTGCTTGTTGTTGCGGAAGGTCTGCCACTCGGCCTCGTTCGAGTGCGCGAGGATCATGCCGTTGAAGGGAATGGCCGAGAAACCCTCGGTGCCCTTGAAATTGCCCTCCTGCGTCGCGGTCAGGAGCGGATGCAGCATCTTGATGGGCGCCTTGAACATCTCGACGAATTCGAGCAGGCCCTGGTTGGACAGGCACAAGCCGCCCGAATAGCTGTAGGCGTCGGGATCGTCCTGCGAGTAGCGGTCGAGCATGCGGATGTCGACCTTGCCCACCAGCGAAGAGATGTCCTGGTTGTTCTCGTCGCCCGGCTCGGTCTTGGCGATAGCCACCTGGCGCAGCACCGAAGGCCTCAACTTGACCACGCGGAACTGCGAGACGTCGCCTTCGAATTCCCTCAGTCGCTTGACGGCCCAGGGAGACATGATGCCGGTCAGGCAGCGCGTGGGTATGCCATATTCGGTTTGCAGCTGCTGGCCGAACACTTCGGGACTGAACAGGCCCAGCGGCGATTCGTTGACGGGCGAGCCCTTGAGCGCATAGATGGGATAGCGTTCCATCAGCGCCTTCAGCCTTTCGGCGATGGACGACTTGCCTCCGCCCACGGGGCCGAGCAGGTAGAGAATTTGCTTGCGCTCCTCCAGGCCTTGCGAGGCGTGCTTGAAGAAAGCCACGATCTGATCGATGACCTCTTCCATGCCGTAGAACTCGAGAAACGCCGGATAGCGCCTCAGGAGCCGGTTGGAGAACAGGCGCGAAAGACGTGGATCGTTGCGGGTGTCGACCAGCTCCGGCTCACCGATGGCAGCCAGCATGCGCTCTGCCGGGCTGGCGTAGACCATCGGATCTTGCCTGGCCAGATTCAGAAATTCTTCGAGTGAGAACTCGGCTTCCTGATCGCGGGCGTACTGCGATTTGAAACCTTCGAGGATGCTGCTCATGGGCCACCTCCTGTGGATTTCAGGCGTTCCAAATACAGGAACGCTTCTGTCATTGTGTGCCTCGGTCAAGCGCGATGCCAGAAATTCCTGGTTTTTATTCACCACAGGATGTAGGCCTGTTGGTGAAAGCACACACAATAGAAAGGATATGAAACCCTATGTCGGTTTAGGCCCCATTCTTTGAAAACAGTTCCACGAATAGGGAAAAATTCAGGGCCGCATTCCCTCTAGTTAAAGCATTACTTGAAATACATCGAAGCTACTTTTTCGATGCATTTCAAGCGCGAAGAGATTGTTCTCGAACTTGCCGAAAATAAGCTCCCGTCCCCACTATCAAGTGAGATTCAGGCCTCCATCGGAGAGCAGGATTTCCCCTGTCAGGTAATCCGATTCGACCAACATGGCGACGGCCTGAGCGATGTCTTCGGGTTTGGCCGATCGGCGCATGGGCGACTTCTCCTTCCACAGCTGCTGCGCCTGCGTCCAATCCTGCGTGAGAGGCGTATCCACCAGGCCCGGCGCGACGGCATTGACGCGGATATCCGGCGCAAGAGAAAGCGCGAGCAGACGTGTCACATGATTAACGGCAGCCTTGGTCGTCGCATAAGGGATCGAAGCACCTTTGGGCCGCACGCCGGCATGCGAGCTCACGTTGACCACGCAGCCGGGCCTGCCGCGCGCAGCGGCTTCGCGCAGCGCGGCTTGCGCTTCGGCCACCAACCGGAAGGGAGCAACCACATTGACCTCGTAAAGCTCGTGCCATATGTCGGGCGTGGCCGCCGCCATGTCCGCATGGGGAATGACGCGGCTGATTCCGGCGTTGTTGACCAGGACGTCCAGTCGCCCCCGATGGGCTACGGCTTCACGCACGAGCCGGGTCCGCTGCGCGTCGTCGGCCAGATCGGCCTGTATATAAACAGCCGATCCCAACTCGCGAACCAGGGCATGGCCTGCCTCGGCCGAGCTGCGCGAATGCAGGACGACGGCGTATCCCTCGGCCGAGAGCCGGCGCGCTATCGCGGCGCCTATGCCTGACGTCGAACCGGTGACGAGGGCCACGGGGCGTGAAGCCTTGTTCATTTCAGAAAATCTCCCAAAAAATCCACGAAGGCGCGCAGTTTTGCCGACAGCCGATTGCGCTCCAGATAGATCGCGTGGATATCGGCGTTCGGCAGCGACCACTCGGCGAGCAGCGGCGTCAATTCTCCGCGCGCGATGTGGCCGGCGACTTCCCATTCCGAGCGCACCACTATGCCGCGGCCATCCAGCGCCCAGCGCAGCACGGCGCTGCCGTCGTTGCTCGACAGCGCGCCGTCGACCTTGACCGTTTCCGCGCGCTTGCCGCGCGAGAAATGCCAGGTGCCGTAGGCCGAGTCGTTCTCGCGCAGCACGATGCAGGCGTGGCGGGCAAGGTCGTGCGGCACGGACGGCTTGCCGTGCTGTTTCAGATAAGCGGGCGACGCGCACACGATACGGCGGTTCTTGCGCAGCAGGCGCGCGTAGATGCGCACGTCGGGCACTTCGCCGAAACGGATGCCCAGGTCGTAGCCCTCTTCCTGCAGGCTCATGGGCCGCTCCGTCAATTGCAGCTGGATCTGCATGGACGGAAAGCGCGCGACGAATTCCGATATGGCCGGCACGATGTAAGTGCGGCCGAAACCGAAGGATGCGTTCACGCGCAGCAGCCCGGCCGGCTCGCCGCGGCTGCGCGTGACGAGCTGCTCGAGCTCCGACAACTCGTCGAGTATGCGCGAGCCGTTGGCCAGGTAGAGCTCGCCTTCGGGCGTCAGCGAAAGCCTGCGCGTGGTGCGGTTCATCAAACGCACGCCCAGCCGACGCTCCAACTGCGCGAGCCGCTTGCTGACGGCGGGCGGCGTCACGCCGAGTTCGCGCGCGGCGGCGGCCAGATTGCGGTTGCGCGCCACCAGCGCGAACAGGTTCAGATCGGAAAAGCCATCCATTGCATCGCGCCCTGGCTGATTAGTTCCTTGAAGTTACTACTGAATTTCTTTTCAGTAAAACAAATCTTTACCGGCATCAATTAGACTGCATGCAAATAGAGGGAGACAGTCATGTTCGAGGGCTACACCGATGCATCGGCAACAATCGACGGCGTGCGCATCCACGCCGTCAAGGGCGGACATGGTCCCGCGCTCCTGCTGCTGCACGGCCATCCGCAGACGCACGCGATCTGGCACAAGGTCGCGCCCGCGCTCGCCGAACATTTCACGGTGATCGCCGCCGACCTGCGCGGCTACGGCGACAGCGGCAAGCCGCAGGGCGCCGACGATCATTCCAACTATTCCAAGCGCCGCATGGCCTTGGACCAGGTCGAACTCATGCGCCGGCATGGCCACGAGTCGTTCGCGCTCGTCGGCCACGACCGGGGCGGACGCGTCGCCGCGCGCATGGCCATCGACCATCCCGATGCGGTGACGCGGCTGGTGACGCTGGACGTCGCTCCGACCGCCGCGATGTACGAGCAGACCTCGTTCGATTTCGCGCGCGCCTACTGGCACTGGTTCTTTCTGGTGCGGCCGGCGCCGTTTCCCGAAACACTGATCCGCGCCGACCCCGACCTGTATCTCAAGCAGACCATCGGCGCGCGCAGCGCGGGGCTCAAGCCGTTCGCGCCCGAGGCCTACGCCGCCTATCTGCGCTGCCTGTCGGATCCGGCCACGGCGCACGGCATCTGCGAAGACTATCGCGCCTCGATCACCATCGACCTCGAGCACGACCGCGCCGACCTGGCCGCGGGCAAGAAGATCGCCTGCCCCCTCCTGGCGCTATGGGGCGCGGACGGCGTGGTCGGCAAATGCTTCGACCCCCTGGCCGAATGGCGCAAGTGGAACGCGAACGTGGAAGGCAATGCCCTGCCCTGCGGCCATTACATACCGGAAGAAGCGCCGGAATCATTGCTGGAGCGCGTGCTGCCCTTCCTGCAGCGCTGACTTAACCCCACGCCTGTCTTTTCTTGCGGCTGCCCTCGCGGGCGGCTCTCTATCCGCTCGTCCATTTCCATCGGATTTCGCCATGTTTTCGCGCACGCTTTATCAAAAACTGGTCGATACGCACACCGTATCGACCCTCGACGCCGAGCATGTTCTGCTCTACGCCGACCTGCACATCATGAACGAATACACCAGCCCGCAGGCCTTCGCCGGGCTGCACGAGAAGGGGCTGCGCGTCAGGCGCCCGAGCCAGCAGATGGGCGTCGTCGATCATGTGATTCCGACCAGGGCCGTTCCGGTAAGCTCGCGCGTGATCGAGATCGCCGACGCCGCCAGGCAGGCCGCCAACTTCACCCGCAACTGCGCGCGGCACGGCATACACCTCTTTGACGTGCACGATCCGGTCCAAGGCATCGAGCACGTCGTCGCCCCCGAACTCGGCCTGATCCGACCCGGCATGGTGGTGCTGTGCGGCGACAGCCACACGACCACCTACGGCGCGCTCGGCGCGCTGGGATTCGGCATCGGCACCTCGGAAGTCGAGCACGTGCTGGCGACGCAGACGCTGGTCTACCGCGTCGCCGGGAACATGCGCATCGCCGTCGACGGATCGCTGGCGCGCGGCGCCACGTCCAAGGACCTGGTGCTGCACATCATCGCCCGCATCGGCGCACAGGGCGCGCGCGGCTACGCGGTCGAATACGCCGGCCAGGCGATCGACGCGCTGTCCGCCGAGGCGCGCATGACCCTGTGCAATATGACGGTGGAAGCCGGCGCCCGCGCCGCGCTGATCGCGCCGGACCGCACGACGCTCGACTACGTCCGCGGCAAGGTGCGCGATCTGGACGCCGTGACGCTGGATGCCGCCTGCGATGCCTGGTCGCGGCTGCGCTCGGACGACGGTGCGCGGTTCGATGCCGAGCACCGGTTCGACGCCAGCAGTGTCGCGCCCTATGTCACCTGGGGCACCAGCCCGGACCAGGCGGTGCCGGTCGACGGCCGCATACCCGAGGCGGATAACGGCTCCGGCCTGGACGTCGCCACCCTGCGCAAGGCGCTCGATTACATCGGCCTGCCGGCAGGCGTGGCCATCGAAGGCACACCCATCGACCGCGTGTTCATCGGCTCGTGCACCAACGCCCGCATCGAAGACCTGCGCGCCGCCGCCGAAATCGTGCGCGGCCGCAAAGTGGCTCCGACGGTACGCGCCATGGTCGTCCCCGGCTCGGGCATGGTGCGCGACGAGGCCGAACGCGAAGGCACCGCGCAGATTCTCATCGACGCGGGATTCGAGTGGCGCCAGCCGGGCTGCTCGATGTGCCTGGCGATGAACGACGACGTGCTGGCACCGGGCGAACGCTGCGCCTCGACGACGAACCGCAATTTCGAAGGGCGCCAGGGGCGCGACAGCAAGACCCACCTGATGAGTCCCGCGATGGCCGCCGCCGCCGCGATCGCGGGCCGCATCGTCGACATACGCAAGGAGTCCGTTCATGGCTGAACCGTTCGTGCTGACCGGCATTGCCGCGCCGCTGCCGATCAACAATCTCGATACCGACCAGATCATGCCCAAGCAGTTCCTGCTGGGCATCGACAAGTCGGGGCTGGCCCGCGGCCTGCTCTACGACCTGCGCGTCGATGCCGACGGCCGCGCCCGCGAGCGGTTCGTGCTCAATCGCCCCGAATACCGCGGCGCGAAGATCCTTCTGGGCGGTTCGAACTTCGGCTGCGGGTCGAGCCGCGAGCATGCGGTATGGGGGTTGCAGCAAGCCGGATTCGAAGCGGTGATCGCGCCGAGCTACGGCGAGATCTTCTACTTCAACGCATCGAACAACCGGCTGCTGCTGGTCACCCTGCCCGCGCAAGAGATCGAAGCCATCGCCGCCGAGATCGAGAGCGGCGAGGACCAGCAGCTGAGCATCGACGTCGATGACGAAGTCCTGCTGACGCCTTCAGGCCGGCGTTATGCCTTCTCGCTGCCGGCGCGCCAAAAGCAGATGCTGGTGGAGGGCTTGGACATGGTGGGAATGACGCTGCGCCAGGAAGCAGCCATCGGCGCCTTCGAAGCGCGCCACTGGACGGTGCAGCCCTGGTGCCGCATCGACCTGCCCGCCCAGCAGCAGGCATAGATAAGCAGCAAAGCACGGCGCCCATCGCCGGGGCGGATCGGCATCAATTCATGAACCGAGCTTGAAGCCCGCGGCCTGGCGCAGCTGGCGCGATGCATCGTCCGTCAATGCCTGCACAAAACGGGCTGCAAGTTCGGGTTGCCGCGCCTGGGCGCATACGGCGGCGGTGTATACCGTGTCCAGGCCATAGCCCGGCGGCAGTTCGCCCACCAGTTTCACGCCTGGCGTGTAGAGAATTTCCGTGACCTGGGTGCAGCCCACCAGGCCCTCCCCTGTCGCGGCGGCCATCTCGCGCATGGCGGTCGCGCCGTTCGGATACTCGCGTATGCGGCCGTGCATGGCCTGGGTGAGCCCCAGGCGCTGCAGCACGCCCGCTACATGAATGCCCGCGCTGGACTTGCCCAGATGCGGGACATACAGCCCCTGCGCAGCGGACAGCGTAGTACGCAAGGCCTCGGCGTCGCCGATGGCCACGGCCGGATCGCCGGATCGCACGGCCACGCCGGTCGCCACGCCGCCCAGATCCCTGGCGCTGCCCGCGACGACGTGCCCCTGCCGCTCCAGCGCCTCGATCAGCGAGGCCGACAGGATCAGGACATCGCAGGGTTCGCCGGACAACAGCTTGTCGCGCATCGATCCCACGGCGCCGAAAGTCGCGGACAAGGTGCAGTCCTGCTCCGCTTCGAAGCCGCCCTGCAGGCCGCTCGCCACGGCCTTCGCGGCGCCGCCGCTGAAAAGTATCAGTTCCATTGCCATTCCATTGCAGTAGGTGAACCCGGATCAGTTCACGGAAATATGCGCCGCATCGACGATCTCATGCCATTTGACGATGTCCTGCTTGAGGAACTGGGTGAATTCGCCGGGCGACATGTGCATGGGCGTCACGCCGCTCTTGGCCCAGGCCGTACGTATGTCCTCGCGCTGCGCGATCTTGCCGATTTCACGATTGAGCATGTCCACGACGGCCTTGGGGGTGCCCTTGGGCGCAAGCAGGCCCAGCCATAGTGTGGCGGTATAGCCGGGCAGCCCAGCCTGCGCCATCGTAGGCACATCGGGCAGCACCACCGACCGGGTCTTGCCGGTCACGCCCAGCGCGCGCACCCTGCCGCCGGCGACCAGCGGGCTCATGGTGCTGACCGCGTCGAACATCATGTCCACCTGCCCGCTCAGCAGGTCGGTGCGCGCCTCGTTGCTGCCCTTGTAGGGAATGTGCACGATGTTTACCTTGGCCATGTGCTTGAAAAGCTCGCCCGCCATGTTGTAGGGCGTGCCCGTGCCCGACGACGCATAGTTCAGCTTGCCGGGCTCGGCCTTGGCCTCGCGGATCAGGTCGGCCAGGCTATGCGCCGGCAGCGTGGCCCGCACCGCCAGCACCAGCGGCGCCTCGTTGATCGGCGCGACGGGAACGAAGTCGCGCATCAGCTTGTAGGGCCGCCTCTTGAGCAGCGACTCGTTGACTGTCTGCGTATTCGAGATCACCAGCAAGGTATAGCCGTCCGGCGCGGCCTTGGCGGCGTATTGCGTACCGATCACGGCGCCGGCGCCCGGCTTGTCCTCGACGATGAAAGACTGGCCCGTCGCCTTGCCCAGTTCCTGGGCCAGGATCCGCGCATAGACATCCGCCGATCCGCCCGCGGCGAAAGGCACGATGATCGTGACGGGACGCTCGGGGTAGCCTTCCCGGGCCGAGGCCTGCGCAGGCAGGAACGCCACGCCGGCCAGGCACGTCAGGATTGCAAAAATTGCTCCACGCATGATTTGTCTCCTCGTTCTTCGAGTTGTCTTTGTCGGCCGGCACCCATGAACTCCGGGCGCCGCGGATCAGGCGACGGTGTTCTGGAGAGAACCCAGGCCCTGGATATCGATGCGAATCACGTCGCCGGAACGCACAAAGCGCGGCGGCGTGTAGCCTATGCCCACTCCGGCCGGCGTACCCGTGGCGATGATGTCGCCGGGCAACAAGGCCATGCCGGCCGAAATCGTCTCGATCAGCGTGGGAATGTCGAAGATCAGCTGCGACGTATTCGCGTCCTGGCGCAGTTCGCCGTTGACCCAGCACTTCACATCCAGGCTGCGGGCATCGACCTCGTCGGACGTCGTCACATACGGGCCCATGGGGCAGAAGCCGTCGAGCGACTTGCCCAGGAACCACTGGCGGTGCAGTTTCTGCAGATCCCTGGCCGTGAAGTCGTTGACGATGGTGTAGCCGAACACATGGTCGAACGCCTCCGACTTTTTGATGCCGCGGCCGGGCTTGCCGATGATCACCGCCAGCTCGGCCTCGTAGTCCAATTGGGAAGTCACCGCTTCATGCGAAGGAATGAACGCGCCCGGCCCGATGACGGACGTATAGGCCTTGGTAAAGACCACGGGCGCCTCGGGCGCGAGTTCGCCGGCCTTGGCGCTGCTGTCGAAGCCCGACTTGCTGAACTCGGCGGCGTGATCGTGATAGTTCTTGCCCACGCACATGATGTTGCGGCGAGGACGGTCTATGGGGGCCAGCAGCGGCGCCCCGGACAGCGGCTTGCCGGGGCCGGACGGCTTCAACGCCGACGCCAGCCGGGCGTGATCGGCGATCAGATCGACCAGATCGCCGGTAAAACCCGGGGCCAGGTCCGAGACGGGCCAATAGCGCTCGCCTTCGGGGTCGACCAAGGCAATGGCGTGCTTGCCGTCGATGGAGAGATTTGCGAATTTCATAGAGCCAGCCTATTGTGATTGAACGGATCCGATTGGTCCTGTTTTTTCAAAACAAGAGCAATTTATAGAACCAATTGGATAGTACATCAACCAAATTTGATCATTTAAAATAACCAATTGGTACCGTATATACTATTTCGCAAAGCAGGAGTCCATCGTGGAAGAATCCGACACGCAAGCGCATGCCGGGCGCGCGACCTTGAGGTCCACGGGCGCCAAGGCGCTCTCGACGTATTTGAATCACGCCATGTCCGCTGGACAGCTGCGCGCCGGCGCAAGGCTGCCTCCCGAGCGCGAATTGAGCCAGCGCTTCAACACCTCGCGCGGCACCGTGCGGCGCGTGCTGGCGGAGTTCCGCGAACGCGGCCTGATCGCACAGACCGCGGGCAGCGGCACCTTCGTGCTGGATCGCGCCGACGGGCTCCTGAGTCCCGATCAGGCCGGATGGCTGGACATGCACGTCAGTCCGGCCGAACTCATGGAAGCGCGCAGGCTGATCGAGCCGCTGATGCCCATCTTGATCGCGCGCCACGCCACGGCTGCCGATTTCACCGCCATGCAATCCTGCCTGGAACGGTCGGAAGCCGCACAGACCATCGAGGATTTCGAGCTCTGGGACGGCGAACTGCACAAGGCCTTTGCGGTGGCGACCCACAATGCTCTCTTCGTGCAGAATCTGGAACTGACCAACCGCGCCCGCGAACAAGGCGAGTGGGGCAGGCTCAAGCGCAATTCGCTCACGCCGCAGCGACGCCAGGAATATGAACGCCAGCACCGAGCCATCGTGGCGGCGCTGCGCGACCGCGATGCCGCCCGGGCCGGCGCGCTGCTGTCGCAGCACCTGGAGCAGGTACAGCGCAATCTATTCGGCGAATGACCCGGTTCGCGCGGCGTTGCGGGCGCTATTGACCGGACTGCAGGGCAAGACCCGGTTTCTCGGCCAGCGCATCGCGCATCAGCGCAACGGGACGCACCAGGCGCCCGGGCAGCACACCATGCATCAGCCAGATGCTCAGCACATTGCGAAAGTCGGTCACCTCGATGCGCTGCAGCGCATCGCGATGCACGCTGGTCTCCAGCATTTCAGCCACGGCCAGCCCTATGCCCATGCCTCGCGCCACCAGCGAAAGCTGCAGCTCCGACCCGAACGCCTCGACCGCGACGTTAAAGGGCAGCCCGGCCGTCGACATCGCGCGGCTCAACACCGAACGCATGCCGCAGCCGTCCTGATTCAATACCCAGGGATGGCGCGAAAGCTGCGCGAGCGTCGTCGGCTCGGCAGCCAAGCCGAACGAGCGCGGCGCCACGACCACGAACGGCTTGCGGCCCAGCAGCGTTGCCGTCAACGCGCCGGGCAGGGCAATGCCTTCCGGCATCAGCACGACGGCTGCGTCGATCGTGCCGCGCTCGACGCTCTGCAGAAGACCCGGCGACCAGCCCGCCGTGACGCGCAGCGTCAGCTTCGGGAACGCATTGCGCAGGCTGTCGATGGGACGCTCCAGCGCCTGCTCCGATAAAAACGGCGGAACGCCGATACGCATCTCGCCCGTCGATTCGCTGTCCGGCGATGCAACGGCCATCAGATCGTCGACGGCGCGCAACACCGTGCGCGCGAGCCGGTACACCTCGTTGCCCGTCGCGGTCGGCTTGAGCGGCTTGCTCTGCCGGTCCAGCAACACCGTATCGAGCATCGCCTCCAGGTTCTGCACGCGGCGGGTGAGGCCCGGCTGCGTGAGGAACACCTTTTCCGCCGCCTTGGCCATCGACTCGCTTTCGACCACGGCCACGAAGGCCTGCAGATCACGGGTGTTCATGATTATTTCGCATAAATAAAATAAATATAATTCAATTGTCGCATAACATGCGGATCCATAGGATGACTCCAGAGCGAAATCAACTGGAGTTGAACCATGAATCAATCCGATGCCGCCGCGGCCCGGATCCTGCCCCGCGAGCCCGCGGCCAGCGCCGCCGTCCTGACCACGCCGCTTACCCTGTTCTTCGCCGCGACCGTCGGGTTGATCGTCGTGATCCTGTCGGCGGCGCAGCCTTTGACGGGCCCCGTCAGCCAGGCCCTGAAACTGCCGCCCGAGCTCGAGGGCCTGATCGCCATGCTGCCGCAGCTGGGCTACGCGGCCGGCCTGCTCCTGCTCGTGCCGCTATGCGACCTGGTCGAAAACCGGCGGCTGATTTTTCGGACGCTGATGTGCTGCGCCGTATTTCTCGGCATTGCCGCGGTGGCGCAGTCGGGCTGGCTGTTCCTGCTGGCCTTGTCGCTCGCGGGCGCGACGTCCAGCGTGATCCAGATGCTCGTGCCCATGGCGGCATCGATGGCGCCGGAACACCGGCGCGGCCGGGCCGTAGGCAATGTCATGAGCGGGCTGATGATCGGCATCCTGCTGTCGCGTCCGCTCGCCAGCGTGATTGCGGGATCGTTCGGCTGGCGCGCGTTCTTCGGCATCGAGGCCTGCGCCGATGCGCTGCTCGCCCTGGTCCTGTACGCCAAGCTGCCCGCGCGCATGCCGGTCGCGACGGCGCGGTATTCCGGGCTGCTGCGCTCGCTATGGACGCTGCTGCGCACGGAGCCCGTCCTGCAACGGCACGCCACGCTGGCGGCGCTGGCGCTGGGCGCATTCAGCGCGTTCTGGACCGCGGTCGCATTGCTGCTGGCCGGGCCGCCGTTCTCGCTCGGCATGCATGGCATTGCCGTTTTTGCCCTGGCCGGCGCGTCCGGCGCGGTCGTCACGCCGCTGGCCGGCCATCTCGGCGATCGCGGCGCCGGACGCGCAATCCAGATCGCCTCGCATCTGCTGATGCTTGCGGCCGTTCTCGTGCTGGGCATGGCCGGCGCCGGCTGGGGCGGATTCTCGCCGGCGGCGCACCCGGCGCTCGCGCTCGGCTTGCTGGTGGCCGGCGCGGCGTCGCTCGACGCGGGCATCATCGCCGATCAAACGCTCGGAAGGCGGGCGATCAATCTCATCAACCCCGCCATGCGCGGCCGCCTGAACGCGCTTTTCGTGGGCATCTTCTTCATCGGCGGCGCGATAGGCGCCGCGCTGTCGGGCGCGGCCTGGGCCTGGGCGGGATGGAGCGGCGTCTGCACGGTCATGCTGGGATTCGCGATCGCCGTCATCGCGTTCGGCTGCTTCGATCGCCACACCCATTCCGAAGGCCGCACCCGGCCCCTGCAAAAGATCTCGTAGCCGTCGTCGGAGCAAGGCCCGCGCCCCGCCTGGGGTACAGTCTTGCTTGCTATCTTCAGACGACTATTCGGCCGCTGCCCCGGCAGCGGCACTCTTGCATGGTGCATTCTTTCAGCGAATCCGAGCGGGCGGCGGTCTACCGCGCCATCCACGAGCGGCGCGACATGCGCCACTTCGCACCGGCCCCGGTCGACCCGGCCACCCTGGGCCGCCTGATCGAGGCCGCGCATCACGCGCCCAGCGTCGGCTATATGCAGCCCTGGCGCATCCTGCGCATCATCGACCCGGCGCTGCGCGAAACGCTGTACGCCGAGGTCGAGCGCGAGCGGCTGAAAACCGCCGATGCCTTGGGCAAGCGCCGCGACGAATTCATGCGCTTGAAGGTGGAAGGCATGCGCCAGTGCGCCGAGATACTGGTCGTGGGCTTGATGGACGGGCGCGACGGCCATGTCTTCGGGCGGCGCACCATGCCCGAAATGGATCTGGCTTCGGTCGCCTGCGCCATACAGAACATGTGGCTGGCCGCCCGCGCGGAAGGCCTGGGCCTGGGCTGGGTCTCGATTTTCGATCCCGAAGCGGTGCGCGGGATTCTCCATATGCCCGCCGGCGCGAAGCCGGTCGCGATCCTGTGCCTCGGGCACGTCGAGCAGTTCTACGACGCGCCGATGCTGGAGATCGAGGGATGGGCCGAGCGCAAGCCGCTGCGCGAGTGCGTCTTCGAGAATTACTGGCCGGCCTAGGGCCGGTTGGCTCTAGGAGCCCGCGCGCGCGATGTCGCGCGGCTTCACGCCGAACTCGCGCATCATCCACGACGCCATGTGGCTTTGATGCGCGAAGCCCGCTTCGAGCGCCACCTGGCCGACACTCATCTTGCCTTGCATCAGCAGGGACTTGGCCCGATCCAGGCGCCGCAGCACGACGTGCCTGTGCACGGGAACGCCCACGGTTTCGCGAAACAGGACCTTGAAATGCGGGACGCTCAACTCGACCAGAGCGGCCAGCTCGCCGAGCGTAAGGGGTGCGTCGAGATGCGCTTCGATATAGTCGAGCACGCGCGCCGCCGCGCGGGGCGACAAGGTGCGCCGCTTGCGGTCGCGCGGCACCTCGGCGCCGGCCAGGCGCACGATCATCCCCGTGCACAGGCTCTCGGCGAAAAGCGGATCGCAGGCGTCCTCGGCTTCGAGCTCGGCGCGCAGCGCCCACGCCATGTGCTGGAAACGCGCATCGCGCCACTGGAGCCGGTGGTGGATTTGCGCATCGGCCGCCTTCAGGCCGAGTTGATCGCAGGTCTTGCGCACAAGCTCGTCCGAGAACCAGATGCCGAGGACGGTGCAATTGGCATCGTCGGACCATTCGCCTTCCAGGCCGGCGGGGATGACATCGACGTCGCCATGCGCCTGGATCCGCGTCGAGCGTGAACTGTCGCAACGGCAAACCGCGTTGACGGGCGCCCCGACGTGCACGCCGACGCGATGGTGCTTGAACCCGGGAATGCGATGCCGGCCCGCGGAGATTCCGAACATGTCCGCGCCGAAACCGGACCAGCCCAGCGATGCGCTGGACAACAGGCTTACGCGCTGGCCGGAATGCGGCTCCAACGCGATACGGGCGGGGGTCATCATCTGCTCCTTCGCGGCCGATCGACCGAACGCCCTATTCTGCTTCATTTCCTGCTCTGGCGTGACGGCCGCCGCGCAGATCGTCATCCGAATCTGCTGCGATTCCTCCTTTCGTGCGCGTTTTCACGTTCGAGACTGCGTAAGCTCGACGTTCATCGAATCGGGAGACGCATCATGTATGTAATCTTTGGCGCATCAGGCAAGGTGGGACGCTCGACGGCAGCGGCCCTCAGGAACGAGGGACGCGCCGTGCGCGCCGTGGTGCGCGATCCGGCTCAAGGGGAAGCGCTGGCGCGGCTGGGATGTGAAATCGCGATCGCCGACCTGGGCGACGAGGCCGGCGTGCGGCGCGCGCTCGAAGGCGCGCAGGCAGCGCAGATGCTTTGCCCCGTGCCGTATGGCGCCGCGGATCCCGCCGCCGCGATGCGCCATGTGATAGCGACGGCCGCGCGCGCCTTGCGCGATCATCCGCCTCTGCATGTGCTCGCCTTGTCCGACTATGGCGCCGAGCTTGCCGCCGGCACCGGGATAACGATGCTGTACCGCGAACTGGAAGCGGCGTTCAAGGAGGTTGCGCCGCGCCTCACCCTGCTGCGCTCGGCCGCGCATATGCAGAACTGGGCGCGCGTATTGCCGGTCGCGCTGTCCAGCGGGCATCTTCCCACCCTGCACAACCCCATCGACAGGCGGTTTCCGGCCGTGTCGGCGGGCGACGTCGGCATCGTCGCCGCGCAGCTGCTGCTCGACGATCCGGTCGGCAACGGGGTTCGCATCGTGAGCGTCGAGGCGGCGCGGCGATACAGCGCCGACGATGCCGCGCGCGCGCTCGGCGAGGTGTGCGGCCGCGACATCGGCGCGTACGCGCTGCCGCGCGGAGAATGGTCCGCGACGCTTTTGCGGGCGGGAATGAATCCGCACATGGCCGACCTCATCATCGAAACGAACGATGCGCAAAACGACGGGCGGATCGACGCGCAGCGCGGTACCGAGCGGCGCCACGGCCCGACCGCGCTGCGCGACGTGCTGGCCGAGCTGGTTGCATCGGTCGGCGCGCAAGAAGGGCACGGATCCAAAGGAGTCTCTCATGCCATGCTGTCCCCTGCGCTCCACCGCGAGACAAAACCGGAAACTCCGTCGCCATAACGCCCGACGTCGCGGCCTGGCGCAGCGGTTATATGCAGCCCTGGTCAGTGCTACGCGACGCCTGGATTGTTTCGGCTTGGGCCCGCTGTTGGGCGCGATTCCCGACAGCAACGAGGATTTCGTGCACTTCTGAACTCGCCGCAACGCCGACACACTGGGCCACGTCACGTCCTTGAATGAAATCGCCGGTAAAAACCACCGTCGATCATCCCGCGAATGGCCTAGCGGCAAGCTGCGCGGCAATGTCGTCGTCCAGTGGCGTCTTGTAGGTCTTGAGCAGATAGCCCAGAACGGAATAGAAGCCGACGGTCGCGATCAGATCGATGACCGCGTGACGCCCAAATACCTCGACAAGCTCGGCCTCCTGACCAGCGCCGAGACAGCGCTGGTCGAAGAGCGCATCCACTGCCCGGACCAGCAGGCCGTCGTTCCCTTCGGGCATGCTGCGCACCGCCGCAATGCGCGCATCCGGGATATTCAACGCACGAGCGCGGCTGACATGCTGGTGCCATTCGTAATCCGAATCGATCCGATGCGCGGCGCGCAGGATCACGATCTCGAGATTCTCGAATCCGAGCGTGTTTTTCATCACGATATGCTGGCGCAGCGGCGCCCAAGCCCTGAGCAAGTCCGGGTGATGGGCCATGGTACGGTAGACGTTGAGCTTGCCAGCGAAACCGTCGCGCAGATCGGCGATTCCGGACGGCCATTGGGCATCGGACAAGGGAGAACAGGGCATCGAAGCTTCCTTCATATCAAGTCTTGCTCATATCGAGCCGCGACAAGGCGCGGTCGTAGACGACGGGTGCGCGGTCGGTCCAGATCCCCGTGAAACTGCGGTATTGCGCGATCTCGGCGGGTTCGATTTCGACCTGGAGTATGCCCTCCCGGTCGTGGTCCAGCTTGCCCAGCACCCGGCCATTCGGCGCCACCGCGCAGGATCGGCCGAAGAAGCGCTGCCCGCCGACGGAGCCCGCCCGGTTGCAGCTGAGAAAGAAGACCCCGTTCTCGACGGCGCGGGTATAAGCGCGGTGCACGAAAAGGTCCTCGTCCGCGACAGGCGCGTCCTCGGCGCCGAACGAAGCCCAGACCGAGGTCACGATCCCTGCCCCCTGCATTGCGAGGATCCGGGTGATCTCGGGGAAACGGATGTCATAGCAGATCTGCATTCCGATCCGCTGGCCCAGCGCCGCAAATGTCTCGATATCGTTCCCGGGGGTGAAGTAGAGCTTCTCGTTCTGCCATTGGTGGACTTTGACATAGCTGCCTATCTCGCCCTCGGGCCCGACCAGGATCGAGGCGTTGCGCATCACGCCGTCGAGCAGCGGGTCCCGCAAGCCCAAGCCCGCCACGACGTGTATGCCTAGATCGGCGCAAAGCGCCTCAAGCGTGGCGATATCCTCGCCGCCCGGTGCGGCACAAGCCTGCCAGAGTGCTTCGCCGTAATGTGCGACTTTGCTGATCATCGGCCCGCCGGGCACGAGAGGTTCGACATAGCCGGTGTTCGATAATTCCGGAAACAGGATCAAGTCGGCCCCGGCTTTGGCTTCGGCTCGAACGAACTCTGCCATGCGAGACAAGTTGTGGCGTGGATCGAGCGGCTTGGCATCGAACTGCACTAGGCTTGCGCGAATCATGCGGCCACTCCTTCAATGCGGCGACCATGCTGGAAATCCCAGTCGCGTCCTGGGGCGGCTGCCAGCAGGTCGCGAGTGTATTGTGCTTTGGGATGGGCAAGGATTTCAGCCGCCGTGCCGTACTCGACGACGCGGCCGCGCTGCATCACCAGCACATCATCGCAGATCTGCGCGGCGACGCGTAGATCATGGGTAATGAAAATAACGGCGAGATTTCTCTCTTCCTGTACCTGTGCTAGCAAGTCGAGCACCTGCGCCTGAACCGATACGTCGAGCGCCGAGACCGCCTCGTCCGCGACGATGATCTGGGGCGACATCATCAGCGCGCGGGCTATGGCGATGCGCTGCCGCTGCCCGCCCGAGAACTGGTGCGGAAAGCGCTGCAGGCTGTCGCGCGGCAGGCCTACTCGCTCGATCAGTTCGGCCGCACGCGCCATGGCGGCATCGCGCGCTTCTCCGATATTGAGCGGCCCTTCGATCAGGCTTTCACCGATCCGGATCCGGGGATTGAGCGAGCGATTCGGATCCTGGAAGATCATCTGCATCGCGCGCCGCTCCGG
>Ga0209455_1000657_pt1 | contig 21095 bp, 22 predicted proteins | sample AraplaCol_mCL_r2_FD_184275 | JGI IMG/M metagenome (GOLD analysis project Ga0209455, IMG submission 184275) | Arabidopsis root microbial communities from North Carolina, USA - plate scrape CL_Col_mCL_r2 (SPAdes) (version 2) | ecosystem: Host-associated > Plants > Roots > Endosphere | place: USA... | reverse complement strand
TCGCCACCGTGCGCGCCGCCGACCGCATCATCGTGATGGATGGCGGCCGCATCGTCGAACAAGGCCGCCACGACGAGCTGGTCGCCGAATCCGGCCTCTACGCCCGCCTCGCGCAATTGCAGTTCGAGGGCGAGGCGGCTTGAGCCTGAGCCCGGCCGCGCTGAGCGCGATCCTCGGCTGGGGCATCCTGCTGCCGGCCTTGTTCGCCGGGCGGTTGCAGGTGCAGGGACCTTTGCGCAGGCCCTGGCTTACGCTCGCTATCGCAGCGCTGGTGGCTGTCGGACTGGCTGCGCAAATGGCGTGGCCCAGCCTGCTTGCGCTCTTTCAGCGTGATGAGCCAGCAATCGCCCACGGCCAGGTCCATCGCCTGTTTACCGCCTTGTGGTTCCAGGACGGCTGGCTTCAAGGCGGGCTGTTCAACCTCATGATCCTGATCCTGATCGGCTTCTGGGCGGAGCAGGTCTGGCCGCGCTGGATCTGGCTCACGCTCTATTTCGGGATCGGCCTCGCGGTCGAAGGCCTTGCGCTTATCTGGCAGCCGGTCGGCGCGGGCAATTCGATTGCAGTGTTCGGGCTGGCGGGCAGTCTGCTCGCGACCGCGTGGGACAAGGGACGGGCGGGCATCGTGCTGATGTCGATCGCGCAGCTCGCGATCTGGTGGCTCTGCTTCCACGACGACATCCATGGTGGCGCCGCTTTGCTGGGTCTTGTGGCGGGCATGATCCTATCGCCCCGCAACCGGCAGAGGAACCAAAGGCCAGGGACCGGCTTTTTCGCCGCATGAAGCCATTCCACATCCGTCATGGCCTTGCGTTGGGCCTCTTCGCCGCCACCGCCGCGCTCGCGCAGACCGAGCCGCCGGCTTCGACCACTACCGACACCAAGACCACGCAGACCAAGGTCGAAACGCCGACCCAGACCACCACCACGACCACCACCCACGAAAAGGTGGTCGAGACCGGCAAGAAAGCGGGTGAGATAGCAAGCCAGCCCGCGCGCGACGTCGGCGCGCAGAAGATCGAGATTCCCGCGCCGATTCAGCAGGCCGCGGCCGCGCCTTATTCGCTCAAGGGTCTCAAGACCTGCCAGCAATTCAGCCGCGCCATCTTCGAACTGAACGATGTGCTCGGCCCCGATTATGACGGCGTGGTCGTCACGCACGAGAACAAGGCGGGCAAGCTCGCGGAAGCCGGCGGCAAGACGATCGTCAACACGATCATTCCCTTCCGCGGCCTGGTGCGCGAGATCAGCGGCGCTGCGCCCGCCGAACGGCGTTTGGATGCCGATATCAAGGCCGCACTCGCCCGGCGCGGTTTCCTGCGCGGCGTCGCCACCGCGCGCAAATGCCGGCTGCGCGTCTAGCGGTCGGCACATTCCAACGAAAAGGCCGCCGGTCAGGTCACCGGCGGCCTTTCGTTGGCTCTCTCTCGCTCACTGGCGATTATCAGCGGCGATCATGGTCCCCGCGGTCATGGTCGCGATCGCCGCGATCCCAGCCGCCACGGTCATGCCGGTCATGGTCGCGCCAGCCGCGATCGTCGTAGCGGCGGCCATCATAATGATCGCGGCCATAATAGCCCCGGTCATAAGTGACGCCGTAGCTGTAGGCGGGCTCGGCATAATAATTCACCGGCGCCTCATAGCCGTAGTCATAACCGTTATCGGCATAATAACGGTCGTGATGGTCCGACGAGGCGATCGCCGCGCCGATGCCCAGACCGATGATGCCCGCCACGATCGCGGTGCCGGTGTGATCCCGCGCCTCGGCAGGTGCGGTCCCGGCGAGGCTGCTGCCAGCAAGTAGCGCCGCAGCAAGGGCGCCTTTGATTACCGCACGCATAGTCACTCTCCTCTCAAATCCTCCGATGAGGACAAAAAGAGTTATGCCCGAGTCGGGCTGAACGACTTGGGAATGATGCTAGCAGCATTCGTTAAGCAAAATAGAGGCGCCGGTTTATCTTGCGAAAAGAAGAAGCAAGGCGCGCGCCGGCTCCGGGAACGGAGATCGTTGCGGCTCACCTGCGGAGTTGGCCGGCCCGTGCCGTCTCGCAACGACAGGAGACAAGGATGCTGAGACTGATCTTTGCGATGATGGTTGCGATGCTGGAGAAGACGCCCCGGCGCGACGCGTGACCCTGGCGCATCTCAGCCGGCGGCGTCTGCTCCAGTCGCTTTCGGTTCTGCTGTTGCCCATGCCCGCGGCGGCGGCGCGACCCCTCTGGCCGGGCGGTAAAAGGGGCGCCGTCAGTCTCACCTACGATGACGGGCTCTCAAGCCAGCTCGATCTCGCCGTGCCCGCACTCGATCGCTTCGGGTTCAAGGCGACCTTTTTCCTGACATACGACAATATCAAGCCGCGGTTGCGCGATTGGGCGAGGCTCGCGCGGGCCGGTCATGAACTGGCCGACCACACGGTCACGCATCCTTGCGACCTCGCGCGCTTTACCCCCGCTTCCTATCGTCGCGGCGAGCTGGCGCCGATGGCGCATTGGCTCCGCCATACTGGCGGGCATGTGCCTGTGCGCAGCTTCGCTTACCCATGCGATGTCACCAATCTCGGTCCCGGCGATGCCAACGCGCAGCAAGCGCGCTTCGATCGCCTGCTCGCCGGTGCGGGAATCGCCGCCGCACGCACGAGCGAGGGCGAGCCCAATCGGCCCGCGACCACGCTCCGCCGGCCGCACCGATTGCAGGCGCTGGCGGTCGGTTTCGACGCGACCGATTTTGCGGCGGTGAACGCCTATCTCGGCCGCGCGGCCCACCGGGGATATTGGGCGATCCTGGTCTTCCACGATATCGCCGAGGTCCCGACCCAAGCGGGGCAGACTGGCATCGCGATGCATTCCGAAATCCTTCGGGCGATCGCCGAAGGCCCTTTGTGGTGCGCTCCACTCGCAACCGTATTCGACCGCATTCGGCGTCTGGCCTAGGCCCCGTCCCGGCGCGAAAGGACCGTTCCGGGTGTGTTGGTAGACTACAACAGCTTTTGGCGGCGTTTGCCACCCCTTCGCAAAGACCACTGTCCTTCCTTCGTTTCGCCGCATCCCCGCACGAGGGAAAGCCGGTTTGGCACGGCTTCTGCAAAGCTTCCGACGTGGCTGGCACGACGCCAGCCGCAAGCCCTGTTGGGAGGAGTTAAGCTCATGAAGATTTCCGCGATCCTGATCGCCGCAGCCGTTCTCGGCACGACCGCCCCGGCCTTTGCCGCGCAGCGCGGTCAATCCGATCAGCCCACCGTCACCTATGACGCGAAGCACGATAAATTCTGTGTTTCCCAGATGGTTACGGGCAACTACCTACCCGTAAAGGACTGCCGCACGCAGGCCGAATGGGCCAAGGCCGGCCTGACCGTCACCAAGCCGGCCGACGCCGACAAGCTGGCCCAGAAGTAAGCGGCCTTTGCGCCGCGGGGGCACCCCGTCGATCTGTCCGCTCCTGTTCGGAAGCGGACGATCGGCGGGCATAATCGCAGAGTGTCCGGAGCCGGCCACCAGGCCAGCGGGGAACCCGGACGTCGCGGATTAGCAGATTAGTTCGAGGCTACCGCCAACGGCATTATTCAATGGGTCGGTGCCGGCACCGGCCGCGGCATGTGCAGCGTCAGCATGACCAACTTGCCGCCGTCGATCCCGAACCAATGCGGCACGCCCTCGGGCACCAGCACCACATCGCCCGGTTTGAGCGCGCGCGTCGTCCCGCCGACGATGTCGCCGCCATTGGTCTCGTCATACCAGTGATGCGCATTGGCGAGCGTGCCGCCTGAAAGGAGCGTGCCCGAACCCTCCAGCACATAGACCAGTTCGGCTTCCTTGAGGTGCGCGGCGGCCTGCTTGGGCTTCACCCAATATTCGACCGCGACCGTGTAGGGCGCCTGGGTAAGGAGCGGATGGTAGAGCATCTCCTCAGTCGGCTTGATGTCATGCGCCATCTGCGCCACCACCGCGCGAACTTCGGCGGAGTTGGCGAAGCTGGTGGGATCGGGCGGGGTTTGGGCGTGGGCACTTCCAGCCAAAGCCACCAATCCCAGTACAATCCAGCGCATCGCGTCCTCCCTGTTTTGCGGGACGGTATCGCTACCAGCACGGGTCGACAAGCTCAGTCCCGCCGGATCGTCGCCCGATAGAGTGCGCGGTCGGCGCGCGAGTAGTAAAGCCAGATGTGGCCGCCGGCGAACACGACCGAAGCCGCGAAGGCGATGTCGGTCGCCTGGCGGTCGGGCGAGGGCGGAGGCGCGATCAGGGGTTCGACGCACCGATCGACCACCTTCGTATATTCTGCATCGAACGCGATCCAGCCGATCCGCCAGCGCGCATCTTGGGTCGCGCCGTTGTAGAACATGACCGGATAATCCTTGTCGCTGGTGAGCAAGGGCCCGGTCGAAAGGTGCCAATTATCCCAGCCCCCGGGGCGCGGCTTGAACGGCTCGCGTTCATGCTGCCAGGGGCCGTCGACCTGTTCGCCGAGCGCGAGGCCGACCAGGGATGCCCCGCCCGCCGCATATTCGTAGAAGAGCCGCCACGCGCCTGCCTTGGTGCGATCGACCGTGGCCTCCTTGACGTTGCCCTCTGATGGGGTCGAGGCCATCGCCACGCCCTTCTTCACAAGCTTGTCGATCTCGGGGCCCGCCGCCCACAGCATCTCGCCATGGCTGCGGTCGGCGCTGACGCCGGTATAATAGACGACGTAACTGCCATCGGGTAGCTCGATCACGGTCGGGTCCTCGCAGCCGCCGATATCCTCCGGCTCCGGGCCGGGCGCGATCGCCGGCTTGTCGGCCGCGGTGAAGACGAGTCCGTTCTCGCTGGTCGCGTGCCAGATCGTCCCCGTATCCGCTTCGTCGCCCATTTTGGGCACAGCGCGCACCAGCATCTGGTAGCGGCCATCCTTGGCCTTCCAGACATAGGGGCTCATCAGGTCGCGCTGCGTGACCGCGTCGGGCCCATGCAGCACTACGGGCGAGAACGCCTCGACGTTGAAATCCAGTTCCGCCACGTCAGGCCCCCAGTGCTTCTTCGAGCGTAAGGCCGCCGTCGATCGTCATGATCGCGCCAGTAATGTAATCGGCCTTGTCCGAGCAGAGATAGACCGCGAGATTGGCCACCTCCTCGGCCTTTCCGGCGCGGCCCCAGGGGATATGTTCGTCGGCCGCGGCGAGGATCTTGGGGTCAGCCTGGGCCGCCTGGTTCATGGGCGTCAGGATCATGCCCGGCGCGATCGCATTGACCCCGATCTTGAGCGGTCCGCACTCGACCGCCATCGTGCGAGTGAGATTGTCGAGCCCCGCCTTGGCCGAGCAATAGTCCGCGCCGCCGTAGCGGACCGCAGTCGAATGGATCGAGCTGATATTGACGATCCGCCCCGGCTTCTTGGCATCGCGCAGGCCCCGCACCAAGGCGCGCGAGGTGAGAAAGGCGCCGGTCAGATCGGTGCGGATCAGCCGATCCCACTGCTTCAATTCCATGTCCCAGACGGGGACATTGCTCATGTTGAGCCCGGCCGAATTGACCAGCAAATCGGGCAGGCCAAGCTCGGCATTCACCCGTGCGAACGCCAGCTCGACCAAGCCCTCGTCGCCGACATCGGCCTGAACGATAATCGCCTTGCCGCCGGCCTGCACGATCGCATCGTGCACCGCGCCGGCAGCCTTGTCGTCGGCATAATACAGCACCGCCACCGCAGCGCCGGCCTCGCCCAGCGCGCGGGCGCAGGCGGCGCCAATGCCGGATTCACCGCCCGTGACGAGGGCGATCCGTCCGTCCAATAATGCCATCTATTCGTCTCCGCTTTCGCGCGGAAACGGCGGAAGAGTCGGCTGGGTTCACCCCAGCCGGCTCAATTCATCGCATTCGGTTGGAAAGGACTCAGCTGTTGGGCTGAACCACATCCACCAACGGCAGCCACACCGCGCTCGCCTGGCCCGCCGAGCGCTCCAGCGTGATCGTCGCCTTCTGGTAATCCTCGGGCTTGGCGAGGAAGATGTTGGGGACATACTTCTGCGGGTTGCGGTCGTAGAGCGGGAACCAGCTCGACTGGACCTGCACCATGATGCGGTGGCCGGGCTGGAAGACGTGGTTGGTGGTCGGCAGCGCAAACTTGATCTCGACCGTCTTGTTGGCCGGGATCGCGGTCGGATGTTCGAAGCTGTCGCGATAGCGTCCGCGGAAGATGTCCATCGACACCGCCAGCTGATAGCCGCCCAATTCCTTCTGCTCGGGCATTTCGTCGGGATAGACGTCGATCAGCTTGACGACGAAATCGCCGTCGGTGCCCGTGGTCTGCGCGAACAGATCGGCGATGGCGGCGCCGCTGATCCGCACCGGATGGTCGAGCACGCCGGTTTCATAGCTCAGCACGTCGGGGCGGGCATTGGCGTGGCGCTGGTCGCTCACCAGCCATGGGCCCCATTGGTCGCGATTGCCGAAGTCGGTCGGGCGCTCCACGTAAGGAACCGGCGCGCGCGGGTCGGAGACATAGCTGTCGCCGGCCTTGGCCGCGCTCGGCTTGTCGAAGCTCAGGCCGAAATTGGCGGTCAGGTAGATCGGGGTGAGCGGCTTGGGGCAGCCCTGCTGGCAGGCGAGCGGCCAGTCGGCGAAATGGTCCCAATGGTTCTCGCCCGTATTGTAGATCTGCACCTTCGGCATATCGAATTTGGGCGCGCCGTCCTTCAGATATTGGTTGAAGAAGGGCACGATCACGTTGCGGCGGAAGTCGGCGGTGGTGTTGCCTTCCCACTTGAGCGGGCCGAGGTTCCAGCCGTCATAGTTGATCTGGCTGTGCCGCCACGGGCCCATGACGAGGTAATTGTTGCCCTCGTGACCGGCGGCCTTGAGCGCGCTCCAGCTGTGGATCGCGCCCCACATATCCTCCTGGTCCCACAGGCCCTGCAGCCACATGGTCGGCACGTTGGACGGGTTCTTAGCGACCGCATGGTCGAGCGCCTGGTCCTGCCAATATTGGGTGTAAGAGGGGTTGGAGACGAGGCGGCGCCACATGCCGAACTGGTCGAGCTTGTGCAGCTTGGCGAAGTCGCCCGCGGAGCCAGCCTTGAGATAGGCATCATAATCGTCGGCGTTGGAGGTGACCAACGAACCATGGCCCTTCTTGGCCATTTCCTGTCCGACGAAATAGTCGTTCGAACCCTGGCGGTAGGCGCCATAGTGGAACCAGTCGTCGCCCATCCAGCCGTCGACCATCGGGCTTTCCGGCGCCGCCACCTTGAGTGCGGGGTGCGGGTGGAGCAGCGCCATCACCACCGTGTGGCCCTCGTAGGAGGAGCCGATCATGCCAACCTTGCCGTTGCTCTCGGGCAAATTCTTCACCAGCCAGTCGATCGTGTCCCAGGCGTCGGTGGTGTTGTCGACCTTGGTCGGGTTGGACGCGGTGCCCACCGGCGGGCGCGTCATCACATAGCCGCCCTCGGAACCGTGCTGGCCGCGAATGTCCTGGAACACCACGATATAGCCCGCGTCGGTGAAGGCGTCGTAGCTCTGCAGCAGGATCGACTTCATGTTGCCGCTCTGGTTGCGGCTGGCATGGCCGTCGGCGTCATAAGGCGTGCGGTTGAGCACGATCGGTGCGCCCTTCGTGCCCTTCTTCTCGACGATCACGGTGTGGAGCTTGACCCCGTCCCGCATCGGGATCTCGACCGTGCGCTTGATATAATCGTAGCTGTCGTTGGGCTCGACATATGTGTCTGGACGATCGGTGCCGCTGGCGGGAAAGAGCGGCTCGGGCGCCTGCGCCTTGGCCATGGAAGCGGTTGCAAGCAGCAGCAAAGCGATCGTCTTGGTCATGAGTGTTCCCTGTACGACGGATGTACCTGGAGCTTAGGAAAACATGCCCGTCCGTGTCGAGCGGGTCGGTGCTGTTCATGGGTGAAGCGTGGCGCCCTGCGACTTGGGCGGACAATCAACGGTCACAAAATTACGACAAACTAAAGTCCTCTCCCCTTGCGGGAGAGGGTGTATGCGTCAGCCCATCGTCAGCACCGTCTTGCCGACATGATTGTCCGCATCCAGCCGGCGATGCGCGTCGGCGGCCTGGGTAAGCGGGAAGGTGGAATCGATCACGGGCTTCAACCGCCCGTCCGCGAGCAGGGGCCAGACCGTGCGCGCGAGCTGGTCGCGCAGATGCGTCTTGAAGCCGACGTCGCGGGCGCGCAGTGTCGATCCGGTCAAGATCAGGCGCTTCTGCATGATCTTGTGGATCGAGATTTCGGCCTTCGTCCCACGCTGCACCGCAATCGAGACGTGGCGGCCTTCGACGCCCAGGCATTCCAGGTTGCGCGGCAGATAGTCGCCGCCGACCATGTCGAGCACCAGATGCACCCCGTCCGGGGCAAGCCGCTGCACCTCGGCGACGAAATCCTGTTGCTTGTAATCGATCGCATGATCCGCGCCGATCTCCAGCGCGCGTCGGCATTTGAAGGCGCTGCCTGCGGTCACGATCACGCTAAGGCCGAACGCTTTGGCCAGCATGATCCCGATCGTGCCGATCCCGCTGGTGCCACCGTGCACCAGCAATGTCTCGCCCGGCGCGGCGCGGCCGCGTTCGAACAGGTTGCTCCACACGGTGAAGAGCGTTTCGGGAAGCGCCGCCGCCTCGACCATCGACAACGATGGCGGCGCGGCGAGGCACTGGCCCGAGGGCGCCACCGCATATTCGGCATAGGCTCCGCCCGCGACCAGGGCCATCACCGGCCGCCCCATCAGCCGCGCGTCCGCGCCTTCGCCGAGCGCCACCACCTCGCCCGCCAGCTCCAGCCCCGGGATCGAAGGCGCGCCCGGCGGCGGCGGATATTTGCCCTCGCGCTGCAGCACGTCGGGCCGGTTCACGCCGGCGGCGGCGACCTTGATAAGGAGTTCGCCCGGGCCGGGCTGGGGGACGGGCCGCTCGACCGGTTGCAGGACATCGTAACCCCCGGCTTCGGCGGGATCGATCGCGGTCATGGTGGAGGGAATCTGGGTCATTCTCTTCCTATGCGTCACCCCGGACTTGTTCCGAGGTCCACTCCGAGGCGAGGCGTCTGCCTCCCGGTGGATGCCGGAACAAGTCCGGCATGACGGTGAAGGCAGAGGTCGCGCGCTTCATTGACAGACTCATGGGCTTGGTCAACGATCCCGACTTATGGACCTGGACGACATCCTGCCCAAAAATCCCGGCGATCCGCTGGTGATGCTCACCAGGCAGGACCTCGATCCTTTTTCCAACGATGAATTGAAAGCGCGGATCGCAGCCCTTGAGGCAGAAATCGCGCGCGCCCAGGCCAGAATCGACCGCGCCGTTAACCATCGCGCAAACGCTGACAGTCTATTCAAACGATGACGAAAGAGCGCGACTCCGATCGTCTCCCGGATGGGGACCTTGATCGGCGGTCGACGCGTTCCGATGTTAGGGTCAGCAGAGCGGTACCCCCGCCGCGCTGCGGGAGTGAAGTGTAAATGCCTAGTTTTGCCCGTGAGCTGGAACAGACCCTCCACAATGCGTTGACCGCCGCGTCGTCGCGGCATCACGAATACGCGACGCTCGAGCACCTCCTGCTCGCATTGATCGACGACGAGCACGCCTCCAAGGTCATGGCCGCCTGCGGCGTCGACCTGGATGAATTGAAGGAGGCGGTCGCCACCTATCTCGATACCGAGCTCGATGCTCTGAAGACCGAGACCGGCAACGATCCCTCGCCGACCAGCGGCTTCCAGCGCGTCGTTCAGCGCGCGATCCTGCATGTCCAATCCTCGGGCCGCGAGGAAGTGACCGGCGCCAACGTGCTGGTCGCGCTCTTCAGCGAGCGCGAAAGCTATGCGGTCTATTTCCTGCAGCAGCAGGATATGAGCCGGCTGGATGCGGTCAGCTATATCAGCCACGGCGTCGGCAAAGCCGGCGGCGTCCCGCCCGAAACGCGCGAGGCCAAGGGCACCGACGAAGGTCAGTCCCAGAAGGCCGAAGGCGGCAAGAAGGGCGAGAGCGCGCTAAAGCAATTCTGCGTCAACCTGAACGAGAAGGCCAAGGACGGCCGCGTCGATCCGCTGATCGGCCGCGGGCCGGAGGTGGACCGCACCGTCCAGATCCTGTGCCGCCGTTCGAAGAACAACCCGCTTTATGTGGGCGATCCCGGCGTCGGCAAGACCGCCATCGCAGAGGGCCTCGCGCGCAAGATCGTCGAGGGCGACGTGCCGGAAGTGTTGCTTCCCGCCGTCATCTACTCGCTCGACATGGGCGCGCTGCTGGCGGGTACCCGCTATCGCGGCGACTTCGAAGAGCGTCTGAAGCAGGTCGTGACCGAGCTCGAGAAAATGCCGCACGCGGTGCTCTTCATCGACGAGATCCACACCGTGATCGGCGCCGGCGCCACCAGCGGCGGCGCGATGGATGCGTCCAACCTGCTCAAGCCTGCTCTGTCGGGCGGCACGATCCGTTGCATCGGATCGACCACCTACAAGGAGTTCCGCAATCACTTCGAGAAGGACCGGGCGCTGCTCCGGCGCTTCCAGAAGATCGACGTGAACGAGCCGACGGTCGATGACACGATCAAGATCATCACCGGCCTGCGCTCGGCGTTCGAGGAGCATCACAAGGTCAAGTACACGACCGAGGCGATCAAGTCGGCAGTCGAGCTTTCGGCGCGCTACATCAACGACCGCAAGCTGCCCGACAAGGCGATCGACGTGATCGACGAGGTTGGCGCGATGCAGATGCTGGTGCCGCCCGGCAAGCGCAAGAAGACGATCACCGCCAAGGAGATCGAGGCCGTCATCGCGACGATGGCGCGCATCCCGGCCAAGTCGGTCTCAGCAGACGACACGAAGGTGCTCGCCAGCCTCGACCAGGATCTGAAGCGCGTCGTGTTCGGCCAGGATCAGGCGATCGAGCGGCTGTCGTCCGCGATCAAACTCAGCCGGGCAGGCTTGCGCGATCCGGACAAGCCGATCGGCAATTACCTGTTCACCGGGCCGACCGGCGTCGGCAAGACAGAGGTCGCGCGTCAGCTCGCCTCGATCATGGGCATTCCGCTCCAGCGGTTCGACATGTCCGAATATATGGAGCGCCATTCGGTCAGCCGGCTGATCGGCGCGCCCCCGGGCTATGTCGGCTATGACCAGGGTGGCCTGTTGACCGACGCGGTCGACCAGCAGCCGCATTGCGTCCTCCTGCTCGACGAGATCGAGAAGGCCCATCCGGACCTGTTCAACATCCTGTTGCAGGTGATGGACAACGGCAAGCTGACCGACCACCACGGCAAGACGGTCGATTTCCGTAACGTGATCCTCATCATGACCACCAATGCTGGCGCGTCCGACATGGCGCGCGAGAGCCTGGGCTTCGGCAACCTCACCCGCGAGGGCGAGGATGAGGAAGCGGTCAAGAAGATGTTCACTCCGGAATTCCGCAACCGTCTGGATGCGATCGTGCCGTTCGGCTACCTGCCGACCCCGGTCATCGCGCGGGTGGTCGAGAAGTTCATCCTCCAGCTCGAACTGCAGCTTGCCGACCGCGAAGTGCATATCAGCCTGGATGACGAGGCCAAAGCGTGGCTGACCGAGAAGGGCTATGACAAGCTCTATGGCGCGCGGCCGATGGGCCGTCTGATCCAGGAGAAGGTCAAGCAGCCGCTTGCCGAGGAGTTGCTGTTCGGCAAGCTGGTTCATGGCGGCGAGGTCAAGGTCCACATGAAGGACGGCGCACTCGCCTTCGAGATCACGCCGGCCGCGCCCAGGCCCAAGCGCAAGGGAACGCCGAAGGCCAAAGCCAAGGCGTAAACCGGATCAAGCGATCATCAGGGGGCCCGGCGGAACGATCCGCCGGGCCTTTTGCTTGTCCCGGATCGGCCATGACGGTCGTTGACATGGTCCGCTTCGGGCAGGAAAGGCGCTCCCGACGTAGGAGTGGCGACGTGATCGACGAACAGCATATTCGGGACGCCTATCTTGGGTTGTTCAACCGCAATGCGGAGAGCGACGCGGTGGTGACCCTGCACGCCGGCCGTTTCGACACCGTGCACGACATGCTGCGCGCCTTTGTCGAGACGCCTGAATTCAAGAAGAAGCACCCGGCCGCTCCCGCGCGCGAGAGCCTGTATGACGGCCTCGCGCCGGGCGACGAGGCCTTGCTCGCGCGCTATCTCGTGCAAAGCGAGCCCGAACCCGAATTCCTCATGAGCTTCGTGGGTGTACGCACCCGCGCCTCGCATGCAGGGGCTTTCGCCACGCTGGGTGGACGCACTTTTAATGACATTCCGACGCGACTGCAGGACTATCATGCCGAACCGATCGAGTTCGTCGGCACGCTGCGCGCGGTCGAGGCGGGAGCCGGACCCTTCGTCGGGGTCGAGCTCGGCGCCGGTTGGGGCTCCTGGGCGGTGACCTCGGGCCACATTGCGCGCAAGCTCGGCCGATCGCCGATCAAACTGTACGCGGTCGAAGGCAATGACCGGAAGATCGTCAACATCCGCACGCATATGGCCGACAACGGCTTCAATCCGGACGAGCATGTCCAGGTGAGCGCGGTGATCGGCGCGCGCGATGGCTATGCGCTCTTCCCGATCACCGAGGCGACCGAGGGCTGGGGCTCGTCCGCGATCTTCACGGAAGAAAATGCCGATCGGGCCGGCTACGAGCGCGTGCGCAGCATCAGCCTCGAAACCTTGCTCAAGGACGAGGCCTTGATCGACTTCGTTCATTTCGACGTCCAGGGTGCCGAAGCCGAGGCGGTCGCCGCCGCGATCGACACACTCACCGCCAAGGTCCGCTATCTGGTCATCGGTACGCACAGCCGTGCGATCGAAGGGCGTCTGATCGACACGCTCGGCCCGCGCGGCTGGATCTTGGAGAATGAGCAGCCCGCGCGCAACCGCTTCGACCGGCCTGGTGTCGAGATATTGGTGGCGGACGGCACGCAGGTGTGGCGCAATCCGGCGATCCCGATTCTGGGCACCCACTAAGCAGGACGATTGCCAGCGGCGGCGGGCGCTGACAGGTTGCGCGCATGACCAAACTCGCTCTGCTCCTCGCCGCCCTTCCCGCCGTCGCGCTCGCGCAAACCGCGCACTTCGATCCGGCGCGACTGTCGCATCATGTCGAGATATTGTCGTCGGACGCGTTCGAAGGCCGCGCGCCCGCGACGCGGGCCGAGCCCAAGGTGATCGATTATATCGTCGGTCAGTTGAAGGCCGTGGGCGTGCAGCCGGGTGGGCAGATCCGGAACGGGAAGCGCAGCTGGACGCAGGACGTGCCTCTGCTCCACACCGCCTTTGTCGGCGCGCCCTCGATCACGCTCACCAGCAACGGCCGGGCGATGCCGCTGACGCAGGGCGAGCAGATTGCCCTGCGTGCGCCGCTGACCGGCGAGAAGGCGCTCAGCCTGAAGGACGTGCCGATCGTGTTCGTCGGCTATGGCGTTCATGCCCCCGAGCGGAACTGGGACGACTTCAAGGGGCTGGACGTGAAGGGCAAATTGCTCGTCATGCTGGTCAACGATCCCGATTTCGAGACGGGCGAGGGCGACTTCGGCGGCAAGGCGATGACCTATTATGGCCGCTGGACCTACAAATATGAGGAGGCCGCGCGGCGCGGGGCGGCAGGCGTGCTGATCGTGCACGAACGCGCACCAGCCTCCTACGGCTGGGCGACGGTCAAGAACTCCAATACCAACGACATGTTCGATATCGTGCGCCAGGATCCCAAGGCGACGCACACGCCCTTCGAAAGCTGGATTCAGCGCGATCTGGCAGTGAAATTGTTCGCGGATTCGGGTCTCGACTTTGAGGCCGAAAAGAAAGCTGCGCAGGGCCGCGACTTCACGCCGGTCGCGCTCAAGGCGACGCTCTCGGCCGATGCCAAGGTCGATGTCGCGACCATCGTCAGCCACAACATCGCCGGTCGGATCGTGGGGTCCAAACATCCGAACGAGACGATCGTCTATTCAGCGCATTGGGACCATCTCGGCGTGGGCGCGCCCGACGCGAAGGGCGACCGTATCTACAATGGCGCGGTCGACAATGCCGACGGCATATCGGTGCTGCTGGAAATGGCGCGCGCCTTCGCGCATGGCCCCAAGCCGCAACGCTCGATCGTCTTCCTCGCGGTGACGGCGGAGGAGCGCGGGCTGCTCGGCTCCGAATATTATGCTGCCAACCCGATTTATCCGCTGGCGACGACCGTCGGCATGCTCAACACCGACGCGCTCAGCACGGCTGGCCCTGCGCGCGATTTCTCGATCTCGGGCAGCGCCAAGCTCGGCTTGCTCGACGACCTGATCGCGGAGGGCAAGAAGCAGGGCCGCAGCTTTACCCCCGACGCGCATCCGGAGGCCGGCTCCTTCTATCGTTCCGACCATTTCTCGATGGCCAAGCGCGGCGTGCCGGCGATCTCGATCGAAAGCGGCGAGGATCTGGTCAAGGGCGGCAAGGAAGCCGGCCATGCCGAGGCCGAGGCTTATAACCGCGACAAATATCATCAGCCAGCGGACGAATGGACGCCCGCCTGGGATGCGAGCGGCCAGGCGCTCGACGCGGAATTATTGCTCAATCTGGGCGAACGGCTCGCCAATTCGCGCGAATGGCCCAACTGGAGCCAGGACAGCGAATTCCGCGGGCTTCGCGACAAGAGCGCGGCCCAACGCCACTAAGAGGTGTTAACCATCTTCTTACCGTCACACCCTATGCTCTAATCTCGCTCAACCCGCGTCCGGGTGGAAGCAGGTGAGAGACAGGATGCAGCGTCACGATCTGATCGTCATCGGCAGCGGGCCGGCAGGGCGCCGCGCCGCCGTGCAGGCGGCCAAGCTCGGCAAGTCGGTGCTGGTTGTGGAAAACCGCCTGCGCGTGGGCGGCGTCTCGGTCCATACCGGCACGATCCCGTCCAAGACCTTGCGTGAGACCGTGCTCAACCTGTCCGGCTGGCGCGAGCGCGGCTTCTATGGCCTCGCCTACCGCGTAAAGAAGGATATCGAGGGCCGCGATCTTGGCGCGCGGCTGTCGAAGACGCTCGACTATGAGTGCGAGGTGCTGGAGCATCAATTCGCGCGCAACGGCGTCAACACGATGGCGGGATCCGCACGCTTCCTCGAGCCGCATGTGATCGAAGTGACCCCGCCTGCGGGCGATCCGGTCAAGCTCCACGCCGACAAGGTCGTGATCGCGGTCGGTACCAAGCCGTATCGTCCGTCCAACGTGCCGTTCGACGACAAGGTTGTTGTGGATTCGGACAGTCTGGTCGGCGAACCGCGCGTGCCGCGCAGCCTGACCGTGATCGGCGCGGGCGTGATCGGGCTCGAATATGCGACCATCTTTTCCGCGCTCGACGTGCCGGTCACGATCGTCGAGCCGCGCCCCAATTTTCTCGAGTTCATCGACCGCGAGATCATCGACGAGTTCGTGCACGAACTGCGCAAGCGCGGCGTCACCTTCCGCCTGGGTTGCAAGCTCGACCGGGTCGAACTGGATGAAGCCGGCTGGCCGATCGCGATCCTCGACGATCAGCGCCGCGTACGCTCCGAAATGCTGCTGTATGCCGCGGGCCGGGTCGGTGCGACTGATAGCCTCGGGCTCGAAACCTGCGGGCTGGAGGTCGACAATCGCGGCCGTCTGACGGTCGATCCCGTCACCTTCCAGACCGCGGTGCCACACATCTATGCCGCGGGCGACGTGATAGGCTTTCCCGCGCTTGCCTCGACATCGATGGAGCAAGGCCGCATCGCCGCTTGCCACGCGTTCGGCACAGCACTCGCGCCGGCGCCGGTCTTCTTCCCCTACGGCATTTATGCGGTGCCTGAAATCTCGACTGTAGGCCTTACGGAGGAAGAAGTTCGGGCGAAGGGCATCCCATACGAAGTCGGCATCGCGCGCTTCCGCGAGACGTCGCGCGGGCATATCATGGGCTTGCAGTCCGGCATGATGAAGATGCTGTTCGGCTTGGCGGACAAGAAGCTGCTCGGCGTCCACATCGTCGGTGAGGGCGCGACTGAACTGATCCATATCGGGCAGGCGGTGCTCAACCTGGGCGGCACGCTCGACTTTTTCGTGCAGAATACCTTCAATTATCCGACGCTAGCCGAAGCCTATAAGATTGCCGCGCTGGATGCCTGGAACCGGATGCCGCGCATGGCCGAGCCTCCGGTTGCGGGCGTCGGAAGTTAGCATTGATCCTTAAGACGAAATCCTCGCTTTGCTTTTCATGAAATTTCAGGAACCATAGCGCCCGGTGTTGGGGGTAGGCGGCAGTTAGGTTCCGGCAATGGGGGATGATCCATTTGACGCGCTGAGCGACCTCGAAAAGGAGGCGCTGCGGCTGTTCCTGGTCTCGTCCGACCAGAAGGAACTCGCGCGCCGTATCGGCCGCAGTCCCGCCACCGTCGAACAACGCCTTGCCCGCGCCCGCCGCAAGCTGGGCGTGTCGCGCAGCCTCGACGCAGCGCTATTGCTGGCCGAACGCGAGGGCGGCACCAAGACGCATGGAACGGCCCTATATGGGGAAACCTTACATGGTGAGGCGGACAAATCCGCGCTGAAACTGTGGCCGCCGAAAGAGCGGGGGGCCGCACAAAGCCTTTCATTCTTCCCCACGAGGGGGCGGCCCTGGAATACGCTCCCGGCATGGGCGCGATTGGCCTTGATCATGGGGGTAATGCTGACCCTGATGATCGCGGCGGTTGCCACGGTGTCACTCGGGGAGGGTATCTCCAGTATCGTTCGGCAGCTCCGCTGAAGAGGGGGGCCGTGCTTCGGCACGGTTTGCGTACCATGGCTGCACAGACTGCCTTTGTTTCTCCGATCAACGCTCCGTCGCGCGGCCAGCGCGTCAATATGGGCATCAACGGTCTCGAAACGGTGATCGACGGCGCGCTCGCCGACGGCAGCCGTCTGATGACGGACATCCTTCTCGCCGGCCAGGAAGGAAAGATCCTGCCGCAGGTCACGCAGCGCGCCATCGAGCGCATGCATGAGTGCCTGAAAGCGGGAATCGAAATGCGCGCCCTTGCGGTCGCGACTCATCACGATCTGCGTAAGATCCAGGGACGTATCGACATGGACGCGCTGGGCTGGGGTGGCGGCGACGGTTGCCCCGGCGACGGCGGTGGCTGACGATGCAGCCGCATCAGATCATCTTCTTCGGGTTGTTGTTCGCCGGCTTTTGCTACGCCTTGATCAGAGGCGGTGCACCGGAACGGATCACGGCGTCTGGAATGGTGTGTGCCACGATCGTCACCCTGTCCTTCACCCATCTGCGCCCTGAGCCACATGGCGCATATTGGGGGATCGAGGTTGGAGTGGCACTGACCGACCTGACGTTATTCCTGCTGATCGTCGCGATTGCGTTGTTCAGCACCCGTTTTTGGCCGATCCTGATGGCGAGCATGATGGGGTGCGGGCTGTTTGGTCATCTGACCAAACCGCTCGGTCCCGACATATTGCCGCGCGCTTACTTCATTGCGGTCGCCTTCTGGAGCTACCCGGAGCTAATGCTGCTTCTGGTTGCGACCTGGCGGCATCGGCGACGTCTGAAGCGCTACGGGGTGGACTACGCCTGGGCGTGGAAATTGCCGCGACGCTATCGCGACGGCTGGTCGGTCAACGAGCTGGCACCGCCCCTTCCCCAACGCTGATATCAACGCACCTCTCCAAAGGGAGACCAAGCGTGACCCAAATACCCGCGCGCGCGGAGCGTATCGAACGCCAGACGCGTAAGCTCATCGAAGATGCCGAGAGGGCCGTGGCCATGCACAAGGGCGATTTGACCGAATTCGCCCGCCAGATCCTGGCCGGCCGCAAGCAACGCGATCGTTATTTCGATCCAATGCTGTTCAGCAATCCCGCCTGGGACATCTTGCTCAATCTCTATGTCGCCGACGCCGAGGGCAAGCCGATCAGCGTGATCGACGGCTGTGCGGTATCAACCGTGCCGCAGGGCGTGGCGTTGCGCTGGCTCGGCTATCTCAAGCAGGAAGAGATGGTGATTGAGGCGCCCGATCCGGGTCGCCCGCGCCAGACCTTGCTGCGCCTGTCGGACCAGACGCGGATAACGATTTCTTCCTATCTGGGATCGCTGACTAGTCTCGGATTGGGGTCAGAGTTCGTGATGCCTGATATTCCGCCAGCAAGAGGTTGAGCGCCAGATCGAGATGCGGCGTCGCGGCTTTGCCGATCGCCGCGTCGTCGCACAGGACGAGCGCCTTCTGCAGCAAGGCGATGGCTTCGCTATATATCGGGCCGGCTTCGGCGTTTGGCATGGCACCCCCCAAGCGTTCGAGGCATTGGCCGCGTCGGCACACGCTCGACCGTTACGGTAGCGCGCTCGATCCTTGGACTCAATGATTTGGCATCGATTGGAAATGGGGAATTTGGAGCGGGTAGCGGGAATCAGCTATTATCGCGCGCGCTCGCTATCGAGGTATAGTGCGTAAAGCTTCATATCAGCGAAGAGCCTGCTGGACTTTCAAAAGGTAGTAAAGATCGCTGCGTCGGACACGCTGGTTTTGTTCTCCTTTCGCATCTAACTCGGTAATAAATTGAGGGGCCAATGCCGCCAATGCGTCCCCCAAACCCGAATGTCCTTTCGATGTCATGAATGCGCCGGCGAGCGAGGCGGTGACCCGAACCCCGTCTATCGCGCGCTTATACCACGGCCGCGCAGGGTCGGAGGCCGCCTGACGCAGTTCGTCGAGCGCTGGCATAATTTCTGTCTGAACGAGAAACTGCGTCTCGTGGACCACATCTTCGGGCTTGGCTGCAGCAAGCTTGCTCCGCCAGGTGCCAGCAAATCGGAGCATGGCTCTGCGGAATGCGCGAAGGTGAGGCCCGTTCTCTTCCCGAAAGTCCATGAGCGCGTCTGGGCTGAGAAGTGGCATTTCGGGCATCACGAATTTCATCGCTTCCAACGCGATAAAAGCGGAGAGAGCCTTCGCGTCGCGCGCTGGGCCGCTGTCGGAGCCAGGTATTGGAAGGCTAGGCAAATCGTTGACCAGAAAGATTCCGCGCTCGCCCGCAGTTTGTATGGCTCCGGCTTGATAGTACGTGTCGCCACGATAGGTCAGATGTTCGCTCGAACTTCCTGGGACGGCCTTGTGATGCCATCCCTTGAAAATAGGGAAGAAGTCGGGGCGAGGTGGTCCACACAACGCTTCCTGCAGCTGCGTTACGAAGGAATTGTCCGTGTCATACTCTTCGAGAGAATTTCGCGCAGTTTTATCGTAGCAGAGAAATCCGCGCATGCGTTCCGCAGTCTCCGCAAAGCGCATCATGGCAAGCAACACTTGCGTGTCATAATCCTGCAAATTCAGCTCGGTGATGCGAGCAATTTCGCGCTGCCACAAGTCGCGATCATAGTCGCCTTGAGGCAGATACACGCCCGGAAAATGCACTCTATCGAAGACCAATCCCAGCGCTACGAGCGCGCTTGGGGACCTGGGCATAGGCGCTGAGTAATATACGGCTTCCAGTTGAAGGGTAGCATCAATTTGAGAAGACCTCGTCATGTTTCGCAGACTTTTCAAAATGAATCATTCGTTCGCACGCCTTGGTTAGGACAACACTTGCGCAGCGGCCGGTCAAGCTTGCCTGGTATATCACAGCAGACCTAGCTGTCCCCTTCCGCCCTCCCACCTTGTCGTGGCAGCAATCAATCCGCTACACACTCGTCGTCGCTCGGGTCTGAACAGCCTTAGCGGCGCACGATGACGTGCTGAGCACGGGTCCGCTCTGTCGGGCGGCCCGCGGAATAAAATAGCCTCACGGCGAATACGTGGGGCGTGCTGCACCCGTGCTCGCACGTGTTCAACCACCCGGCTCCAGCCGGGACTGAGCGCGGGGGCGAACATGCGAATGATGCTTATCGTTGTGACCATGCTGGCCGCGGGCATTTTTCTCGAATGGTTTACCTCGTCGACCAAGGCGAAATTCACCGCGAGCGACGAGTGCCGCGCGACCCTCCTGGCTGCACGCGCAAACGTGGATGGCTGGATATATGTGAACGGCCAGTGCTCGCCGAAGGAGCAGGATTTGCTCCGAGCAGAGTTCAGCGACGACGGCGCGGCTCTGGTCGTATTGAACGAGGCGCGCGCCCACCGTCTCAACCAAAAGGAAGTTCGGTAGGGACCGCATATGCGACGGCATGAAACGTGCCGGCGGACGATCCACTCCGAGAACTAGCTAAGGCGATTGCCAGAGTTTTGGCAGATCGTAGCGCATCGAAACTTAAACGTGACCACACCTCGCACGGCGCGCCATCGGATGCGAGAGAGGCTGAAGACAAGCTTTCTAAAAAGACTTGATAATTGATTTTATGTAAATCATCACGTTTTGCACTGTATTGTGTTTTATTACGTGATTACTTATAACGTTTGGCGCTGTATTCAACTTTAACTTGATAATTACTTAGAATGGAGCGGGTAGCGGGAATCGAACCCGCGTATGAAGCTTGGAAGGCTACCGCTCTACCATTGAGCTATACCCGCAACCGGCGCCCCCATGCCATCGGGCATGCCGGAACGTCAACGCCCCTGACGCAGTTGATCGGACAGCAGGCGGACTGCTTGCGGATAGGATGGCCCGCCGCAATCGACCAATGCGCCCGGAAGGCGCAGCCGGGGAATGTCCGCGATCGCGGGGTGGTCGAGCATCGCGCTGCCCAGGTCTCGCGCCTTGCCGGTGCCAGCGATGAGGAAATCGGGTCGATGCGCGACGAATTGCTCGAGCGGCAGGTTGGCGAGCGGCGGCAGCCCCAGTTCGGTCGCGAGATTGTGCAGGCCAACGCGCGTCATCATGTCGTCCATCAGGGTGCCCGCGCCGGATAGATAGCCGCGGCGCTGATAGTCGGCGGCAGTGCGTCCGCGCCCGGTCTTGGGAATGGAGGCGAGCTCGGCATCCATGTGGCGGATCAGCGCCTCACCGCGTTCGGGATGGCCGACCGCCTGCGCCACCAGCCGGATCTGGCCGACGATCTCCGCGTAGCTGTTGGCGGGCGGCACGACCAGGGTCTGCGTCGTCAGGCCCGCATGGATCGCGGCATCGGCCTGGCCCGGCCAGCCGGTCAGGATCAGATCAGGCTGCGCGGCGAGCAGGGCTTCGGCGGACGAACCGACCGTCGGGAAGCGCGCGGCCTCGC
>Ga0209455_1000656_pt1 | contig 21140 bp, 19 predicted proteins | sample AraplaCol_mCL_r2_FD_184275 | JGI IMG/M metagenome (GOLD analysis project Ga0209455, IMG submission 184275) | Arabidopsis root microbial communities from North Carolina, USA - plate scrape CL_Col_mCL_r2 (SPAdes) (version 2) | ecosystem: Host-associated > Plants > Roots > Endosphere | place: USA... | reverse complement strand
GGCTTCGGCGGCACCAAAGCGAAATCGGGCGGCACGGTCAGCGGCGCGGAGCGGCCGACCGCGAATTCGTCGGGAACGCCCTTGCGCGAGGCGAAGACGCCGCCCTTGGGGCCGCTATGGCACCCGGCGAGCACCAGCATCGCCAGCGGCGCCGCCGCGACCAGATAACGCTTGTTCATTCTATTCCTCCGAGGGGGCGGCCGTGTCGCGCGTGAAAATCGCGCGCAGCACGAGAAAGGCTACGCCAATGCTAATCGCTGCGTCGGCAATGTTGAAGACCAAAAAGGGTGACCATGCGCCGAAGTGAATGTTGAGGAAGTCGGTCACATAGCCCAACCGCACCCGATCGAGGATATTTCCGAGCGCGCCACCGAGGATCAAGCCGAGCGCGATCCGATCCAGAACACGCTTCTCGCGCATCATCCACACGCCCACGAACACCGCGATTCCCACCGTAAAGAGGGTCAACGCCCAGCGCTGCGCGTCGCTGCCCGCGACCAGGATCCCCATCGAAACCCCACGATTCCCGACCCATTGCAGGCGGAAGATCGGCAAAATCTCGAACGTATCGCGCTGCGGCAGCGCGAGCGGCCCGGTCACGTACCATTTGGCGAGCTGATCGAGCGCGAAGACGAGAATCGCGACCAGCCAGCCGATCTGGCGGCGGATCATGCGCCGACCACGTCCGTGCAACGCCCGCACAGATCGCCATCTTCCTCGACTTCCGGCAGCAACCGCCAGCAGCGGCCGCACTTATGGTAGTCCGACCGGTGCACCACCGCGACCGGGCCGTGCGCGACCGTATCGATCTCGGCCTCGGACACGATCAGCAATTCGGCCAGCTCTGCGGACGTCACGTTGGGCAGGCGTCCGTCGGGCAGGCCGATCGCGACCTTGGCCTCCAGGCTGGAGCCGATCACCTTGTCGCGGCGCTTGGGCTCGATCTCGGCGCTGACCACCTGGCGGAGCGACCGCAATTCGTCCCACTGCGCCGCCAGCCGCTCGTCCGCCCAGACCGCATCGACTGCGGGCCATTCGAGCAGGTGGACCGAGCCGGCTTCCGGGAAGCGCGTGCCCCACACTTCTTCGGCGGTGAAACAGAGGATCGGCGCGGCGTAACGGACGAGCGCGTGGAACAGGATGTCGAGCACGGTCCGGTAGGAGCGCCGCTTCATGTCCGTCGGCGCATCGCAATAGAGCGAGTCCTTGCGGATATCGAAGAAGAAGGCCGAGAGATCGTTGTTGCAGAAATCGCTCAGCGCGCGCGCATAGCGATTGAATTCGAACGCATCGACCGCGGTCCTGAGCTCTTCGTCGAGCTTGCTCAGCAAATGCAGCACATAGCGTTCGAGATCGGGCATCGCGCTCACCTCGACCGTCTCGCTCGCGTCGAACCCGTCGAGCGCGCCGAGCAGGTAACGGAACGTATTGCGCAACTTGCGATAGGCGTCCGACGTGCCGGCCAGGATTTCCTTGCCGATCCGCACGTCCTCGAAATAGTCCGTGCTCGCGACCCACAGGCGCAATATGTCCGCCCCACTCTCGGGAATGATCTTGAGCGGATCGACCACATTGCCCTGGCTCTTGGACATCTTGCGCCCCTGTCCGTCGAGCGCGAAGCCGTGCGTCAGCACCGCCTTGTAGGGCGCGCGCCCACGCGTGCCGCAGCTTTCGAGCAGCGACGACTGGAACCAGCCGCGATGCTGGTCCGATCCTTCCAGATACAGGTCAGCCCGCGTGCCCTCGCCATAGCGCGCCTCCACCGTGAAGGCATGAGTCGAGCCGCTGTCGAACCAGACGTCGAGAATGTCCTTCTGCGGCTCATAGTCTGTGGCGTTGTAGTCCGGGCCGAGCAGAGCCTGATGGTCCGCCCCGAACCAGGCATCCGCCCCGCCCGCCTCGAACGCCGCAATGATGCGCGCATTCACTGCCGGATCGCGCAGGTAATCGCCCGTCGTCTTGTGGACATAGAGCGCGATCGGCACGCCCCACGCGCGCTGGCGCGAGATCACCCAGTCGGGCCGCCCCTCGACCATCGCCCCGATCCGGTTGCGCCCCTTCTCGGGCACGAACCGCGTGCGCTGGATCGCGTCGAGCGCCAGTTCGCGGAGCGTCGCGCCATTGCCCGAACCCGTCATGCCAGCGAAAGCTGGCATCTCAGCAGGTTGGGCCGAATCTCCTGAGACCCCAGCTTTCGCTGGGGTGACGCGTGATTGATCGATCTCGAGCGCGATCGGCTTGTCCATCGCGATGAACCATTGCGGAGTCGCGCGGAAGATCACCTTGGCCTTGGAGCGCCAGCTATGCGGGTAGCTATGCGCATAGTCCGCGCTCGCCGCCAGCAACGCGCCCGCTTCCCGCAGATCGGTGCAGATCGGCCCGTCGGGCGCATTGAACTTCGGGTTGATAACCGACCCCTGCCCGCCCAGCCACGGCCAGTCCGCGCGATATTTGCCGTCGCCCTCGACCGCGAACACCGGATCGATCCCGTGCGCCTTGCACAGCAGGAAATCGTCCTCGCCATGGTCGGGCGCCATATGGACCAGCCCCGTACCGCTGTCGGTCGTAACGAAATCGCCGGGCAGCATCGGGCGCGGTTTGGCGAAGAAGCCGCCGAGTTTGTGCATCGGGTGACGGACGATTGTGCCCGCGAGGTCGGAGCCTTTGAACCGTTGGCCTTCGGTGAAAACGACCGCGCCGAAATCATCGAAGTTACGCTGAAAGCGTTGACGGACCGATTCCGCTAGCTCCGAGGCAATAATGAATCGCTGATTGATCCACTTGTTGAACAACGGGCTGATCTCAGGACCGGTTCTTCCAAGGGCAACGACTTCACAAACTACGTATTCGACATCCGGCCCGTAAGCCAAAGCCTGGTTGACCGGGATCGTCCACGGCGTGGTCGTCCAGATCACCGCATAAGCGCCGACCAGCTCCGGCACCGCGCTCTCGACGATCTCGAACGCGACATCGATCTGGGTCGAGACGATGTCCTCATATTCGACCTCGGCCTCCGCCAAGGCAGTCTTTTCGACCGGCGACCACATCACCGGCTTGGCGCCGCGATAGAGCTGGCCGGTCTCGGCGAATTTGAGGAGTTCGCCCGCGATCACCGCCTCGGACGCATAATTCATGGTGAGATAAGGATTGTCCCACTCGCCCATCACACCCAGCCGCTCGAACTGCTCGCGCTGCACCGCGACCCATTTGGCGGCGTAGGCGCGGCATTCGGCGCGGAACTGGTCGACCGGCACCTCGTCCTTGTTCTGCTTCTTGGCCCGATAGGCCTCCTCGACCTTCCATTCGATCGGAAGCCCGTGGCAATCCCAGCCAGGCACGTAGGGCGCATCCTTGCCGAGCAGAGACTGGGTGCGGACGACGATGTCCTTGAGCACCTTGTTCATCGCATGGCCCATATGGATGTCGCCATTGGCGTAAGGGGGGCCGTCATGCAGGATGAAGCGCTCGCGGCCCTTCCGCTGGTCGCGGAGCTGCTGGTAAAGATTGTCGCCCAGCCACTTGGCCAGGATCGCCGGTTCCTTGGCGGCGAGGCCGGCCTTCATCGGGAAGTCGGTCTTCGGCAGGAAGACGGTGTCGCGATAGTCGCGCTTTTCGGGAGAGTCAGACATGTCGGGGTGGGGCTCTAACGAATGAATCCGTCATGCTGAACTTGTTTCAGCATCCATCGTGCAACAAACACCGTCGGTGCGGTCAGCTTGAGGGGCCCTGAACAGGATCAAGGCGACTTTCAGCTATGTAAGCGGCGCTTCGCTTCCTCGCAATCGGCGGCCATCTGCGCCTTGAGCGCGTCCAGACTGTCGAACTTCGCTTCGCCGCGGAGGTACGAGATCAATTCCACCTCGATCGTCCGCCCATAAAGGTCGCCCTCAAAATCGAAGAAATAAGGTTCGAGCAATTCCTTCGGCGGATCGAAGCTCGGCCGGATTCCGAGATTGGCGACCCCGTCGACCACCCGCTTATCGTCAAGCCGCGCACGCACCGCATAGATGCCGTAGCGCGGGCGCAGATAGTCGCCCAATTCCATGTTCGCGGTCGGATAGCCAAGCTCGCGCCCGCGCCTGTCGCCATGCACCACCGTTCCCTGGATCGCGAACGGCCGCGTGAGCAGCCGTTCCGCGGTATCGCAATCGCCCTCGATCAAAGCCGCACGAATCCGGCTCGACGAGATCACGCCGTCGGCATCGGTAACGGCCTCGACGGTTTCGGCGATCAGGCCATGCTTGCGCCCCAGCTCGGCCAGCATCGCCGCCGTGCCCGCGCGCGCCTTGCCGAAGGTGAAATCCTCGCCCGTCACCACGCCCGCCGCCTCGAAACAGCCCACCAGCTCGTCCACGACGAAGCTCTCGGGCGCGAGCGCCGCCAGCACCGCGTCGAAGCGCAGCACCAAAGTCCCGTCCGCGCCTGCTTGCGCGAACAGGGCCGCGCGCTGCTCGAGCGTGGTGAGCCGGAAATGCGCCGCGTCGGGCCGGAAATAGGCCGCGGGATGCGGATCGAAGGTCGCGACCAAAGCCGGTCGCCCCTCGGCGCGCGCACGGTTTACCGCGCGTCCGACCACCGCCTGATGGCCGCGATGGAAGCCGTCGAAATTGCCGAGCGCGATCACCGCCCCGCGAAGATCGGGCGGAAGCGGCGCGCCGCTGGAAAAGAGCGTCATGACGCGCGCGCTATAGAAAAGCGCCGCGCCCCTGTCTCCCCCTTCTCCGGCGCGCGAATAAATCAGATAAATTTGTGTACTGATGTGGACAGTTTTTCGCTTTCGCCTGTTGCCCGGCAAGCGTATCCACGAGTCGCCTTAGTGAAAGGACGAAGCCATGCATGTTCGTCTCGCTACTCTAGCCGCGCTTAGCCTTGCCCTCGTCAGCACGCCCGCCGATGCGCTCAAGGTCAAGAAACGCGATGAAAGCTGGGGCAAGCCCGGCATTACTTTCGCGCAATATCGCGCTGACGCCTTGGAATGCTCCAATCTTACCTATGGCGCGCCGATCGCGCTCCACGATCTTCCCGCGGTCGGCGCGGGCTATCAGGGCGCCTTCCTGCCCGTAAGTCTTGCCTCCAAACTGACGCCCGGATCGGTCCAGATCTGGACGACAACCTTGGTCGAAGGCGTCAAGCACGCCGCCTGGATGGATATCAGCGAGCAGCTCCAGCAGGTGCTGGACACTTGCCTGGTCGAAAAGGGCTATACCCGTTTCCGCCTGACCGCCGGCCAGATGCAGACGCTCGACCGCCTCAAACAGACCTCACCCGAGCGCCAGCAATATCTCTTCCGGCTAGGCTCCGATGCCGCGGTGGTGGTGCCGCAGAAGATCTAGGGCCCGTCTAAAAGCCCCTCCCCGCCAAGGGAGGGGTGTTACCTTCGCTCCAGCGTCACGAACGAGAAAGCGGGCGCATCGTCCACCGCCGGATGCCAGGCGCGGTTCGTCTCGCGCCACATCGTCATGTCCGGCGCGGGCACGGTCGCATCACCCTCCACATCGGCATGGACCTCGGTCAGTTCGATCCGGTCCGCCCAGTCGAGGAACAGCGCGAAAATCTCCGCGCCCCCGATCACGGACACCGTAGTATCGTCCGCCAGCCCCAGCGCGCCCGCCAGGTCATGCGCGACCTCCGCCCCCGGCGCCGACCAGCCCCGGTCGCGCGTCAGCACGATATGGCGGCGGCCGGGCAGCAGGCCGGGCAGGCTTTCGAACGTTCGCCGGCCCATGATCATCGGCTTGCCGCTGGTCACCTCCTTGAAATGCTTGAGGTCGGCCGGCAGGTGCCAGGGCAGTCTGTTGTCGCGCCCGATCACGCCATTTTCGGCGCGGGCCAGCACCAGCACGATCTCGGAAGTGGTCATTTTGGTTTTCTAGCCGCCAGACGCGCTTCACGCGAGAGGCGGATCGGGGTAGATTCGCGTTCGATGGCCGCACTGGATCCGGATCTGCTGTTGCGCGCTTACTCCGTCGGGGTATTCCCGATGGCGAGTACCCGCGATGCCGATGACGTTTTCTGGGTCGAACCCAAGAAGCGCGGCGTGCTCCCGCTCGATGCCTTCCACCTTTCGCGCTCGCTCGCCAAGACGATCCGCTCGGATCGCTATACTGTCACGGTCGACCGCGCCTTCAGCGACGTGGTCTCGCATTGCGCCGAAGCGACCGCGCGCCGCCCCGATACATGGATCAATCCCGATATCGAGGTCGCTTATGCCGAGCTCCATCGGCGGGGTTACGCGCATTCGGTCGAAACCTGGCTGGGCGAGGAACTGGTCGGCGGCCTGTATGGCGTGCGCCTCGGCGGCGCCTTCTTCGGCGAAAGCATGTTCAGCCGCGCCAATGACGCGTCCAAGGTCGCGCTCGCTTACCTGGTCGCGCGGCTGAAGGTCGGCGGCTTCAAACTGCTGGATTGCCAGTTCCTGACCGAGCATCTTGCCTCGCTCGGCACGATCGAGGTCGGGCGCGAAGCCTATGTCGCGTTGTTGGATTCGGCGCTCGGCTTGGGCTCGGCGCCTGCCGCCGGTGGCGAGTTAGCGTCGCCCGCGGATTTCTTCGCGATTGACCGCGCCGGCGCCGCGCCCGACGATGTCGCCGCGACCGTGCCCGGCCCGATATCGGGATGGCGCATTGTGCAGCTCTTGGGCCACACGTCGTAAAGCGGATCCTCGACCACGTTCAGCGACGGGCTCTCCTTGTAGAGCCAGCCCGAGAAAATCCGGTGCCAGCTGCCGTCGGGCGATTTCTTGTCCGCCTGGACGAAGACGCCCGTCAATTGCTCGGGCTCCCAGTCGGCGGTGGTTTCGCACGCGCGTAGCCGCACGATCAGGTCGCCCCATTTCACGCCCTGGCCCGGATGGAGGGTCGCGTCGCGCGACAGGCCGTTGCGCTTGTTGAGCATGCCTATCACCGCGACGCGCTCCGCCATCGGCGTCTCGGTCGTCACGGGGGGCGGCATCGGCGCGGCCTTCTTGACCGGCTTGGCCGGCGCGGCATCGTTGCTGTTGCCGAGCGCGGCGTCGGGCGACAATTGCGCGTTGGGATCGACGGTCGCCTGTTCGGTCTGCGATATCGCGGTCCAGGCGATCGCCCCTGCGGCGACCAGTCCCAGCGCCAGCAAGCCGGCGCGGCGCGGGATCATGGCTTCGGCGCGGCCGCGCCAGCCGGAGCGGCGGAAGCGTCGCCCGCAGCCGGCGTGCTGGGCTTGTTGATGAACTGGCCGATCAGCGCCATCAGGTCGAGCGACCCTTGCGTGTCGGTGATCGTGTCGCCGCTCTTGATCGGGGTCGGGCTGCCGCCCGGCGTGAACGACACGAAATTGGAGCCGAGCAGGCCGTCCGACGCGATCGCGGCGGTGCTGTCTGATGGCAGTTTCACGTCAGGATTAAGCGCGATGGCGACCTTGACCTGATAGCTTTGCGGGTCGAGCGAGAGCCCGGTCACGCTGCCGACCTTGAGGCCCGCGACGCGCACGTCGGTGCCCGCGCTCACGCCGGTGGCGTTGGAGAAGATCGCGGTGAGCTTGATCGAGCCGGAGCGCTGGCCGCCGCCGGTGCGCTGCCAGGCGAAGATCACGAACCAGACCGCCAGGATCACCACAAGCAGGCCGACGATCGCCTCGCCGATATTTTCGCGGAAGAGCGCTTTCATCGGATCAGTTCGGGCTCCACGCCTCATAGTCGCCGGTCGCGGCCGCCCGGTTGCCGCCGCGCTCGAGCGCGCCCAACGGACGGAAGGCGGCATTGGTGCCGGTCAGATTGGGCACCGGATCCTTCACCCACGGCTTGGGCGCGGGCAAATCGGCCGGAACCGTGTCGGTCTGATGATGCAGCCAACCGAACCATTCGGGCGGCACGCGGCTCGCGTCGTTCGCGCCCGCATAGATCACCCAGCGGCGGGTAGTGCCGCCCAGCTGCTTCTTCGATTCGAAATAAGCGTTGCCCAGGCCGTCAGCGCCGACCTTGCTGCCGTTGAAAAAGCTGAACAGGCGGGTGCCGATGGTGGCGCCCTCCCACCAAGTGAAGATGCTCTTCAGAAAAGCCATGCGTTCGCGCTTAGCCGCGAAGGGTGCGCCCGGCAACCGCCGATGCGGCAAAAGACGGGCCGCACGCGCGCAAATCTGGCGCGGCGCGAGACCGCTATGCTAGGCCGCGCTTATGCATCGCCTGCTTTTCCTGCTGATCCTGCTGGTCGCACCGCCCGCATTCGCCGCCGTCCCGATCGAGCAGGCACGCGTACTCCACGTCTTCCCGCACGATCGCGATGCTTTCACCGAAGGGCTGCTGATCCGCGACGGCTTCCTCTACGAAAGTACCGGTTTCGAAAACCGCAGCTTCATCCGCAAGAAGGTGCTCGCGACGGGCCAGGTGCTGCAGAGCATCGCCATCCCCGCCCAATATTTCGGCGAGGGCATCGTCGACTGGGGCAATACTTTGCGCAGCTTCGTGTGGCATGGCGGGAAAGGCTTCATCTGGGACCTGAAGTCGCTGCGCCAGACCGGCTCGTGGAGTTATACAGGCGAAGGCTGGGCGATGACGCAGGATGGCCGCAACATCATCATGTCGGACGGCACGCCCGTGCTCCGTTTCCTCGACCCCAGGTCGATGCAGGTCGCCCGCCGCCTGACCGTCACCCTCAACGGTCAGCCGCTCGCGATGATCAACGAGCTCGAATATGTGCATGGCGAGATATTGGCCAACGTCTGGCAGACGTCGCTGATCGCGCGCATCGACCCCAAAAGCGGCCAGGTGAAGGGCATGATCGACGTCGATGCGCTCTGGACCAAGGCCGGCATGGCCGGCTCCAGCGACGCGGTCCCCAACGGCATAGCCTATGACAAGCAGGCCAACCGGCTCTACGTCACCGGCAAGAACTGGCCTTACCTGTTCGAGATCCAGCCGCCCGCGGTCCGCTGACCGCGCGCCGGACAGTCACATTCAAGAAAGGAGGCGACCGCACAGACAGCCGCCCGACGAACCGGTCTTAGTCGATCGTCTCGATCACCACCGCGAGCGGGCCTTTGCGGCCATCCGCGATGCGCGCCATCAGCGGCTGATCGGGCTCCAGCCCGGCCAGACCGGCACGGCGGACCGTCTCCATATGGATGAAGATGTCGATCCCGCCCGCCTGGCGGACGACGAAGCCATAGCCCTTGAGCTGGTTGAACCACTTGCAGCGCACCGCCTCGAACGGGCCCGCTTCCTCTTCCAGCTGGGTCGGATCGACACGGTCGGCATTACGCCGCGCGATCAGATCGGCATCGGGGCCGGTCGCGGTCGACAGATCGAAGCTGACCACGCGGCGCGCCTGCAGTCCGCGGTCGCGTTCGACCACCTCGACGACCACGCGGGTCCCTTCCGGCAGCGTCCGGCGGTTATGATCGCGCAGCACCGAGAAATGCAGAAGAATATCGCCTTCACCATTGTCGCCAACGATGAAACCAAAGCCGCGCGTGGCGTCAAACCACTTCACACTTCCAGACGCGACTACCGCGGGAAGCAGATCAGCGGCGTCGCGTGCGGCACCCCCCAAACCATCTCCATCGATGCCATCAGTTGCGGCAAGCATCGCCACTTCGGCACTCTTCATTTTCTATAACCCTGTGTACCAACGGTCCAAATTACCATTTTTGTGAAATTTCGGAAGACCAAAACGATAGCGCCCCGACTTTTTGTTCATCTGTGGTCAAGGCACGCCCCTGGTTCCGCGAAGGCGACAAGCCGCGCGATATCAGGCGGATGGCCCGCCCGCATCATCGCTGCAAAATGCCGCCGACGTTGATCCGGATCGATCGATTCGTTTCCGAAAGGACCGATCCGTTTTCGCCGGGCGAAAGCGAGCGCCGCTTCCAACGCCCCTTCCTCCGCAATTTCCCGTACCGGCTCAAGGGTTTCCGAATCGATACCAGCCCCGCGCAGCGCCGCCGTCACGCGCTGCACGCCATAACCGCGCCGCGTCAGTGCCGCCCCGCGCGCCTCGGCAAAAGCAGCATCGTCGACATAGCCAAGCTCCGCGCAACGCTCGACGATCGCGTCCAGCGGCGCTGCATCCTCGCCCTCCCAGCCGCGTTCGATCAGCTTGCGCGCGAGATAGGTTCGCAATTTGTGACGTGTGGTCGCATATTTACCAAGATATGCCAGCGCGAGCGCATTAAGGGCCTGAAGATCCAGAGGTTTGGGAACCCGCCCGGGCCTTTGGAATTTGCGGCGTGACATGCGCCATCTTTGTGCCACAGTCGGGCCGGAATTTGAACGCGGCCCGTCGCTTACGTATAAACGCTATTTTTGGCCCATATTGTGGGCGCGTTAGAGGAGACGTTCGAGGGTGCAGACGGCCGGTGCGGATACGAATTTGACGCCCACGCCGAGCGATGATGCTCTTCCCCGGCGCTTCGCGGACTTCCCCACGCTCGGTGAAGCTCTCGATTATGCCGCGGGTGGCACGCGCGGTCTGAACTTCCACGACCCGCGCGGGAACCTCATTCGTCCTTATCCTTTCGCGGAATTACGCAAGGACGCGCTCGACGTCGCCCGCCGCCTGGTGGCGCGCGGAATGGAACCTGGCGCGCGCGTCGCGATGCTGGCCGAAACCGGCGCCGACTTCGCTGCCGCCTTCTTCGGCGCGATCTATGCCGGCATCTGGCCGGTGCCTTTGCCGTTGCCGACCTCGTTCGGCGGCAAGGACGCCTATATCGACCAGCTCGCGGTCCAGCTCGCCAGTTCTGACCCGATCCTGCTCCTCTATCCGCAAGAGCTTGAGGCGATGGCCGAGGCCGCCGCCGAAGCGCGCGGCGTCGAGGCCCTGAGCTACGAGAAGCTTGCCGAGCTTGATGCGCCCGCGGTCAACCTGCCCCAGGCCGACACCGACGCGATCGCCTATCTCCAATATTCGAGCGGTTCGACCCGCTTCCCGCACGGCGTCGCGATCACGCACCGCGCGCTCCTGTCCAACCTCGCCGCTCATTCGATCGGGATGAACGTGCAGACCGGCGACCGCTGCATTTCGTGGCTGCCCTGGTATCACGACATGGGCCTGGTCGGCTGCCTGCTCTCGCCGGTCGCAAACCAGGTCTCGACCGATTATTTGAAGACCGAGGATTTCGCGCGGCGCCCGCTCGCCTGGCTCGACCTGATCAGCCGCAACCAGGGCACATCGCTCTCTTATTCGCCTACCTTCGGCTACGACATCTGCGCGCGCCGCATGTCGAGCCAGACCAAGGCGAGCGACCGCTTCGACCTCAGCCGCTGGCGCGTCGCGGGCAATGGGGCGGACATGATCCGCCCCGATGTGATGCAGGCTTTCGTCGACGCCTTTGCCGAGGCCGGGTTCGACGCCAAGGCCTTCCTCCCCTCCTACGGGCTCGCCGAAGCCACCCTCGCGGTGTCGATCATGCCCCCGGGCGAAGGCATCGTCGTTGAACTGGTCGAGGAGACCGAGCTTTCGGGTGGCGGCTCGGCCACCGTCGGACGTCCGCAGCGCTATCGCGCGGTCGTCAATTGCGGTGTTCCGGCGCGCGACATGGAGATCGAGATCCGCGACGAGGACGGCAACATCCTGCCCGATCGCGCGATCGGCAAGGTCTGGTGCCGTGGGCCCTCGGTAATGGTCGGCTATTTCCGCGATCAGGAGGCGACCGACGCCTGCCTGGTGGATGGTTGGCTCGATACTGGCGACATGGGCTATATGTCGGGCGGCTACATCTACATCGTCGGCCGTGCCAAGGACATGATCATCATCAACGGCCGCAACCACTGGCCGCAGGATATCGAGTGGGCGGTGGAGCAGCTTCCAGGCTTCAAGGCCGGCGACATCGCTGCCTTCGCCATCACCACGCCCGGCGGCGAAGAGACGCCTGCGGTGCTGGTCCAGTGCCGCACCACCGATCCTGACGAACGCACCCGTCTGCGCGAGGAAATCCGCGAACGCGTCCGCGCCATCACCGGCATGAATTGCGTGATCGAACTGGTCCCGCCCAAGACCCTGCCGCGCACCAGCTCAGGCAAATTGAGCCGCTCCAAAGCGCGCAACCTGTACCTCTCGGGCGAAATCGAGCTGTACGATTTGGCAGCCTGAAGGCCGCCCTATCCCTGTCATGCCAGCGAAAGCTGGCATCTCATGAGCGGCGCGATGCCCGCGGCCTCCTGAGACCCCAGCTTTCGCTGGGGTGACGCTCAAAAAGCTACTGAGCCGGTTCCCCGTACCTCGCCTGCTGCTTCTCAAGCTCCCGCTGCTTCTTCGCGTCCTTCTTCGCCTGCTTGCGCTCGCGCTCCTCTTCCTTGCGCTCGCGTCGTCCGCGATTGCGGTCGGCCTCGGCCTGGCTCGTGGTCAGTTTGTCCGCCGTCCAGCCCACCGCATGCACCGGCGCCATCACGATGTGGCCCGCGGTCGAAACGCAGCCTCCAAGCGGCAGAAGCAGGGCAAGAATGATAGGGCGCTTCATTCGGAAATACTTTCAACGCTTTACGGAAATGCAACGATAGCAAATGCCGGCTTAACCATATCTTACCTCTTGTGTGCGATTAGGCGAGTATGCGCGCACCTGCTTCCGATCATCCTGTCGACGTTGCCATTATCGGCGCCGGTCCTGCCGGCCTGACAGCGGCATATCTGCTCACCAAGTCAGGCCTGACCGTCATCGTGATCGAGAAAGACGAGCGCTATGTCGGCGGCATCAGCCGTACGGTCGAGCATCAGGGCTTCCGCTTCGACATCGGCGGCCACCGCTTCTTCTCGAAGAGCAAGGAAGTGGTCGATCTCTGGAACGAGATACTCCCCGACGACTTCATCGTCCGCCCGCGCATGAGCCGCATCTATTACGAGGGCAAATTCTATTCCTACCCGCTGCGCGCGTTCGAGGCTTTGCGCAATCTCGGGGTCATCCGCTCGGGCCTGTGCATGGCCTCCTATCTGCGCTGGAAGGCGTTCCCTAAGAAGGGGGCGCGCTCCTTCGAGGATTGGACGATCAACCAGTTCGGCAAGAAGCTCTTCTCGATCTTCTTCAAGACCTACACCGAGAAGGTCTGGGGCATGGCCTGCTCCGACATTTCGGCCGACTGGGCGGCGCAGCGCATCAAGGGGCTGAGCCTCGGCAAGGCCGTCCTCGACGGCTTCCGGCGCTCACTGGGCCTCAACAAGAAGCCCAATGACGGCATGGAAACCAAGACCCTGCTCGAAAGCTTCCGCTATCCCCGCAAGGGCCCGGGCATGATGTGGGACGCCGCGCGCGATTTCGTCGTTGCCGGCGGCAATGACGTTCTGATGGGCCATGCGCTCAAGCAATTGAGCCACGATGCCGAGGGCTGGCGCGTCTCCGCCACCAGCGCCGGCGGCGAGCGCATCATCCACGCGCGCCACGTCATCTCGTCCGCGCCGATCCGCGATCTGCTCGGCCGCATTCACCCGCTGCCGCAGACCCTGCCGCAGGCGCGCGACCTCAAATATCGCGACTTCCTCACCGTCGCTTTGATGATCCGCTCGCCCGACCTCTTCCCGGACAATTGGATCTACATCCATGACGACACGGTGAAGGTCGGCCGCATCCAGAATTTCCGCTCCTGGTCGCCCGAGATGGTGCCCGATACGGAATTGGCCTGCGTCGGCCTCGAATATTTCTGCTTCGAAGGCGATGGCCTCTGGTCCTCAAGCAACGAAGAGCTGATCGCGCTCGCCACGAAGGAAATGGCGGCACTCGGCCTGTGCGACCCCGCGATGGTCGAGGGTGGCGCGGTCGTGCGGCAGGAAAAGGCCTATCCGGTCTATGACGACACCTACGCCGCCAACGTCGCCGCGATCCGCGACGAGCTCGAAACGACCTATCCCTCGCTGCACCTGGTCGGCCGCAACGGCATGCATCGCTATAACAACCAGGATCATGCGATGATGACCGCGATGCTGACCGTGCGGAACATCCTCGCCGACAATCGCGCCTTCGACATCTGGCAGGTCAACGAGGACGCCGAATATCACGAGGCCGGCGACGAAGGTGCGCAGGCGAAGATCGGCACCCCGCTGACCGAAGACCAGAAGACTGCGCTCGATTCCGTCCGCGCGGTCCCGCGTCCGCTCAAGGCGGCGTAAGCACCCTATGCCCGCGGTCGAGCGCCACTACCGGCTCTGGCTGCTTTTGCTCTGGCTTGCGTCCGCGGCGACGATGATCGCCGTCTCCTGGGGCGCGATCCAAGCCTGGCATTTCCCCGATCCCGACGATGCGATGCGCCTCGCCGAAGTGCGCGACTGGATGGCCGGGCAAAGCTGGTTCGACGTGAGCCAGCACCGCATGAACCTGCCCGCCGGCCTGTCGATGCACTGGTCGCGCTGGCTCGACATCCCGCTCGCGGCTTTGATCGCCCTGTTCAAGCCCCTCTTCGGCCAACGCACCGCCGAGACCGTCGCCATGGTTGCGGTGCCGATGCTCACACTCGGCGCGACCCAGGCGCTCGTCGCCGAGATCACGCGCCGTCGCGCAGGTGCCGTCGCCGGGTTGATTGCCGCCGCCTGCTGCATGGTCAGCATCGGCGCCTGGTATGCGATGCGCCCCCTACGCATCGATCATCATGGCTGGCAGATCGTCGCCGGGCTCGGCCTGGTCCTGACACTGCTCGCCAAACGCGACTGGCGTGGCGGCGTGACCGCAGGTCTATGCGCCGCGATCTGGGTTCATATCTCGCTCGAAGGCCTCGCTTTCACCGCGGGCGCCGCCACTTGGCTTGGCCTTCGCTGGATTTACTCTCCCGTTGAGCGCTACCGCCTGCCCGCCTTCCTCGCCACACTCGCGGCCAGCGAAACATTGCTGTACCTGTCGGTCCACGGATTCGGCCTGATCCGCCAGACCTTCTGCGACCAAGCCTCGCCGATCCACCTCGCGGCGCTCAGCGTTGCCGCCCTGCTGACTTTCTCGGTCACCCGCTTCGCCCCCAAATCATTACCGATGCGCGTCTGGATGATGGCGCTCGCCGCTTTGATGACCGGCGCGCTCTACCGCTTCTGCGCGCCGCAATGCGCCGCCGGGCCCTTCGCCACGCTCGGCCCACTCGGCTATCATCTCTGGTATCTGAACGTGCCCGAGGGCGTGCCACTCTGGCATCTCGGCCGCGACCTGGCCTTGCTATGGGGTCTGTTCCCCTGGATCGGCCTCGCAGGCGCTCTCATTCCTTGCATCCGCCCTGTCCCCAATCGCGCCGAGGCGATAGACTATGCCGCCCTGCTTGGCGTCGCGACCACGATCGGCATGGCCGTCACCCGTGCCAGCGCCTTCGCCAACCTGCTCGCCATCCCCGGCGCGGTCACCTTGATCCTGATCCTGCTCGACCGCACCGAGCCCTGGCCGACGCCCGTCCGCGTCCTTACCCGCGCAGTCGCGATCCTCGCGCTCTGCCCCGCCGGCGCCGGCGTCGCCGCGATGTTGGTATCAAAGTCCGAGCCGCCGGCCGCCCGCCCTGTAGCCACAACCGACCCGCATTGCGGCCTGCCCGACAGCCTTGAGCCGCTCGACACGTTGCCGCGCGCCACTATCCTCGCCCCGCTCGACATAGGCCCGACACTACTGATCGGCACGCACCAAGCCGCCGTCACCGGTCCCTATCACCGCGATCCGCAGGCGCTGGAGGATGTGCTCGGCTTCTTCACCGCCACCGGGCCCCGGGCGATCGCGCTTCGCCGCCATGCCGCCTATATCGCCTTCTGCTCCAATGACGGCGAAATGGCAGCGATGGCGAAGTTCGCGCCGACCGGTCTGGCGGCGGCATTGCTCCACGACCGCCCGCCTAGCTGGCTCCAGCCTATGCCACTGCCAAAGGCCGCCGATCTCAAAGTCTATCGCCTTAGATAGCGCCGACATCGCATCCGGTTGTTTGCGAACCATCCGTTTCGGGCGATACAGCCATCGCTGGGCCCGACCTCGCCGGGACAGCATAACGCCTGGCAATTGGAAGGCTCGCCATGCTCGTAACACGTGGCTTCAAAGGCAAACGGCGCGGCGACGCGGGCGATCGGCGCAGGCTGCCTCCGGGCCAGTTCTTCACGCCGGAATTCCCGGTGCTCACCGCCGGTCCCACCCAGCATACGCCTACCGACCGCTGGACCCTGACACTGCAACATGGCGGGACATTGCTTGGCAGTTGGTCCTGGGATCAGTTTACGGCCCTGCCCCAGACGGAGCTGGTCACCGACATCCATTGCGTCACCAAATGGACCAAGTTCGACACGCGCTGGCGCGGCGTGACGATTGACGGGATATTGCGCGCGGCAGGCATCGCAAGGCCGCCGACTGCCTACCTCATGGCGCATTGCGATGGCGGCTATACCACCAACCTGCTGCTGTCCGACCTGATCGACGGGCGCGCGATGATCGCGACGCATTTCGATGATCTGCCGCTCCTGCCATCGCATGGCGGGCCGGCCCGCTTGCTCGTGCCCCATCTCTATTTCTGGAAAAGCGCGAAATGGGTGCGGCGGCTCGCTTTCCGCGAAGAGGACAAGCCCGGTTTCTGGGAATCGCTCGGCTATCATATTCGCGGCGATCCGTGGCGCGAGCAGCGTTATGAGGGCGATCGATGATCGATCCCGCAACCGCGTCTGCCCAGTGGCGCGTTGCCACAGTGACGGCCATCCGGGACGAGACGTCCGAGGTCAAGACGATCACATTCGACGTGCCGGGCTGGCCAGGCCACCTCGCGGGGCAGCATGTCGATATCCGCCTTACCGCCGAGGATGGCTATGTCGCCCAGCGCAGCTATTCGATTGCGTCCGCCGCCGGCCCTGGCCCATCGATCGAGCTGACGGTCGCGGCAGTGCCCGATGGTGAGGTTTCCGAGTTCCTGCATCAGGAATTGCGCGTCGGCGATCTGATCGAATTGCGCGGACCGATCGGCGGCTATTTCGCTTGGTCGGCGGATCATGACTATGGCTTGCTGCTGATCGCCGGCGGCTCCGGTATCGTGCCGCTGATGGCCATGCTCCGCTCGCGCGCCCAGGCCGGTGCGAACAAGCCCGCGCGTCTGCTTTATTCCTCGCGCACCGCCGATCAGATCATCTACCGCGATGAACTTGACCTGCTGGCGGCCCGGAACGACGGCTTCGTCCTTACCCATACGCTGACCCGTGACGCGCCGCCCGACTGGTCTGGCGAGCGTGGCAGGATCGGTCGTGTCATGCTGACACGACGCCACTTCCTACCCGCGGACAGGCCCGACACCTATGTGTGCGGGCCAACGGCCTTCGTCGAAACCGTTGTGGAGAACCTGGTCGCGATGGGCCATCTCGCAGGCCGCATCCGGACCGAACGCTTCGGCCCAACGGGTGAATTCAGATGACGGATATAAGGCGCGCCTAAAGCGCGCCGATTGTCCTCAGGCAGTCTTGTCGACCGAACCCTTGGCTTCGAGTACCGCAATTGCCACCTCTTTCATGCGGTCGAGATATTGTGCCGCGTCAACCGGCTGACCATCGTACCCTTCGATGATCGTCGCGGACTGCCCCGTCGCAGTCCGGCTGTCGACCATGCTTTTGGTCATCAGATAGGCATAAGGCAGCATGTCCGGTGAGTAGTGCGACATGTCCCGCACACGGATTGGCCCTTCGGCCTCGGATGCCTCTGCCGGCACCGGCGGTGTGCTCGGCGTCGATAGTATCGCCTCGCCCACGATTTGGCCGCCGATGGCATGCAATTGCATCCGGTGAGACGTCACGGACGACGGATCCCGTATATAGTCGAGCAGGCTGTAGCTCGGATCCGGATCATGCGTCGTCGCGGACTGCGCGGTCGTCGCGGCGCTGGCTGGCGTCGCCTGGTTTGCTGCGGCTCCGGTGCCCAATGGATCGGACTGCGCGCCAAGCGCGGTGCCCCCTCCGGCAGCTACATTGAAGACGTAGCTCAGGCTGTTTCGTGCACTAAAGGCCGCGAGGTTCATTCGGCTTCCCCTGCTTCTGCCGAACGAATGACCCTCTTATGGTTAAACAGACCCTAACCGGCCTCCGAAACGGATATGGCTCTGAATAGAGTACGAAAAAGCCGCCGCCCACCAAAGTGGACGACGGCCTTTTTCGTTAGCCCTGAGGCGGCCGATTAGCTGTTCAGGTAATCGCCAGCATCCGCGTCGGTGCCGTGCGTGGCGCCGGTCACTTCGCCCAGCGGATCGTCGCCGGTACCGGTCGAGTCCCGCGGCGTGCGCGCGAGTTCGGCGGCATGTTCCTCCGCAGCGCTGACAGGCGCAGCGATGGCGGCGGCGAGGCTGCGCTGCGAGGCGCGGAGCGCCGCGTCGCGCGACGAAGCCGTGACGCGCATGCGGTTCATGCCCGCGCCCGTGCCCGCCGGGATCAGGCGGCCGACGATCACGTTCTCCTTGAGGCCGTTCAGGCTGTCCACCTTGCCCTGCACCGAAGCCTCGGTGAGCACACGGGTGGTTTCCTGGAACGACGCGGCCGAGATGAACGAACGCGTCTGGAGCGAGGCCTTGGTGATGCCCAGCAGGATCGGCTTGCCCTCGGCGGGAAGCTGGCCCTTCTCGAGCTTCGCGTTGATCTCGTCCATTTCCTCGCGGTCCACCTGCTCGCCGGGGAGCAAAGTGGTGTCGCCGGCAGCCGTGATCTCAACCTTCTGCAGCATCTGACGAACGATCGTCTCGATGTGCTTGTCGTTGATCTTCACGCCCTGCAGTCGATAGACCTCCTGGATTTCCGACACGAGATATTCCGCGAGCGGCTCGATGCCGAGCACTTCCAGAATGTCGTGCGGATCCGGCGAACCGCCGATCAGATTGTCGCCACGCTTGACGTAGTCGCCTTCCTGCGCGTCGATCGTCTTCGACTTCGGCACCAGATACTCGACCGGCTCCGACCCATCGTCCGGACGGATGATGATCTTGCGCTTGGCCTTGTAGTCCTTGCCGAATTCGACGCGGCCCGAGACCTTCGCGATGATCGCGTTTTCCTTGGGCTTGCGCGCCTCGAACAGCTCGGCGACGCGCGGCAGACCGCCGGTGATGTCGCGGGTACGCGCCGCTTCGCGCGGGACGCGGGCGAGCACCTCGCCGGCTTCGACCATCTGGCCGTCCTCGACCGCGATGACCGCACCGACAATCAGGCGCGACACGCCGCTCTCGCCCGAGCTCTCATCGAGCAGCGTGATGCGCGGACGCAGATCCTCCTTCTTGGAACGACCCACGTCCTCGATCACCACGCGCTGGGTGAGGCCGGTGGTTTCGTCCGACTCCTCGCGCACCGTGCGGTTCTCGATCAGATCCTGGAAGCGGACCATGCCCTTCTTGTCGGTGATCACTGGCATGTAAGCCGGATCCCACTGCGCGATGCGGTCGCCCTTGGAGACGATGTGGCCATCGTCGACCATGAGCTGCGCACCGTAAGGCAGGCGGTGGGTCGAACGCTCGCGGCCATCCATGTCGACGATCGCGATTTCCGCCGAACGGCTGAGCGCGATGCGCTGGCCACGCGGATTGACGATCGTGGGCAGGCCACGAAGTTCGATCTTGCCGTCCGAAATGGCTTCCAGGTTCGACTGCTCGTTGAGCTGCGCCGCGCCACCGATGTGGAACGTACGCATCGTCAGCTGCGTGCCCGGCTCGCCGATCGACTGCGCCGCGATGACACCGACCGCTTCGCCGATATTCACCGGCGTACCGCGGGCGAGGTCACGGCCGTAGCAGGCCGCGCACACGCCGCCCTTGGATTCGCACACCAGAGGCGAGCGGATCTTCACGGCCTGCGGCGACACGGCTTCGATTGCCGCAACCATCGGCTCGTCGAGCAGAGTGCCCTCGGCGATGACGACTTCGCCCGTCTTGCTGTCGACGATGTCCTCGGCGGTGGTGCGGCCCAGGATACGCTCGCCGAGCGAAGCGATGGTCGAACCGCCCTGCACGATCGCGCGCATTTCCAGCGCACGCTCGGTGCCGCAGTCGAGCTCGACGACGACGCAATCCTGCGACACGTCGACCAGACGGCGGGTCAGGTAACCCGAGTTCGCGGTCTTCAACGCGGTGTCCGCGAGACCCTTACGGGCGCCGTGAGTCGAGTTGAAATATTCAAGGACGGTCAGGCCTTCCTTGAAGTTCGAGATGATCGGCGTCTCGATGATCTCACCCGACGGCTTGGCCATCAGGCCACGCATGCCCGCAAGCTGCTTGATCTGCGCCTGCGAACCACGGGCGCCGGAATGCGCCATCATGTAGATGGCGTTGATCGGCGCTTCGCGACCATCCTCGGTCTTCTTGACCGCCTGGATCTCCTTCATCATCTCGTTCGCGACGCGATCACCGCAACGCGACCAGGCGTCGATCACCTTGTTGTACTTTTCCTGCTGGGTGATCAGGCCGTCCTGATACTGCTGCTCGTAATCCTTCACGAGCGCCTTGGTCTCTTCGACCAAAGGCTCCTTCGCGGCCGGGATGACCATGTCGTCCTTGCCGAACGAGATGCCCGCCTTGAACGCGTTGCGGAAGCCGAGGCTCATGATGCCGTCGGCGAACAGCACCGTCTCCTTCTGGCCGGTGTGGCGATAGACGATGTCGATGACGTCGCCGATCTCCTTCTTGGTCAGCAGGCGGTTGACCGTCTCGAACGGAACCTTGTGGCTCTTCGGCAGTGTCTCAGCGATCAGCATGCGGCCGGGCGTGGTCTCGACCCGCTTGAGGTAGGTCTGACCATTCTCGTCCGTCTGCGGAACGCGGGTCGTGATCTTGGTGTGCAGCGTCACGGCCTTGGCGTTGAGCGCCTGATGGACCTCGGTCATGTCGCCGATCAGCATGCCCTCGCCGGGCTCGCCTTCCTTCATCATCGACAGATAATAGAGACCCAGCACCATGTCCTGCGACGGCACGATGATCGGCTTGCCGTTCGCGGGCGACAGGATGTTGTTGGTCGACATCATCAGCACGCGCGCTTCCAGCTGCGCCTCGAGGCTCAGCGGGACGTGGACGGCCATCTGGTCGCCGTCGAAGTCGGCGTTGAAGGCCGAGCAGACGAGCGGGTGCAGCTGGATCGCCTTGCCCTCGATCAGGACCGGCTCGAAGGCCTGGATGCCCAGACGGTGGAGCGTCGGCGCGCGGTTCAGAAGGACGGGATGCTCGCGGATGACCTCATCCAGGATGTCCCAGACTTCCTTGCGCTCCTTCTCGACCCACTTCTTCGCCTGTT
>Ga0209455_1000655_pt1 | contig 21163 bp, 24 predicted proteins | sample AraplaCol_mCL_r2_FD_184275 | JGI IMG/M metagenome (GOLD analysis project Ga0209455, IMG submission 184275) | Arabidopsis root microbial communities from North Carolina, USA - plate scrape CL_Col_mCL_r2 (SPAdes) (version 2) | ecosystem: Host-associated > Plants > Roots > Endosphere | place: USA... | reverse complement strand
GATCAGGCGGCGGTCTTCCTGCAGCACGTCCATCTCGATTGCATGCACATCGGCCAGGAATTCGTGCGGATCGACGCCATGGACCTGCATCAGGCCGTTGAGCGTGGTGCCATGCTCGCGGAAATAGCCCTTCTGGACCTTATAAGCCTCGTCGAAGGACAGGCCGGTGATGCGCATCACATAGGCCGTCATGCGCTTGTCGATCAGCCCGAACAGGTCCGCCGACGCCGGGTAGAGCGTATTGTCCAGATCGAAGATCCAGGCATCGATATGCGCGAGCGCGGGCAGCATGGCGCGGCTGGTAAGCGGGGCGGCCTCCGACCGCAACCATACGCCGGAGCCTATTTCTATCGCGGGCTAAGGCGGTGCTTGCCTGTCAGTCGGACAAAGGCGAGCGATCGAACCCGGCGAGCAGATCGGCGACGTCGGCGAACACCGCGACCGCCCCCTGCTCCTTGAGTTGCCCACGATCGAACGGCCCCGAGGTCAGACCGATCGTCGCGATCCCGATGCGGCGTGCCGCCTCGACATCGTAGATCGTGTCGCCGACTGCCATGGCTGCCTCCGGACCGACGCCGACCTTGTCGAGCGCGGACCCGAAAATATCGGGCTCGGGCTTCGACTCCGTTACGTCGTCGGCGCTGGTGACCGCGTCGATCAGGTCCTTCGCGTCGAGCAGGCCGATATAATATTCGACCTCATCCTTCCTGGCGGAGGAAGCCAGCACGATCTTGCGCCCGCTCTCCTTCACCCGAGCCAGCAGGTCACGCGCCTGGGCGAAGGGCTTGATATGGGGCAGGTATGCGCTCTTGAAATGACGCCCGTGCGCCTTGGCGATCGCCTTGCGCTGAGCCTCGGTCGCTTGCGGCAGCAAGGAGGGGATCAGCAGGTCGCCGCCCTTGCCGATCTGAAGGCGGATATCGTCCACCTCCTGCGGATGCCCGGCCTGGCGGAAAGCGACCGCCCAGGCATCGACATGCGCCTCGTTACTGTCGACCAGGGTCCCGTCCACGTCGAACAGGACGACGCGGACCTTCATTCGGTGCGCGCCGGCACGAGCAGAATTTCCTCCACTCCAGGCCGGGTCGATGCCTTCACCGCGACGCCATCGAGCGTCCACTCGCCCGAAAACTCACTGCCGATCAGCGCGGACGGCTCAGCCTCCTCGCGCAGCTTGGACAAAGCTTCCGGGGTCACTTCCCAATGATCGACCACCATCCCCTCGGCGCGGGCACGGCGGATTTCGTTACGCATCTTCTCAAGCAACATGGCGACTCTCCACCGCCCTAAACGGTGGTGGCTCTCGCTCGATCCCAGTTGTCGCCAAATCCTTGGGGTTGGATGCAACTGCCGATGTGGTTTTCGTTCCACCATGCCATGATGGCGGGATGAGCCGATTCTTCCACGCAATGGTCTTGTCGCTAATATGCACTTGGAGTCAGGGAGCGATTGCGGCGAGTTCAACGCAAAACCACGTTCCGCCGCTGAGATTGGCCAGACCCCGCTGGCTTCCGCTCACTGCTGAGCAGATCCAAGCCTTATTCGCGTTTGCGGACCGAACGCTTGTGCTGGATACCGAATATGAACCGTATCCCGGTGTAAGGGTGGATACCTATTACATCGGAGGGTGTGCACCGACCGAGGTTTTTAGCCATGACGGCCGTTGGGAAATAAACGAATGCCAGCGCGCGGTGCGAGTCTATCGTGGGCGCTGGACGGTAGAGCCTTTTCAGGGCGGGTATCGCCTTTGCGTGGAAGCGACCGATTTCGCAAAGCAATGCCGCTTTGTCTGGCAGGGCGCTTCTGCCGACCGACTCATCCTGTCAGCTCCGGAATCTTTTCCCTCCGAGGATTGGGGGAATGCCTATAATCCTTATCGGCTTGTGGACGGCCTACCACTGCCGAAGAGCTAAGCTCGTCACCGGCTTCTTATAGAAAGCTCGGCAGGTCGCTCGGCTCGATCAGCACGTCGCGGCGGCCGACATGGTCGGGCTGCGAGATTATGCCCTGCTTCTCCATCCGCTCGATCAGCCGCGCCGCGCCGTTGTAACCGACGCGCAGCTGGCGCTGGAGCCAGGAGGTCGAGGCCTTGCGGTTCTCGACCACCAATTGCACCGCCTTGCGATAGGTCTGCGTCTCGGGATCGTCGGGGCCGGACGGCGCGCCCTCGATCTCGTAGCCGCCGTCCATCGGTTCTTCGGTAACGGCCGAGATATATTCGGGCGGGCGCTGCGCCTTCCAATGGTCCGCCACCGCGCGCACCTCGTCGTCGGCGACGAAGGGGCCGTGCACGCGCACGATCTGTTTGCCGCCCGCGACATAGAGCATGTCGCCCTTGCCCAAGAGCTGCTCGGCGCCCTGCTCGTTGAGGATGGTGCGGCTGTCGATCTTGGAGGCGACCTGAAAGCTGATGCGGGTCGGCAGGTTCGCCTTGATCACGCCGGTGATGACGTCGACCGACGGGCGCTGCGTCGCCATGATCAGGTGGATGCCCGCCGCACGCGCCTTCTGCGCCAGCCGCTGGATCAGGAATTCGACTTCCTTGCCCGCGGTCATCATCAGATCGGCCAACTCATCGACCACCACCACGATCATCGGCAGCGGCTCATATTCGAGCTTTTCTTCCTCATAGATCGGCTGGCCGGTGTCGGCGTCGTAGCCGGTCTGCACGCGCCGCCCGAGCGGCTGGCCCTTGGCCTTGGCCGCCTTCACCTTCTCGTTGAACGAGGCGAGGCTGCGCACCTGGATCGTCGCCATCATGCGATAGCGATCCTCCATCTGCTCGACCGCCCACTTCAAGGCACGGATCGCCTTGGCGGGTTCGGTCACGACCGGCGCATAGAGATGCGGAATGTCGTCATAGACCGACAGTTCGAGCATCTTCGGATCGATCATGATCATCCGGCACTGGTCCGGATTGAGCCGGTAGAGCAGCGACAGGATCATCGCGTTGAGGCCGACCGATTTGCCCGACCCGGTCGTGCCCGCGACCAGCAGATGCGGCATTGGTGCCAGGTCCGCGATCACCGGGTCGCCGCCAATATCCTTGCCCAGCACGAGCGCGAGATTGCCCGGCCCCTGATTCTCGAAGCGCTCATGTTCGAGCAGTTCGCGCAGCGAGATCATCTCGCGCTTCTGGTTCGGCAGTTCGATGCCGATCACGGTGCGGCCCGGGATCGTGGCAACGCGTGCCGACAAAGCGGACATATTGCGCGCGATATCGTCGGCGAGCGCGACCACGCGGCTCGCCTTGACGCCCGCGGCCGGCTCGAGCTCGTACATCGTCACGACCGGACCTGGGCGGACGCCCGAGATATTGCCCTGGACCTTGAAGTCCTCGAGCACGGTTTCGAGCAGCCGCGCGTTGCGCTCGAGCGCATTCTTGTCGAGCTTCTCGGTGGTCGGCGGCGGGGGCGGTGCGAGCAGATCGAGCGTCGGCAGCACCCAGGTGTCGCCCAGATCGAGCTTGGCCTGGCGCTCGCGCTGCGCACGTGCGGTCGGTACTGGCGTCTTGGCCGGGGTCGGCGTGGTGATGGTCGGACGCGGCGGCTCGGGCGCTTCGTCCTTGTCCTCATCTTCGCTCCGTGCCGCGCGTGACAGCGCCTGTTTGAGCGGCTTGGTGACCGAGATACGTTCGGCGCGCTGCATCCTTTCGCTGCGGCGGAAGAGCGCCGCGCGCTCCTCGGCGTCGAGCCCCAAGGACCAGAGCGCGAGCGTCAGCCCGAGAATGCCGAACAGCAGCACCGCGGCGATGCGGATGCCGATCGCGACCGGGGGCTGGAGCATATCCAGCCCGCGGTCGATCAGGCTCGCGGCGAACAGCCCGGTCGCCCCGCCCGCGCCCGCAGGCAGCGCGCTCGACAGGCCGAGATGGACCAGCCCCATAGCCAGATCGCAGAACAGCATCGCCAGGATCGTGATCGGCAGTGCGCGCTTCCACTGGCCGGGATGCACGCCGCGCCACAGCCGCAGCGCCACCACCACCAGAGGCGGGATCAACAGCACCGCCGGCAAACCGAAAAAGGTGAGCAGCAGATCTGCCCCCCACGCGCCGAAAGGCCCGAGCACGTTGCGGTAGACCGGGGCGGCAGCGGTGTTCAGCGCTGGGTCGGTCGAGCTGTACGAGGCGAGCGCGAACGCTATCAGCATCGCGAAGGCCAGCACCGCCAGCGCGCTCAGCATCGCCCAGGCGCGCTTGCCCGCCTGCTGGACCTGCCCGCGCCAATTGCCGCTATTCGCAATGCGTGTCGCCACCGCCGAACCCCTCTTGGAACGGGTTAATTGTGCACGAAATGTTCCGCCAGGGCAAATTCCGCACGCCCCGGATTCAAATCGATTTGACTCTTAAATAGCAGAATAGCTATATAGCCATATGGCTATCGAATCATATCCGCAGCTCGACCTGATCTTCTCCGCGATGGGCGATCCCACGCGACGCGCCATCCTCGGCCGATTGGCCCTGGGCGAGGCGACCGTCGCCGAGCTGGCCCAGCCTTTTGCTTTCAGTCAGCCCACGATTTCCCGTCACCTCAAGGTGCTCGAACGCGCGGGCCTGATCGAAGGCGGGCGCGACGCGCAGCGCCGTCCGCGCCGGCTGCGGCTCGAGGCGATGAAGCAGGCGGCCGACTTCATCGAGCCGTTCCGCCGCGAGTGGGAACAGCGGTTCGACAATCTCGCCAATCACCTCACCACCATGAAGCCAGGAGAAAAGTGACATGCCCCCAGCCTTCCAAAGCGCCACCGACTGCGTCATCGACCGCGCCAGCCACACGATCCGCTTCGTCCGCGATCTCGACGCCGCGCCCGCACAGGTGTTCGATGCGTGGACCAAGCCCGAGCATCTCGCCTGCTGGTGGGACGCGACCGGCGCGCCGCTGGCGAGCTGCGAGATGGACGTGCGCCCCGGCGGCAGCTTCACCTTCGTTTCGTCGAGCAATCCCGATCATGTCTTCTCGGGCGTCTATCAAACGATCGAGCCGCCCCACCGGCTGGTTTTCCACGCCAACGGCGCAGAAGGGCGCCTGATCCTCGACAGGCAGGGCGACGGAACGCGCATGACGGTCGAGATCGACTGCGGCTCGGCCGCGCATCTCGATCATTATCTGGAAGTGGGCGTCGACAAGGGCACTGCCCAGACGCTCGCCAACCTTGAGGCCTATCTGCCCGAACTGGAGGCGACAGCCGCCTGAGCCGGAGGCGCCGCTTCCGGCATCAGTGCCGGAAGTGGCGCATCCCCGTGAACACCATCGCAAGGCCCGCTTCATCGGCGGCGGCGATCACTTCCGCGTCGCGCATTGATCCGCCCGGCTGGATCACCGCAGTCGCACCCGCCTCGACCGCGGCCAACAGGCCATCGGCGAAGGGGAAGAAGGCGTCCGACGCTACCGCCGACCCGATCGTGCGCGGCTCGCTCCAGCCGGCCTTGTCGGCGGCATCCTTGGCTTTCCACGCCGCGATACGCGCGCTTTCCAGGCGATTCATCTGGCCCGCGCCGATACCCGCCGTCGACCCACCCTTCGCGTAGACGATCGCGTTCGACTTGACGTGCTTGGCGACCGTCCAGGCGAACCGGCAATCGGCCAGCTCCTGCGACGTCGGCGCGCGCTTGGTCACGACCTTGAGGTCCCCCTCGATCACCTGACCATTATCACGGCTCTGGACGAGCACCCCGCCCGCGATAGACTTGAGCTGAAGCCCTGGCCGCTTCGGATCGGGCAGTTCGCCCGTGATCAGCAGGCGCAGATTCCTCCTCTTCGCGAACACTTCGCGTGCGGCATCATCGGCGCCCGGTGCCGCCACAACCTCGGTGAAGATACTGGTCATCGCCTCGGCCGTCGGTCCGTCGAGCGGACGGTTGACCGCGATGATGCCGCCGTAGGCCGACACGCTGTCGCATGCCAAGGCTGCGTGATAGGCCTCGATCAACGTGTCGCCGGTCGCGACCCCGCACGGATTGGCGTGCTTGACGATCACCACGGTCGGCGGGCCGTCGCGGAATTCGCTGACCAGCTCGAGCGCGGCATCCGCGTCGTTATAATTGTTGTAGCTCAGCTCCTTGCCCTGCAGCTGTTCGGCCTGCGCGATGCCGCGGGCTGACGGACCGAACGGCAGATACAGCGCGGCCGACTGATGCGGGTTCTCGCCGTAGCGCAGCTCAGCGCCCTTCTTGAGCGGGACCGAGAGCGTGTCCGGGAAAGCCTGGCCCTGGTCGGCGAAGGCGAACCAGGACGCGATCATCGCATCATAGGCCGCAGTCGCCGCGAACGCCTTGGCGGCGAAGGCCTTGCGCTGCTCGCTCGTGGTCGAGCCCTGTGCCACCGCTTCATAATCGGCGGGGTCGGTCACGATCGCGACATAAAAATGGTTCTTGGCCGCCGAGCGCACCATCGACGGGCCGCCGATATCGATATTCTCGATGATCTCGTCGCGGCCCGCACCCTTCGCCACGGTCTGCGCGAACGGGTAGAGATTGACCACGACCAGGTCGATCGCGCCAATCTCATGCTCGGCCATCGACGCCGCATGATGCGGATCGTCGCGCACCGCGAGCAGGCCGCCATGCACCTTGGGGTGCAAAGTCTTGACCCGTCCGTCCATCATCTCGGGAAAGCCGGTCAGGTCCGACACGTCCATCACGGTCAGCCCGGCATCGCGCAACGCCTTGGCGGTACCTCCGGTCGAAACCAGCTCGACCCCCTTGTCGGACAAAGCTTTTCCAAGCTCGACCAGACCGGTCTTGTCGGAGACGGAGAGGAGGGCGCGCTTGATCTGGATGCTGGTCATGCGCGGGCCCTTTACCCGACCGGGCGAGGAAGGCGAGTCCCTATTCTTGCGGTCTAAATGCGACGTGCGTCCCTCGTCGCGATCGGACCGCCGCCACCATGGTCTCGCCGGCGCGGGCCTAAACCTTCGAAAGCGCCCGCTCCATCAGCCAGACCCGAATCGCGCTGGCAAGATTTACTGGCTCGTCCGCCTCGATTCGGGCGACGTCGATCTGCGCGACCAGCGCGCTGATCGGAAGCCGATCCGCATCGGCCGCGCGCTTGAGCGCCTCCCAGAAAACGGGCTCGAGGCTGACCGAGGTCGCATGGCCCGCGATCATGACGGAGCGTTTGATAGGGCCGGCCATTGGGGGAGCTTAGGGCCAACCGCACTGCCCCGTCACCCGGGACTTTTCAGGGTGACGAAGGGTTGGATGCAGCCCAGACCAATCCGCCGACCGCCAAAGACTCATAAACGAAGTTGATGGCGGGGATCAGATCCGATCGCCGCTGAGGCGCTGGCAGACCATGTCGAGCTGGTCGAGCGTGGCATAATTGATCGTCACGGTACCGCCCTTGGCGCCGAAGGCGATGCCAACCTTGAGACCGAGCTGATCGCGGAGCTGGCGTTCGAGCATCGCGACGTCGGCATTGGGCTCGGACGCGGCGCCGCGCGCTTCGGTGGGCTTCCTGGCCTTGCCGGCCTTGGCCAGCGCCTCCGTCTCGCGCACCGACAGGCCGCGGCGGATCACTTCCTCGGCCAAAGCCGCCGGATCCTCCGCGCCGATCAGAGCGCGCGCATGGCCCATGCTGAGCTTGCCATCGACCACTGCCTGACGGACGCTCATGGGCAGATCGAGCAGGCGGAGCAGGTTGGCGATATGGCTGCGCGACTTGCCGACGAGCTTCGCGATCGTCTCTTGCTTGTGGCCGTATTCGCTCCCAAGCCTTTGATAAGACGCGGCTTCCTCAATCGCGTTCAGATCCTGGCGTTGGATATTCTCGATGATCGCAAGCTCCAGCGTCTCGGCATCGTCGAGCTTGCGGAGCAGCACGGGGACCTCATGGAGCCGCGCCTTCTGCGCCGCCCGCCAGCGGCGCTCGCCGGCCACGATCTCGTAGAAGCCATGATCGCGCGGCCGCACGACGATCGGCTGGATCAACCCACGTTGGGTGATCGAGGCAGCAAGCTCGGTGAGCGACTCCTCGTCGAAATGGCGGCGCGGTTGATCGGGATTGGGCACGATCTGCGCGACGGGAAGCATCAGCACGCCCGACGAACGCGGCGCCTCGCCCGCGATCGGCTGTTCACGCGCCACCTCGCCCAACAGCGACGACAGGCCGCGGCCAAGCCCCCTCTTCACTTCGCTCATCGATCTTCCTTCGGGATCATGCCGCCACGGCCGGCATCGGCAAACGGCCGATCATCTCACCGGCGAGCGCGATATAGGCTTCGGAGCCGGGGCAGCGATGATCGTAGACCAAGGCCGGCAGGCCATGACTCGGCGCCTCCGACAGGCGCACGTTGCGCGGGATCACGGTCTTGAATACGAGGTCGCCCACCACCGCGCGGACGTCGTCGGCAACCTGTTCGGACAGGCGGTTGCGGCGATCGTACATGGTAAGCGCGATACCGAGAATCTGGAGATCGGGATTGAAGCGGCCGCGCACGCGCTCGACCGTCTGGAGGAGCTGGCTCATCCCTTCGAGCGCGAAGAACTCGCACTGGAGCGGTACAAGGAGGCTGCGCGCGGCGACGAGCGCGTTGATCGTGAGCAGGCCTAGCGAGGGGGGGCAATCGATCAGGCACACGTCCCACCGTGCTTCGAGCCCGGCGAGCGCCTTGTCGAGCCGCTCAGTACGATCGGGCAAATCGGCCATCTCGACTTCGGCGGCGGCGAGATCCTGGGTCGCGGCCACGACATCCAGACGTGGAACGCGGGTCGAGATCACCGCCTCCGACAGCTCGCAATCGCCGATGATGACCCTATAGATCGACTTGTCCCGCGCGGCGCGTTCGACGCCCAAACCGGTCGAGGCATTACCCTGTGGATCGAAGTCGATCAGCAGCACCCGAAAACCGGTCGCGGCGAGCGCCGTGGCGAGGTTGATCGCTGTAGTGGTCTTGCCCACCCCACCCTTCTGATTGGCAATGGCGATGCGGATCATCGTCGTGTCTTCCCCGGGGTGACGCCCTTAGCCACGATGATCGCGGCCTCGGAATCGGTGACGCTCGGAACGAGCCAGAACTCACCCTGCCATGAAGCCTTGGCGGCTGCCAGTTCCTCCGCGGCGCTTCTGCCCTTTGGGAGCACGAAACGTGTGGACTTGTCTGTGAATGGAAATGCGAGATCGAGCAATTTCGGCAGCGGCGCGAACGCCCTGGCGCTGACCACGTCATAACGGCGCCTGGGCGCAGTCTCGACGCGACTACCAACGACATCGACCCGGTCGGCGACGCCGGCGACTCGCGCGGCCTCTACCAGGAAGGCGACGCGCTTGGCGCGCGATTCAATCAGGGTCACCCTCCCCTGCCCGAGGATCGCCACGATCAGGCCGGGAAAGCCCGCGCCCGAGCCCAGATCGAGCCAGTCCGCCCAATCGCCGGCATGGTCCATAAGCTGCGCCGAATCGACGACGTGGCGTGTCCAGACAGTATCGAGCGTCGAGGCCGCGACCAAATTTTGGCGGGTAGCCTCGTCGGCGAGGAAGGCCAGAAAGGCCTCGATCTGCCCGAATGTTTCACGTGAAACATTGCGCGCCGAAAGCCATGCGCGCGCCTCGTCCTCGGTCATGCGGCGCGACGCTGCGCGGCAACGAGAATCGCGGCGAGCGCGGCGGGGGTGATCCCGCGGATACGTGAGGCGGCGGCTAGGTCCGCTGGGCGGGCGGCTTCGAGCCGTTCGACCATTTCGTTCGAAAGCCCGCCGATCGCGCGATAGCTCTTTATCGCATCGAGTGTCGTGTTCGCTTCGGCCTTGAGGCGGGCGACCTCGGTCCGCTGCCGCTCCAGATAGGGCGCATATCGGGCGTCATCGAGGGCTTCGGCGATTACGTCGCCGCCGACATGTTCCACGTGAAACATTGCTTCGGCGGCGACGTCTTCACCCTGGCGAGCGCGGTCGGCCATGGTCACGCCCGAAACACGGCGCTCCAGCACAGCATGCACGTCGGCGAGCTGCGTAATCCGGGTTTCGATATGAGCGCGACGCGTCTCCCCAATCGCGCCACTCGCAATCGCAGCAGAGCCGAGCCGCGTCGCAGCATTGTCGGCACGCAGGCGCAGGCGATATTCAGCGCGAGCGGTGAGCATGCGGTAGGGCTCGGTAACACCCTGAAGCGTGAGATCGTCCACCATCACGCCGATGTAGCTGTCGGCGCGATCGAACAGGACGGGCGCCAGATCACAGGCATAAGCCGCGGCATTGAGACCGGCGACCAGCCCCTGGGCGCCCGCTTCCTCATAGCCGGTCGTGCCGTTGATCTGGCCCGCGCAATACAGGCCGGGGATAGCGCGCAGGCCCAGATCGCTTCCGAGCGCACGCGGATCGACATAATCATATTCGACCGCATAGCCCGGCTGGACGATGCGGGCGGCTTCGAGACCCGGGATGGTCGCGATCATCCGTTTCTGCACGTCGAGCGGCAGCGAGGTGGAGATGCCGTTGGGATAGACGAGCGGATCGTCGAGGCCTTCCGGCTCGAGGAATATCTGATGCCCGTCGCGGTCGCCAAAGCGGACCACCTTGTCCTCGACCGAGGGGCAGTAACGCGGGCCCGTCCCCTCGATCGCGCCGCTGAACAAAGGCGAGAGATGGAGTCCCGCGCGGATCGCGTCATGCGTCGCCTGGGTAGTGCGCGTGAGCGCGCAGGCGAGCTGCGGCAGCGCGCGCGCCTTGGTCAGCGCGGAAAAGGTCCAAGGGATGTCGTCGGAGGGCTGGCTTTCGAGCTGGGCCCAATCGATGGTGCGCCCGTCGATGCGCGGTGGCGTGCCGGTCTTGAGCCGGCCCATCGGCAGGTTCAATTCGCGCAGCTGGGCGGCGAGCGGGATGGCGGCGCCCTCCCCTGTGCGGCCGCCGATGCTTTGGTCCATGCCGCAATGGAGCTTGCCGCCGAGGAAGGTGCCGGTGGCGAGGATAACCGCACGGGCGGTCAGCCGAGTGCCGTCGCCCAGGAATATCCCGGCGACCTTGCCATGTTCCACGTGAAGCGCATCGGCTGCACCAGCGACCACTTGAAGGTTTGGCGTTGCAGCAATCAGCTGCTGCGTCGCGGTCCGAAAACGTTTGCGGTCGGCCTGGACGCGGGGCCCGTGAACTGCCGAGCCCTTGCTGCGATTGAGCATGCGGTGATGAATCGCGGCGGCGTCAGCCGCGCGCGCCATCAGCCCGTCGAACACGTCCAGCTCACGCACGAGATGGCCCTTGCCTACCCCGCCGATTGCCGGGTTGCACGACATGGCCCCGATCTGATTGGGGTCCATCGTCACCAGCGCGACGCGCGCGCCACGGCGCGCTGCGGCCGAAGCCGCTTCGCAGCCGGCGTGGCCGCCGCCAATCACGATGACGTCAAAGTCGCGCATGGTGGTCCGCTATGGTCAGGCGGGGCAGAGAGTCAAATGTTCCACGTGAAACAATTTACTTCCCGACGCAGAAGCGCCCGAACAGGGCATCGAGCATTTCCTCGACGCCGGCACGGCCGGTGACGCGGTCGAGCGCGATCCGCGCCTGTCGGAGATGTTCGGCGATGAACAATATATCAGTCTGCGCTTCGGCCGCGCGAAGTTCGGCGACGGCTTCACCAACCCGCTCGCGATGACGCGCGTTCAGAGCGATTGCGTCGGCAGGCGGGAGCAAGCCGCGGATGCGTGCTTCAAGCAAAACGCGGAGTTGATCGAGTCCCTCACCGGTGACGGTCGAGGTTGCGACATCGCCCTTCCCGCCTGATTTACCGAGATCGGCCTTGGCGCGGACGAGTATCGTGCGATCCCGGTCGGGCGCCTCGGCGGGAGAGCCGAGCCACAATATCAGGTCGGCGCTGTCGATTGCCGCGCGGGCGCGCGCCATACCGATCTGCTCGACATGACCGCCCGCGTCGCGCAGTCCGGCGCTGTCGATGAGCAGGCAGGGCATGCCCGCGATTCCGACCGGAATTTCGATCAGGTCGCGCGTGGTTCCCGCTACGGGCGAGGCAATTGCTGCCTCACGGCCAGCTAAGGCATTGATAAGGCTAGACTTACCGGCGTTGGTCCGTCCTGCCACGACGATTCTGACTCCGTCGCGGAGGCGTTCGGCGGGCGGCTGAGCCAGAGCAGCTGCCATGTCAGCGGCTAATTCTCCGATGCCGGCGAGATCGGCCGGGGCGAGCGCGGGCACGTCATCCTCATCCTCGGCGAATTCGATAGCCGCCTCGACCTTGGCGGCGTGGCCGAGCAAGCGTTCGCGCCAACCGCCGACCAATTTGCCGAGGCCCCCTTCCGCTTGACGCAACGCCTGGCGCCGCTGCGCCTCGGTCTCAGCGGCGAGAAGGTCGGCGAGGCCTTCGGCCTGCGCGAGGTCGAGTTTGCCGTTGGAGAAGGCTCTGCGCGTGAATTCGCCGGGTTCGGCCAGGCGCAGGCCGGGAAGCGCGCCAAGCGCGTCCAGTACCGACGCCACCACCGCGCGGCCGCCATGGAGGTGGAATTCGGCGATATCCTCGCCGGTCGCGGTGCCAGGGCCGGGGAGCCACAGGACCAGGGCGCGATCGAGCATCTCGCCCTGCCAGCGCAGGGTGGCGGTTACCGCCCGGCGCGGTTCGGGCAGGCTCCCGGCAAGGTTTTCAAGGGCTTGTGCCGCCTGCGGACCGCTGACGCGCACCACGGCGATGCCCGCGGGCAAGGCACCGCTGGACAGAGCGAAGATCGTGTCGCGCGCGTCCGCGCCCATGTCAGGATTTGGGCGGATTGGTGCCCGTCATCTGGTCGAGCATCTGGCGCCAGGCATTCATGCCCATCTCGCCCATCGGCCCCCACGAGCGTATCATATTCTCCATCATGTCGGGGGTGATGCCGCTGGTCATCGCCTCCTTCATCTTGTCGAGATAGAGATCGTGGAGCGGGGCCATATCGGGCAAGCCCATGAAGCGGCGGGCCTCTTCGGGCGTGCAATCGATGTTCATGGTGATGTTCATCGGCTGCCTTTTCCCCTGTTGTTCGTTCCCCTGCCGGCGCTGGTAAAGCATGGAAAGACAAGCGTCCATGCCGCGGGAGAAAGGGGCCGAACCATGGGTGAGTGGATTGAGATCGACGCGCTCGACGGCGAAGGCCGGTTCGATGCGTGGCGGGCGTGGCCGGAAGGTGAGCCACGCGCGGCGATCATCGTCATCCAGGAGATATTCGGGGTGAATCCCGGAATCCGCCAGAAAGCCGAGGACTGGGCGGCGAAAGGCTATCTGGCGATCGCGCCCGACATGTTCTGGCGCTTCGCCCCACGGTTTGAAGCCGATCCCGATGTAAAAGCGGAGCTCGACCGGGCGATGGAGATCCGGACACAGTTCGATCTGGACGCGTCGGCGCGCGATGTCGAAGCAGCGATCCGCTTTGCCCGCGCGCAGGGCGTGGCGAAGGTCGGCGTGGTAGGGTTCTGCGCGGGCGGAAGCGTCGCTTACCTTGCCGCGACGCGGACCGATGCGGATGCCAGCGTCGGCTATTATGGCCGGCAGATCGTCGACCATCTGGGCGAGGCGCATGCGATCGCGCGGCCTTTGCTGCTGCATTTCGGCGAGGCGGATCCGTCGATCACAGCCGAGATGCGCGCCATGGTGCGCCTGAAGCTGGGTGGAAACCCGCGCGTCGCGATCCATGACTATGCAGGCGCGGGGCATGGATTTGCGTCTACATTCGGCCACAGGCGGAATGAAGAAGCGGCAGAGCTCGCCGATCGGCGGACCGAGGCCTTCTTCGCCGAACATCTTGGCTAGGGAAAATTCACTGCGCACGCCCGATCGCGACTGCACGCAAGGCTGCGCCTTGGCCCGATTCAATATCCAGTGCTGGCGGGCGCACTCTCCTCGTCTGTCTCAACCTTGCCGCCGATCTCGCCGGGATTGAACTTGTCGGTATGGACGTTGAGAATGACCTTGCCCGCCTTCATCGCGGCAACGAAGTCGTCGAAGCTCAGGGCGGATGCGAGCAATTTGGCGCCGGCGGCATAATCATAATCGCGGCTGACGATGCGGAAGCCGTCGCGGGTCGCGCGGTAGGTGGCGCCGTAGGGCAAAGGCAGCGCCAGCACGACCGAGCCGTCATCCTTATATTGGTGGAAGTGGACCGGGCCGATCGGCGCCGCGACCAGTTTCTTCCAGAGCTGATCTATGGTGATGCCGTGGACCGCCATCTTGACCGAAACCAGCCGACGCACAGTATCGACGCGCACTTTGGCTTCGGCGGTGGCGGACGATCCGGTATTGTCAGGCTCGGACTTGCCGGTGAGCGCGGCATGGAAATGCAGGATTTCGGCATTTGCGGGCGACAGCGCCGCAAGAGTCATCGCGCCCAAAGCCGCAATCGCGAAACGATAGTGATTATGCATGGCACCCCCTTGCCTTGTCCGCTTCCACAAGCGGGACTTGCGGAGCTGGCCGCAAAGTACGGGGAGGCGGGGGTTTTTGTCGCGAGCGGCGGGGTTATTGTTGCGGAAGTCCCGCTTCAGCTGAATAAAGTGACCACACCGACATTTTCGTTGGTCCAGCCTTCGTAGATCATCTTGCACGACACGAAGAGAATCACCGCCAGTCCGACATAGGCGATCCAGCGATAGCGATTGATCACGCGCGCGAGCAGATTGGCGGCGACGCCCATCAGCACGACCGACAGAAGCAGGCCGATGATCAGGATGCCGGGATGCGCATGCGCCGCGCCCGCGACCGCGAGCACATTATCGAGGCTCATCGAGACGTCGGCAATTGCGACCGCCCAAGCAGCGGCGGCGAAACTCTTGGCGGGCTTGAGCCCATCGGCGTCGTGCCCGTCATGGCCGCTGCGCAGCTCGCGCCACATCTTCCACGCGACCCACAGCAGCAAGAGACCACCGGCAAAGGTCAGGCCGACGATCTGGAGCAACTGGGTGATGGCGAGCGCGAAGACGATGCGCAGGACCAGAGCGGCAAGGATGCCGATCATGATCACCTTCTTGCGCTGGGCAGGCGTGAGGCCGGCGGCGATCGCGCCGACCACGATCGCATTGTCGCCCGCCAACATGACGTCGATCAGCAACACCTGCACGAAGGCGGAAAGCGCCGCCGGCGATCCGATATTGGAGAAATCCGCGATAATATGCTGCCAGAGCTCGGTCATGGCCGCGGTTTTTATGCGGCGTTTATGCCCATGTCGATCACGGGTTCGCCGAAATAACTCACATCCGGCCAAGGCTCATAGAAAGGCAGCAAAATATCGCGGACCTGCTGGTATCGGTCGGACTTGTGGAAGCCGTCACGATGGCAACCAATATTGTCCCAGAAAACCTGCAACAGATAGAAACCGACCGTCTCGCAGGCGGGCCGCACCTCGATCCCGCGAAATCCCGGGGTAGCCGCGATCAGCGGAATCGCGTCGCGCAGCGCCGCTTCGAATCCATCCGAAACGCCCTGGCGGATCCGCAGGATGGAATGCTGGACGATCAATTACTGATTCATCGAGTCGAAGAAGTCCTCGTTGGTCTTCGAGTCCTTCATCTTGTCGAGCAGGAATTCCATCGCGTCGGTGGTGCCCATCTGCATGAGGATGCGGCGCAGCACCCACATCTTGCTGAGCTTGCCCTTGTCGAGCAGCAGCTCTTCCTTGCGGGTGCCGGACTTGCCGACATCCATCGCCGGGAAGATGCGTTTGTCGGCAACCTTGCGGTCGAGCACGATTTCCGAGTTACCGGTGCCCTTGAATTCTTCGAAGATGACTTCGTCCATACGGCTGCCGGTGTCGATCAGCGCGGTGGCGATGATCGAGAGCGAGCCGCCTTCCTCGATATTACGCGCGGCGCCGAAGAAGCGCTTCGGACGCTGCAGCGCGTTGGCGTCGACACCGCCGGTCAAGACCTTGCCCGACGACGGCACGACCGTGTTGTAGGCGCGGCCGAGACGGGTGATCGAATCGAGCAGGATCACGACGTCCTTCTTGTGCTCGACCAGGCGCTTGGCCTTTTCGATCACCATTTCGGCGACCTGGACGTGGCGGGTCGCGGGCTCGTCGAAGGTCGAGGAGACGACCTCACCCTTCACCGAACGCTGCATGTCGGTGACTTCTTCCGGGCGCTCGTCGATCAGCAGCACGATCAGGAAGACTTCGGGATGGTTGTCGGTGATCGCGCGCGCCATGTTCTGGAGCATTACCGTCTTACCGACGCGCGGCGGCGCCACGATCAAGGTACGCTGGCCCTTGCCTTGCGGCGAGATGAGATCGATCACGCGCGCCGACTTGTCCTTGACGGTCGGGTCGGCGGGATCGAGCGTCAGCTTCTGCTCGGGATAAAGCGGCGTCAGATTGTCGAAATTGACGCGGTGACGGACGACCGCGGGATCGTCGAAATTGACCTGGACCAGCTTGGTCAACGCGAAATAGCGCTCGCCGTCCTTGGGGTCGCGAATCTCGCCCTCAACCGTGTCGCCGGTGCGCAGGCCGAACTTACGGACCTGGTTGGGGCTGACATAGATATCGTCGGGCCCGGCGAGGAAATTCGCCTCGGGCGAGCGCAGAAAGCCGAACCCGTCGGGCAGCACTTCGATCGTCCCGATGCCCAGGATCGTTTCGCCTTCCTCGGCCTCCGCCTTGAGGATACCGAACATCAGGTCCTGCTTGCGCATCGTCGATGCGCCCTCGACGCCCCGCTCTTCGGCCATGGCGACGAGCTCGGCGGGGGATTTCTTCTTGAGGTCCTTGAGGTGCATCTGGGGCGTATCCGGGTGTGTTGTCGGGGAGGAACGGCGCGACGAAAGCGACTGTTCAGGAGATGGGATGGAGATTCGGGTAGCCGCAAGGAATGCGGCCCCGTCAGGCGCAAGCGGTAAAAGCGACCGCGGCCATCGTCAAGCGGGAGATGGTGGCGGATCGGACAAGAATCAAGCCGGCGCGTTCGCCTGGCCGGCCAGACGGCGTTTCACATCGTGATAGGCTGCGGCGACCAGGGCCTGCAGGACGGCAGCGTCGGGTTGCCGGTCCCACCGCAGCTTGACGTGGCGCATGCGCTTGCCGCTGCCTTCGAGCAGGCCTTGCGGATCGGGCAGAAAGGCACCCTGAAAGAAACCGATCGCAGCATGGGTCGAAAAAGCCGCGACATAAGCGAAGGCGGCGTCATCGACACACGCGGTCGGATTGCCGTCATGGAGAATCTCGCTCACGTCGTCGCCGCAACCGCGCAGGGCGTCGAACCAGGGTTCAACCAGGGCGCATAGCGGATCTGCCCGATCGAACCAGGCGCCGACCGCGGGATCGAGCGGACGGGCACCGGGCAAAAGGAACAGGGCTTCGATCATAGTGCGTTCGCTATCGGAACTGGCGAACCTGCTTATTTGCCCTGCTTGGCCGCCTGGGCCTGAAGCGCCCTGCCGGCGGCCTGCATCTGCCCGCCGCGTGCCTTCATCTCCGCATCGCAACGCTGTGCCTCCGGCTGGAGGTTGGCGCCATCCATCGTGCGAACCTGCGCGGCGAGCGCCGTGCCAAGATCGAGGGTGGGTGTGGCGCCGTTGACGCGGCCCATCCAGTACATGCTGGCGATCTTGCCCGCCTCGGCAATGGCTGGATCCTTGTTCTGCAGGACGATGCTCGCCATTAGCAGACAGCGCAGCGGATTGACCCCCGCCGGGGTGGCGGGCGCGGCCGGATGGGCCGCCGCAACCGCGAGCGAGACGACCGCGCCTAGAATGGCTTCAGAACCACGAGGATGACGATCGCCGCCGTGGCGATGCCGGGCACTTCGTTCATGATCCTGAGCGCCTTTCCGGACACGGGACGTTCACCCCGCGCGAGCTTCTTTCCATAGCCGACCATGAAGCCGTGATAGCCCGACAAAGCGAGTACGATCGCGAGCTTGGCCATCAGCCAGCCGCTCGACCACCAATGGCCGACCGTCGCGAGCGTGATACCGAAAATCCAGACCAGGATCATCGCCGGCGTGATGATGATGTTGCGAAGCTTGCGCTCGCGATCGATCCAGCGCCGTTCTTCCTGGCTGCCGGGCGTCGATTCCTGATGGTAGACATAATAGCGCGGCAGCAAGAACAGCCCCGCGATCCAGAAGATCACGAAGATGATATGGGCAGCCTTGATCCAGAGGTAGGTCAAATCGAGGATATATCCCAGGCTGGGGAGGCTCATGCCCTTACCTTAGCGAGCAGTTGCTCGACATGCACCACCGGCGTGTCCGGCAGGATGCCATGACCCAGATTGAAGATATGCGGGCGCTTTGAGAAGGCGCTGCGGATTCGGTTCACCGCATTTTCGACCGCAGCACCGCCCGCGATGAGCGCGAGCGGATCGAGATTGCCCTGAACGGGCAGGCCTTTGGGCAGGTTTTCGTCGGCCCAGACCGGGTCGATCGTCTCGTCGATTCCGATCGCGTCGACCTGCGTTTCACGGGCGTAAATCGGCAGTTTTTCGCCGATTCCCTTGGGGAAACCGATGATCGGGGTTTCGGGCCGGCGTGCGCGGAGCTGTTCGACGATGGCGCGGTTGGGCGCGACCACCCAGCGCAAATATTCGTCCGGGGCGAGGCTGCCCGCCCAGCTGTCGAATAATTGCACCGCTTGCACGCCGGCATCGATCTGGCCGACGAGATAGTCGACCGTCGCGGCGACGATGGCATCCATCAGTGCCTGGAAGGCCCGGGAATCGCGGTAAGCGAGCCGCCTGGCGGGATTCTGGTCCTTGGTGCCCTGACCCGCCACCATGTAGGTCGCGACCGTCCAGGGCGATCCTGCGAAGCCGAGCATGGTGGTCGACGGCGGCAGCGCGGCGACGACGCGGCGCACGGTTTCGTAAATCGGATCGAGCTTCGCGGGGTCCGGCGCGAGCATACTGAAATCACCGTCGAGCAAGGACGGCGCCATCCGCGGGCCCTCGCCCGTCTCGAACCAGAGCTCCTGGCCCATCGCATGCGGGATGACGAGGATATCCGAGAACAGAATCGCGCCATCGAAGCCGAAGCGGCGGATCGGCTGGAGCGTGATCTCGGCCGCGGCTTCCGGATCGTAGCACAGATCGAGGAAGCCTCCTTTCTCCGCCCGAAGCGCGCGATATTCGGGCAAATAGCGTCCCGCTTGGCGCATGAGCCAGACCGGCGGCGGATCGCGACGCTCGCCCCGGAGCACGGAAAGCAGGGGGCGGTCCGTCTGGTCCGGACCGGAATTTTTCTCGGGAATCAGGGACAGGGCACGCGTCCTTTTATCTAATCTAGGAGTTTAAAAGGATTCTGTGAGAGTCAGTAGGCCGCCGGAAAACGGGGCTTATTGGGCTCAGCCAAATTTGCCAACAGCTTGACTCCAAACCGACTCGCGGAATCCCGCCGAGTCCCGTGCGTCTTGCCCGATATCCACAGGGCTGGGGATAGATGGAATCCCCTGTGGATGAGCGTGTCGATCCATTTCGCAAGTCGGGCACGCTTCGAACGGCTTTGATCAGCCCACGATCCTGCGCTAGCGCTCTCCCCATGGTTTTCCACAGGAATTTTCGCAAGAAAATCGGGCATATCTGATGCGGCTGCACCTGCATCTCCTGTCGGATTCGACCGGCGAAACGCTCGAAGTGATCGCTAAAGCGGGCGTCGCGCAATTCGACGGGGTCGAGGTCATCAAGCATTTCTGGCCGATGGTCCGTTCCGAAGGCCATCTCGATCGCGTGCTTTCGGAGATTCTGCAACGGCCGGGTCTGATCATCTACACGTTGGTCAATTCGGACGTGCGGCGCAGCCTGGAGCAACGGTGCCGGTTGGCGGGGCTGCCACATGTCGCAGCGCTCGATCCGGTGTTTGATGCGCTGGAACGGATGCTCGGGCAGGAACAGAAGGCGCGGCCGGGGCGGCAGCATGCGCTGGATGCGGCCTATTTCGCGCGCGTGGATGCGATCCAGTTCACGATCGCGCATGATGACGGGATCGCGCCCGAGGATTGGGAAGAGGCTGACATCTTGCTCGCGGGCGTGTCGCGCTCATCCAAGACGCCGACCAGCATCTATCTCGCCAATCGCGGCTACAAGGTCGCCAACATTCCGCTGGTGCTGGAATCGCCGCCGCCGAGCCAATTGTTCACGGTGCAGCATCCGCTGATCGTCGGGCTGACCACCAGCCCCGACCGGCTGATCCAGATTCGCCGCAATCGCTTGCTGTCGCTGAATCAGGCGCCGGAGACCGCTTATGTCGACCAGGATGCGGTGGCGCAGGAACTGGCGAGTGCGCGGCGCATCTTCGCGGATCGCGGCTGGCCGGTGATCGACGTCACGCGGCGATCGATCGAGGAAACCGCGGCGGCGATCATTAATCTGATGTCCGAGCGCGAGAGCAAGGCCGAGACCGAGAGTCAGGCTTGAGCTGGCGCGTGATAATCCTCGCCTCGCAATCCGCGTCGCGCAGGGCGATGCTTGCCGCCGCGGGCGTCGACTTCAGAGCCGAGGCCGCAGGCGTGGACGAGGGTGCGGTCAAGGCGGCGATGATCGGCGAAGGCACGGACGGGCGGCGGCTGGCCGATGCGCTGGCAGAGATAAAGGCGGTGAAAGTGTCGCGGCGCCATCCGACGGCTTTGGTGCTGGGCTGCGATTCCACCGTCGCGGCCGAGGACGGGGCGCTGATCGACAAGGCCGAATCGCGCGCGGAGTCGCGGGCGCAATTGCAGGCGTTGCGTGGGACGACGCACAAATTGACCAGCGCGGCGGTAGTGGCATTGGGCGGTGAGCCGATCTGGCGGCATGTCGATACCGCCAAGCTGACGATGCGTCCCTTTTCGGACGCGTTCCTTGAGTCCTACCTTGACGCGGAATGGCCCGCCATCGGGGGCTGCGTCGGTGGCTACCGGTTGGAGGGGCTGGGCGCGCAATTGTTCAGCCGGATCGACGGCGATCATTTCACGATTCTGGGGCTGCCGCTGCTGCCGCTGCTGGATTGGCTGCGGGTGCGTGGGGAGATGCCGGCCTGAGCTGGAGACGGCGATGGACGATGATGAAATAAGGCGGGCGCTGGAGCGACATTGGGCGGCGTCCGATGCGGGCGATTTCGGTGCCGAGCATGATATCTACCGCGCCGACGCGATCCTCGAATACCCGCAATCGGGCGAGCGGATCCGCGGCCGCGATCATATCCGGCAGAGTCGCATGGCGCAGCCCAACGCCAAGCGCTTCTCGGTTCGGCGGATTATGGGAGGCGGCGCCTTGTGGATCAGCGAGCTGGTGC
>Ga0209455_1000654_pt1 | contig 21171 bp, 19 predicted proteins | sample AraplaCol_mCL_r2_FD_184275 | JGI IMG/M metagenome (GOLD analysis project Ga0209455, IMG submission 184275) | Arabidopsis root microbial communities from North Carolina, USA - plate scrape CL_Col_mCL_r2 (SPAdes) (version 2) | ecosystem: Host-associated > Plants > Roots > Endosphere | place: USA... | reverse complement strand
AAGAACCGTGTCATGCACGTTCGTGCATTTATCGAACAGCCGCGGCTTCGCTCCCGTCCCCCGACTTGAGCTGCACCCGGTGGGCGTCGGCGAGGTCCGCTACGAACGAATCTTCCTCCTCCGTGCGCTGATTTGGCGACCATCCGAGTGCGTTTGCGACGATTTCGCCCACCTCGTGCACGAGAGCCGGGGTGATCGCCCCCGTGAAGGCGAGGCTGGTGCGGCGGAGGAAGACGTCCCCGAGGTGCACGACGTGCTCGTTGCGCACCAGGTGGTCGATCTCGGCGCGGGAGTAGGTCGGAGCGGCCGCGAGCGGTGCGTCCTCGCCGTCCCAGCCGGCGATCGCGTCGATCACGAAGCTCGCCTTGGTGCCGTACCGGTGCAGCAGCGTGGTCGCGCGCTCGGCTCCGACATCGGCGCCGTACCGGGCGACCCAGTCGCGCTCGGCCTGCGCGGTGGTCGGGAAGCCCGCGCCGCCGCCGATCGGGAGGCCGAGCGTCTGGACGGTGCGCTCGACCTTCAGCGCGGCGAGGGTCTCGTTCGCGAGGTGCTCGCTGAGCGCGCGGAACGTGGTCCACTTGCCGCCGACGAGGCTGAGCACCGTCGTGTCTCCGAGCCCCGCGATCGTGCCAGGGACGATGCGGTAGTCGCGCGAGACGAATCCCGGCGCGGTGTCGTCGTGCCGCGGCAGCGGGCGCACGCCCGAGAAGGTGTAGACGATCTGGTCGCGCGTGATCGGGATCGTTGGGAAAACGTGCGCGACGAGTTCGATGAAGTAGTCGATCTCATCCTCGGTGATCACCGCGCGCTCGGACATGTCGGCGTCGATATCGGTGGTCCCGACCATGACCCGGCCCTTGAGCGGGTAGATGAGGACGATGCGGCCGTCGTTGTTCTCGAAGAACATCTCGCGGCCCCGGCAGGCCTCGAGCAGCTCGGGGTTGTCGAGGACGATGTGCGATCCCTTGGTGCCGCCCATGTACCGGGTGGCGCCGCCGAGCGCCTCGTTGGTGAGGTCGGTCCAGGGGCCGGAGGCGTTGACCACGACGTCGGCGGTGATGGAGAACTCCTCACCGGTCTCGCGGTCGCGGACCAGCACGCCGCCGTCGCGCGTCCCGACCGCCTCGACGTAGTTGACGGCGCGGGCGTGGGGACCTGCGGCCAGCCCGTCGGCGAGCACGTCGAGCGCGAGGCGCTCCGGGTCGTGCACCGAGGCATCGAAGTAGGTGGCGGTGTACTTGAGGCCGGGGTTGAGCTTCGGCAGGATCTCGAGCGACTTCTTGCGGCCGTGGAAACTGTGCCGCGGCACCGAGCCGCCGTCGCGCGAGAAGGCGTCGTAGATCGTCAGGCCGGTCTTGATGAGGAACGCGCCGCGCTCCTTCGGCTTGCCCTGCTTGTGGGTGAGGAACCGCAGCGGGGCCGCGAGGATGCCGGAGAAGGTCGAGAAGATCGGGATGGTCGTCTCGAGCGGCTTCACGTAGTGCGGCGCGATCTTGAGCAGGCCGTTGCGCTCGGTCACCGACTCCTTGACCAGGCGGAACTCGCCGTTCTCGAGGTAGCGGATGCCGCCGTGGATCATGTGGCTGGATGCGGCGGACGCCCCGGAGACGAAGTCGTTGCGCTCGACGAGCACGACGTCGACGCCCTGGAGGGCGAGGTCGCGGAAGGTGCCGAGACCGTTGATGCCGCCGCCGACGACGAGCACCTGTGCTCGGGGGCGTTCGCGGAGGCGCTGGACCTCGGGGCGGGTGTTCGACTTCGTCGTCACGATGTTCTCCTGTTGCTGTGTCTAGAAGTGCTGTGCAGCTATAGTCTTCGCATCGGCACAACTTCGATCAAGCGCTGTGCACATACGTGCACCGCCTGATCGGACCCCGGAACGCCGACCCAGCGAAGAAGGCCCCGAATGCCCCAGCCCGACACCGAGCACCTGCCCGACAAGGTCCGCGACGCCCTCAAGGCGGGCCACCTCTACTACATGCAGGACCTCACCATGGAGGCCATCGCGCACGAGATGCACACGTCTCGGTCGAGTGTCTCCCGCCTGCTCAGCTACGCGCGCTCGTCGGGGCTGGTGACCATCCAGATCGCTGAGCCGCACGAAGGTGCAAGCCAGATCCAGCAGTCGATCCACGAGCACTACGGGGTCGCAGCGCACATTGTCCCGATGCCGAGCGCCATCAGCGACGTCGACCGCCTGGAGCGTGTGGCGATCTCGGCTGCACGCATTCTCGACCGCTTCATCGACTCCAACCAGACCGTCGGGATCGCCTGGGGGTCCACGATGAGCGCACTCAGCCGCCATCTCATCCCGAAGGAGCTGCACAACGTCGAGTTCGTGCAGCTCAACGGCGCGGGCAACACGTACACGACCGGTGTGCTGTACGCGTCGGAGATCCTGCGCCGCTTCGGCGACACGTACTCGGGAACGATCCAGGAGTTCCCGGTGCCGGCCCTGTTCGACGACCCTCAGACCAAGATCGCCATGTGGCGCGAGCGGAGCACTCGGCGCATCCTCGACATCCAGGAGCGGATGGATGTGGCCCTCTTCGGCCTCGGCTCCCCCTTCTCCGAAGTCCGCTCGCATGTCTACGCCGGCGGGTACCTCGACCAGGCCGACTACGCATCCCTCGACGAATCCGGCGTGGTGGGCGACGTGGCGACCGTGTTCTTCCGCGAGGACGGCAGCCACCACGGCATCCCGCTGAACGAACGCGCGAGCGGCCCGGACATCGACCTCATCAAGCGGGTGCCGCGCCGGGTCTGCATCGTCTCGGGCCCGTCGAAGGTGCACAGCCTGCGCGGGGCCCTGGCGGCACGGCTGATCACCGACCTCATCGTCGACGAGGGCACAGCCCGCGCACTCGTGCAGTTGACGCAGTCGGGCGTGCAGGCGGAGGCCGCCGCGGCGTAACGGGAGGTCGCACGCCCGCGGGAATAGACGGCGCGCGAACGCGTTGATCTAGACTCGACAACGAAATATACGTGCTCCGGGGTCGGTGAGAGTCCGAACCGGCGGTGACAGTCCGCGAGCGGTGCGCCCAGGCGCCCTGCTGAGCCGGTGGAATTCCGGCACCGACGGTAATGCGTGCAGGCGAGAGCCTGCCGCTCAGTCCGGATGGGAGGCAGCACGGTGGGCAGCCCGTATGGGCTGGCGCCCGCGCGACCCCGGCGACACGTCTCGACGAGAGACAGGATGGCAACGGGATGACGTGGGAAGCCCCCATGCGCACGGCGCTCGAACTCGCCGCCAACGGTCCCGCGACCGGCGTGAACCCGCGGGTCGGGTGCGTCCTCCTCGACGCCGAGGGGAACATCCTGGCCGAAGGCTGGCATCGCGGCGTCGGCACCCCGCACGCCGAGGTGGATGCGCTGACCAAGCTGCCCGAGGGCGGCGCACGTGGCGCGACCGCCGTCGTCACGCTCGAGCCGTGCAATCACTGGGGCCACACGGGCCCCTGCTCGGTGGCGCTCATCGAGGCGGGAGTGTCGCGCGTCGTCTACGGTGTCGATGATCCGGGTCACCACTCAGGCGGCGGCGCCGAGCGCCTGCGGGAGGCGGGCGTCGAGGTCACCGGTGGGGTGCTGCGCCCCGAGATCGAGGAGTTCCTCGGCGACTGGCTGATCACCGCGCGGCTGGGCCGACCCTACATCGTCGTGAAGTGGGCGAGCAGCCTCGACGGCCGCGCCGCCGCCGCCGACGGCACCAGCAAGTGGATCACCGGCGCCGCCGCGCGCCAGCGCGTGCACGAGCAGCGGGAGGCGTCCGACGCGATCGTCGTCGGCACCGGCACCGTGCTCGCCGACGACCCGAGCCTCACCGCGCGCGGCGACGCCGGCGAGCTGATGGGCACCCAGCCGACGCCCGTCGTGATCGGAACCCGCGCCGTCCCGAACGACGCCGCGGTCTTCCAGCACCCCAACCCGGTGATCTTCGAGGGAACCCACGACCTGCACGAGGTCGTGGCCGACCTGCACCAGCGCGGCTTCCGCCGCATCTACGTGGAAGGCGGACCGACGCTCGCCAGCGCGTTCGTCGCGGCCGGGCTGGTCGACGAGTACGCGGTCTACCTCGCCCCCGCCCTTCTCGGCGGCCCGCGCCTCGCCCTCGGCGACATCGGCGTCGAGACCATCGGCGAGCAGCGCCGGCTGCGCATCCTCGACGTCGAGCGCCTCGGCGGCGACCTGCTCATCCGCGCCGTGCCCGTGCCGCAGGGCGCACCCCGTGCGGCCGACCGCGACCCCGTGGACGTCGCCGGCGCCGACATCTTCCCCACGACCCAGGAGGTCTGAACGCATGTTCACCGGAATCATCGAAGAGCTGGGCGAGGTCACCGCCGTCGAGCGCACCGCCGACGCCGCGCGCCTCACCGTCCGCGGTCCGCTCGCGGTCAGCGACGCCCGGCACGGCGACTCCATCTCGGTCAGCGGCGTCTGCCTGACCGTGATCGACAAGGACGCCGACGGCTTCACCGCGGATGTGATGGCCGAGACCCTGGCGATGAGCACGCTCGACGACGTCCAGCCCGGGCGCCGGGTCAACCTCGAACGCGCCGCCCAGGTAGGCGACCGTCTCGGCGGCCACATCGTCCAGGGGCACATCGACGGCACGGCGACCGTGCTCTCCGTCACCGACGGGAGCGCGTGGCGCGTCGTCCGCCTCAGCCTCGACCCCGAGCACGCGCCGCTGGTCGCGCGCAAGGGCTCCATCGCCATCGACGGCGTCTCGCTCACGGTGAGCGCGGTCGGCGGCGGACGCGAGGACGGGTGGTTCGAGGTCTCTCTCATCCCCGAGACCCTCGCCGCCACCACGCTCGGGGACCGCGTCCCCGGCGATCGCGTCAACATCGAGACGGACATCCTCGCCCGTCACGTGGAGCGCATGCTCGCGCTCGAACCGGCACTGACCGAACGGAGTGCGTCATGAGTCTCGCCACCATCCCGGAAGCCCTCGCCGAACTGCGCGCCGGCCGCCCGATCATCGTGGTCGACAACGAGAGCCGCGAGAACGAGGGCGACGTCGTCCTCGCCGCCGAGCTCGCCAGCCAGGAGTGGATCGCCTGGACGGTGAAGAACTCCTCCGGCTTCATCTGCGCGCCGATGACCGACGAGATCGCCGACCGCCTGGACCTGCCGGTCATGGTCGCGAACAACGAGGACGCCCGCGGCACCAACTACACCGTGAGCGTGGACGCGGCCGACCGGCTCTCGACCGGCATCAGCGCCGCCGACCGCGCGCACACCCTCCGTGTGCTCGCCGACCTCGACTCCACGCCGTCGAGCCTGCACCGGCCCGGCCACATCCTCCCGCTGCGTGCGGTGGAGGGCGGCGTGCGCGAGCGCGACGGCCACACCGAGGCCGCCGTCGACCTGCTGAAGCTCGCCGGGATGACGCCGGTCGGCGCGATCGCCGAGATCGTCGCGGACGACGGCGAGATGATGCGCCTGCCCGGGCTGATCGAGCTGGGCCAGCGCGAGGGGATCCTGGTCGTCACCATCGAGTCGCTGATCGACTACCTGCAGGAGTTCCACTGCGACCAGCCCCTGGAGACGGTGACGCCCATCCCGGAGACCTCGCGGGTGATCTTCGAGGTCGAGACGACCGTTCCGACCACGCACGGCCCCTTCAAGATGCGCGCCTACCGCGACCGGATGACCGGTGCCGACCATGTCGCCATCGTCGCCGGCACGCCGCGCCGCGACGGAACGTTGGTCCGCGTCCACTCGGAGTGCCTGACCGGTGAGGCGTTCGGCTCGCTCAAGTGCGAGTGCGGCCCGCAGCTCGACGCCGCGATGGACACCATCCAGCGCGAGGGCGGCGTCGTCGTCTACCTGCGCGGCCACGAGGGGCGCGGCATCGGCCTCATCAACAAGCTGCGTGCCTACAAGCTGCAGGAGGAGGGGCTGGACACGCTGGATGCGAACCTCGCCCTCGGCCTGCCGATCGACGCCCGCGACTACGGCGCGGCGACGGCGATCCTGCAGGATCTGGGGATCGAGTCGGTCCGCCTGCTGACCAACAACCCCGAGAAGGTGCGCCAGCTCGAGGAGCACGGCATCGAGGTCGAGGAGCGCGTGCCGCTCGTCGTCGGGGTCGGCGCCTTCAACGAGGGCTACCTGGAGACCAAGCGCGACCGGATGGGTCACGCGATCGGAGACATCGACCCGGTCGCCGGGCTCGACGAGACGGCCGCGGGCATCGCGGCGGAGAGGACCACACGATGAGCGGAGCGGGAGCCCCGGACGCCCAGGAGCAGATCGACGGGACCGGCCTGAACGTCGTCGTCGTCGCCGGCAGCTGGCACGAGACGATCAGCGAGGCGCTCATCGCCGGCGCACAGCGGACCCTGGATGCGGCGGGCGCGACGCACTCGCTGGTCCGCGTCCCGGGCAGCTTCGAGCTGCCGGTCGTCAGCAAGGCGGCGCTCGAGGCGGGTGCGGACGCGGTGGTGGCGCTAGGCGTCATCATCCGCGGCGGGACCCCCCACTTCGAGTACGTGTCGGCCGCGGCGACCGATGGCCTCACCCGCGTCGCGCTCGACACGGGCAAACCGGTCGGCTTCGGCGTGCTGACCCTGGACGACGAGAAGCAGGGCATCGACCGCTCCGGCCTGCCCGGCTCGAAGGAGGACAAGGGCGCAGAGGCGGCGCACGCCGCGCTCGCGACCGCGGTCGCGCTGCGGGCGCTCCGCGGCTAGCCCACGTCGTAAGTGAGGTGCGTGGCGTAGGGCGTCACCACGACGTCCCGCTGCACGAGCTCGCGGCGCACCGCATCCCGGAACAGCGGGTCGCCGGACCCCATGATCACCGGCGACACGTGCAGGCTGAGGACGTCGACGAGGCCCGCGGACACGGCCGATCCGATGAGGGCGCCGCCGCCCATCAGGACCACCTCGCCCTCGCGGCCGGACGCCGCCGACCGCTCCTCCGCCGCGGCCCGGGCCAGCTCGATCGCGTCCGCCAGGCCCGTCGTGACGAAGGTGAAGTCGAGGTTCGTCAGCCGCCGCTCCGCGGGAGGAGTGGACGTCACCACGAAGAACGGCGGACGGCCGACCTCGTGCGCGCCGTAGCCGAGGTCGTCGCTCCATCCGCCCGGGCCGTCGATGACGTCGAACAGGTTGCGGCCCATGATGACCGCGCCGGAGCGCTCCGTCCCCTCTTTCAGGATGCGGTCGTCGGCGGGGTCGCCGGCGAACACCCAGCGGTGGAGCGCCTCTCCCCCGTCGCCCAGCCCGTTTCCGGGGCCTGCGTTCGGCCCGGTGACGAAGCCGTCGAGGGACATCGTGATGTCGGCGACGATGCGGGTCACGGCCGTCACTCCCCCGCCAGCAGCTCGTCGAGCTTCTCGAAGCCCTCGCGGACGCCGTACTCCATGCCGCTCTCGATCATCTGCTCGAGCGCCTCGCGGGAGGTCATCACCGACCGGCCCGACAGCCGGGCACGGCCGCCGGGCAGCGCCTCGAAGCGCATCCGGTCGAGGCTCACCTCGCCCGGGGCGCCCAGCCACTCGAAGGTCTGGATGATCTGCTCGTTCAGCTCCACGGTGTGGAACGTGCCGCGGAACGCGTAGACGGTGCCGTCGGTGTCGTGCGACTCGTACGCCCAGGTGCCGCCGGAGCGGAAATCCCACTGGGTGATGACGTTGCGGAGGCGTCGCGGACCGATCCATTGCGCGAACAGTTCGGGGTCGGCGTAGGCGCGGAAGACGGCGTCGACCGGCGCCTCGAACTCGCGGGTGAGGTCGGCGTACGAGGTGCCCTCGACGGCCTCGATGGTGACGGAGTTGCTCATGATTCCTTCTCCTTGGTGGAGTCGTTCTGCTGCTTCAGGAGGGCGTCGAGCCGGCGGAACTGCGCCTCCGCCTCGAGCCGGTAGCGGTCGATCCAGGAGGTCAGCCGCTCCAGGGCGGCGGCATCCAGATGGACCGGGCGGCGCTGCGCCTCACGGCTGCGCCAGACGAGACCGGCCGCCTCCAGCACGCTGATGTGCTTGGAGACCGCCTGCAGCGAGATGGCGAAGGGTTCGGCCAGCTCGTTCACGGTCGCCGGCCCGCGGCTCAGCCGGGCGATCATCGCCCGGCGGATCGGGTCGGCCAGTGCCGCGAACGCCCGGTCGAGCGCTCCGTCCTCCTGCATCATCAACCTCTCGGTTAATCAACCAATTTGTTGAATACAACGGTAGGACGAGAGAGCGCGAAGCGCAAGAGGAATCTGCCTGGTTACGGCTTCCAGACCATCAGCACGACCACGGCGAGCAGCAGCAGGCTCGCGACGCCGGAGCCCGCGGCGATCTGCGGGTAGCGGGACGCGGTCCCGTCGCGTAGCGCCTCCCCCGCCCGTCGCATGGCCGGCACGACCACGAACAGGGTGAGACCGAGGGCGACGACGTACAGGATGATCGACCACAGGATCCACGGCGTCGTGACGCTCAGGTCGTACTTCTTGTCCGCCAGCCCCATCACACCGAACCCGAACAGCACCACCAGGAGCGAGAGCAGCGAGAGCAGGTTGGTCGACTTCGCCAGGGTCTCCACCTGACGGGCGTCACCCGCCCGGACGGCGCGCATCGCCGTCATCGGGAGAATGGCCATCGGCCCGACGATGAAGACCGCGGTGACGACGTGGAGGACAGCGAACAGCGTTTCCATGCTCCTCAGCGTAGCGAGCGCACGAATTCGGCGGACTCACCGTGCGCGCATAGGGTAGAACGTGCGCCACAAGCGCCGCCCGTTCTTCCGCCCATGCGCGCCTTCCGCCCGACCGACGCCGCGCCCGCCATGCGGCTCTCTCGCACTCTCTCTCCGGAAGCCCCTACACGCATGTCCACGACGGAAACCGTCACCACCCCCGCGCCCGCGAACACCCGCGGCCGCGTCATCCTCGCCAGCCTCATCGGCACGTCGATCGAGTTCTACGACTTCTACGTCTACGCGACCGCCGCCGTCCTGGTGTTCCCCGCGCTCTTCTTCACCAGCGAGGATCCGACCACCGCGCTCCTCGCCTCCTTCGCCGTCTTCGGCGTCGCCTTCATCGCCCGCCCGGTCGGCTCCATCCTGTTCGGGCACTTCGGCGACCGGATCGGCCGCAAGGGCACGCTCGTCGGATCGCTGCTCACGATGGGCATCGCGACCGTCCTCATCGGCTGCCTGCCGACCGCCCAGGTCCCCGGCTGGGAGTTCTGGGCCCCGTTCCTCCTCGTCGTGATGCGCTTCTGCCAGGGCCTCGGGCTCGGCGGCGAGTGGAGCGGCGCGGCGCTGCTGGCGACCGAGAACGCCCCCGCCGGCAAGCGCGCCATCTACGGCACGTTCCCGCAGCTCGGCGCGCCGATCGGCTTCATCGTCGCGAACGTGCTGTTCCTCATCCTGAGCCTGACCATCGCCCCGGAGGCCTTCGCCGCCTGGGGCTGGCGCATCCCGTTCCTGCTGAGCGCGGTGCTCGTCATCGTCGGCCTCTACGTGCGGCTCAAGCTGGTCGAGACGCCGGCCTTCCAGAAGGTCGTCGACACCGGCGAGGTCGCCAAGCTGCCGCTCGCACGCGTGTTCCGCACCAGCTGGCGCCAGATCATCCTCGGCACGTTCATCATGCTGGCCACCTACGTGCTCTTCTACCTGATGACCGCGTTCACGCTCACCTACGGCACCACGCCGGCGACCGCGGAGCAGGCGCAGGCCGCCGCGGAGAAGGCAGGCAAGACCTTCTCGGCCGCGACCTTCGTGCCGGGCCTCGGGTTCAGCCGCAACGACTTCCTGATCATGCTGATCATCGGCGTCGTGTTCTTCGGCATCTTCACGCTCGTCGCCGGCCCCCTCGCGGAGCGCTTCGGGCGCCGCAAGACGCTGATCTGGGTCACCCTCGGGATCATCGTCTTCGGCCTCCTGTTCGTCCCGCTGTTCGCGGGCGGCACGGCCGGCACGATGGCACTGCTCATCATCGGCTTCACGCTGATGGGGCTCACGTTCGGTCCGATGGGCGCAGAGCTCCCGGAGCTGTTCCCGACGAACGTCCGCTACACCGGCTCGGCGATCTCGTACAACCTCTCGAGCGTGCTCGGCGCGGCCGTCGCCCCGACCATCGCCGTGTGGCTGTGGACGCTCGCGCACGGCAGCACGGTCTGGGTCGGCGTCTACCTGTCGCTGGCCGGCGTGCTGACCCTCATCGCGCTGCTCCTCTCGAAGGAGACCCGCGACGTGGACTTCACCGACAACGTCAGCTGACCCCTCCCGCCGCCTGCGCGCTCAGTCGAGGAACAGGGCGCGCAGGCGGCGGGTGGTCAGGATGAGACCGAGCACGACCATGACGCCGAAGTACAGGACGTGCCAGAGCATCCCGAGGTCGACGTCGCCCGTCGTGAGCCCGCGGACGAGCTCGACGCCCTGCCACAGCGGCAGCGCCTTGATGATGACCTGCAGCGGCTCCGGGTAGACGGTGATCGGGTAGAACGTCGCCGACAGCAGGAACATCGGCAGCAGGATGAAGTTGATCCAGTCCATCTGCTGGAACGTCTTCATGTAGCTCGTGACGCCCATCCCGAAGCTGGCGAAGCCGAACGCGATCAGCAGCACCGCCGGCAGGGCGAGGATCGCCCACCACGAGAGGTTCAGCCCGAGCGCCTGCATCACGAGCATGAAGCCCGTCGCGTAGAGCGCGCCGCGCAGCAGCGCGAGCAGGATCTCGCCGAGCGCCACGTCGAGCGGTCCGAGCGAGGTGGCGAGCATCCCCTCGTAGAGCTTGGCGAAGTGCATCTTGAAGAAGACGTTCCACGTCGAGTCGTACACAGCGCCGTTCATCGCCGCGGTCGCCAGTAGGGCGGGCGCGATGAACGCGGCATACGGCACCTCCTGACCGGACGAGGTCTGGATGGTGCCGACCAGGGCCCCGAAGCCGATCCCGAGCGAAAGCAGGTAGAAGATCGGCTCGAAGAAGCCCGAGACGATGACCAGCCAGTTCGTGCTGCGCGTCGCCGACCAGCCTCGCTGCATCACCGAGCGGGCGTTGCCCGCGTACAGCGCGCGCAACGGCCTCGACCGGATGGCCGTGGGGGCGAGTCGTTCGTCGGTCGTGGTCACTTGTTCAACCTCTTCGCGGCGATCCGGCGCGACCAGAGCCAGAACGGAACGGCCAGCGCCAGCAGGTAGACGACGTGGACGACGGAGAGCCAGAGCGGCTCGTCCATCCCGTAGGTGAACACGCGCGACAGCTCCGTGGAGTGCCAGAGCGGTGAGATCCATCCGATCCACTGCAGGAACGGCGGCATGCTCGACAGCGGGAAGAATGTGCCGGAGAACAGCGACATCGGCAGCAGCACGAAGCGCATCAGCATGGCCACCTGCCCGGAGTCCTGCTCGATCGTCGCGACGTACGCCATGATCGGCGTGCCGAAGGCGAGGCCGCCGAGCGTCCCGACCAGGATGCTGACCCATCCCCACGGGCTGAGGATGGCGCCGAACAGCACCGTGAACGCGAAGTAGATCACGCTGGTGCCGAGCAGCCGCGCGATCACCGAGATCACGATCCCGTCGATGATCTGACCGGGGGCGATAGGCGACGCGTTGATGCCGAAGAAGGTCGGGTTCCACTTGAACCCGAGCAGCACCGGGTAGGTGAACTCCTCGCTCGCGACCGTCACGGCCGCGGTGCACAGCAGTGCGGGCGCCACGAAGGCCAGATAGCTGACCCCATCCACCGCATTCGGCCCGAGATTCGCGCTGACCAGGCTGCCGAGGCCGAGGCCCATCGCCAGCAGGTAGAGCAGCGGGTTGCCGAATCCGGTGACCAGCACCGTCTGCAGGTACGACCGCATGACGCGGAAGCGGTGCTCGGCCACGTACCAGGCGCCGAAGCGCCGTGGGCGGACGGCGGCGGCGAGCGCCGTACGCGCCGCCGTCTGCTCGGTCTCGATCGCGCTCATTCGATCAGGCTCCGTCCGGTCAGACGCAGGAAGACGTCCTCCAGGCTGGACCGTCGCACCAGGCTCGTGAGGGGATGCAGCCCGCGCTCGGCGATGCGCACCAGCTCCGCCTCGCCGTCCTCGCTGTAGACCAGGATGCGGTCGGGGAGCACCTCGATCCGCTCGCCGACGCCGTCGAGCCGCTCGGCCACCTCCGCGTTGCGCTCCGAGCCGAACCGCACCTCCAGCACCTCGCGCGTCGAGTACTCGCGGATGAGCGCCGCCGGCGAGCCCTCCGCCATGATCGTGCCCTTGTCGACGACGACCAGGCGGTCGCAGAGCTGCTCGGCCTCATCCATGTAGTGGGTCGTCAGCACCAGGGTCGTGCCCTGCTCCTTGAGCCGGAACAGGCGGTCCCAGAGGATGTGGCGCGCCTGCGGGTCGAGGCCGGTGGTCGGCTCGTCGAGCAGCAGGATGCGCGGGTCGTTGATGAGCGCCCGGGCGATCGTGAGCCGGCGCTTCATGCCGCCCGAGAGGTCGTCGACCTTCGCCTTCGCCTTGTCCTCCAGCTGCGCGAAGGCCAGCAGTTCGTCCGCCCGCGCGCGCACGCGCGCCGACGGCAGGCCGAAGTAGCGGCCGTAGACGATGAGGTTGTCGCGGACGCGCAGCTCCGCGTCGAGGTTGTCGGCTTGCGGGACGACGCCGAGCTGACTGCGGATCTCGGGACCGTAGCGGTCCGGGTCGAGGCCCAGGATGCTGAGGTCGCCGCCTGTGCGCGTCGAGACGGCGCCGATCATCCGCATCGTCGTGGACTTGCCAGCGCCGTTGGGGCCGAGCAGCCCGAAGGACTCCCCCGGCTCGACCTCGAAGCTGATGCCGTCCACGGCCGGGAAGTCCTTGTACTTCTTGACGAGGTCGCGGGCGGCGATGACGGGCGTCGGCATAGTTCAGCACTGTAGCCCGCGCCTCCGACATCGCGAGGTGTCAGCAAACAGGCAGTCCACAAGAAGTACGGTCGGAGTTAGCGGTTCCGCCGCCCGACGAACCCTCCACCCCCGAAACGGAACACCGTCATGTCATCCACGTCCTCCGCCGCGCCGCGCCGCCGCCGGGGCTTCGGCCGGCCCGCCGACGACGCAGGCCCCCGCGCCCGCTTCTCGCAGCTGCTCCCCTACCTGTTCGAGCACAAGCGCGTGCTCGCCTTCGTCGTGGTGCTCAGCATCCTGGGCGCCGCCGCCAGTCTCGCGCAGCCGCTGCTCGTCAGCCAGGTGATCGACCTGGTCGGAAAGGGCCAGCCGCTCAACGGACTCGTCTGGGCGCTGGTCGCGCTGGTCGTGGTCTCGGGCATCATCTCGGGCTACCAGCACTACCTCCTGCAGCGCACGGGCGAGGGCGTCGTGCTGTCGTCGCGGCGGAAGCTCGTCGGACGGCTGCTGCGGCTCCCGATCAGCGAGTTCGACACCCGGCGCACCGGCGACCTCGTGTCGCGCGTCGGGTCGGACACGACGCTCCTGCGCGCGGTGCTGACGCAGGGTCTCGTGGAGGCGATCGGCGGCGCGCTCACGTTCATCGGCGCCCTCATCGCCATGCTCGTCATCGACCCGGTGCTGCTCGGGCTGACCGTGCTCGTCGTCGCGATCTCGGTGGTGACGGTCGTGCTGCTGTCGGGACGTATCCGGATCGCCAGCCAGAAGGCGCAGAACAAGGTGGGCGACCTCGCCGCCGCCGTGGAGCGGGCGATCAGCTCGGTGCGCACCATCCGCGCCGCCAACGCGACCGAGCGCGAGATCGCGGCGGTCGACGCCGACGCGACCGGTGCCTGGAAGATGGGAATCCAGGTCGCGAAGATCTCGGCGCTGGTGGTGCCGGTCGCGGGGATCGCGATGCAGGTGTCGTTCCTGGTCGTGCTCGGCGTCGGCGGTTTCCGGGTCGCCAGCGGCGCGATCACGATCGCGAGCCTGGTGGCGTTCATCCTGTTCCTGTTCATGATGATCCTGCCGCTCGGCCAGGCGTTCGGCGCGATCGCGGCGGTCAACTCGGCGCTCGGGGCGCTGGGCCGCATCCAGGAGATCCTCGACCTGCCGACCGAGGACCAGCACGACCGCGAGATCGCGCCGCTGGCGATGACCGTCGGCGCGGCGAACGAGGGGCTCGCACCGGAGGCCCCGGCGATCGAGTTCGACGGCGTCGTGTTCGCGTACCCGGAGGGTGCGGGCGAGACCCCGGTCGAGGCGTCGGGTGCGTCGGCCGCGGCGTCCGCGGCGACCGCCGAACCGTCGCCGGAGCGCCTCGCGTTCGAAGCGCTCACCGGCGCGGACGTCGTCGCGGAGGCGGAGGCTGCGGCCGGCGTGGGCGGCGGCGAGGGCGCGCTGCGGCACGGCGGCGTGCTGCACGGCGTGAGCTTCCGCGTCCCGCGCGGCAAGCGCACGGCGCTGGTCGGGCCGTCCGGCGCGGGCAAGTCGACCATCCTGGCACTGGTGGAGCGGTTCTACGACCCGCAGGCCGGCGAGGTGCGCTTCGGCGGGATGGATGTGCGCGCCCTCGACCGCGAGGCGCTGCGGTCGCAGATCGGCTACGTGGAGCAGGACGCCCCGGTGCTGGCCGGATCCCTGCGCGACAACCTGACGCTCGCGGCGCCGGCCGCGACCGATGAGGAGTGCATCGACGTGCTCCACGCGGTCAACCTGACCGAGGTGCTGGAGCGCAGCGAGCTCGGGCTCAGCGCGCCCGTCGGAGAGGACGGCATCATGCTCTCCGGCGGCGAGCGCCAGCGTCTCGCGATCGCCCGTGCGCTGCTCGCCGCGCCGCCCGTGCTGCTGCTGGACGAGTCCACGTCGAGCCTGGACGGCCGCAACGAGCAGCTGATGCGCGAGGCGATCGACGCCGTCGCGGAGGACCGCACCCTCCTGGTGATCGCGCACCGCTTGTCCACGGTCGTCGACTCCGACCAGATCGTGGTCCTCGACCACGGCCGCGTGATCGGCACCGGAACCCACTCCGAGCTCGTCGAGACGACCCCCCTCTACCGCGACCTCGCCAAGCACCAGCTCCTCGTCTGAGCCGCCCAGCCGCCGAGCGCAGGAAAAACGTCGCCGATCCGAGGGATGGGCGACGTTTTTCCTGTGCTCGTTTCCTGTGCTCGCGGGCGGGCTAGGCGCGGAGGTGGTAGCGGAGGGACGCGAGCTCGGCGCGCAGGGCGGCGGGGACGCGGGAGCCGAACTGCGCGAAGAACTCCTCCGTGAGGTCGCACTCGGCGAGCCAGCTGTCCGCATCCACCTCGAACAGCGCGTCCACGTCGGCGGCCGGCAGGTCCAGCCCGTCGAGGTCGAGCTCCTCCACGATCGGGAGCCGGCCGATCGGCGTGCCGACGCTGCCGGCGCTGCCTTCGACGCGGCGCGCGATCCACTCGATCACCCGCGCGTTCTCACTGAACCCGGGCCAGAGGAACCGTCCATCCGCCCCCTTGCGGAACCAGTTCACCTGGAACACCTTCGGCGCGTTCTCCCCCAGCGCCTCCCCCATCTCCAGCCAATGGGCCCAGTGGTCGGCCATGTTGTAGCCGCAGAACGGCAGCATGGCGAACGGGTCGCGGCGCAGCTCGCCGACGACGCCTTCCGCCGCGGCGGTCTTCTCGGACGAGACGGTCGCACCGATGAAGACACCGTGCCGCCAGTCCCGCGCCTGCGCGACGAGCGGGACGTTCGTCGCACGACGACCACCGAACAGGATCGCGTCGATCGGCACCCCGTCGAACGCGTCCCAGTCGTCGGCGATGGACGGGCACTGCGCGGCGCTCACGGTGAAGCGGGAGTTCGGATGCGCGGCCGGGCGACCGCTGTCGGGTGTCCAGTCCTTCCCCTCCCAGTCGATCAGGTGCGCGGGCGGCTCGTCGGTCAGGCCCTCCCACCAGACGTCGCCGTCGTCGCGCAGTGCCACGTTGGTGAAGATCGTGTTGCCCCACAGCGTGTTCACTGCGGTGCGGTTCGTGCTCTCGCCCGTGCCGGGCGCGACTCCGAAGAAGCCGGCCTCCGGGTTGATCGCACGCAGCCGGCCATCCGGCCCCGGACGCAGCCAGGCGATGTCGTCGCCGATCGTCTCGACCGTCCAGCCCGGGATGCTCGGCTCGAGCATCGCCAGGTTGGTCTTGCCGCACGCAGACGGGAACGCCGCGGCGAAATGGAACACGCGTCCCTCCGGCGAAGTCACCTTGATGATGAGCATGTGCTCGGCCAGCCAGCCCTCGTCGCGCGCCATCGCCGAGGCGATCCGCAGCGCGAAGCACTTCTTGGCGAGGATGGCGTTGCCGCCGTAGCCGGACCCGTACGACCACACCTCCCGCGTCTCCGGGAACTGGACGATGTACTTCGTCTCGTTGCACGGCCACGCGACGTCCTCGTGCTGGACTCCGGCGTCGTCGATCAGCGGCGCGCCGACGCTGTGCACGGTCGGCACCCACGGCTGACCGGCATCGATGAGGTCGAGCACGGTCGAGGTGACCCGCGTCATCATCCCGAGGCTCACGACGACGTACGCGGAGTCGGTGAGCTGGATGCCGACCTGCGAGATCGGGCCGCCGACCGGTCCCATCGAGAACGGGACGACGTACATGGTGCGCCCGCGCATCGAGCCGGCGAACACCTCCCGGAGCTCGGCGCGCATCCCCTCGGGCTCACGCCAGTTGTTGGTCGGGCCGGCGTCGGCCTCGTCACGCGAGCAGATGAAGGTGCGGTCCTCGACGCGGGCCACGTCGCCGGGGTCGGTGCGCGCCAGAAAGCTGTTCGGCCGCCACTCCGGGTTGAGCCGGATGAGCTTGCCCTCGGCGACCAGCTGCTTGGTCAGACGGTCGGCCTCCGCGAGCGAGCCGTCGCACCAGACGACCTCGTCGGGCTGCGTCAGGGCGGCGATGTCGTCGACCCAGGCGCGCACGGCGTCCAGACCGCCGGTCGGCGCGGCGTCGGTCAGGTCCAGCTCGGCGATGCTCATGAGGCGTCCTTTTCCGTCGTAAGAAGGGGTGATGCATCCAGCATCCGGGATGTTCCACGCGCCTAACCCCAGAATTCTGCTGTAAGAATCGCGGTTCTTTCGCTATCGTGAAGCCATGAGCACCCCTGTGGATGTGGGCGACATCGACGTCGCCACGCTCGGCCACCGCATCCGGCACTTCCGGACCCGGCGCGGCATGACGCTCGACGATCTCGGCGCCGCGGCCGGCGTCGCGGCGAGCCAGCTGTCGCTGATCGAGAACGGCAAGCGCGAGCCGCGCATCTCGCTGCTCGCCTCGCTCGCCGCCGCCCTCGGCGTTCAGCCGGGCGATCTCCTCTCCGCCGAACCCCCGGACGAGCGCGCCGCCCTGGAGATCGAGCTGGGCAGAGCGCAACGCGGATCGCTCTACGCCTCCCTCGGCCTTCCAGCGGTCAAACCGACGAAGGGCACGCCGACCGAGACCCTCCGCGCCCTGGTCGGCCTGCACCGCGAGCTGAGCCGCCGTGCCAGCGAGGCGATCGCGACTCCGGAGGAGGCTCGCCGCGCCAACACCGAGCTGCGCGAGCGGATGCGCGCCCAGGACAACTACATGCCCGAGATCGAGGAGCTGGCCGAGCAGCAGGTGCGCGCGTCAGGCCACGTCCGCGGCGCGCTCACCCACCGCGAGGTGAGCGTGATGGCCGAGCGACTCGGGTTCGAGCTGATCTACGTCAACGACCTCCCGCGGTCGGCCCGGTCGATCACGGATCTGGAGAACGGGCGCATCTACCTGCCGCCCGCCTCCATCCCCGGCGGTCACGGGCTCCGGTCGATGGCGCTGCAGGCGATGGCGCACCGGCTGCTCGGACACACGCGGCCGGCGTCGTACGCGGACTTCCTGCGGCAGCGGCTCGAGATCAACTACTTCGCGGCGTGCTGCCTGATGCCGCGGGAGGCCGCCGTCGCTTTCCTGCGACAGGCGAAGAAGGAGAAGGACCTCGCGGTCGAGGACTTCCGCGACGCGTTCGGGGTGACCCACGAGGCGGCGGCGCTGCGGCTGACGAACCTCGCGACCAGCCACCTGGACATGACGCTGCACTTCCTCCGGGTCGGCGACGACGGCGCGCTGTACAAGGGGTACGAGAACGACGGGCTGCCGCTGCCCACGGATGTGACGGGCTCCATCGAGGGCCAGGTCGTCTGCCGCAAGTGGGGAGCCCGCAGCGCTTTCACGCACACCAACCGCACCACGGAGCTGTACCAGTACACCGACACCCCCGCGGGGACGTACTGGTGCGCCACCCAGACCGGGACGACCTCCGAGGGCGGGTTCTCGATCAGCATCGGCGTACCGTTCGACGAGGCGAAGTGGTTCCGGGGCCGCGAGACGACGGTCCGCGCCGAATCGCGGTGCCCGGACGAGTCCTGCTGCAAGCGGCCGCCGACGGACCTGTCCGGCCGCTGGGCGGGCAAGGCGTGGCCGAGCGCCCGGTTGCACGCGCACATCCTCTCGCCGCTCCCCCAGGGGTCGTTCCCCGGCGTCGACGACTCGGACGTGTACGCCTTCCTCGAGGCCCACTCCGGCGCCTGACCCCTCGCGATTCGGCGCGAATGGTCGCTATTCGCGCCGAATAGCGACCATTCGTGCCGAATCAGCGGGGTGGAGAGGAGGGCCGTCTACTTGGGCTGCATGCGGATCGCGCCGTCGAGGCGAATCGTCTCGCCGTTGAGCATCGGGTTCTCGACGATGGCGCGCACCAGCTGCGCGTACTCGGCGGGGCGGCCCAGGCGGGAGGGATGCGGCACCTGCGCGGCCAGCGAGTCCTGGGCCGCCTGCGGCAGCCCCGCCATCATCGGCGTCTCGAAAATGCCCGGCGCGATCGTCATGACCCGGATGAGGCTGCGCGCGAACTCCCGCGCCAGCGGCAGCGTCATGGCCGCCACCCCGCCCTTGGAGGCCGAGTAGGCCGGCTGCCCGATCTGCCCGTCGAACGCCGCGACCGACGCGGTGTTGACGATCACGCCGCGCTCCTCCCCGACCGGCTCGGTCTGCGCGATCGCCGCCGCCGCGAGCCGCACGACGTTGAACGTGCCGATCAGGTTCACGCGGATCACCCGCTCGAAATGCTCCAGCGGGATCAGCCCCTCGCGACCGAGGACCTTCTCCGCCGTCGCGATGCCGGCGCAGTTGACGACGACCCGCAGCGGCGCCAGGACGGACGCGGTGTCCACCGCCGCCTGCACCTGCGCCTCGTCGGTCACATCCGCGGGCACGAACCGCGCCTTCGGGCCGAGCGCGACCGCCGCCTTCTCGCCTTCCGAGCGCGGGAGGTCGAGGATCACGACGTGCGCGCCCGCCTCGGCGAGCGCGTGCGCAGTCGCGTTCCCGAGGCCGCTGGCCCCGCCGGTGACAAGGGCCGAGCATCCGTCCAGCTGCATGGTTCTCCTTCGAATCGGTGAGTGGATGTGGTGAGCGCCGGTCAGCGCAGCACTTCGATGAGGGTGGCGTTGGCGGTGCCTCCGCCCTCGCACATGGTCTGCAGCCCGTAGCGGCCGCCGCGTGCCTCCACCTCGTTCAGGAGGCTGGCGAGCAGCCGCGTGCCGGACGAGCCGAGCGCGTGCCCGAGAGCGATGGCGCCTCCGCGCGGGTTGAGCTTGGACGGATCCGCGCCGAACTCCTGCCGCCACAGCAGCGGGACCGGAGCGAACGCCTCGTTGACCTCGTACGCGTCGATCTCGTCGAGCCCGACGCCGCTGCGGTCGAGCAGCTTGCGGGTCGCCGGCAGGATGCCCGTGAGCATGAGCAGCGGATCGCTCCCGGCGACCGCGAACGAGTGGAACCGGGCGCGCGGCCGCAGGCCCAGCCGCTTCGCGGCGTCCGCGCTCATGATGAGCGTGGCCGACGCGCCGTCGGTCAGCGGCGAGGAGTTTCCCGGCGTGATCTTCCACTCGAGCTCGGGGAAGCGCGCCGCCAGCCGGTCGGTGCGGAACACCGGCTGCAGCTGCGCGAGCTTCTCGGCCGTCGTCCCCGGCCGGATGGTCTCGTCCGCGACGACGCTGCCCGAGTCGGGCGTCGGGACGCCCACGAGCTCGCCGTCGAACGCGCCGTTGGCCGCCGCCCACGCCGCGCGTCCGTGCGATTCGGCCGCGTAGTCGTCGAGCTGCGCCCGGCTGAAGCCCCAGCGGTCGGCGATCAACTCCGCGGCGACACCCTGGTTCACCAGCCCCTGCGGGTAGCGCGCCTTCAGCAGCTCGCCGCCGAGGGACGCCCCCTGCACGTTCGAGCCCATCGGCGCGCGGCTCATCGACTCCACCCCGCACGCGATGACCACGTCGTACGCGCCGGAGAGCACGCCCTGCGCAGCGAACGCCGCCGCCTGCTGACTGGACCCGCACTGCCGGTCGATGGTGACCGCCGGCACGCTCTCCGGAAAGCCGGCGCTCAGCACCGCGGTGCGCGTGATGTTGCCGGCCTGCTCGCCCGACTGGGTGATGCATCCGCCGATCACGTCGTCCACGACCGCGGGGTCGATGCCCGTGCGTGCGACCAGCTCGATGAGCACGCCGGCCAGCAGGTCGGCCGGGTGGATGTCGGACAGCTCGCCGTCCGGCTTGCCGCGCCCCGACGGGGTGCGGATCGCGTCGACGATGACCGCTTCGGTGCGCGCCATCTCAGGCTCCGAACGGGTTCGGCGTCAGCGTGTACTTCGTGTTGAGGTATTCGTGGATGCCCTCGAACCCGCCCTCGCGGCCGAGCCCCGACTGCTTCACGCCGCCGAACGGCGCCGCCGCGTTGGACACGACGCCGACGTTGAGGCCCATCATCCCCGTCTCCAGCCGCTCGATCATCCGCTGACCGCGGGCGAGGTCCTTCGTGAAGACGTAGGAGACCAGACCGTACTCGGTGTCGTTCGCGAGCCGCACGGCCTCGTCCTCGTCGGAGAACCGGATGATCGACAGCACCGGTCCGAAGATCTCCTGCCGCAGGATCTCGCTGCCCGGCCGCACATCCGTCACCACGGTCGGCTCGAAGAACGTGCCCGTGCCCTCGACGCGGCCGCCGCCGGTGAGGACGGAGGCGCCGCGGGTGACCGCGTCCTGCAGGAGCGAGGCGGCCTTGTCGATCGCGTCTTCGTTGATCAGCGGACCGATCGTCACGCCCTCCTCCGTGCCACGTCCGACGCGGAGCCCGTTCACCCGCTCGGTGACGCGCCGCGCGAACTCGTCGGCGACGTCCTCGTGCACGATGAACCGGTTGGCCGCCGTGCAGGCCTCGCCGATGTTGCGGAACTTGGCGAGCATCGCGCCGTCGACGGCCTTGTC
>Ga0209455_1000653_pt1 | contig 21187 bp, 23 predicted proteins | sample AraplaCol_mCL_r2_FD_184275 | JGI IMG/M metagenome (GOLD analysis project Ga0209455, IMG submission 184275) | Arabidopsis root microbial communities from North Carolina, USA - plate scrape CL_Col_mCL_r2 (SPAdes) (version 2) | ecosystem: Host-associated > Plants > Roots > Endosphere | place: USA... | reverse complement strand
AGGGGGTAGCCCGACCCGAAACCACCGTGATCGCAACATGCGGATGCAGTTCGTGGGCAATGCGGGCGAGCGCGAGACCGCTGACCGAGCCCGGCATTTCGACATCGGTGAACAGCCCGTCGATCGACGCATTGTCCGCCAGCATACGGACTCCCTCCTCGCCGCTGCACGCACTGAACACGGTAAAGCCGGCATCTTCGAACATATCCATTGCCATCATGCGCAGCAGCGCTTCGTCCTCGACGACAAGAATTGATCCAGCAGGAGTGGCAAGGACGGCGGACATGTCGATTGCTCCAATTGGGCTCGGCCTGAACGGAGCTGGGATTGCGCATCATAGCGGCGCGGTCAGGGTGAGAACGACGCCGGACGGTTTATGTTGCAGATCGACGTTGCCATTGAATTCGGCGGCGAGGTTGCGCGTGACGATCCGTGTGCCGAAACCGGGCAGCCCGGGATTCTGCACCGGCGGTCCACCGCTTTCGGCCCAGCGCAGCCGAAGCTCGGACGCTGACAAGATCCATTCGACCAGGATATGGCCGCCATCGCTGGACAGCGCCCCGTATTTGACGGCGTTGGTCGCGAGTTCGTGCAACGCAAGCGCAAGCGCCAATGCGCGTTTTCCATCCAGATCATATTTGCCGCCGCGGATCAGGCAGCGGCCCTCGTGGCAATGCGGCGCAAGCGCCTTTTCCACTACTTGACGGATCGGGGCCGGGCGCCAGGCGGTCTGGATGAGCAAGTCCTGGGCGCTACCGAGCGCCGCCAGCCGGGAAGTAAAGGCCTCGATCTGACGCGGCGCGCTGTCGCGAAAGGATTGCATCGCGATCGCCTGGACCACGGCGAGGACATTCTTGATCCGATGGTTGAGCTCGTTCGACAAGAATTCGCGCTCAAGCTCGAGCAAGCGCGCAGCGGAAATATCGCGCGAGATGGAGAGCAGGCTCGCCGGGACTCCATCCTTCCCGAAAATCGGGGTAATTGTGACGTCCCACCATTTCTGGGTCTGCTTCGTCGTCTCGCCATGTCCGGTGAAATGGCCGGTGTGCCCAGCGCGCGCGCTTTCCAGCGCCACCCGGGCCGCATCGACATGGTCCCGGCCCCACAAGGTCAGCCACGGCCGTCCATATAATTGTGCGACATCATCGACCTCCAGCACGAACTGGCCGCCGGAATTGATGAAGAGTACATCGCCGACAAGCGACAGGACCATGATGCAATCGCGGCTGGCGTCGAGCACGCCTTCCAGAAACGCGGTGGCTTCGAGACTGCGGGCAAGCGCGCGGTTGGAAGTCAAAAGCTCCCGGCTCATGTCGCGCATGACGGATCAGGCCTGACTGGCGAAGCCGCGATCCGGGTTTTCGCTGAGCATGCGGTCCTCAGCGGTCTCATGAAGAAGTCCGTCTTCCTCTACGCGCCTGGTCTGGCGGTCCTCGCGCCGCTCGGCGGATATTGCTTCCATCCCCCAGGCAGCGGCGGCGCGCATGGCAATCGATCTTACGTTGTCGAGCGCGCTCTCCGAGGCGCGCATGGTCTGCTGAGCCTGTTGGGCGCGACAAAAAGCGGATGAATTTTGCATCGGACGGGCGCTCCGGCGCTGGATGCGACAGGGTCGCGTTCACAAGCGGGGAGCCAGCGCTACCAAATTGCGATCGGCCCACAATAAGACCAACCCCCAGAATGTGGTGCGCCGGCGCAACAATACAAGGTTGACAGGTCGGTTGGTGAGGTCGGTTACCCGTCTTGCCGATCGAATGCGTTAATATCCGGCCGCCTTTAGCTGAGCGCGCAGGTTCTGCAGAACGGGCTCTGGCACCGGCTCCAATTCAGCGGCAGATTTGCCGTGGCGAAGGCGTTCACGGTCCCTCTCGGATGGATCGATCGCGCGCACGCGAACCGCCGCCAGCCCGATCGCCTTGATCCCCAGCTGCGCCGCCGCGCCGCGCGACAGGTCGATGATACGCGGGCCTTTGATGAAGGGGCCGCGGTCGTTGATCCGCACGATGATCCGCCGCCCGGTCTGGAGCGCGGTCACCTCGACATAGGTCGGCAGCGGCAGGGTCGTGTGCGCGGCGGTGATCCAGTCGGGACGGAAACGCTCGCCATTGGCGGTCTTGCCGCCCGATTCTGGCCCGTACCAGCTGGCATAGCCGAGCATGTCGTACGTGGGGTCGGCGGAGGGGACGAAGGTCTGGCCGCGCACCGTATAAGGCCGGCCGATCCGGACGGGCGTGTCGCTGACCGGGCGGTAATTACCCGTCGCACAGGCGGATAACGCCAAAAGGCCAGCAATCGCGGCCGGTGTACGCACGCTTTTGAACCTCCCCATCCGAAAAACGTAGACGCGCGCGGCAATCGAATAAAGTGTGGCGCGACGAAGGGATTCCGCGCCACGGCTGCCGGCAGTAAGGAGAAGGCATGACCACTCGCCATTCGCGCCACCATGAAGGCCACGCCATAACCAAGATCGGCTGGCTGCGTGCCGCCGTATTGGGGGCCAATGACGGTATCCTTTCCACCGCCAGCCTGATCGTGGGTGTGGCCAATGCGTCGAGCGACGTCCGATCGGTGCTGATCGCAGGCGGGGCCGGTCTGGTCGCTGGATCGCTGTCGATGGCAGCGGGCGAATATGTCAGTGTCAGCTCGCAGGCCGACCTTGAAAGGGCGGACATCAGCCGAGAGCGGCGAGAGCTGCACGAAGATCCCGAGGGGGAGCTCAGGGAGCTTACGCACATATACGAAAAGCGGGGGCTCGATCATGAGCTCGCGGCGGAGGTCGCGAAGCAATTGACGGCTCACGACGCGCTGGGCGCACACGCGCGCGACGAATTAGGTCTGTCCAAGGCTACCCGGGCGCGCCCGATCCAGGCTGCCGTCGCCTCCGCTGCATCCTTTGCGAGCGGTGCGGTCGTGCCGCTCGCAGTTACGGCCCTGGTTGCCGAACGCTCCATTTCGGTCGCGGTCGTGGGCGTCTCGATCGCCCTGCTGGCGGTGCTGGGCGCACTCGGCGCCCGGGCAGGGCGCGCGCCGGTCGCGCGGGCGGTAATCCGCGTCGTGTTGCTGGGGGCGGCAGCGATGCTGATCACTATCGGCTTGGGACGACTGTTCGGTGCGGCCATTTGATGGGCCACCGCCTCTATCTGCGTCCAACCGGATTCGTCGATGCGCCGTTCGGCTATGACGGGCAGGTGCTTCGCCTAGCGGGGGGGCTTTGCTTTTTCTCCCAGATCGAACTGATTGAGGTCCGTGACAATGCTCGGGTGCGTCAGGCGCTCCTCCCTGTCGAAGCGGTTGATTCGCATGTCAATTCGCTACCGACAGAAATGGCGGAACAGGCAAAGAGGGTAATCGGATACCTGACGCGCCCGCGCGCGCCGCTCAAGATCGGATCCCGTAACATCCCGCTCGACCAGCCGCAGGTAATGGGCATCCTTAATGTCACGCCCGACAGTTTCTCGGACGGCGGGGCGCACATCGATCCTGCCGGTATAGCACTCGATATGCTCCGCAGTGGCGCGGCAATAATCGACGTCGGCGGCGAATCTACCCGCCCCGGCGCCAAACCCGTCTGGGAAGGCGACGAGATCGCACGGGTCGAGCCGGTAGTTCGGATGCTGGCGGCGGGCGGAGCGGCGGTGTCGATCGACACGCGCAAGGCGGGTGTGATGGAAGTCTCGCTCGATGCGGGCGCGGGGCTGGTCAACGACGTGTCCGCGCTCAGCTGGGACGATCGCGCTTTGGGGGTGGTGGCGGCGCGCGGCTGCCCAGTCGTGCTGATGCACCATCAGGGCAATCCCGAGACGATGCAGCACGACCCGAATTATGATGACGTGTTGATCGAAGTGTATGACTGGCTGGAGGCGCGGATCGAGACGGCGGTCGGCGCCGGCGTGGATCGCGCCAATATCCTGATCGATCCCGGCATCGGCTTCGGCAAGACGCTGCGGCACAATCTCGCCATCCTGAACGGCCTGTCGCTGTTCCACGGGCTTGGCTGCCCGATCGTGCTCGGCGCGAGCCGCAAGCGCAGCATCGGCGCCTTGTCGGGCGAGTCGCCCGCCGACCAAAGACTGGGTGGATCGGTCGCGCTGGCCACGCTGGGTGCGGCGCAGGGCGTGCAGATGTTGCGCGTCCACGACGTGTTCGAAACGGTGCAGGCATTGCGCGTGTGGCGAGGCCTGCGCGACGAGGCCCTGTCGCCCGTCTAACCTGTCGCCAAACTGATCAGGCGATTGCGGGATGTCCGGCTTCGACCGGTCGGTCGAGCCAGCCCGCGGCACGAATGTCTGCGATCCGGCTGCGCGCGACCGGCACCCGGAGGCCGTTGGCCAATATCAGCTCGATCGTGCGCGCGTCGCCGGCCCAGCCGGTCACGGCGCCATGCGCCACCCACCAGGATCGGTGCACCTGCAGCCCGCGCGGCCCAAGCTGGTTCACCGCATCGCGCATCGCCGCGAAATAGAGGCTCGATCCCGCAGCCGTGTAGGCGCGGACATGATGGTCCTCCATCTGGAGGCAGAGGACGAGATCGCCCAACCGTTCGGGCAGGCGGCCATTGGCATCCGTGGCTACGCGCGCGGGCACGCGCGATACCCAATGCGCGCGCTGATCGGTGGAGCGGAAATGTTCGAGCCATAAGGCGAGCGCGGTGCCGGGCGCGGCCAGGATCAGGGTGAGCATATACCATTCCTGCGGGCGGATGCCCGAGGCATGGACCGGCCAGAACAGACTGCACGAAATCCAGGCGAACACCGCCAAAGGCAGGCAGGCGACCAGCGTGGCGCCCATCATCGCGAACAGGATCGGCATGCCGTGGCGCTCCGCGAAGCGCAGCGCCCCCATCACGCTCGGCCACAGGATCAGCGTCCCGGCCCAGAAAACCGATATCCAGAAGCAGACCCGGCTGATCGGATTGGCGATGAAGCTGCCGTAAGGGCCGATCAGCCCGCACAGCAGGCCGCCCAAGGTCGTCCAGCCGAACAATCGCGCCCAGCGGTGCATGCTATCGGTCGGACCAGCCATGCTTTGGGTACGCCCTGCTTTCTCCCTCGCGGGATCGGCCATTCGCCCGTTCGCCCGCTCGCCAATTCACGAAGAGCCAGTCGCACAGGCCCGGCGCGTCATGCAAGCCGATGACATCCATTGCGGTGAGGGTTGCCCTGGCCGCTTCGCCGAAGAGGAATCAAACGTGTTCCGGAAAATGCGGGAAAACCGGGAAATTGATCAGCGCATGATCGACGGGCAGGTGGTCGATACGCGCGTGCACGAGTTGCTTTCGCTTTTAACGTCCGACGCGACCCCCAACGTGAATCGGCTGCGGCAGGTGGCGAACGCGATCGAACCGCTCGCCTTCAATATCAAGCAGATGGGTTACACGCTCGCGCGGCAGCTTGCCGAAGCGCTGCCGCCGCCAGGCCCGAGCGAACCGCGACGGATGAACCTGCCGAGCAGCCTGTCGACCCAGGCGGCGATCGAGAGCGACTGGGCCGCGCATTGGTGTGGCGAACTCAAAATTCCTGTCGTCTATCACCGCAAGGTGTGGGAGCTCTGCTTCGTTCTCCAGCAGATCTACGACCATGGCCATATCCGCGCCGGCGCGCGCGGATTGGGCTTCGGCTGCGGGACCGAGGCGCTGCCGTCCTATTTCGCATCGCACGATGTCTCGATCCTCGCGACCGACCAGGCGCCCAACGACGCGGCCGCCGCGGGCTGGGTCCATACCGGTCAACATACCACCGCGCTCGATCAATGCTTCATGCCGCATCTGGTCGATCGCGTGCGCTTCGACCGCAATGTCGCGATGCGCTATGTCGACATGAATGCCATTCCCGACGATTTGACCGACTTCGATTTCTGCTGGTCGATCTGTGCGTTCGAGCATCTCGGCTCGATCGACAAGGGCCTCGCCTTCCTGGAGAACAGCCTCAAGACGCTCCGCCCGGGCGGGCTGTCGGTCCACACCACCGAATTCAACATCCGCGAGGACGGGCCGACGATCGACAATTGGTCGTCGGTCGCCTTCCAGCGCCGGCATATGGAGCGGATCACCGCGCGGCTGCGCGCGCAGGGGCACAAGGTCGTGCCGTTCGACTATTCGCTTGGCAACGGACCGCTCGACCGGTTCGTGGACCTGCCGCCCTTCGTCCAGGACCTGCCCGACAATATCAACAGCTGGCTGGGACCGCCGATGCACCTCAAACTGGCAATGGACGGACTGGTCGTGACTTGCATCGGCATCGCGATCGAGAAAGCGTCGCATTAGGCGGCATTTGCGCAGGCTTGCGAATCCCGCGGGCGCCAGCGTTTTCGGTCGATCGATCCCCCGACGGCGCATATAGTGCGCGGGGGAGACGAGGATGCGTCCGATCCTGATCGCCTGTGCCGGTTTGCTCGCCGCGCCGGCTTTTGCCCAAACGCCGCCGGCCAACGCCTGCGCGCAGCCCGAGCGCGCGCAGCTCGATTTCTGGATCGGACATTGGGACGTCTATCCGACCGGCACCACCAAATTGATTGCGCACAGCCTGATCGAAAAACTCTATGGTGGCTGTGCGATCCGCGAGAATTGGATGCCGCTGGGCGGGACTGGCGGCGGGTCCTTGAGCGCATGGGACCCCAAGACTGGCAAATGGCATCAGACCTGGATGGATTCGAGCGGTGCCACCGTCCAGTTCGAGGGTGGGCTGGTCGGCGACACGATGACGATCGCCGGCCTCTGGGCCAACGTGGTGGCGCCCGGCAGGGACGGCGTGGTGCGTATGAACTATCGCCGCAACGCGGATGGGTCGGTCCGCCAATGGGGCGAGGTCACCCAGGATGGCGGCAAGAGCTGGTCGCCCAGCTTCGACTTCACCTACAGGCCGTCGGCATCCTGAAGCACGATCTCGCCGCCAAGACTTGAAAAGAGATCGCCGAACGACGTGCGATGATGGCGGGTGTGGCCGTGCCGGCGGATCGCGTCGCGATGCGCGGCTGTGCCGTAGCCGGAATTGGATTCCCAGGCATAGTGGATGTGGCGCTGGCTCAGTCGAGCCATCAGCCGGTCGCGCATGACCTTGGCCATGATCGAGGCGGCCGCGATCTGGGGTACCTTGCCGTCGCCCTTCACCACCGCCTGCGCATCGCCCGACAGGCCGCGCGGCACGTCGATCCCATCGATCCGGACGGGCGCATCGATCTCGAGCCGGACCACTGCCTGGTGCATCGCCTGCAGCGTCGCGTTGCGGATATTGTAGATGTCGATGTAGCGCGCCGAGCGTGCGGCGAAACGCAGTTTCGAAACGCGCGCGATGATGGGAAACAGCTCCTCGCGTTCGGCGCGGTCGATGCGTTTGCTGTCGTCCAGCCGGCCGAGCACGCCCTTGGGCAGCGCCTCCGGATCGAACCAGAGCGCGCACACCACCACCGGACCGCAGATCGCGCCGCGCCCCACCTCGTCGCAGCCGATCACGGGCGGGAACAGGCTCGCGCGCTTGCGGAAGAAGGGCCGATTGATCGCCATTGCCCGCGACTATGGCAGGCTGAAGCGGGCGCGTCACCAGACGGGCGCGCAACATCCCCGTTATCCACAGCTTGCGCGGGCGCGTCGCAACGCGCACATGACAGCCATGGCGGAGGAGCAACAGGTAACGGACGCGCGCGCGCATCGCATCGCCAAGGCGTCGCTGGGCGTGCTGCTCGCTCTGTTCGGGATCTGGATCAGCGCGAGTTTCATTCCGGCCCTTATCTGGGCGGCCGTGATCGCGATCGCGATCGACCCGCTTTATGCGCGCGCCGAATTGCGCTGGCCGGGCGGGCGGCGAGCCTGGCTGCCCGCGATCGCGACCTTCCTGATCGCGATCCTGGTGCTGGCGCCGCTCACGGTTGCGGTGGTCGAGGCGGCGCGCGAGGCCCGGACACTGATCGCCTGGCTGGCGGATGCGCGCGCCAATGGTCTCGCGCAGCCCGACTGGGTCCAGCGTCTGCCCTATGCCAACATGATTTCGGACTGGTGGCAGAACAATCTCGCCACGCCCGAGGGTACGTCGGCACGGCTCGATTGGGTCCGGGGCTCCGTTCTCGGCGGCAATTCGGCAATGGTGGGGCGCAACCTGATCCATCGGTCGGTGGTGTTCGCCTTCACTTTGATCGCCTTGTTCTTCCTGCTGCGCGAACGCGACGCGTTCATCGAGCAGTTGCTGGCGGGCGGACGCCGCCTGCTTGGAAGCTGCGGCGACCGGATCGGCGCGCAGCTTATCCGGTCGGTACGCGGCACGATCGACGGGCTGGTGCTGGTCGGGATCGGCGAGGGCGCGGTGATGGCGGTCGTCTATCTGATCGCCGGAGTGCCGCACCCGATCCTGCTAGGCTTGCTGACCGCGGTCGCGGCGATGATCCCGTTCGGCGCGGCTTTGATGTTCGGCATCGCCGCCCTGATGCTGATCGGCCAGGGCATGATCGGTTGGGCGGTGGCGGTGTTCGCGATCGGCATGGTCGTGGTCGGGATCGCCGACCATTTCGTGCGGCCTATCCTGATCGGCGGATCGACCCGCTTGCCGTTTCTGTGGGTGCTGATCGGCATTCTCGGCGGGGTCGAGAGCCTTGGACTGCTTGGCCTGTTCGTCGGGCCGGCGGCGATGGCGACACTCATCATGTTGTGGCGCGACTATATCAATGGCACCGATTTCAGCGACGGATCGCCACCACCGTCGTTGCGAGCCGATCCACCTCTGCCCGATTGTGACTGACGTAGAGGATCGGCAGCTTTAGCTGATCGCGCACACGCTCGATCATCGTCATGATTTCGTCCGCGCGGGCCTGATCGAGCGATGCGAGCGGCTCGTCCATCAGCAGGAAGCGTGGATTGGACAACAAGGCCCGCCCGATCGCGACGCGTTGCGCCTCGCCGCCCGACAAGGTGCGCGGCCAGCGATCGAGCAAATGCGCGAGACCGAGCAGATCGATCACCTCATCCAGCGATACGCCGCTTCGCCCCCGCGCCGCGCCGTAAAGCAGGTTGGCCCGCGCCTTGAGGTGCGGAAACAGCCGCACGTCCTGGAAGACATAGCCCGCATGCCGCGCCTCCGGCGGCAGGTCCACGCCGTCGCCGAACAGGGTCTCGCCACCGACGGCGATCTGGCCGCGGTCGGGTGTGAGCAGGCCAGCGATCATGTTGAGGATGCTGGTCTTGCCGCTGCCCGATGGCCCGAACAAAGCGGTCACGCCGGCATCGCTGGAGAAAGCGACCGCAATCTCAACGTCGCCCAGCCGCTTCGCGACATCGACCTCAAAGGACATGCGCGCGCCCGCCCTGCCGCCGCACCAGCCATTCGGATACGACCAGGGCGCCAAGCGAGAGCGTCACCGAGACCAGGGCCAACCGCACCACAGTCGCGTCGCCATCGGGCAATTGCAGCGCGGTGTAGATCGCGATCGGCAGAGTGCGCGTCTGGCCGGGAATGTTGGAGACGAAGCTGATCGTCGCGCCGAATTCGCCAAGCGAGCGCGCGAAGCCCAGCACAAGTCCGGCCCAGACGCCCGGCAGCGACAAGGGCAAAGTGATCGTCAGAAAGGTCCGCCAGCGATTGGCGCCGAGCGAGCGCGCGGCACCCTCCAGGCGCCGGTCGACCGCTTCGATCGACAGCCGCATCGCGCGGACCATCAGGGGCAGTGCCATCACCGCCGCCGCCAGCGCCGCGCCCGTCCAGCGGAACATCAGCGTGAAACCGAACATGCGGTCGAGCCAGCCACCGATCGGTCCGTTCCGTCCGAACAGGATCAGCAGGATCCAGCCCGTCACGACCGGCGGCAGCACCAGAGGGAGATGAACGATCGCATCGAGCAGGATGCGGCCGGGGAAGCGCCCCCGCGCCAGCGCGTAAGCCAGCCCGAATGCAATCGGCAAGGTCAGCACCACACCCACTATCGCCACCTTGAGCGAGAGGCGGATCACCTCCCAATCGTCGGGAGTCAAAGTCACGCTTTGGTCTTCATCGGGGCTGGAAGCCGTAACGCTTGAAGATCGCCTTGCCCGCGCCCGAGAGCAGGAAGCGGCGAAAGCCGTCCGCCTCCGGGCTGGTCGAGGCGGTCAGCAATGCGATCGGGTAGGTGATCGGGGCATGGCTTGCTTCGGGGAAGACGCCGACGATCTTCACGCCCTTCGAGGCATAGGCATCGGTCGCATAGACGATCCCATAGGGCGCCTCGCCGCGTTCGACCAAGGCCAGCGCCGAGCGGACATTGTCCGCGCCGGCGATATGGCTCGCGACCGCGTCCCAAACGCCCAGTCTCGTAAGCGCTTCCCTGCCGTACTTGCCGGCTGGCACCGAACTGACCTCGCCCATTGCGAGCTTGCCGTCGCCAAGCAACTTCGCGAGCGGGAAACCCGGCTTGATCGCGACCGGCTTCGCCGCGGCGGCAGGGGCCACCAGGACCAGCGCGTTGGCGAGGAAGGAGACGCGCGTGCCCGCCTTCATCAGGCCATGTTTGGCGACATCGTCCATCCATGGTTCGTCCGCCGAGATGAAGATATCCGCGGGCGCGCCCGCATCGATCTGCTTGGCCAGCACCGAAGAAGAGGCGAAGGACAGGGTTGGCCGTTCATGATGCCGCGCCGCCCAGGCATCGGCGGCGGCGTTCAGGCTTTCCTGAAGGCTCGCAGCGGCGAGCACCAAGGGCGGCGCGGCCAACACCGGCCCGGAGAGCAAAGCAAGCAGCAGAAAGACCAAGCGACGCATCCGTCGAACTCTTTAGCGGAACAGCTTGAGGTCGATCGCTTCCGCCATTGCGCGATAGCCCGCGTCCTTAGGATGGAGATGGTCGCCGCTGTCGTAAGGCGCCGCGATCGTCAGCGGATCGGCCTTGTCGGCCACGGCATGGTCGAGATCGATCATGCCGTCGAAATGGCCGGGCGCGCGCGTCCAGGCATTGACCGCCTGACGCACCGCCTCGCCTTCCTCCGACCAATAGCCGGCGCCCTTGTAGGGCAGGATCGTCGCGCCGAAGACCTTGATGCCGTGATCATGCGCCCGTGCGACGATCTGGCGATAGGCCGCGATGATGTCTTCGGGCCGCGGCGGCGCGGTGTGGCCATTCTTTGCCGCGCCGATATCGTTCACGCCTTCGAGCACCACGACATAGCGCACGCCCGGCACCGAAAGCACGTCGCGGTCGAACCGCGCCAGCGCCGCCGGCCCCGCGCCGGTCAGGAGAAGGCGATTGCCGGAAATGCCGGCATTGGCGACCGCCAGATGCAGGCCGGCATGCTGCAGCCGCTCCGCCAGCACATCGGGCCAGCGACGGTCTTGATTATCGCTCGACGCCGCGCCGTCGGTGATTGAATCGCCGAGCGTGACGATCGTCCCCGTAGCGGGGCTGCCGGAAACGTCGATCCCGCTAAGGATGAAACGCTGGGTGGTGGTGCGTCCACCCGAGAGTGACGTGGCGCCGGTCTGGTCGCCGGGCACGATCTGCGTCGTTTCGACGCCGAGCTCGTGTAGTGTCGCGCGCGTCGCTTCACCCGGCACGTGAATGCTGACTACCAGCTTGGATAGCGGCGGCATGGCCAGTGAGACCGGGTCGCTGACCAGGGGTGCAAATGGCGGGATCGTCGGCGAGCGCAGACCAGCAAAGGTCACCACCCGATCGGTACCGGGTTTGATCGTGCCATCGGGCATAGCGAGCGCGACATGGACCGCGCCGATGGGAAGTGCTGCATCGGTCAGTTCGTTGGACAGGCGCAGACGCAGGCTGGTGCCGCCCGCGCTGATGCGCGCGGCAGTGCGGAAGGTCACGTCCGACATCGGAACCACGGGATGGCCGGGCCAGGGATTCTGGAGTTCGACCGGCGGCGCCTCCCAGGCGCGCACCCAGGAACCGGCCGCCAGCGCGGGCATGGCGATCAGGGCAAGCGGAAGCAGAAAGAGGCGGCGCATCGTATCCCTCGTCCGTTGTTACGCCCTCCTCTATAAGGCGGCGGCCTTAGCGGGCCAGCACGATATGCGTCGCCGCCTCCCCCGCGACATGCTCGCGCACCTGATAGCCCAGCGCGCGCAGATCGATTCCCTCAAACAGGGCTTCGCCCCTGCCGAGCACTACCGGGGACACTGCGAGATGCAGTTCGTCGATATGGCCGGCCTGCAGATATTGGCGGATGGTCGCGGTGCCGCCGCCGATCTTCACGTCCAGATCGCCCGCCGCCGCGCGCGCCTGCTCCAGCGCGGAGTCGATCCCGTCGGTGACGAAATGGAAGGTCGTGCCGCCCTCCATCACGATCGGATCGCGTTTGTAATGGGTCAGGATGTAGGTCGGCGCGTGATAAGGCGGGTTGGGCCCCCACCAACCCTTCCATTCCGCGTCAGGCCAATCGCCGCGCACGGGTCCGAACATGTTGCGGCCGAGGATATAGGCTCCGAAGCCCTGCATCGACCGTTCGCCGAAATCATTGTCGATGCCAGTGGTGCCATCGTCCTTGCCCATCATCGTGCGGAAATAGCGGGTCGGGAAAAACCATTGAAACAGGTCTGGCCCGGTCGTGCCGAGCGGATGATCGAGGCTCTGGTCCGGCCCCGCGCCGAAGCCGTCGATAGACACGCTAAACCCCGCAACCCTTACGCTGGACATCCCTCTCTCCCTTCACGTTTCGAAATGCACGCGGCCCAATCCATGTCCCATCGGACCTTGCCCCGCACCCAATCCGGGCGCCGCCGTCATGGCTGCACGGACATAGAGGCGGGCGCTGCCGATCGCGTCTTGAAGATTTTTGCCCTGGGCAAGGCCCGTCGCGATCGCACTGGACAGCGTACAGCCGGTGCCGTGGCTGTGGCGCGTCTCGATCCGGTCGCTGGTCCAGCTGTGGAGACTGCCGTCGGGCAGGACCAACAGATCAGTCAGCGCGTCGCCCGTCAGGTGCCCGCCCTTGGCCAGCACCGCCACATCATGGCGCCCGGCCAGCACGCGCGCGGCGTTTTCCAACTCTGTCTCGCTGGCGACAGGAAGGCCGGACAGGGTCGCCAATTCGGGCGCGTTGGGCGTCACCAGCGCCGCGACCCGCATCAGCCTGAAGAAGGCCGCGATCGTGGAGCCGTCTGCGAGCGTCGCGCCCGACGTCGCGATCATCACCGGATCGAACACCACCGAGGGCAGACCGGCCAGCGCATCCGCCACCGCCTCTGCGGTCTCGGCCGACCCGATCATGCCGATCTTCACCGCGTCGACGCCAATATCGCTCACCACCGCATCGATCTGCGCCAGCACCGTCGCGGTCGGCACCGGCATGACCTCTGTCACACCTTGTGTGTTCTGCGCGGTGATCGCGGTGATGGCGGTCATGGCATGGCCGCCGAGCATGGTGATCGTCTTGATGTCGGCCTGGATGCCTGCGCCGCCGCCGGAATCGGATCCGGCGATCGAGAGCACGCGCGGGATGGTCACGCCGCTTTGCGCACCGCGTCGCAGATGCGTTCGACCACCTCGTTGACCTGCGCCTCGTCCTCGCCTTCCGCCATCACGCGGATCAGAGGTTCGGTGCCCGATTTGCGGATCAACAGGCGGCCTTTGCCGTCCAGTTCCTTCTCTGCCGCAGCGATCACAGCCTTGACCTTGTCGTCTTCGAGCGGCTGGCCGCCCGAGAAGCGGACATTCTTGAGCAATTGCGGCAGCGGATCGAACAGCTTCAGCAATTCGTGCGCGGGCTTGCCGCTTTCGACCAAAGCCGCGAGCACCTGCAGTGCCGCGATCAGCCCGTCGCCGGTGGTGGCGTAGTCGGAGAGCACGATATGCCCCGATTGCTCGCCGCCGACATTGTAGCCGCCCGCGCGCATTGCCTCGACCACATAGCGATCGCCGACGGGGGTACGGTGAAGCGAAACCCCCTGCCCCCAGAGGAAGCGTTCGAGGCCGAGGTTGGACATGACCGTCGCGACGATGCCGCCACCCTTGAGCGTCTCGGCGCGTGCGGCCGAGACCGCGATCAGCGCCATGATCTGGTCGCCATCGACGATTTCGCCCTTGTCGTCGACCACGATCAGCCGGTCGGCATCGCCGTCCAGAGCAATGCCGATATCGGCCCGGGTCTCGATCACCTTGGCCTGGAGCGCGGCGGGCGCGGTCGAGCCGACCTTGTCGTTGACGTTGGTGCCGTTGGGAGTGACGCCGATCTGGATCAGCTCCGCACCCAATTCCCACAAGGCATCAGGTGCGACTTTATAGGCGGCGCCGTTGGCGCAATCGATCACGATCCGGAGCTTATCGAGGCGGAGGTGATCGGGGAAGGTCGCCTTGGCGATCGAGATATAGCGGCCCTGTGCGTCGTCGATGCGGCGGGCGCGGCCGATCGCCTCGGCAGGGGCAAGCGGGACCTTGCCATCGATCGCTTTCTCGATCTTGGCTTCGGTCTCGTCCGAAAGTTTGTAGCCATCGGGCCCGAACAATTTGATGCCGTTGTCGACATAGTGATTGTGGCTGGCCGAGATCATCACGCCCAGATCGGCGCGCATCGACTTGGTCAGCATCGCGACCGCCGGCGTGGGCATCGGGCCGACCAGCACCACGTCCATGCCGACGCTGGTGAAGCCCGCGGTCAGCGCGCTTTCCATCATGTAGCCGGAGAGGCGGGTATCCTTGCCGATCAGCACGCGGTGGCGGTGGCTGCCGCGCACGAAGTGCGCGCCCGCCGCCTGGCCGACCTTCATGGCGATCTCGGCGGTCATCGCGCCTTCGTTGGTGCGCCCGCGAATGCCGTCGGTGCCGAAATATTTGCGTGCCATGGATACCGTCCGTTGTCCCAGGCGGGCTCTTACAGCGGATCGGGCCCGGCTGGCAAAGGTCGAGGTCAGCCGCCCGTCGCGCTCAGCCGCCAGACGGTCGATCCGATGTCATCCGCGATCAGCAGACCGCCCTTGGCGTCCATCGCGACCGCGACCGGGCGGCCATGCGCCTTGCCATCCTTGCCAATGAAGTCGGTCAGCGCGTCGATCGGCTTTCCGGCGGGGCGGCCGTTAACAAAGGGGACGTAGATCACCTTGTAGCCATTGAGCGGGTTACGGTCCCAACTGCCATGCTCGCCGACAAAGGCGCCGCCCGCATAGCGGCCGCCCATGGTCGAGAAGGCCATGCCGAGCGGGGCGACGTGCGAACTCAGACCGTAGTCGGGCACGATCGCCTTGGCGACGAGATCGGGCCGTTGCGGCTTCACGCGCGGGTCTACATGCTGGCCCCAGTAAGAATAAGGCCAGCCGTAGAAGCCGCCATCCTTCACCGAGGTCATGTAATCGGGAACGAGATTGGGACCGAGTTCGTCGCGCTCGTTGATCACCGCCCACAGCGCCTTGGTGGTCGGTTCGAACGATAGGCCGTTGGGATTGCGCAGCCCGCTTGCGAAAATGCGGTGCGCGCCGGTCGCGATATCGACCTCCCAGATGCAGGCGCGCTCATATTCGGCGGGCATGCCATTCTCTGTGATGTTGCTGTTCGATCCGATGCCGACATAGAGCTTGGTCCCGTCGGGGCTCGCGACCAGGCTCTTGGTCCAGTGATGGTCGATCGGGCCGCCAGGCAGGTCGGTCAGTTTGACCCCGGTCTCGGTGACCTTGGTCATGCCCGGCGTATAATGATAGCGCACGATCGCGTCGGTGCTGGCGATGTAGAGATAGTCGCCAACGAGCGCGATGCCGAAGGGCGACTTCAGATGTTCGAGAAAGGTGAAGCGCTGGTCGGCGATGCCGTCGCCGTTGGTATCGCGCAGCAGGACGATATTGTTCGGCGCCTTGGGGCCGAAGCTCTTCGCGTGCGCGTTGATCAGGCCCATGATCCAATCCTTGGGCCGATTGATCGGCGGCTTGGGACCGTCGCTCTGCACTGCCAGCACATCGCCGTTGGGCAGCACGAACACCGAACGCGGGTGGATCAGGTTCGCGGCGAATGGCTGCACCCTCAGGCCGGGGCCGGGAGTGGGCATTTCGCCCTGCTTCCAGGGCTGTGAGCTCGCCGTTTTCATGGGCGGCAGCAGATATTGGTTGATCGCAGGCAGCGCAGGGTTGGGGCCGATTTGATTGTCGGGGCCCTGGTCGGTCTTGCCGCCGCATGCGGCGAGGGCCAGCGCAGGGAGGCCGAGGATCAGGAGCGCGCGGATCGTCATGGGCTTTCTCCTTGGCCTCAGGCCGCGCGGCGCGGCGCGAAAAGATTGAGGATCCAGGTCGCGAACAGGACGAGCGCGACAATCACCGACAAGGTCAGCCCCGTGGGCACAACCGACGTGTAGCCGTCGCGGCTATGGATGAAGGCGTTGAAGATCGAGAGGATCAACGCGATCGCATAGCCGATACGCAGGATCATGGTCGGCCACCGGCCCAGCCCGAACGCCTCCACCAGCCCGATCACCACAAACAGCGCGCCCGCGATCAGACCGATCGTGAGCAACCAGATCGAGGTCGATTCCCACATCATGTTGGCGGTCTGCGCGTAGGCGATGTCGAAGATCAGGGTGAGCAGGAAGCAACTCGCCGGAAAGGTCATCAGGCCAGGAAAGATCGGGCGGCGGCGTACATAGTCCGGGTTGGTCGACATGAGGTTCGTCCCATAGCGGCGTCGTTCCGAGGTACGCGCGACTCTCTGCGGATGTTCCTGGAAATGCCGCCAAATATTTAGGAAAAGGGCCGCTGCGCGAGGCGGCGACCCTCGGGTCAATGCATACCGAAGACGCTGACGTGGGCAGTGCCCTTGAGCCAACCCTTGGTGTCGTACCAGAAATCGATCTGGTGGATCGCACGGTCGCCGCCGCGCAGGTCGATATTGCGGCTGCGGCCGCCCTGCGGGATATTGAAGCGGATCGGAATATCCTCCGGCTCACCATTCTCATAAACGACGCGCATACGGTGCATGTGCAGCGGCGCATGGGTCACGCGCACCTGCAGCGCGCGGAAATGATTGTGCGGGCCGGCGACGATGATCGTGTCGTGATCGCCCATATGCTGGGCATGGGTCGTGCCGATATAGGCCCAGCCGCCGGCAGGGCCGCCCATCGGCTGCTCGATCCTGTCCTTGGCGATAGCCGCTGTGCCGATCAAAACCGCGGCGAAGGCCGCTCCGGCGATCCTGGCTTTCATGCCTCATCTCCTCGTTGCGCGGCCATCCCGGCCGCCTGACGAGAAAGGTAACGCGCGAGGGCAAGCGCGGTTCGAAACGGCGCCGGCCGCGAAACCGGCGCCGCGCTCGATTGCCTCAGACGGGCCGTCGCTGTGGCCGGAAACGGCGCAGCAACTTGCGCGCGAGACGGCGCAGTTCGGCCGCCTCGGGCACATGCCGGAAAAGCTGATCCTTGACCGCAAGCCGCTGCTTTTTGAGCCGGGTCAGGCGCAGCTGATCGGGAATATGGCGGGCGAGCTCCCGCCGAATCTCACGATTGAGCAACCGATGGGTCGCGATCAGACGCTCGATAAGGGCATTCATGGCATTTCCTCCAATCGAAGTGACTTCGATCGAGCCATCGGTGCTGGAGGGTGGGACCTGAGGTCGTCCGAACCGGCACCGAGCATGCTCGATGCGGTCCGACATCACGGGGCTTTGGAAAGCCGCCGCCAGAGGGGCCCGGTCCGCAAAGGAAAGTTAGGCCGAGTCGGATGTCGGAGGGATGAACGGCCAGAGGTCTTCATCCCTCGGCGAATCTCAATGCTCGTACGCCTTGGGCAAAGCACCTTCCTGCGGGTTGAGGTAGCGGTCGCGCAGGCGGGTCTGGCGGCTGGTCATCGGCTGGGCGACGCCGTCGATCCAGACCGCGACCGGGGCAGACGAAAGCTCGAGCGGATCGCCGTCCCAGATCACCACGTCGGCGCGGCGCCCCGGGCGGAGCGAGCCGATCTCGTTGTCGAGGCCGAGTATGGCGGCGGGCCGCGAGGAGATCGTCGCGAAGGCGGTGCCCCAGTCCAGTCCGGTCATGCCCGGCACGCGCGCTATGCCGACGAGGTTGCCGGCATATTGCCTAAGGTTGCGCTGGCCGCCCTCGGTCGAGACATCGACGGTAGAGATGGCGACGGTCACGCCCGCTTTTTCCATCCGCCCGACATTGGATTCGGTCGCGGCGGTGCGTTCGAACGCCTCGGGCAGATCGGCGAGCGCGCCCGCAATCACGGGCACATGCGCGGCGGCGATCCTGGGCGCGACCATCCAGCCTTCGGCGGCACCGAGCAGCACTAGCCTGAGCCCCGGATATGCCTGCTTCAGCGAAAGCACCTGGAGGATGTCGCTAGCGCGTTCGACATGGACGACGAGCGGCATCCGCCCCTCGACCACGGGCAGCAACGCTGCCGCGTCCACGCGCGTGATCAGCGCGTTCTTGGTGTCGCCGCCTTGATGCGTGGCCGATTTCGCCGCCGCGAGCGCATCGTGCAGCATCACATAAGCAGCAGGCCTACTGCCGACGCGGTTCGCACCATCCTCCCCCAACTCGACATATTGGAAGGCGCGCGCCTTGCTGACGGGCGTATCGTCCGCGCCGGTGTCGATCACGGCACCCTGCCCCGCGAACACGCTGTTGCCCGCCTCGGGCGAGACCACCGCGCGGGTCACACCCCAGGTGCGGTCGACCGCGATCGACTGGTTGGTCGGGTTGATGCTGGTCGAGACGTCGATCGCGGCATTGAACACCGACTTGCCGGCGGCGCCGTCATAGGTTTCCTCTATGCCTTCGCCGTCGACGATGCCTTCGCTGGAGAAGCCCGCGACGATACCGGCGGCGACCCATTTGCCGTGCGCGTCGATCACCTGCGCGCCCGCGGGCACAGCGACATTGGCACCGGCAGCGACCACGCGCCCGTCGCGGATCACGACAATGCCGTTGGGGATGGGCTGCGATCCGTCGCCGATCGCGATGGTGCCACCGGTGATGGCGATCGTGTCCGCGTGCGCAGTGCCGCATAGCAAGGCAGCGACGAGAAGAAGCCGCTTCATTTCACGTCTCCTTCGCCGGGTTGGCCGAGCTCGAAATCGGAGACCGGCCGCCGTTTGGGATCATGCGCGTCGTACATCAGCGCGCCATCGATCCAGACCCGGTCAGGTCGCGTATAGACGCTGAGCGGATTGCCGTTCCACAGCACCACGTCCGCATTCTTGCCGGGCTTGAGGCTGCCGATCCTGTCGGCGAGACCAAGCGCCTTGGCCGGGTTGATCGACAGCCATTCCCAGGCCACCTCGTCGGGGATCATGATGCCCGCGCGGCGCCCGGCGGCCTGCGCCTTGGCGACTTCCTGATTGAGGCGCTGAATGCCGTTCGGATCGTCCGAATGGATCATCGCGCAAGTGCCGGTCTTCTGCAGGATGGCCAGATTTTCCGGGATCGCGTCGTAGCTTTCCATCTTGAAGCCGAACCAGTCGGCCCAGACCACCGCGCAGATGTCGTTCGCCTTCAAGAGGTCGGCGATCTTGTAGGCCTCGACCCCATGGTGGAAGGCGGTGACGTGATAGCCGAACTCCTTCGACATATCGATCACATTGGCCATCTCGTCGGCGCGGTAGCAATGGTTGTGGACGAGGATTTTACCGTCGAGCACACCTGCCAGCGTATCCATTGCCAGGCTGCGTGAGGGCGGATCGCCGCCATCCTTCTCATATTTGTCCCAGCGACGTTTATATTCGACCGCTTGCTGCCAAGTCTCGCGATCGACCGCAATATTGCCCATGCGGGTGGACGGCTCGCGGCCCTTGTCGCCATAGACGCGCTTGGGATTCTCGCCGCACGCCATCTTGAAGCCATAGGGCGCGCCCGGGAATTTCATGCCCTGCGTGGTGCGCGCATAGACGTTCTTCACGATCACCGAGCGGCCGCCCATCAGATTGGCCGAGCCAGGCAGGATCTGGAGCGTGGTCACGCCGCCATTCATCAGCGCACGACTGAAGCCCGGATCCTGCGGCCAGACGCTATGCTCGGCCCAAACCTCGGGCGTGGTCGGACTGGTCGCCTCATTGCCATCGGACAGCGCCTTGACCGAGGGCGACGGATAATCCCCCAGATGGCTGTGCACGTCGATCACGCCGGGCGTGACCCATTTGCCGGTGCCGTCGATCACGATCGCGCCCGCAGGCGCCGAAATATTGCGCCCGACCGCTTGGACCTTGCCGTCGGCAAGCAGCAGCGAGCCGCCGTCGATCCGCCCGCCCTCGCCATCATAGATGGTGACGTTGGTGATGAGCGTGGGGACACCCGGATACGCATGGTAGGTCGAAGGGAAAGGATCGGTCTTCCATGGCTCAACGATCCGCTCGCTCGATGAGGCAGGAGTGGCGCTGGCGGAACGCGGCGGCGCATCGGCTACGCAACCGGCCAGCAGGATCAGCGCACCGAGCGCTGCGACTTCACGAGCCATGTGTCCCCCTTGCTGGCGGCCGCGATGAAGCGGCCGCCCGATCCGTCAATCTACGCCGTGCATCAGCTTTTTGAGCAACGGCGAAATCACCAACAACAACACACCCGCGCCGATCGTCAGCTCGCCTCCAGTCATGAAGGTGCCGAGATAGGTGTGCAGGCTGAGTTCCGGATTCGTGACCTGGCCGCCGACCGTTTTGACCGAGGCCATCTGCGCAGCCGCACCGGCGAGATATTCGCCGACCGAGATCGACAGGAACCACACGCCCATCATCATGCCGACGATGCGCGCGATCGACAGCTTGGTGATCATCGAAAGCCCGACCGGCGAGATGCACAATTCGGCGATCGAGTGGAGGAAGTAGGTCAGCACCAGCCACCAGAGCGAGACGCGAAAGGCCGAGTCCGCGCTCGGCCCGCTCCAGGCGAGGACGACGAAGCCGAGACCTACCAGCAGCAAGGCGATGCCGAACTTGACCTGGATCGACGGCTCCCAGCCTCTCTTGGCAAGGTTGATCCAGAGCCAGCTCATTACGGGCGCGAAAAGCACGACGACGATCGGGTTGAATTGCTGCGTCGCCGCCGCCGACATCGAGAAGCCGAACAGCTCGAGCGTGGTGTTGCGGTCGGCGAACAGGGTGAGCGACGAGGCCGCCTGTTCGAACAGGGTCCAGAAGGTGACGTTGAACACGACCAGGATGATCGCGGCGAGCATCATCTCGCGCTCCACCTTGGTGCCGACCTTTGCCGACCAGATCGGAATTCCGATCACCGCGGCGAGGAACACCGCGAAGAGGACCTTGCCAAGGAACGGCGTCGCCTTGACGTAGCCGACCAGGCCGCTGCCCGCCTCCGCCG
>Ga0209455_1000649_pt1 | contig 21291 bp, 15 predicted proteins | sample AraplaCol_mCL_r2_FD_184275 | JGI IMG/M metagenome (GOLD analysis project Ga0209455, IMG submission 184275) | Arabidopsis root microbial communities from North Carolina, USA - plate scrape CL_Col_mCL_r2 (SPAdes) (version 2) | ecosystem: Host-associated > Plants > Roots > Endosphere | place: USA... | reverse complement strand
CGAGGCGGCGCGCGCGGGCGAGCATGGCAAGGGCTTCGCGGTGGTGGCGGCCGAGGTGCGCAAGCTGGCCGAGCGCAGCCAGGTGGCGGCGCAGGAAATCGGCAAGGTGGCGGAGAACAGCGTCGAGCTGTCCGAGCAGGCCGGCGTGATGTTCGATACGATGGCGCCCAACATCCGCAAGACTTCCGACCTGGTGCAGGAAATCTCGGCCGCGTCGGAAGAACAAAGCTCGGGCGTGCGGCAGATTAACAGCGCGGTGATCCAGCTCAGCCAGACCACCCAGGTCAATGCGGCCAGTTCGGAGGAATTGGCGGCCACGGCGGAAGAGATGAATGCCCAGGCCGAGCAGTTGCGGCGCCTGATGTCGGTGTTCAAGCAGTATGCGCAAGACAGCGACACCTCGGCCACGCGCGCCCATCGCGCGGCCGCGCTGAAGACGGCCGGCGCGGCACCGGCGGCGCGGCCGGCGCGCCAGTTCAGCTCCGCCGCGGACAATCCGGACGAGAGCAAGTTCACGCGCTTCTGAACTAGGCCTGCTGCCAGCCGCGCACGAAGGCCGGCGCTTCCACGGCGCAGGCCGGGTGGGCGATGGGCGCGCGGCGCACCACGGCCAGCGGCAGCTCGCCGGCCCAGACCGGCCAGTCCATGTCCTCCTCGTCGTCGTTCGGGCCGCCGCGCCGCACCTTGCAGGCCGCTTCCGCCAGCGCGATGCGCATGACGGTGGTGGCGGCGTATTCCTTGTCCGAACCGGGACGGATCTCGGCCTGGCGGCCGGGCGCCAGCTTGTCCATGAACGCTTCCATCGCGCGCCGCGCGGCCTCGCCTTCCACCACGTCGAAACGGCCGTAGACCATGGCCGAACGGTAGTTCATCGAGTGGCTGAACGCCGAGCGCGCCAGCACCAGTCCGTCCAGGTGGGTGACGGTCACGCAGCACTCCTGCGCCATCAGGCGCTTGAGCATGCGGCTGCCGTTGGAGCCATGGATGTACAGGTGCCCGCCTTCGCGCCAGCAGGCGGTGGGGATGCAGTGCGCGCCCTTGTCGTCGCTGAAGGCGATGTGGCACAGGTAGGCATCGTCGATGATGGCGTGCAGGGTGGCGGCGTCGTAATGGGCATTGGTCGGGATGCGGCGCACGCGGGTGCGGGCGCTGGGCGGCGTTACTGGTTCGGTCATGGTCTCCATCCAAAAAGGTTGAAGCGCCAATATAATGAAATACTGGTTCCTTCATAAGAGCCAGAAATGTTCATTTTTTTGGAGCCATGAATGGATCTTGCCCTGCTGATCGCCGACTACACGGAACGCCACCGCCAGCGCGGCTGGCCGCGCCAGCGGCTGCTGCACGAATGCCTGCGCGCAGCGATACGGGACGGCACGCTGGCAGCAGGCACGCGGCTGGCTGCCTCGCGCGCGCTGGCCGAGGAGCTGGGCATTGCACGCAATACCGTGCTGTACGCGTACGAGCAGTTGGCCAGCGAGGGCTACGTCACCAGCGACCGGCGCGGCACCCAGGTGGCGGCGCTGGCCGGCTTGCGCACCATGCCGGCGGCGGACAACGCCCCGTACAGCCAGGACGCCAGGATGGCTGGGACGCCGCGGCGCGCCCCGCAGCCGGGCGGGGAACACACGGGCGAGGCACAGTCGGGCGAGGCGCAGCCTGCCGTGACGCAGCCGGGCGAGGCGCAGTCGGCCGTGATGCAGCCGGGCGCGGTGCGACGGGACGGCGCGCGGCAAGCTGCGTTATCGCCGCCGTCGCCGTCGCCGGCGCTGTCGCAGCGTGCGCGGGCATTGCGGCCTATGCCCGGGGCGGCCGAGCGCATGGGCGCTTTCGTGCCCGGCGTGCCGGCGCTGGAAGACTTTCCCTTCACGCTGTGGCGGCGCATGCAGGAGCGCGCGCTGCGCGCCATGGACGTGGCCCAGCTCAACTACGGCGACCCGGCTGGCGAACCGGAACTGCGCGCCGCCATCGCCGACTACCTGCGCGCCTCGCGCGGCGTGCTGTGCGAGCCGGCGCAAGTCTTCCTCACCGACGGCACGCAAAACAGCCTGGACATCTGCATGCGCGCCCTTGCCGACGCCGGCGACACCATCTGGCTGGAAAACCCCGGCTACGGCGGCGCGCTGGCGGCCGCGCGGGCGGCGGAACTGGCGGTGGCCGGCATCGACATCGACGACGACGGCATCGCGCCCACCGCCGACGACTGGCTGCTGCGGCCCCCGCGCCTGATCTACGCCACGCCGTCGCACCAGTACCCGGTGGGCAGTGTGCTCAGCCTGCGCCGGCGCCTGGCCCTGATCGCCGCGGCGCGCGCGGCCGGCGCGCTCATCATCGAAGATGATTACGACAGCGAATTCCGCCACGACGGCCCGCCCCTGCCCGCGATGCAGGGGCTGGCGCCGGACGCGCCCGTGGTCTACCTGGGCACCTTCAGCAAGACCATGTTCCCCTCGCTGCGCATCGGCTTCGTGGTGGTGCCGGCGGCGCTGGCCGAAGCGTTCGCGCAGATGCGCGCGCAGTCGTCCGCGCGTGGCCGGGTGGCCGAACAACTGGCGCTGGCGGAATTCCTGCGCAGCGGGCAGTTCGCGCTGCACCTGCGGCGCATGCGCCGCCTGTACCGCGAGCGGCGCGACGCCCTGGTGACGGCGCTGGAACGGCACCTGGGATCGGTGGCGACCGTGCAGGGCGGCTCGGCCGGCATGCACCTGTCCCTGCGCTTCCGCGATGAGGGCATCGACGACCTGGCGATCGTCGCGCAGGCGCAGGCGAACGGCATCGCCGTCAATGCGCTGAGCCAGCACGATACGCAGGGAGTGTCCGGGTGGCGGGGGCTGATGCTCGGCTACGCGCAAGTGCCGGCCGGGCAGATGGAGGGATGGGTGAAAAAGCTGGCGGCGGTCGTGCACCTTGCAGCGTACGCCGCCAGCGGTTCAGCTCAGCTTAGAACGTCGTGTCGGCCCGCACGTAGAACGAGCGGCCGTTCACGCCGATAGGGCAGGTTTCCCAGCAGCGGGTGAAGCCCAGTTTCGGGAACACGCCGCCGTTGGTCCATTCCGACGGCATCTGGTTGAACATATTGTTCACGCCGACGCTGAGGAAGGTGCGCGGGGTGAAGGCGTAGCGCACCGAGGTGTCGACCAGCCAGCGCGCGTCCCACTTCTGCAGGGGGCTGAAGTTTTCCGCTTCCACCGAGCCGAAGTAGTTGGCGCGCGCGTTGACGTTCCACTGGCCGGCCGTGTAGTCGGCCGCCACCACGTGGTGCTGGCGCGGCTGGCCATGCTCGATCAGGGTCACCTGCGACTTGTCGAACAACTGCTCGCCGGTCAGCACCGAGGAGCTGGAATGGCGCTTGGTCACTTCGGTCTTGTTCAGGCCCAGTTGGCCCGACAGCACCAGGGTCGATCCGCTGAACTTGCTGGTGTGCTCGGCCACCACGTCCAGGCCGCGCGTGCGGGTATCGATGGCGTTGGTGAAGAACTGCGCCTGGCCCACGCCCAGCGGCTTGAGGATGTTGGCGATCGGGCCGCCGCCGGCCTCCGGCGCGATCTCGCTGGAGAACACGATGCGGTTCTTGATCTTGATCTCGTACAGGTCGGCCGTCAGCGACATATTCTTCGCCGGGCGCAGCACCATGCCCATGCTGCCACTGGTCGAGGTTTCCTCCTTCAGCGGCGCGATGCCGAAGGCCTGCGTCACCGGGCTGCCCTGGCGCGCGGTCAGCGTTTCGGTCAGCACGCCGTTGTTCAGGTTGGTCGACACGGAGCTGTAGAACTCCTGCTGCACGCTGGGCGCGCGGAAGCCGGTCGACAGGCTGCCGCGGAAGGCCACTTCCTTGGTCGGGTCGAAGCGGGCGCTCAGCTTGCCGGTGGTGGTGCTGCCGAAGTCCGAGTATTTTTCCCAGCGCACGGCGCCGCCCAGCGTGACGGTATCGACCGGCTTGGTCTCGGCGTCCAGGTAGAGCGCGATGTTGTGGCGGCCCGAATCGACCGCGGTGCCCGGCGTGTAGCCAGGGAAGCCCTGGATGCCGGCGGCGGCGGTGGCGCCGCTCGGCGTGGTGATCACGATGGCCGGGTTGTTGGTGCGACCGTACTGGTAGGACACCGGCTCGCCGGCCACGATCTGGTAGTTGTCCTGGCGGTATTCGAAGCCGGAGGCCAGCGAGACTTCGCTGCCGCCCAGCTTGACCGGGCCTTTGACGTCGGCGTTCAGGGTCAGTTGCGAGAAGCGCAGCGTGCCGGTGTCGGCTTCGCGCGGCGAGTCGGCATAGATGCCGCCGCCCGGTTTCGGCTCGTACCAGTAGCTGACGTTCAGGCTGTTCGATTCGTGGAAGGCCAGTTCGCTGCGGCCGTAGTTGATGCTGACGTCGGCCTTCCAGTCCTGCGGCAGGTCGCGGCGGTAGCCGAAGGCGAACGAGGCGTCCTTGATGTCGGTGTGGATGGCGGGCAGGAAGCCGTTCGGGTACACGGCCGGCACAGTGCGGTCGTCGGTGGCCGAGCGGAAGAAGCCGAAGGAATCGCTCTTGCGCTGGGAGACGCCGCCGAAGGCGTAGAACTCGCTGACCTTATCGATAGGGAGCGAGCCGTTCCACCAGAAATAGCCGTCCTTGGTGTTGCTGTCGCCGATGTGCTGGGTCACGCGTGGCGGGTCGACGCGCAGCGAGTCGGGGCCAGCGCGGTTGGTTTCGCCGCGCTTGCGCCATTCGGCCGTCAGGTTGATGAAGCCGCCGTTCTCGCCCAGCATCCAGCCGCGGTTGGCGCTGGCCGAGTACATGTCGCCGTCGCCTTCCGAGGTGCTGCCGACCTGGCCGCTCAGCGAGGTCTCGTCGATATTGGACTTGAGGACGATGTTGATCACGCCGGCGATCGCATCCGAACCGTACTGCGCGGCCGCGCCGTCGCGCAGCACTTCGATGTGGTGGATGGCGCCCAGCGGAATGGCGTTGATGTCGGTGCCGGCCGAACCGCGGCCGATGGTCTGCTGCACATTGACCAGCGCCTGCTGGTGGCGGCGCTTGCCGTTGACCAGCACCAGGACCTGGTCAGGCCCCAGCGAACGCAGGGTGGCCGGACGGATGGAGTCGGTGCCGTCGCTGATGAAGGTGGTGGAGAAATTGAATGACGGGTCCAGCGTTTGCAGCAGCTTGCCCAGTTCCAGCGGGCCAGCGGTTTGCAGATCCTTCTGGCTGATCAGGCCGACCGGCGAAGAGGTATCCAGCGCGGTCTTGGCCACGGAGCGCGAGCCCAGCACCACGACGGTTTGTTCGACTGGCTTGTCGCTGCTGTCGCCGCCGCCGTCAGCCGATTGTGCGTATGCCTGGCCAGTTGCCAGCAGCAGCACGGCGCTGGCCAGCAGGGTCCTTTGAAACGGGTGTCGTCTGTTCATCAGTATTCTCTCTCTTGTCGTTATGGGCGGACCCGCGTAGGGCACCGTGGGGAAAATACTAATGGGGCGGCTTCGAACACGACAACGAGACAGATACCGCAATGTTGCGTAATTTGCACAACTCATCAATAGTTCGTGCCTTGTAACGCAATGTATCGTAAGCTCGCCGGCGGGGCCGGAACGTGCTGGCCGCGCAACGGGCTGAAAGTGTGGCGCCCGCGCGACTGGCTACGTAGTGCTACTTACTGGTGGTCCAGCATCCAGGCCTTCAAACCGTTTACCCAGTTTTTGGCCGGCAGGTTGAGGGTTTTCCTGATCCTGGCCGCGCGCTCATACAGCACGCTGAAGTCCAGCGACGGCGATTGCTTGAAGGCGATCACCACGATGTTCGCGTCGTGCACTTCCGGCAGCCACACCACGGCGTCGAACACCAGTTCCATGTGCTGCAGGTTCTTGTCGTAGTTGCTGAAGTCGTCGCCGAACACATTGGCGGTCATGATGCCGCCGTCGCGCAGCACGTCGCTGCAGCCCTGGTAGAACTCCGGCGAGTCCAGCACCGGGCCGCGCGCGTCCTGGTCGTACAGGTCCACCTGCAGGATGTCGACCGTGTTGCGGTTGGCCGGGTCGAGCACGAAGTCCAGCGCGTTCATCTCCTTGACGGTCAGGCGCGCGTCGTTGGGCGGCAGGCCGAACTGCGCTTCGCACATGGCGATCACGTTGGGATTGAGTTCGATCGCCGTCACCTTGGCCTGCGGCAGGCGGCGGTAGCAGAACTTGGTCAGCGCCGAGCTGCCCAGGCCCAGTTGGACGATGTGGCGCGGCTGCTCGTTAAACAGCAGCCACATCATCATCATCTGCACGTATTCCAGTTCGATGTTGTCCGGCTTGGCCAGGCGCATGGCGCCCTGCACCCAGGAGGTGCCCAGGTGCAGGCTGCGCACGCCTTCGAATTCGGTGATGGTGGCGGGAGGGTGGCCGGGCTGGTCGAAACGGACGTCGGCGGTGTAAGACTTGGATGACTTGGTCATCCCGCTAGTTTATCAGGCCAGCGGCAGCAGGATGGTGACGGCCAGGCCGCCGCCCTCGCGGTTGGTGAGGGTGATGCGGCCGCCGTGCGCTTCGGCGATCTCGCGCGCCAGCGCCAGGCCCAGGCCGGTGCCGCTGCGCTTGGTGGAGTAGAACGGCACCAGGGCGTTGGTCAGCACGGCGTCGCTCATGCCGGGACCGCGGTCCAGCACGTCGATACGCACGGCGTCGTACAGGCGCCGCACTTCCAGGCAGACCGCGTCGGCCGGCGAGCCGGATTCGTGGGCGTTCTTCAGCAGGTTGAGCAGGGCTTGCTCCAACTGGGCGGGATCGAACACGCTGGGTTCGGATGGCGCCGCGCCCAGCAGGGCGAAGGCCACCTGTTCGCGCAACTGGGCGATGAAGGGCGGCCACTGCTGGGTTTCCAGGCGCGGCGCTGGCAGCTTGGCGAAGCGGGCGTAGCCGAGGATGAAGCTCTCCAGGTGGCGCGTGCGTTCTTCGATGGTGGCCAGGATTTGCGGCAGCCGCTCGGTCTGTCCGCGCCGCACCAGTTCGGCGCCCGAGTGGGCCAGCGAGGTCAGGGGCGCCAGCGAGTTATTCAGTTCATGGCTGATGACGCGGATGACCTTCTTCCAGGTCTGCACTTCCTGGCGGCGCAATTCCATGGTCAGTTGGCGCAGCAGCAGCAGTTCGTGTTTGCGGCCGTTGAGGGTGAAGCTGCGGCGGGCCAGGTGATAGACCTCTTCCTCGTCGATGTCGGCGCTGGCTTCGCGCGTGGTGAACAGACCGTCGCCGCCGCGCGCCATGGCGTCCAGCAGGGCGGGCGAGGCGTGCTGGAGGATGTCGGCAAGCTGGTGGCCTTCCAGTCGGCGGCCGTGGTTGAGTAGCTGGCGGGCCGCCACGTTGGCGTAGACGATGGGGCCGGACTCGCTGACCAGCAGCATGGCCACCGGGGTGTTCTGCACCATGGTGTCCAGCAGCAGTTCGCGCTGGACCAGGTTGAGGCGCTGCTGGCGCAGCACTTCGCCCAGTTCGTTGTGGGCGCCGACCAGGTCGCTCAGCTCGTCGTTCTGCGGCCAGTGCAGGCTGAAGGAAAAGTCGCCGTCGCGGTAGCTGGTGACGGTGCCGGTCAGGGCGCGGAACAGCGACAGCATGTATTCGAGCTGAGCGCGGATGGTGATGATGGACAGCGGCAGTACGCACAGCAGGCAGACCGCCAGCACCAGGCCGGGGCGGTCGGGGAAGACGTGGGTCAGCGCGAGGGCGATCAGGATGCCGACCGTGAGCAGGGTGCCGATCAGCGCGGTCCAGCGCGTCAGCAGCGACAGGCGCGGCTTGCGGTGTCGCGCGACCGTCGGCGCATCTCCGGCGCGGCCTTGCGCCGGTGCGGTATCGCCCGGTGCGGGGCCGGGGCGGGTGCGGTCGCGGTCCATCAAGAGCGCGCGATACCCAGGCGTTCCATGCGGCGATAGAGCGCCTGACGCGACAGGCCCAGTTCCGCCGCCGCCTGCGCCACCACGCCGCCGGCGCGGTGCAGCGCCAGGCTGATGGCGTCGCGGTCCGGCTCGCGGCCAGCGTCGTCCTGCGCGCCCGCGCCGGTTGCGTTGGATGCTGCGGCCGCGGCGGCTGGCAAGCCCAGGTCGCCGGCCTGGATGGTGTCGCCCTCGGCCAGCAGGGCGGCGCGCATCATGACGTTTTTCAGTTCGCGCACATTGCCCGGCCAGCCGTGTGCCAGCAGCGCGGCCTGTGCGTCCGCATGCAGGCGCTTGTCGGGGCCGAGGAAGTGCATGGCCAGCGGCAGGATGTCCAGCGGCCGCGCGGCCAGCGGCGGCAGGCGCAGTTCGATCACGTTGAGCCGATAGTACAGGTCTTCGCGGAAGCTGCCGGCCTTGATCATGGCCGGCAAGTCCGCGTTGGTGGCGCTGACCACGCGCACCTTGACTTGCCGCTCGCGGTTGGAGCCCAGCCGTTCGAAGCGTCCCGTTTCCAGCACGCGCAGCAGCTTCATCTGCCCGGCCAGCGGCAGGTTGCCGATCTCGTCGAGGAACAGGGTGCCGCCATCGGCCGCCTCGAACTTGCCCTCGCGCGCCTTGGAGGCGCCGGTGTAGGCGCCGGCTTCCGCGCCGAACAGTTCGGCCTCGATTAGCTCCGACGGGATCGCGCCGCAGTTCAGCACCACGAACGGGCCATTGCGCACCGAGGAATTGGCCTGGATGATTTCCGCGATGCGCTCCTTGCCGGTGCCGTTGGGGCCGGCGATCAGCACCGGCACGTCGGCGCGCGCCACTTGGCAGGCCAGGTGCACCACGCGCTCGGTGGCCGGGTCCTGCCACACCATGCCGCGCAATTCGTGGCCGCGTTCCAGCTCGCGGCGCTGGCGCGCCTCGCTTTGCACCCGCTGCTGCAAGGCGCGCCTTGCCTGGCCCAGGTCGATCAGGTTGTTGACCGCGGTGATCAGCTTGTGGTCGTCCCAGGGCTTGGCCAGGTAGTCGGCCGCGCCGGCCTTGATCAGGTCGACCGCCGCGTCCAGGTGGGTCCAGGCGGTCAGCAGGATCACCGGCAGGGCCGGGTGGCGTGCGCGGATGGCGCGGAACAGGGCCACGCCCTCTTCGCCCGAGGTGGTGTCGGCGCTGAAGTTCATGTCCTGGATGACCAGGTCCACCGCGTGCTGTTCCAGCATGGACAGGCCCACCTCCGGCGAGGCGGCGCGCAGGGCCACGATGTCGTGCAGCGAGAACAGCACGTCCAGCGCGATGGCGACTGCGGCGTTATCGTCGATAATCAGTACGGTAGGCATGCCGCAAATATAACATTGAAGTCGGCCGCAAAACGTCCTTCCGGCGCAGGCCGGAATCCATGCGCCGCGTGCCGCGCCGGCGCAGTATGGATTCCGGCGTGCGCCGGAAGGACGGGGTCAGATGCTGCGGGTGGCCGTCGCCGGCGAGATGCTGGCCGCGCGCCAGGCCGGGCCGTACACGGCGATGATGCCCAGTCCCCAGAACACCAGCGCGCCGGCGATCAGGTAGGCGGCCGGCAGGCGCTCCATTTCGAGCTGGCTGACCAGCAACTGGTTCAGCGCCAGCGCCAGCATCAGCCCGGCCACCACGCCGCTGCTGGTGATCATGACGTTCTCGGTGATGAAGTAGCGCAGGATGTCCAGCCGCCTTGCGCCCAGCGCCCGCCGCACGCCGATCTGCTTGCGCCGCTGCGTGACCCACAGGCTGGCCATGCCGACGATGCCGCTGGCGGTGACCAGCAACAGCAGCACGCTGACCGTCACCAGCATCCACGCCAGCGCGCGGTCGGCGCGGTAGCGGTCGTCGCGCATCTTGCTGATGGCCTGGGTGCGGATCACGATGGGTTCCGGCGTTGCATTGCGCAGCGAGACTTCGACGTCGCGCATCACGCGGTCCAGTTGGCCCGGTTCGGCGCGCACCGCGTAGGTATAGCCGGGGTCGCCGGTGGCGCGCATCGGCACCAGCACCGTTTGCTCGCCGCGATCGGTCACCTCGGCGCCCGGCGTCTGCAGCCGTTCCACCACGCCGATGATGCGCACTTCGCTGTCGTCATCGCTGGTGCCGAAGAACATCGGCTTGCCGACGTAGCTGCTGGCGGTCGGCCACAGCTTCTGCGCCAGCGCGCGCGAGATGATGACCACCTTGGGGAATTCCTTGCTGGTGTTGGTGTCGACTTCCGGCGCCTCGCCGGGCGCGAAGTCGCGCCCTTCCACCAGTTGCAGGCCGAAGGTCTTCACCAGCGAATCGGGGCCGTAGTAGGTCGAGGCGACGGCGTTGGTCTTTTGCTGGCCGCGGCTGATCGCCATGCCGGTGTAGTTACCCGAGCGGGACAGCGGCAATTGCGAAGTCTGCGCCACCGACATCACGCCCGGCACGGCGCGCATGGTGGCCGTTTCAGCCTTCTGCATGGCCAGGCTTTCCTCGTGCGGCGGCGTTTTCAGGTGGCGGATGTCGACCGCGAACACATCGCCTTCATTGGCCACGCCGCTGGGACGGTGGGACACGGCCTGGCGCAACTGCACGATGTGCAGCGTGTTGGCCAGGATGGCCAGGCTGATGGCGACCTGGATCGCCACCAGGATCGGGCCGGTCTTGCTGCGCAGGAGGGCGGAGAGGATGGGACGGATTTCCATGGGAGTCCTCGCTTTATTGGGATTTGAGCTGGATCGCCGGCGTCACCTGGCAGGCGCGCCAGGTCGGCAGCAGCCCGGCCAGGATGGCGGCCAGCACGGAGGTCACGAAGGTCAGTATCAGCATCTGCCAGTCGAGGTGGGCGACCACGGTCAGCTCCTTGGACTGCATGGCGATCAGGGCCAGCGCGCCCAGGGCCAGCGCCAGCCCCAGCACGCCGCCGACCAGGCCGACCACCGCCGTCTCGATCAGGAACTGCGCGAAGATTTCACGCCGCGAGGCGCCCAGCGCGCGGCGGATGCCAACCTCGGAGGCGCGCACCGAGAACTTGGCCAGCAGCAGACCGATGGTGTTGACCAGGCATAGGACCAGGAAGCCGAACGCCAGCCAGGCCGACAGCTTGTTGTCGTTCTCGACCACCTTGTTAAAGTCCAGCCATTCCATCACGTTGTACAGCTTGTTGGGGCCATTGCGCGGCAGGCGGCCCAGCTTGCGCTGCTCGGCCGCGTAGCTGTCCAGGTAGCTCTGCAGCGCGGCGCGGTCGCTGGCGCTCTGGGTCTCGAACCAGACGTGGATCCAGGTGCACTCGGAGTCGATGAAGGCCTGATAGCCCGGATCGACGTTCTCGGTGCAGCCGGTGGCGCCGCTGCGTTCGAACTGGTGGCGGATGGCGGTGTTGAAGGGGATGTACATCTCGTCTTCCGAACTGAAGGCGCCGGAGCCGCGGATGCGGAAGAAGTGCGGAATCAGGTTCCAGGTGTCGGCCACGCCCACCACCTGGAACTGGGCGCCGCTCATGGTGACGCGCTTGCCGACCGGGTCGGCGTCGCCAAACAGTTTTTCCGCCAGCTTGCGGCTCAGGACCACCACGTCGGCGGCGCCCTTGTCTTCGGCCGGGCTCCAGCCCTGGCCGTGCAGGAAGGGCGTCTCGAACATGTTGAAGAAATCGCTGGTGACGGCGATGCCCTGGGCCGCGAACACGCCGATCTCCTTGCGCTCGGGCTCCACCGGCAGGTTGACGCCCCAGATCGCGGTGCGGCGCTCGCCGACCTTCCCGTTCAGGAAGTTGACCGCGTCGCGGTAGCTGAGCTGGATGTCGTTCGGTTCGTCGCCCGGCTTGTAGCCCTTGATCGGGCCATTGTCGAACACCGGCGCGAACAGGCGGTCGCTTTTGTCCGGGATCGGGTCGCCGGACATCACGTGCAGAATGGTCATGGTGGCGATGCAGGCCGCCACGCCGATGGCCAGGGTCAGCACCATCAGCGCGGTCAGGGCCGGGTTGCGGCGCAGGCTGCGCACGCCCAGCATGAAGTAGTAGTGGAACATGCAGCCTCCTCAGGCGACGTGGGTCAGCGTGGCCGGCTTGCGCACCAGGTCCGACACCTGGCCGTCGATGATGTGGACGTTGCGCTGGGTGCGCACCGCCAGTTCCGGATCGTGGGTCACCATCAGGATGGTGGTGCCCTGGGCGTTGATCTCTTCCAGCAGCTCCATCACGCCGCGCGCCATTTGCGTATCGAGGTTGCCGGTCGGTTCGTCGGCCAGCAGCAGCTTGGGCGAACCGGCCAGCGCGCGCGCGATCGCCACGCGCTGCTGCTGGCCGCCGGACAGCTCGGCCGGGTAGTGCTTCATGCGCGAGGCCAGGCCGACCTTGGCCAGCGCGTCCTCGATGCGCTCCCTGCGCTCGGCGGCGTTGAAGCCGCGGTAGCGCAGCGGCACGTCGACGTTATCGAACAGCGACAGGTCGGGGATCAGGTTGAAGCCCTGGAAGATGAAGCCCAGCTTTTCATTGCGCAGGCGCGAGCGGGCGTTGTCGTCCATGCCCTTGACGTTGATGCCGTCCAGGATGTACTCGCCGTCGGTGAATTCCTCCAGCAGGCCGGCGATGTTGAGGAAGCTGGTCTTGCCGGAACCGGAGGGGCCGGTGACAGTGACGAATTCGCCCTGCTGGACGTCGATCTCGAAACCGCGCAGCGCGTGGGTTTCGATCATGTGGGTGCGATAGACTTTGCTCAGGTTTTTCATGCGCAGCATGGTGGCCTCTTCACGAAAGGTTATTGGTTGATCGAAACGCGCTCGGCGTTCTCGAAGGTTTCGGTACCGGAGATGACGACCTTGTCGCCCTGTTTCAGTCCGCCCAGGATTTCCACGGCGGAGACGCTGGTGGCGCCCATCCTGATCGGCGTGCGCACGGCCAGGCCGTCGCGCAGCACGTAGGCGTAGCGGCCGCCTTCCGACTCCACGAAGGGGCCGCGCTGCACCATCAGGGTGTTGGGCTTTTCATCGATCAGCAGGCGCGCGGTGACGCGCTGGTTCTGGCGCAGGCCGGCCGGCTGCGCGCCGCTGAAGCGCACGCGCGCCAGCACCTGGTTCTTCACCACTTCCGGCGACAGCGCGGACAGCTTGCCGCCGGTGGTGCCGGCGCCGTAGTTCACTTCCGCGTTCATGCCGATGCCGAGGTCGGCCACGTAGGTTTCCGGCACTTCCAGCTCCACTTCCAGGCGCGACAGGTCGACCAGCGTCATCAGCGGCGTGTTGGCCGGCACCACGCTGCGGTTGGTCACGGCCAGCGAGCCGATGAAACCGTCCACCGGCGCGCGCACGGTCAGCTCGTCGACGCGGCGCTGGGCGTTGGACAGGATGCTGCGCTGCTGCTCCAGTTGCTTGATCTTGGATTCCAGCTCCAGCGCCACGTTGTCGCCTTCCAGCGCGGCCGCTTCCTTGGCGTGGCGGGCGCGGATCTCGGCCGAGTTCACGGCGTCCTTGGCCTTCTGGTATTCGATCTTGGCCACCGCGCCCTCGTTGACCACGGCGTCGTAACGCTGCAAGGTGCGCTGGGCCGAGACGCGCTCGATTTCCGCGGTGTCGGCATCGCGCTGGGCCAGCAGCTTTTGCTTGCGCGCCAGGATGCGCTGGCGGGCGACGTCCGCCTCGATCTGGGCGTAGGCCGCCTGTTCCCGCTTGAGCGCGTCGGACAGGTCGGGCGATTCCAGCACCGCCAGCACTTGGCCTTTTTGCACCGTGTCGCCGGCGTGCACCTGCAGGGTGACGGTGGCCAGCGAGGGCGCGTACAGCGTCGGGCTGACGGCGGCCACCACGCGGCCGTTGACGGCGGCGTCGCGTATCAGCGTGCCGCGCGTGACTTCGGCGATGCGCAGGCGCGCGATGTTGACCGAGTGGCTGCTGCCGCGCCAGGTGTGCAGCAGCGACCAGCCCAGCGCCAGGACGGCTGCCGCGCCGACGGCGATCAGGATGTGGCGCCGCGCGGTCAGCCCTCTTTGCGGGGCGATGACGGTGTCTTGGTTGGAGGTGTCGCGGATCATGGTGGCTCGTGTGGTAAGGACGGTCCACGCTATGCAGAATCTGTGCCACCGCTAAGTGCTTGATTTGCAAGGTGTCCGGCGCCAGTGTCCGCTGTCCGCGTGTCCGGCCTGTCCGTCCGGGCTTGATATTCTGGCCACGATGCCCAATTGCCGGGCTATCGTCACTACCAGGATGCACCATGCCGCAGACCGATTACCCGTTCGTGCCCAGCGATGTATCCATGTACCGTCGCCTGCGGCCGCACGCGGACACCGTGCTGGATGAGCAGACCTGGGACGACATGCTGCTGCCGCAGTACAGCGCGCGGCTGACGTCCGGGGTCAGCATCTTCGGCCAGCAGGAGCTGCACCGGCGGCTGCACGCCGCGCAGCCGGACGCCGCTTCCGTGGCGCGCGTGCGGACGCTGGCCGGCGATCAGGATTTGCGCCAGCGGCTGCAATCCGCCTGCGCCGACCTGCGCGGTGCCGATCACGAGATCAGCGAAACGCTGTATGGCCCCGCCATCGCGCCGCCGCCGCGCTGGGCTGCCGCGCTGCCCTGGCTGCCGAGGGCTTTCCTGCTGTCGGCCATGCTGGCATTGGCGACCGGCTGGCTGCCATTGTGGGCGGTGGTGCTGGGGTTGTGGGTGACGCTGATGGTGGTGCAGGTGCGCTACTACGACGCGGTGCAGGCCTGGCGCCGCATACTGGGCGCGGTGCAGTTGATGCTGCGCGTGCATACGCTGCTGGCGCGGATCGACGATCCGCTGACCGCGACTTTGCGCGCCGATGCCGCGCAAGCGGGCAAGCTCAATCGCCGCACCAGCCGTTCGATGCTGTCCAACATACCGACGGTGGCCGACTATGTGGACTGGCTGTTGCTGCACAATGTGCGCCACTATTTCAGTAGCCGGAAGGCGGTGCGCCGGCAAAGCGATTTCCTGCGCAGCAGTTTCGAGCGCGTGGCCGCGCTGGAGGCCGACCTGGCGCTGGCCTCGCACCTGGCGCAGATCCCGACCTACTGCTGGGCGGAGCGCGGCGACGAGATCAGGCTGACACAGTTGAGGCACCCGCTGCTGGCGGATGCCACGCCGCTGACGTTCGGCATGACGCAGCAGGGCGCCTTCATCTCCGGGCAGAACGGCATCGGCAAGAGCACCTTGCTGCGCGCGGTGGGCCTGTACCTGATCGTGGCGCGGGCGTTCGGCTTCTGCTATGCCCAGGAGGCGCAACTGCCGCTGCTGCCGGTATATTCGAGCATGCAGAACGAGGATGCGCTGGAAGGCGGCGAGAGCCTGTACCTGGCCGAGCTGCGGCGCGGGCAGGAACTGCTGGCACTGGCCGCCAGGGCGCCGGCGTTCTTCATCATCGATGAAATCTTCCGCGGCACGAATTACCTGGAGTCGGTGTCGGCCGCCGCCTCGGTGCTGGACGCGCTGGCGCAGCAGGGCAGGGTGATGGTCTCGTCGCATAACGTGGTGCTGGCGCCCTTGCTCAAGCGCCGCTATGCGCCGTGGTGCGTGAGCAGCGCGGACGGCCGGCTGCAGCTAGCGCCTGGCGTGCTGCGCGAGACGAATGGCATCGCCCTGCTGGCGAAGCGCGGCTTCGACGCCGCCATCACCGACAAGGCTGACCGCGTCCACGCCTGGCTCAGTGACTATATGGCCCATCCCGAGGCGGTAGACCATCTTTGAAGCGCAGGCGCGTCTGAACGCGGGCCTCGACGTCGCCCGCGATGCGGCGCTGCGTTATTTTTCCTGCTTCAGCGGCTTGCCCTTGTCGATCACTTCGCGGCAATCGCCCTTGAAGTTGGCGTTGTCGTAGTTGCTCCAGCCGTAGCTGTCGACGTAGCGCTTGTGCTGCTTGAACTGCTTGCTCACGAAGCTCCATTCCAGGCGCTCGTCGTCGTAGCGGATGTCGGCCAGGTCCAGCATGGTGTGGAACATGTTCTCGGTCGACAGCCGGGCCTTGCGGTGGCTGAGCAACTGCGCGATCTTGTCCGGGTAGTGGTCCTTGTAGGCGTCCGAGTACCACATCATGGCCGGGACGTGGAATTCGTACTGGGTGTTATGGCCGTGGAAGGCCAGGTTGCAAGTGCCGTCGTACAGGGTCTGGCCATGGTCGGCCACGTACATCATCGCGCTCAGTTGCTGCGACGCCTTCAGTTGGCCGATCACCTGCGCCAGGAACCAGTCGGTGTACAGGATGGCGTTGTCGTAGCTGTTGTTCAGTTGCGGCTTGATCTTGAGGTCGGTGTACACCGGCTTGTCCACCCCGAACAGCGAGGGCTGCCACTTGTCGAATTCCTTGGGATAGCGCTGGCTGTAGTTCCAGTGGCTGCCCAGCGTGTGCAGCACGATCAGCTTTTTCGGCGCCGGATCGGCGATCGCATGCTGCAACGGTTCCAGCAGCACCTGGTCGAAGTTGGCGTGGTTGTTGTAGGTGCCCAGGTTCATGAACTGGATCACGTCCGCCTCCTTGGCAAACACCGACACGGGCGTGTCGAACTGGCCGAAGGAACTCTGGTTCGACAGCCAGAAGGTCTTGAAGCCGGCTTCTCTGTACGCGGTCAGGAAGGATTTTTCGTAGAAGCCATCCTTCAGGCTCTGCACGGCGGACTTGCGCGAGATGATGACCGGCACCGACAGCCGCGTGGCCGACACCGAGGTGATCACGTCGCTCAGCGTCACCAGGTTGCTCTCCTGTTTCAGCAGGGGCGTGGTGTCGCGCTGGTAGCCGTTGATGCCCCAGCGGTCGTAGCGCGACGATTCGCCGATCACCAGCACCACGATTTCCGGCGCGGGATCCTGCTCGGCCTGGTGCGCCTTGAAGCTGAAGCTGCGGCTGCGCTGGCCCAGTTCGGCCAGGTAGGCGCGCTCGCGGTAGAAATCGATGCCGCGCCCGGTCAGGCCGAACGGCCAGGACGAGGCGAAGTCGCTCATGTCCACCGGCGGCCGCAGCCGCCACGGCAGCGCGCCCCAGTGCCAGCCGGTGTGGTTGGCGCCGGCGATGGCCGCGGAATGGGGATCGGTGCTGGCGTCGGACCCCTCGTCCGCCTCCTCGCTGCCGGAGGCGGACGATGCCGACGCGGCCGGCGGCGCGGCCGGCTTGGCGCGCACGCCGAATTCCCAGCCATAGGCCCACAGCGCGGCCACGGCGGCGATCACGGCCAGCGCGGCCCAGCGCGTCCGCCCGCGCCAGGCCAGCGCCGCGCTGCTGCGCGCGGCCGCCAGCTGCACCGCCAGCCACCAGGCGATCATGGCCAGCAGCACGGTCCCCATCAGCCAGACTTTGCGGCCCAGGAATTCCATCGCTTCGCGCGGGCTGGTCTCGGCAATGATGCCCAGGTGGTGGGTGGAGATGCCCTGGCCATAGTACTTGAACAGGTACAGCTCGGTCGGCAGCGCCAGGAAGGCCGGGATGGTCAGCCAGTGGAACCAGGCCGGGCGGCCGAACACGGCCCACACCGCCAGCCAGGCTGCCGCTTCGGTCGCCAGCACATGCCCCAGCTCGGGCGCCGGCTTGCCGAGCAGCAGGGGCGCCAGCGGCACCAGGGACAGCAGCAGGTAACTGAGCAGGACGAACAGCGGGGCGGGGCGCAACAGGGATCGCATAAGGGCCGATACAGTGAAATTGTTCAGTATTATCAAGTGTTTCGCTAGCTTTCTGCTAGCCCTGGCAGCCTTTGTGCTGTCGTGAAATAGATTGACTGCCATCCAGATCACGTCTATACTCGCGAGTTCTCAATTTAGTCTGCGCATCGTATACGCTGAAATTCAGGCCGCTCCACGCGAGTGGCTGTTTGCGCCTCTGCGGTGGGTTAAATCGGGCAGGTTTTTTTTGTCCCCGGCATTTGCCGGGTTGTTAACGTTGTAATTTTGTTGGATTTAGAACGATGCCAACCATCAATCAACTGATTCGCCAACCACGTACCAAGCTGGTCGTGAAGAGCAAATCGCCGGCGCTGGAAAACAGCCCGCAAAAGCGTGGCGTGTGCACCCGTGTGTACACCACCACTCCTAAGAAGCCTAACTCGGCACTGCGTAAAGTCGCCAAGGTGCGCCTGACCAACGGTTTCGAAGTGATTTCGTACATCGGCGGTGAAGGCCACAACCTGCAGGAACACAGCGTTGTGCTGCTGCGCGGCGGTCGTGTGAAAGACTTGCCAGGTGTGCGTTACCACATGGTCCGCGGTGCACTGGATACCCAGGGCGTGAAAGACCGTAAGCAAGCTCGCTCGAAGTACGGTGCGAAGCGCGCTAAGCAAGCCAAGAAGTAATCATCATTAATTGAGTTGAGCCGGTCGTAAGGCCGAGTAAGTGGATGGCTATGATGGCCACCGCGAGTGACCGCAAGGCACTCAACTGAAGATAAAGGAATTAACATGCCACGTCGTCGTGAAGTACCCAAGCGCGAAATCCTGCCGGATCCAAAATTCGGTAGCACGGATGTCGCCAAGTTCGTCAACGTTCTGATGCTGTCCGGTAAAAAATCGGTCGCTGAGAACATCATCTACGGTGCTTTCCAGCACATCTCGGAAAAGTCCGGCAAAGACCCGCTGGAAGTGTTCGCCACCGCGCTGAACAACGCCAAGCCGCTGGTTGAAGTGAAATCCCGTCGCGTGGGTGGTGCAAACTACCAGGTGCCGGTTGAAGTCCGCCCAGTGCGCCGTATGGCCCTGTCGATGCGTTGGCTGCGTGAAGCTGCCAACAAGCGCAGCGAAAAATCCATGCCGCAGCGTCTGGCTGGCGAGCTGATGGAAGCCGCGGAAGGCCGCGGCGGCGCGATGAAGCGCCGTGATGAAGTTCACCGCATGGCTGAAGCGAACAAGGCGTTCTCGCACTTCCGCTTCTAATATAGCCGGCCGGGTGCCTGTCATCCGGCTGTCATCTGTTTTGAGGCCGGGCACATTTTTTTCACAAAAAATGGTGCTCGGTTTTGTCCATTAATTTAGGATCAATTATGGCCCGCAAGACCCCCATTGAGCGCTACCGCAATATCGGTATTTCCGCTCACATCGATGCAGGTAAGACCACCACCACCGAGCGCGTGCTGTTCTACACCGGCGTGAACCACAAGATCGGTGAAGTTCACGACGGCGCCGCCACCATGGACTGGATGGAGCAGGAACAAGAGCGCGGTATCACCATTACCTCCGCTGCGACCACCTGCTTCTGGAAAGGCATGGCGAACAACTTCCCAGCCCACCACATCAACATCATCGATACCCCCGGCCACGTCGACTTCACCATCGAGGTGGAACGTTCGATGCGCGTGCTGGACGGCGCCTGCATGGTGTACTGCGCCGTGGGCGGCGTGCAGCCGCAGTCGGAAACCGTGTGGCGTCAGGCGAACAAGTACAAAGTGCCACGCCTGGCCTTCGTCAACAAGATGGACCGTACCGGCGCCAACTTCTTCAAGGTGTACGAGCAGATGCGCGCCCGCCTGAAGGCCAACCCGGTCCTGATCCAGATCCCGATCGGCGCTGAAGACAACTTCAAGGGCGTGATCGACCTGGTCAAGATGAAAGCCATCATCTGGGACGACGCTTCCCAGGGCATGAAGTTCGACTACGTCGACATCCCTGCCGAGCTGGCCGATCAAGCCGCCGAGTGGCGCGAGAAGATGGTCGAAGCCGCTGCTGAAGCGAACGAAGACCTGATGAACAAGTACCTGGAAGAAGGCGACCTGTCGGAAGCCGAGATCAAGAAGGCACTGCGCGAGCGCACCATCGCCTCCGAGATCGTGCCGATGATGTGCGGTACCGCGTTCAAGAACAAGGGCGTGCAAGCCATGCTGGACGCCGTGATCGAATACCTGCCGTCGCCAGTGGACATCGCTGACGTGGCCGGTACCGACGAGCACGAAGCGCCTGCCACCCGCAAGGCATCGGACGAAGAGAAGTTCTCGGCGCTGGCCTTCAAGATCATGACCGACCCGTTCGTGGGCCAACTGGCCTTCTTCCGCGTGTACTCGGGCGTGATCAACGCCGGCGACACCGTGTACAACTCGGTCAAGGGCCGCAAGGAACGCCTGGGCCGTATTCTGCAGATGCACGCCAACCAGCGTGAAGAGATCAAGGAAGTGCGCGCCGGCGACATCGCCGCTGCCGTGGGCCTGAAAGACGTGACCACCGGTGAAACCCTGTGCGATCCAGCCTCGATCATCACCCTGGAAAAGATGGTGTTCCCGGAGCCCGTGATCCAGCAGGCCGTTGAGCCTAAGACCAAGGCCGACCAGGAAAAAATGGGCCTGGCCCTGAACCGCCTGGCGCAGGAAGACCCATCGTTCCGCGTGCGTACCGACGAAGAATCGGGCCAGACCATCATCGGTGGTATGGGCGAGCTGCACCTGGAAATTATCGTTGACCGTATGAAGCGCGAATTCGGCGTGGAAGCCACCGTGGGCAAGCCACAGGTTGCCTACCGCGAAACCGTGCGCAAGACCGTCACCGATGCAGAAGGCAAGTTCGTCAAGCAGTCGGGTGGCCGTGGTCAGTACGGTCACGCGGTCGTGACCCTGGAACCACAGGAACAAGGCAAGGGCTTCGAATTCGTCGACGCTATCAAGGGCGGTGTGATTCCTCGCGAATTCATCCCTGCGGTGGAAAAAGGCGTGCGCGAAACCCTGTCGACCGGCGTCTTGGCCGGCTACCCGGTGGTGGACGTGAAAGTCACCCTGACCTTCGGTTCGTACCACGACGTTGACTCGAACGAAAATGCATTCCGCATGGCCGGTTCGATGGCGTTCAAGGAAGCGTGCAAGCGCGCCAACCCTGTGATTCTGGAGCCGATGATGGCGGTGGAAGTGGAAACGCCGGAAGACTACGCCGGTACCGTGATGGGCGACCTGTCGTCCCGCCGCGGTATGGTGCAGGGCATGGACGAAATCCCTGGCGGCGGCGGCAAGATCATCAAGGCCGAAGTTCCGCTGTCGGAAATGTTCGGCTACTCGACCACGCTGCGTTCGGCCACCCAGGGTCGTGCTACCTACACCATGGAATTCAAGCACTACGCTGAAGCGCCTAAGCACGTGATCGACGCTATCGTTACCGCGAAAGCTAAGTAAAATAATTGTTTGGCGGCCGGGATATCCCCGGCTGCCTAGTGAAAACTTGATCTGAGGAAGAATCAAAATGGCAAAAGAAAAGTTCGAGCGGACTAAACCGCACGTGAACGTAGGCACCATCGGTCACGTTGACCACGGCAAGACCACCCTGACCGCTGCGATCGCTACCGTTCTGTCGAAGAAATTCGGCGGCGAAGCGAAAGCTTACGACCAGATCGACGCTGCTCCTGAAGAAAAAGCGCGCGGCATCACCATCAACACCGCGCACGTCGAGTACGAAACCGCTTCGCGCCACTACGCGCACGTTGACTGCCCAGGCCACGCCGACTACATCAAGAACATGATTACCGGCGCAGCGCAGATGGACG
>Ga0209455_1000647_pt1 | contig 21362 bp, 10 predicted proteins | sample AraplaCol_mCL_r2_FD_184275 | JGI IMG/M metagenome (GOLD analysis project Ga0209455, IMG submission 184275) | Arabidopsis root microbial communities from North Carolina, USA - plate scrape CL_Col_mCL_r2 (SPAdes) (version 2) | ecosystem: Host-associated > Plants > Roots > Endosphere | place: USA... | reverse complement strand
GGAACGCTTCCAGGCCTTCCTCGCGGCTGACGCGTTCGCCCTCGTCGCCGAAGATCACCGCGTCGCCGTCGAAGGCGATGCGCAACTGTTCGCTCATGCGCGGCGGCGCGGTGCTGGGCAGGATCGTGGCCGCGGCCACGCCGGCCTTGAGCGCGCGGCCCACGTCCTCCGCATTGGCGGAAAGGAACAGGTCGGCCTTGAACGGCGCGATGTAGTCGGAGGTGGGCGCGCCGCTGGTGAAGGCGGCGCGACTGATCTCCAGGCCGTAGTGCTGGATCGCGTTGAAGATGCGCAGGCCGGTGTCGCCGGAATTGCGCGAGAGCAGGATCACCTCCACCGGTGGCACGTCGCCCGCCAGCTTGTTGAGGTCGAGCAGCTTCTGCACCAGCGGAAAGGCCACGCCGGGCTTGAGGATCTCGTCCTCGTGGGCGATCTGGAAGCTGCGGTAGGCATCCAGTCCTTCGCGCTCGAACAGCGCGTGGCTGTTGCCGAGGTCGAACAGCGCGCGCGAGGAAATCGCCACGACGAGGCGGTTGTCGGTGGTGGCGGCAGGGTCGTGGATGGTGGATGGGGGCATGGGGTCAATCTAGCGCAAGCGATGCGCACAGCGTGAGACTGGCTTTGCTGTAGGAGCGCACCCTGTGCGCGAAGGCTCTGGCGCTGACTGGAGCAAAAGCATTCGCGCACAGGGTGCGCTCCTACGGGGCGGCCGGACCCGTGTGCAAGAGCCCCTTACCCTGACGGTCAGTCGGCAGCAAACTGCTCGTCGAGGATGCGTTGTTCGAGGTTGTGCTCGGGATCGAACAGCAGGCGCACGCCCTGCTCCATCGACTGGCTCACCAGCACCTCGCGCACGTCGCGCACTTCGTGGAAGTCGGCGGTGGCGCTGACCGGGCGTTTGCCCGGATCGAGCACGCGCAGGCTGACCCGGGTGCGGTGCGGCAGGATCGCGCCGCGCCAGCGGCGCGGGCGGAACGGGCTGATCGGGGTGAGCGCCAGCACGTTCGCATCCAGCGGCAGGATCGGGCCGTGGGCGGAGAGGTTGTAGGCGGTGGAACCGGCCGGCGTGGCCACCATCACGCCGTCGCAGATCAGGTTCGGCAGTTTCACCGTCTCGTTGAGCTTGACCTCGATGTGCGCGGCCTGGTTGCTCTGGCGCAGCAGCGAGACTTCGTTGAAGGCCAGCGCGCGGCGGGTGTCGCCTGCGGCATCGGTGGTCAGCATCTCCAGCGGAAACAGTTCGGCCGCGTGCGCGCGCGCCACCCGCTCGGGCAGTTCGTCCACGCGATGCTTGTTCATCAGGAAACCGACACGACCGAGCTTCATGCCGTACACCGGCACGCCCAGCGCGAGGTGCGCATGCAGGGTGCGCAGCATGAAGCCGTCGCCACCCAGCGCCACGATCAGCTCGGCCTTGTCGACCGGTGCATCGCCGTAACGCTCCACGAGCTTGCGCCGCGCCTGCTGGGCGACGCTGGTGTCACTGGCGACGAAGGCGAAGCGCATGGGCGAGCGGGCTCCGAAGGCAATGCCGGGAGCTTACTGCATGGGCGCGGCGGCACGTCGGAAAAGCGAAGCCCCAGACAAGCTGGGGCTTCGCTCATTCGTTGGATTCCGCAACTTGCCCTCTCCCCCGCCCCCTCTCCCGCAAGCGGGAGAGGGGAGCAAAGCCTCAAGCCCCTCTCCCGCTTGCGGGAGAGGGGTTGGGGAGAGGGAGTGACGGGCCTTACACCGGCACCTGCGCCAGCTGGGCCAGCCGGCGCACCGCCACCGAGGCGATCGGGTAGTCGGCGTTCTGGGTGAGGATCTCGGCCAGCATGCCGCGGGTGTGTTGCAGCGTGGCGTCGTCGCGCTGCAGCCAGACCTGCACCGGCGAAGCACCCTTGCTGCCGCCGGCCAGCGTCAGCACCTGCTGGGCCAGCGCGCGATGCTGGTGGTTGAGCTCGTCCAGCAGCGAACCGCGAGCCTGGGCGTGCCAGTGGCCTTCCACCGGCAGCGCCTCGATCTGGCCGCGCAGCCACTCCAGGTCCAGCGCCTCGCCCAGTTCGTAGAACACGCCGGCGACCTTCTCGATCGGCTGGCCGCTCTGCTGCGCCACCTCGACCATGTCCAGCGCCGCGCGCAGTTCCGAGACGCGCGCCAGCCGCACCGCCAGCGTGGCGGGCAGGCCCAGGCCTTCCCACTTCTCCTGGCTGCTGGCGAAGTCGCCCTTGCCGGTGGCAGTGAGCACCGCCGGCAAGGCCTTGCGCAGGGCACTGACGCCGGCCTGATAGCGCTCGACGTTGGCGGCGATCTCCAGCGTGCCGCCCGGGCGGTTGAGCAGCCAGCGGGTCATGTGGCGCAGCAGCGACCACACCTGCATCACCGCGTCGACCTGGGTGCCTTCGGCCACCTTGCTGTCCAGCGCCTCGATCTCGGCCCACAGCTCGCGCGCCTCCAGGATCTCGCGCGCGGCGGTGTACGCCTTGGCGATCGCCGCCGGGCCTTTGCCGGTGTCCTCCTGCATGCGCATCATGAAGGTGGCGCCCATGCGGTTGATCGTCGAGTTGGTCACCGCGGTGGCGATGATCTCGCGCTTCAGGCGATGGCGCTGCATGTGCTCGGCATACTTCTCGTGCAACGGCGCGGGGAAGTAGCGCACCAGTTCCTTGGACAGGTACGGGTCTTCCGGCACGTCGGAGTCGAGCAACTGCTGGAACAGGCGCATCTTGTCGTAGGACAGCAGCACCGCCAGCTCCGGCCGGGTCAGCCCCTGGCCGCGCGTCTTGCGCTCGGTCAGCTCGGCCTCGCTGGGCAGGTTCTCCACCTGGCGGTCGAGCTGGCCCTCGGACTCCAGCGTGCGGATGAAGTGCGCCATCGAGCCGATGCGCTTCACCGACTGGTGCTCCATCAGGGTAATCGCCTGGTTCTGGCGATAGTTGTCCCACAGCACCAGCTGGCCGACCTCGTCGGTCATCGCGGCCAGCTGCTTGTTGCGGTCGGCCTCGCTGAGCTCGCCACGATGCACCGCGTCGTTGAGCAGGATCTTGATGTTCACCTCGTGGTCGGAGGTGTCCACGCCGGCGGAGTTGTCGATGAAGTCGGTGTTCAGCAGCACGCCCTTCTGCGCCGCCTCGATGCGGCCCTTCTGGGTCATGCCGAGGTTGCCGCCCTCGCCCACGATCTTGCAGCGCAGCTCGCCGCCGTCCACGCGCAGGCCGTTGTTGGCGCGGTCGCGGGCGTCGGCGTGGGTCTCGCTGCTGGCCTTGACGTAGGTGCCGATGCCGCCGTTCCAGAGCAGGTCCACCGGCGCCTTGAGGATGGCGTTGAGCAGTTCGTTCGGCGCCATCTGGGTGACTTCGGGCTTGAGGCCCAGCGCCGCGCGCGCCTCCGGCGAGACCGGGATAGCCTTCGCGCTGCGCGGCCACACGCCGCCACCGGCAGAGATCAGCGACTTGTCGTAGTCGTCCCAGCTCGAACGCGGCACCTTGAACATGCGCTCGCGCTCGACGAAGGAACGCGCCGCATCCGGGTTCGGGTCGATGAACACGTGGCGGTGGTCGAACGCGGCGACCAGGCGGATGTGCTTCGACAGCAGCATGCCGTTGCCGAACACGTCGCCGGACATGTCGCCGATGCCCACGCAGGTGAAGTCCTGCGACTGGCTGTCGCGGCCCAGCGCGCGGAAGTGGCGCTTCACCGATTCCCACGCGCCGCGCGCGGTGATGCCCATGCCCTTGTGGTCGTAGCCGTTCGAGCCGCCGGAGGCGAACGCGTCGCCCAGCCAGTAGCCGTGCTCGATCGAGATGCCGTTGGCGATGTCGGAGAACGTGGCGGTGCCCTTGTCGGCGGCGACCACCAGGTACGGATCGTCCGCGTCGTGGCGCACCACGTCATGCGGATTCACCACCTTGCCCTCGACCAGGTTGTCGGTGATGTCGAGCAGGCCGTTGATGAACAGCTTGTAGCAGGCGATGCCCTCGGCCTGCTGTGCGTCGCGGTCGCCACCCACTGGCGGCTTCTTGACGAAGAAACCACCCTTCGAGCCCACCGGCACGATCACGGTGTTCTTCACCATCTGCGCCTTCACCAGGCCCAGCACCTCGGTGCGGAAGTCTTCGCGGCGGTCGGACCAGCGCAGGCCGCCGCGCGCCACCGCGCCGAAGCGCAGGTGGATGCCTTCCACGCGCGGCGCGCACACCCAGATCTCGCGGTACGGCACCGGCTTGGGCAACTCGGGCACCGCGTGCGAATCGAGCTTGTAGCTGATGTAGTCGCGGTACGCACCGTTCCACTGCTGGAAGAAGCTGGTGCGCAGGGTGGCGTGGATCGCCGCGATGAAGCTGCGCAGGATGCGGTCCTCGTCGAGGCTGGCGACGTTCTCCAGCAACACGTTGATCGCGCCCTCGATCGTCTTGATCTGCTCGGCGCGCGGCTGCGCCAGCGCGGCGGCGAGGCCGTCGACCAGCGCCGGATTCGCGGCCTGCACGTGCGCGGGGATCAGCGCCGACATCTCGCCGTGCAGCAGCGCGGCGGCGGTCTTGCGCTCGTCAGTCGAGAGCGTCTCGCGGCGCGGGTCGAACTTGGCCAGGAACAGCTCCACCAGCAGGCCGGCGATCGCCGGATAGCGGTTCAGCGTGTCCTCCATGTACGGCTGCGAGAACGTGCTGCCGGCCTGCAGCAGGTACTTGCAGTAGCCGCGCAGCATCGCCACCTGGCGCCAGCTCAGCTTGGCGCCCAGCACCAGCCGGTTGAAGCCGTCGTTCTCGGCGTTGCCGCGCCAGATCTGCTCGAACGCGTGCTCGAACAGCGAACCGACCTGCTCCACGCTGAAGGTGAGCTTGCCCACCGGCTGCACCTCGAAGTCCTGGATCGACAGCGGCACGCTGTCGCCGGGGATCTCGTAGACGTGCTCGGTGAGCACGCGCAGGCCCAGGTTCTCCAGCTGCGGCAGCACCTCGGACAGCGCGATGTCGCCGCCGGAACGGTAGACCTTGAAACGCAGCGTCTCCGGCGCCTTCGGCGGGTGGTAGAACGACATGCGCAGCGCGTTGTCGCCTTCCAGCAGCGACAGCTGGTGCACGTCCTCGGCGGCCACCGCCGGGCTCACGTCGTCGATGTAGCCGGGCGGCAGCACGCGCGCGTAGCGGTTCGCCAGCGTCACGCCTTCATGTTCGCCGCGCAGCCTCACCAGCGCGTCGCGCACGTCGTCGTGCCAGTTGCGCGCGATGGCCGCCACGCCCTGCTCCAGCGCGGCGAGATCGTATCCGGGCTGGTCGCCGATCTTCGGGCGCACCACGATGTACAGGCGCGCCAGTGCGTCCTCGCCCATCAGCACCGACGAATCGACCTGCTCGGCGTGCAACACCTCGCCCAGCAGTGCCTCGATGCGCTCGCGCACCGAGGTGTTGAAGCGGTCGCGCGGCACGAACACCTGGCAGGTGAAGAAGCGGCCGTAGCGGTCGCGGCGCATGAACAGCCGCGTGTGTGCGCGCTGGCGCAGCTCGAGGATGCCGACGGCGATCGCGAACAGCTCGTCCTCGCTGCTCTGCAACAGTTCCTCGCGCGGCAGCGTTTCCAGGATGTGGCGCAGCGACTTGCCGGAATACGAGTCGCGCTTCAGGCTCGAGCGCGCCAGCACCGCCTCCACCTTGTGCCGCACCAGCGGCACGTCCTGCGGGCGCGCCATGTAGGCGCTGGAAGTGAACATGCCGAGGAAACGCTGCTCCGACACGGCACGGCCGCCGGCGTCGAACTTGAGCACGCCGATGTAATCCATGTAGCCGGGACGATGCATGCGCGAACGTGCATTGGTCTTGGTCAGGATGATCGCGTCGACCGCGCCGGAATGCGGCAACTCGCTGGCCGCCAGCGTCTTCAGCGAACGCGGCGCCAGCGACTGCTCGCTCTTGCGCAGGATGCCCAGGCCCGAGCCGTCGACCGCACGCAGCACGCGCTCGCCGTCGGCATCGGCCACCTCGTATTCGCGGTAGCCGAAGAAGGTGAAGTTGTCGGCGGCGATCCAGCGCAGGAATTCGCCGGCCTCGCGGGCCGAGGCCGCATCCAGCGCGGGCTTGCGCTGCGGCAGCTCGTCGGCGATCGCCAGCGCCTTGTCGCGCATCGCCGCCCAGTCGCCGACGGCCACGCGCACGTCCTCCAGCGCGGCCTCCACCTGCGCGATCAGCTGCGCCTGCTCGGCCGCGTCGGCCACGCGGTCGATCTCGAAGTGCATCACCGACTCGGCCGTGCCCGTGTCGCCGCCGAAGCTCTGCAGCTTGCCGGCCGCGTCGCGTCGCACCGCCAGCACCGGATGGATCACCGCATGGATCTGCAGCCGCGCCGAGATCACCATGCTCACCGTGTCGACCAGGAACGGCATGTCGTCGGTGACGATCTGCAGCCAGCCGCGGCCGGCATGACCCACTTCAGGATTCAGCACGCGCAACGCCGCGCGACCGGGCGTGCGCTGCTGCATGAAGTCCAGCAGGCCGCCGGCCAGGGCGGCCCATTGCGCCGGTGTGTGCAGACCGCGGTCGCCCTCCGTTACCCGCGCGAAGAAGGCGCCGATAAAAAATTGCGCCTCATCAAGGCGCTGGGTGGGGTATCCGGCTTGCTTCAGAGCCTCGAACACGGCGGACTGAAGCGGAACTTCATGGGCTGCACGAATGGCATTCATGGCATCTACTGGTAGTGGGAACGAATTGACGCGATAAAGCCCCAAAAGGATACGCTCCGCGTCAGGGTGAATCCACCGTGCCGCCGTTGTGCACAGCGTCATGAAACGTGGTTTGTCCGTACCCGTGCGTAGCGTGCACGCGCGTCGCCAGCATCATGACGCGAGCACGCGCGGCGGACACGCCAGTCGCGCGCGGCGGCAACCGACAGATGCGTCGTCACGACATGTGCACTGGCATGCTCCGTCCGGGTTCGCGCAGAGGCAGCCCGGATCTGCGCGCCGGCTCGGTTTGTGCACACGCAAGAAAGTCGCGCAAGCCCTTCAATAAATTGTGAACTGTACGGTATAGTAGCGCTCCTCAAGCCCGCGCCCGCCTGTACGGAGCACGGGACGTGCTCAACTTTTGACACACGACATGCAGGCGGTAGCGCCGTCATGCTCTGCGCTTGGCGCAGGCTGGACGCGCTCTCCTCGCGATACCCCAAATCACGATCAGCACGCTTCGGAGTCCCCATGAAATCCCCGTCCCTGCGCGCACCCGCGTTGTGCCTTGGCCTGCTGGCCCTGACCGCCTGCGGCAAGAAGGAGCAAGGCCCGCCGCAAATGCCGCCACCGCAGGTGGGCGTGATCACCGCGCAGCCGCAGAACGAGCCGCTGACCAAGGACCTGGTCGGCCGCCTGTCGGCGTTCCGCAGCGCCGACGTGCGCGCCCGCGTGGCCGGCGTGCTGCTGAAGCGCGACTACGTCGAAGGCAGTGACGTGAAGAAGGGCCAGCCGCTGTTCCAGATCGATCCTGCTCCGCTCAAGGCCGCACTGGCCGCGGCCGACGCCTCACTGGCGCAGGCGCAGGCGACGTACACCAACGCCAAGGTCAACGCGCAGCGTTCGCGTGAGCTGGCGCCGAAGGGCTACATCTCGAAGTCCGACCTCGACAACGCGCTGGCCAGCGAGCGCACCGCCGCGGCCGCGGTGCAGGCGGCCCGCGCCAACGTGCAGAGCGCGCGCATCAACCTCGGCTACGCGAACGTGACCTCGCCGATCGACGGCCGCGCCGGTCAGCAGCAGGTGACCGAGGGCGCACTGGTGGGCAGCGGCAGCGCCACCCTGCTCACCACGGTGGACCAGATCGACCCGCTGTACGTGAACTTCACCATGAGTGTGGCCGACATGGAGCAGCTGCGCCAGGCGCAGACCAGTGGCGGCGTCACCCTCGCCCAGCCGAACCAGGCCAGCGTGCGGGTGACCCTGCCCGACGGCAGCGCCTACGCCGAACCGGGCACGCTGGATTTCACCGCGGTCACGGTCGATCCGTCCACCGGTGCGCTGAACCTGCGCGCGCAGATCCCCAACCCGAAGCACAGCCTGCTGCCCGGCATGTACGTGACGCTGCAGGCGAAGCTGGGCGAACAGCACAAGGTGTTCGTGATCCCGCAGCAAGCCGTGCTGCGCGACACCGTGGGCGCCTACGTGTTCGTGGTCGGTGCCGACGGCAAGACCAAGCGCCACGACGTCGTCGCCGCCAGCATGAGCGGCGGCAACTGGGTGATCACCAGCGGCCTCGCCGCCGGCGACCAGGTGGTGGTGTCCGGCGTGCAGAACGTGCGTGAGGACGCTCCGGCCAAGGCCTCGCCGTGGCAGCCGCAAGCCGCTGCGGGCGGCAAGCCGGCCAGCGGCAAGTAACGGAGTCCGATCATGCCGAGTTTCTTCATCGACCGCCCGATCTTCGCCTGGGTGGTGGCTATCCTGATCTCGCTGGGCGGCATCCTGGCGATCCTCAACCTGGGCGTGGAGTCGTATCCGAACATCGCGCCGCCGTCGGTCACCGTCAGCGCCACCTACCCCGGTGCCAGCGCGGACACCACCGAGAAGACCGTCACCCAGGTGATCGAGCAGCAGCTCACCGGCATCGACCACCTGCTGTACTTCAACTCCTCGTCCAGCGCCAGCGGCCGTGCCAGCATCACGCTGACCTTCGAGACCGGCACCGATCCGGACATCGCCCAGGTGCAGGTGCAGAACAAGGTGGCGCTGGCCACGCCGCGGCTGCCCTCCCAGGTGACCCAGCAGGGCGTGGTGGTGGCCAAGGCCAACGCCGGCTTCCTGATGGTGGTGGCGCTCAAGTCGGACAACCCGAACATCGACCGCAACCGCCTCAACGACATCGTCGGCTCGCAGGTGCTGGACCAGATCTCGCGCGTACCCGGCGTGGGCAGCACCCAGCAGTTCGGTTCCGAATACGCGATGCGCATCTGGCTGAACCCGGACAAGCTGCAGGGCTACAACCTGTCGGCTTCGCAGGTGTTCGCCGCGATCTCCGCGCAGAACGTGCAGTTTGCCGCCGGCTCGCTGGGCGCCGACCCGGCCGTGCCCGGCCAGGGCCTCACCGCCACGGTGTCCACCGAAGGCCGCTTCACCAGCCCCGAGCAGTTCGCCAACATCATCCTGCGCGCGAACCCCGACGGCACCACGGTCAAGCTGGGCGACTTGGCGAAGATCAGCTTCGGCCCCGGCAGCTACGGCTTCGACACCACCTGGGACGGCAAGCCGATCGGCGCGTTCGCGATCCAGCTGCTGCCCGGCGCCAACGCGCTGGACGTGGCCACCGCAGTGCGCGCGAAGATGAATGAGCTCGCACCCAGCTTCCCGCCGGGCGTGAGCTGGTTCAGTCCCTACGACAGCACCAGCTTCGTGACCATCTCCATCAACGAAGTGGTGCACACGCTGGTAGAGGCGATCATCCTGGTGTTCCTGGTGATGCTGCTGTTCCTGCAGAACATCCGCGCCACCATCATCCCGACCCTGGTGATCCCGGTGGCCCTGTTGGGCACCTTCCTCGGCATGCTGGTGCTCGGCTTCACGATCAACCAGCTGACCCTGTTCGGCATGGTGCTGGCGATCGGCATCGTGGTGGACGACGCGATCGTGGTGATCGAGAACGTCGAACGCATCATGACCGAGGAGAACCTGCCGCCGAAGGAGGCCACGCGCAAGGCGATGGGCCAGATCACCGGCGCGGTGGTGGCGATCACCGTGGTGCTGGCGGCGGTGTTCGTGCCGTCGGCGCTGCAGCCGGGCGCCTCGGGCATCATCTACAAGCAGTTCGCGCTGACCATCGCGGTGTCGATGGGCTTCTCGGCCTTCCTCGCGCTGTCGTTCACGCCCGCGCTGTGCGCCAGCTTCCTGCAGCCGGAGCACCACAAGAAGAAGAACATCGTCTTCCGCAAGTTCAACGAGTTCTTCGAGTGGACCACGCACACCTACACCGGCCACGTCGGCAGCGCGGTGAAGCATGCGCCGCGCTGGATGTTCGTGTTCGTGCTGGTGGCGATCCTGGCCGGCTTCCTGTACACCCGCCTGCCCGGCAGCTTCCTGCCCGAGGAGGACCAGGGCTACGCGCTGTCCGTCATCCAGCTTCCACCGGGCGCCACCAAGCAGCGCACCGGCGAGGTGATGGCGCAGATGCGGACGATCCTGAACAAGGATCCGGCGGTGGAAGGCGTGCTGCAGGTGACCGGCTTCAGCTTCATCGGCAACAGCGAGAGCGCCGGCATGGCCTTCATCAAGCTGAAGGACTGGGCCAAGCGCGACGTCACCGCCGCGCAATTCATCCAGCGCGCGAACATGGAGCTGTACCAGATCCACGACGCCCGCATCTTCGTGGCGAACATCCCCACCGTGCAGGGCCTGGGCCAGTTCGGCGGCTTCGACATGTACCTGCAGGATCGTGCCGGCCTCGGCCGCGATGCGCTCACCCAGGCGCGCAACACGCTGCTGGGCAAGGCCAGCCAGGATCCGGTGCTCACCGGCGTGCGGCCCAACGCGCTGGAAGACTCGCCGCAATTGCAGCTGGACGTGGACCGCGTGCAGGCGCAGTCGATGGGCCTCTCAGTCAGCGACGTCTACAACGCGATCAGCCTGATGCTGGCGCCGGTGTACGTGAACGACTTCACCTACGGCGGCCGCGTGAAGCGCGTGATCATGCAGGCCGATGCGCCCTACCGCATGGGCCCGGACGCACTGAAGCACTTCTACACGCCCAGCACCACGCAGACCAACGCCGACGGCACGCCGGCGATGATCCCGATTTCCAACGTGGTGCACGCGAAGTGGGAGATGGGCTCGCCCGCGCTGACCCGCTACAACGGCTATTCCGCCGTGGAGATCGTGGGCTCGCCCGCGCCGGGGCGTGCCTCGGGCGAGGCGATGAACGAGATGCAGAAGATCGTCAACAACGATTTGCCCAAGGGTTACGGCTATGACTGGACCGGCCAGTCCTATCAGGAAATCCTCTCCGGCAATGCCGCCACCCTGCTGATGGTGTTGTCCATCTTCATCGTGTTCCTGGCGCTGGCCGCGCTGTACGAGAGCTGGTCGATCCCGGTCTCGGTGCTGCTGGTGGTGCCGCTGGGCCTGCTCGGCGTGGTGGTGTTCACCATGCTGCGCGGCCTGCCCAACGACATCTTCTTCAAGATCGGCCTGGTCACGGTGATCGGCCTCGCCGCGAAGAACGCGATCCTGATCGTGGAATTCGCGGTAGCCGAGCAGCAGGCCGGACGCACCCTGCGCGAGGCCACCATCGATGCGGCCCGCCTGCGACTGCGCCCGATCCTGATGACCTCGCTGGCCTTCATCCTCGGCGTGTTCCCGCTGTTCATCTCCAGCGGCGCCGGCGCCAACTCGCGCCACGCGATCGGCACCGGCGTGATCGGCGGCATGCTGTTCGCCACCTTCCTCGGCGTACTGCTGATCCCGGTGTTCTACGTGGTGGTGCGACGCCTGCTGGGCGACAAGCTGGACGGCGACGGCAAACCGCGTCCGGCCTCGGGCACGGACATGCAGTCGTTCGATTCCGATCCACAGCGCGGGCATTGAAGGCAGGAGTGAGTGGTGAGAAGTGAGGAGTGAGATAAAGCTCGCACCCCGCTTCTTCACCACATAAGCAATGCAATGCAAAAGGCCCCGGCGCAAGCCGGGGCCTTTTTGTGTACGCATGCTTGCGGCAAACCCGCAGGAGCAGCTTCAGCCGCGATCCATCGTTGCCGGTCGCGGCTGAAGCCGCTCCTGCTGGATTCGCGCAAGCAAAAGGCCCCGGTTCGCACCGGGGCCTTTTGCGCTCATCTCACGCTGGCGAACAAGGGGAAAGGCGCGAGCCCTCTCTCACTCCTCACTTCTCCCCACTCACTTCCCGCTCTCAGCGCAAGCCCGTCTCGTTGCGCGCGATCACGATGCGCTGGATCTCGCTGGTGCCTTCGTAGATCTCGGTGATCTTGGCGTCGCGGAAATAGCGCTCCAGCGGCATCTCCTTCGAGTAGCCCATGCCGCCGTGGATCTGCACGGCCTGGTGGGCGATCCACATCGCCGCCTCGGAGGCGACCAGCTTGGCGACGGAGGCCTCGGTGCCGAAGCGGCCACCGTTCTTTTCCGTCTGGCCCTTGGTCCAGGCCGCGCGCAGCGTGAGCAAAGTGGCCGCGTCAAGCTTGCACTTCATGTCGGCGATCTTGGCCTGGGTCATCTGGAAGCTGCCCAGCGGCTGGCCGAAGGCCTTGCGGTCGCGCGACCACTGCAAGGTGGCTTCGTAGGCGGCGCGGGCGATGCCCACGGCCTGCGAGGCGATGCCGATGCGGCCGGCGTCGAGCACGCCCATCGCGATGGAGAAGCCCTTGCCCTCCTGGCCCAGCAGGTCGTCCTTCGAGCACACGTAGTCGGTGAACTCGATCTCGCAGGTGGCCGAGGCGCGGATGCCGAGCTTGGGCTCGGTCTTGCCGGCGTGGAAGCCGGGCTTCTGCGTGTCGATGATGAAGGCCGACACGCCCTTGGCTCCAATACCCGGGGTCGTTATCGCGAACAGCACGATGTAACGGCACACCGGGCCGGAGGTGATCCAGCTCTTCTTGCCGTTGATCACCCAGTCGCCGTCGTCGTTCTTCTGGGCGCGGGTATGCATGGCCGAGGCGTCGGAGCCGGACTGCGGCTCGGTCAGCGCGTAGGCGCCGATCGCCTCGCCCTGCGCGATCGCACGCACGTACTTCTGCTTCTGCGCCTCGGTGCCGTGCTTGAGGATGCCGTTGCAGAACAGCGAATTGTTCACGCTCATCACGGTGGACGTGGCGGCGTCGGCGGCGGCGATCTCGATCATCGCCAGCACGTAGCCCACCGGGTCCAGGCCCGCGCCGCCGTACTCGTGCGGCACCTCGATGCCCATGAGTCCCAACTGGCCCATCTCGCGGATGTTGTCCAGCGGGAACTCGCCCTTGGCGTCCAGCTCCGCCGCCACCGGCGCGATGCGCTTCTGGGCGAAGTCGCGGGCAATGGCCTGGATGGCCAACTGGTCTTCGGTAAAGCTGAAATCCATGGGGGACTCCGGTAGCGAAACGGGGATGGAAAGCCGACCATTTTAACTGCGCCGACCGGCCTGCCTTGTGCGGACGCAGCAAAAAGCAGAAGTGAGTGGGGAGGAGCGAGGAGCGAGAGAAAGCCTGAGCCCCGGCGCGGCAGCGCTTGACGCGCGGCAGCCCGCGGCCTAGCCTTTACATCTCTTTATCGCGATATACGGATAACGATGGATCTGGCGACCGCCTCCAGCGTGCTGCGCCTGCTGGCCGACCCCACCCGCGTGCGCCTGCTGGCCCTGCTCGAAGGCGAGGAACTCACCGTGGCCGAGCTGGCCGCGGTGCTGCACCTGGCGCAGCCGCGCGTGTCCACCCACCTGGCCAAGCTGAAAGAGGCCGGCCTGGTGCGCGACCGCCGCGCCGGCGTGTCCGCCTACTACCGCGCCAACGCCGAGGGCGACGAGCACCAGCATGCGCTGATCGCCTCGCTGCGCGAGAACATTGACGACGCGCTGCTGCGCGAGGACGCCGAGCGCCTGCCCGCCGTGCTCGCCAACCGCGCCCGCGCCGAAGGCTGGGCCGACACCGTGGCCGGCGACATGGAGCGCCACTACTCGCCCGGCCGCACTTGGGAAACCCTGGCGCGCGCGCTGCTACAGCTGCTCGGCACCGGCGACGTGCTGGACATCGCCTCCGGCGACGGCATCACCGCCGAGCTGCTGGCGCCGCACGCGCATTCCATCGTCTGCGTGGATTCCAGCGAGCGCGTGGCCGAGGCTGCGGCGAAGCGCCTGCAGGCCTTTCGCAACGTCGAGGTGCATCAGGGCGACATGCACGCGCTGGATCTCGGCGAGCGCCGCTTCGATCTGGTGCTGATGCTGCACGCGCTCACCTACGCCGAACACCCTGCACAAGCCGTGGCCGAAGCCGCACGCCTGCTGCGCCCCGGCGGCCGCCTGCTCGCGGTGACGCTGGGCAAGCACGACCACCGCGCCGCGGTGGAACCGTTCGACCACCGCAACCTCGGCTTCACCGAAACCGAGCTGCAGGACTACGCCGGCGCCGCCGGCCTGCAGGTGGTCAGCTGCAACCGGCTCAGCCGCGAGCGCAAGGCGCCGCATTTCGAAGTCATCAGCCTGCTCGCGCAGAAGCAGAAGAAGTGAGAAACATCCGATGAGCACCCTGCCCTGGCTGCATCCCGACCGCGTCGCCCTGCTCGAGGCCGCGCTCGCCGAACGCATCCTGATCCTCGACGGCGGCATGGGCACCATGCTGCAAGGCCACCGGCTGGACGAGGCCGGCTTTCGCGGCGCGCGCTTCGAGCACGGCCACGACGGCGAGCATGCCCACCACCACGATCACCCTGGCTGCGACCTCAAGGGCAACAACGACCTGCTCACCCTGACCCAGCCGGACATCATCCGCGGCGTGCACGAGGCCTACCTCGAAGCCGGCGCCGATCTGGTGGAAACGAACACCTTCAACTCCACCCGCATCAGCCAGGCCGACTACAAGCTGGAGCACCTCGCGCACGAGCTGAACCTGGCAGGCGCCAGGCTGGCCCGTGCCGCCTGCGACAAGTTCACCGCGCTGACGCCGGACAAGCCGCGCTTCGTGATCGGCGTGCTCGGCCCCACCAGCCGCACCGCTTCGCTGTCGCCTGACGTCAACGATCCCGGTTTCCGCAACGTCAGCTTCGAGGAATTGGCGCGCAACTACACCGAATCCGCCAGCGGCCTGATCGACGGCGGCGCCGACATCCTGATGGTGGAGACGATCTTCGACACCTTGAACGCGAAGGCCGCGCTGTACGCGCTCGACACGCTGTTCGTGGAACGCGGCGCGCGGCTGCCGGTGATGATCTCCGGCACCATCACCGACCGCTCCGGCCGCACGCTCTCGGGGCAGACCGCCGAGGCGTTCTACTACTCGGTGCGCCATGCACGGCCACTGTCGGTGGGCTTCAACTGCGCACTGGGCGCGGACGACCTGCGCCCGCACATCCAGGTGCTCGCCGACATCGCCGACAGCCGCGTCAGCACCCACCCGAACGCCGGCCTGCCCAACGCCTTCGGCGAATACGACGAGACGCCCGAGCACATGGCCGGCGTGATCGCCAGCTTCGCCCGCGACGGCCTGCTGAACCTGGTCGGCGGCTGCTGCGGCACCACGCCGGCGCATATCAAGGCGATTGCCGAGGCGGTGCGCGACTGCGCGCCGCGCCAGTTGCCCGACGCCGCGCTGAAAGCCGCGTGAGCGACCACGCTTTTCTCCCTCTCCCCCGTGGGGAGAGGGTTGGGGTGAGGGGCCACGCTGGCCTCGCGCCCGCATCGTCGAATTTCGTCGCAAGCCTTGCCCCCTCACCGCAGTCCTCTCCCCCGAATGAAATTAGAGCCGGGAAAGAGGAAACAAGAGCAAAAGCATGACCACCCCCCGCCACACCCGTCTGTCCGGCCTCGAACCGCTGGTCATCACGCCCGACCTGTTGTTCGTCAACGTAGGCGAGCGCACCAATGTCACCGGCTCGGCGAAGTTCAAGAAGCTGATCAAGGAAGACCGCTACGACGAGGCGGTGGAAGTCGCGCGCCAGCAGGTGGCGAGCGGCGCACAGATCCTCGACGTGAACATGGACGAGGGCCTGCTCGATTCCGAGGCGGCGATGGTGAAGTTCCTCAACCTGATCGCCGCGGAACCCGACATCGCGCGCATCCCGGTGATGGTCGACTCCTCGCGCTGGAGCGTGATCGAGGCCGGCCTGCGCTGCCTGCAGGGCAAGGGTGTGGTGAACTCCATCTCGCTGAAGGAAGGCGAGGAGGTGTTCCTGGAACAGGCCAGGAAGATCCTGCGCTACGGCGCCGCCACCGTGGTGATGGCGTTCGACGAGCAGGGCCAGGCCGACAGCGTGGCGCGTCGACTGGAAATCTGCGAGCGCTCCTACAGGCTGCTCACCGAGAAGATCGGCTTCCCACCCGAAGACATCATCTTCGACTCCAACATCTTCCCCATCGCCACCGGCATCGAGGAGCACGCCGACAACGCGGTGAACTTCATCGAGGCGGCGAAGGAGCTGAAGAAGCGCTACCCGCTGTCGCACCTCTCCGGCGGCGTCTCCAACGTGTCGTTCTCCTTCCGCGGCAACGACACCGTACGCGAGGCGATCCACAGCGTGTTCCTCTACCACGCCATCCAGGCGGGCATGGACATGGGCATCGTCAACGCCGGCCAGCTGGCGATCTACGACGACCTGGAACCCGAGCTGCGCGAGCGCGTGGAAGACGTGGTGCTGAACCGCCGCGCCGACGCCACCGAGCGGCTGATGGAGATCGCCGAAAAGCACAAGAAAGGCGCCAAGGAGCAGGACAACGGCAACGCGCTGGCCTGGCGCGAGCTGCCGGTGCGCAAGCGGCTGGAACATGCCTTGGTGCACGGCATCGACCAGTTCGTGGTGGAGGACACCGAGGAAGTGCGCCAGACCGTCACGCGCACGCTGGACGTGATCGAAGGCCCGCTGATGGACGGCATGAACGTGGTCGGCGACCTGTTCGGCGCCGGCAAGATGTTCCTGCCGCAGGTGGTGAAGTCCGCCCGCGTGATGAAGAAGGCGGTGGCCTACCTGCTGCCCTTCATGGAGGAGGAAAAGAAGAAGAGCGGCAACACCAGCCGATCGAACGGCAAGATCGTGATGGCCACGGTCAAGGGCGACGTACACGACATCGGCAAGAACATCGTGGGCGTGGTGCTCGCCTGCAACAACTTCGAGGTGATCGACCTCGGCGTGATGGTGCCGGCGCAGAAGATCCTCGACACCGCGATCGCCGAGAACGCCGACATGATCGGCGTCTCCGGCCTGATCACGCCTTCGCTCGAGGAAATGGCCCACGTCGCCAAGGAGATGAAACGGCAGAACTTCAGCATTCCGCTGCTGATCGGCGGCGCCACCACCTCGCGCGCGCACACCGCGATCAAGATCGAACCGAACTACGGCACCGCCTGCGTGTGGGTGAAGGACGCCTCGCGCGCGGTGGGCGTGGCGCAGTCGCTGGTCTCGAAGGAACTGGTCGACGGCTTCCTCGCCAAGGTGCGCGCCGAGTACGCCGAGATCCGCGAACGCCACAAGCATCGCGGTCCGGGCAAGAGGCTGGTGACGCTGCAGCATGCCCGCGGCCAGCGCTTCAGCTGCGACTGGGCGAACTACGAACCGCCGCAGCCGCGCAAGCCCGGCATCACCGTGTTCGACGACTACAGCCTCGCCGAACTGCGCGAGACGATCGACTGGACGCCGTTCTTCCAGGCCTGGGAACTGGCCGGCCACTACCCCGCCATCCTCACCGACGAGGTGGTGGGTGCGCAGGCCAGCGAGCTGTTCGCCGACGCGCAGAAGATGCTGGACAAGGTGATCGCCGGGAAGTGGCTGAAAGCGCGCGCGGTGATCGGCTTCTGGCCTGCGGCGAACCGCATGGACGACGTGGAGATCTACACCGACGATACGCGCAGCACCAAGCTCGCCACGCTGCATCACCTGCGCCAGCAGGCCGACAAGCCGGCCGAGCGCCCCGACTTCTGCCTCGCCGATTTCATCGCGCCGAAGGAATTCGGCAAGCCCGACTGGATCGGCGGCTTCGCGGTCACCGCGGGCCTCGGCATCGAGGAACACCTTGCACGCTTCCACGCCGAGCTGGACGACTACTCCTCGATCATCCTCAAGGCGCTCGCCGACCGCCTCGCCGAGGCCTTCGCCGAACGCCTGCACCAGCGCGTGCGCCGCGAGTTCTGGGGTTACGTGCCCGACGAGCAGTTGGACAACGCGGCCTTGATCGCCGAGCAGTACCAGGGCATCCGCCCCGCCCCCGGCTACCCCGCCTGCCCCGACCACACCGAGAAGACCACGCTGTTCAAGCTGCTCGACGCCACGAAGAATGCCGGCATCGAACTCACCGAGGGCTTCTCGATGTACCCGGCCGCCGCCGTTTCCGGCTGGTACTTCTCGCACCCCGGCAGCCAGTACTTCGTGGTCGGCCGGCTCAGCCGCGAGCAGGTCGAGGACTATGCGAAGCGCAAGGGCTGGACGCTCGCGGAAGCCGAGCGCTGGCTGGCCTCGAACCTCGACTACGACCCGGAATAACCCGGCAGGAGCCCCCGGATCGAGTCCGGGGCAGGCTCTGTGCGCGATGCCTCTTTTGTAGGAGCGGCTTCAGCCGCGATGCTTTGCTGTACACGCGGCCAAGAGCATCGCGGCTGAAGCCGCTCCTACAATTTACGATCACGCCGCCACGTCGTCGCCCAGGCTGTTCTTGCGGTGGCGCAGGTGCACCACCAAGTTGTAGACCGACACGAACACCGGAAAGAAGTTGGAGATGATGCCCACCGAGTCGTTCTTGCCGAACACGAAGTACAGCAGCAGCAGCGCGCTGCCGCCCACGGACAGCCACCAGAACGACAGCGGCATCACCACCCGCTTGTGCTTGCGCGTGTAATACAGCTGCACGAACCAGCGGCTGGTGAACATCAGCGTGCCCGCAAAACCCACCACCTTCCATGGCGTGAGTTCGAAATGCTGCAGGGCCTCGAAGACGTGGGCAAGATCGTGGGGCATGGCGCAAAACCGGTCGGCATGGGAGCCACGCATTCTACGCGAGCACCCCGCCCCGGTTGACCTCGCCGCCGCCAACCCGTATATTTGCGCGCTCCCGGCGGGCGGTTAGCTCAGCGGTAGAGCACTGCCTTCACACGGCAGGTGTCACAAGTTCGATCCTTGTACCGCCCACCACCGAATCGAAGACGAAGGGCCCGGCATCGCCGGGCCCTTCGTCTTTTTGCGCCCGCGGGGCGCCTTGGCCGAGGCCTTCGGCGCCTCTCCGCGTCACCGCATGCGGCAGCGGAACCGGCATTTCAATTTTCCTCCCACCAAACGTCTGTACCCGGATGGACGAGAGTCCCGCCCGGGGGCCGGAGGGGGCGCGGACGAATGCATTGCACGAAATCCGGCATGGCCGTCGCTGCACATTCAAAACGGGGAGAGATTTACGTGAGCAAGCTCAATCTGCGGCCGCTGCCGCTGGCACTGGCGTGCCTGCTGGCACCGTTCCACCCGGCGTTCGCCGCCGACAGCAGCACCAGCATTCCGCTGGACCTGATCCAGGAAAACTACGGCGGCGGCCAGTACGGCTACCGCCTGGGCATCAACGTGGGCGTCAATGGCGCCACGCCCGAGGAGTACCTGTTCGACACCGGCTCGGATTCCTTCAACATCGACGTGGGCGCGGGCAACAACGGCCATGCGCCGGCCTGGTTCCCGAGCCAGCCGGGCGTGGCGCAGAGCGCGCCTTACGCCTATCTCTACGGCAACGGCACCTACGGCTACTGGCAGGCCTCCACCACCGTCGCCAGCGTGCAGTTCTACAACTCCGCCACCGGCACGCAGGCCGCCAGCTACGCCACGTCGCAGGGTCTGCCCGTGGCCACGGCGATCGACTGGATGGTCACCCCGCAGAGTGCCGGCGGCGACACGCTGGGGCCGGCGGTCACCACCCAGGGCGGCGTCACGCTGTACCAGGACCTCACCTGGCAGCAGAACCTCGACCAGGGCAACCCGCCCGAGGAAGGGCTGTTCTACGGCACCTTCGGCGCCGGCGATTTCGGCAACGGCGTGCCCGGCATGCTCACCGGCAGCGGCTACATCGTGGAGGCGAACGGCAGCGGCAAGGCGCCGGGCGCCTGCGCCCAGGCCTGCCTGATCGAGGGCCTCACGCCCGCGCTGCGCGCGCAGTTCCTCAGCGTGGTGCCGTGGCTGCCCACCCAGGGCCAGACCAGCCCGTTCCCGCTGTCGGGTGCGCCGTCGGCGTACCAGTTCGACACCGCCTTCCTGTACACGCTCACCAGCGGCGGCAAGAGCGTGAGCGCGCCGATGATGACGCTGTTCGACACCGGCACGCCGAACATCATGCTGATCGACAACGGCGACCTCGGGCTGGCCAATGCCGAGCAGGCGGCCGGCAACATCAACGCGAACGGCAACCTGGTGCCCGGCGTCACGTTGACCGCCACCGGCCTCGCCGTCACCGCGAACGGCCTGGTCATCTCCGGCCTGCCGGCCTCGGTCGCCAGCGGCAGCGACAGCCAGGGCGACTACAGCAACGTGGTCACGCTGGGCGCCTACGGCGGCTTCCCCGACGCGGCGATCTACGGCCTCTCGTTCTTCATGCACAACGCGGTGATGTACGACCTGGCGAACCAGTCCACCGCGTACACGCCGTTCTTCATCTCCACCGCGAACATCACCACCGGCTTCACCGTGACGCCGGACATGGGCCCGCTGGGCCTCGCCGGCACGATCTCGGGCAGCGGCCCGTTCCAGGTGGCGGCCGGCGGCATCGCCGATCTTTCCGGCACCAACACCTACACCGGCGCCACCCTCGTCGCCGGCAACGCCTGGCTGGCGCTGGCCGGTCCGGGCAGCATCGCGGCCTCGTCCGACGTGCACGTGGACGGCATCTTCGACATCTCGCGTACCTGGCAGACCACCACGGTGCAATCGCTCTCCGGTAGCGGCCTGGTGCAGCTGGGCGGCACCACGCTGGATCTCACGAACGCCAGCGGAAGCTTCGGCGGCCAGATCGCCGACGGCGGCATCGGCGGCGGCAGCGGTGGCCGCCTGATCGTGTCCGGCGGCAAGGAGACGCTCACCGGCACCAACACCTACACCGGCGCCACCGGCGTCGGCGCGCCCGCGACGCTGGACGTGGAAGGCTCGCTGGCCAGCGGCGTGGTCAACCTGGGCCTGCTGGTCGACAACGGCAGCATCGCGGGCAACGTGGCCAACGGCGGTCTGCTGATCGGCCAAGGCCGCATCGGCGGCAGCCTGGCGACGACCGGCGCCGTGGCGCCGGGCAGCGGTCCGGGGCAGTACCAGACGCTCAGCGTGGGCGGCAACTACACCCAAGGCGCCGGCTCGGCCTATCTGGTGCAACTCGATCCGGCGCAGGCCGGCGTATCCAGCCTGATCGCGGTGGGCGGCAGCGCCACCCTCGCCCAGGGTGCGCAGATCGGACTGGCATCCGTCGCCGGCAACGGGCTCTACCAGGTGGGCACGCGCTACACCGTGCTCGACGCGAGCCACGGGCTCAGCGGCACCTACACGCTGGCCGGCGCCGATATGCTGAGCGCGGTGCTGGGCATCGCTCCCGCCTACGATGCGCAGCACGCGTACCTCGACGTGGTGCAGGCTCGCGCCTTCACCGACGCCGCGCGGACGCCCAACCAGCGCGCCACGCTGGGCGGGGTGCAGAGCCTGTCCAGCCTCGGCGCCGTCACCGGCCAGGCGAACGGCGCCGGCATCCGCCCGCTGGCCTGGCGTGCGGTGGCGATGTCCACGGCCGCTG
>Ga0209455_1000642_pt1 | contig 21431 bp, 17 predicted proteins | sample AraplaCol_mCL_r2_FD_184275 | JGI IMG/M metagenome (GOLD analysis project Ga0209455, IMG submission 184275) | Arabidopsis root microbial communities from North Carolina, USA - plate scrape CL_Col_mCL_r2 (SPAdes) (version 2) | ecosystem: Host-associated > Plants > Roots > Endosphere | place: USA... | reverse complement strand
TCGATGGCGGCCTTGAAGATCGGCGGCCGGCTGTCGGCGATCGGCATCATCAACGGCTACGACTACAACATTCCCGCTTTCCCGCTGTTGGTGAAGAACCTCACGGTGAAGGGCATCTTCGTCGGCCATCGCCGCGCTTTGCAGGATCTCGTGCGGGCCGTCGACCGGCTGAAGCTGAAGCCGATCATCGACAAGGTCTATGACGCCGCCGATCTGCCGGCCGCCCTCGACCATCTTGAACGTGGCCCCTTCGGCAAGCTGGTGGTGCGTTTCCCCAACTGAGGATCAGGCATGCCGGAACTTCGGCCGCTATTCGTCATAGCGGCCGAAGGCGGCGCGGTAGAAGTCATGCTCCAATGCCCTGAAGAGTTCCTGGGCAGCGGCCAGCGTGCTGCCGAGCTCGATCAGCCGTGCCTCGACATCGAACTTGTCGGCACCGAAGTGCCGCGGTGCCGACAGGTCGGCGGCAAACAGAGATGCCGCTGCCTGCTTCTCGTCGATCTCGCTAGCCGGCATCGGCGTGCTGGGTGAGGGGGAAAGAGCGACTTTGCCTGCCGGCGCGCCCTCCTGCCGTGTGGCATCGGGCAAAGTCCCGCTTTGATCTGTCTGGCCTTCAGCTGCTGCGATCTGATCCTCTGGCATCCTATCTTTCCCTGGCTGTCTCTCTGGTGTGATCTTTTGCCCGGTGATGTCGGGTGGTTTATTGCATTTATCTCAACATATATTTTGCTCAGGCGAGGTCGGATCTCCCGGCTTGTGATCGCTCTGGCATGGCACTCTGCTTGACGGCCTGATGGCGACGGGCGTTAAATGTTTCTGTTTTGTTCTTATTAGCAATAGGTATATTACGTAAATGCGTAAGTCAAGCGTTTTGGGTTTCCAGACCCATTTCCGCAGGTCTGCGCGATATGTCCGTGCCCGGCAGGGACGGGGCCTGGAGGCACTCTCAAAGCGCGTTCAGCATGGAAATTATAACACGGAAACGTGTATTGAACAAAAAGGGAACATTTCTAAACTCCTCTCTGCAATCACCCTTATCCCCGGCGCAGATATCAGCGGCAGGGACGCGATTGCCCGGTCGTCGCCGGCATCGACGTTGTCGCAGCAGGAGGAAGAGATGTTGATGAAGGATGGGTGGCTCCAGGCCGGGCCGTTGATGCGGAGAAGCGTGCTACCGGCGGCTCTGCGCATCGCCGGTTGCGCGGGATTGCTGCTCATCGGTATGGCGACCGCCGCGATGGCGGATTGCCAACCCTGGCAGATCAATTGCAACGGCCGGGCAGCCAATGGCGGGACAATCGACGGCTATGGCAATACCTGGACCCAGAATCCCGGCGGCACCTATTCCGACCAGAAGGGCCGCAGTTGGAGCCAGAGCGTCAATGGCGGCTGGCAGCGCAGTGACGGCTATTCGGTGCAGAAGAATATGGGCGGCGGCTATACCGACAGCACCGGCGAAACCTTCACCCAGGCGCTGGGCGGTGGCTGGATCGGCAGCCGTGGCACCACCTGCAGCCAGCAGGTCAGCGGGGTCTGGTCCTGCGGCAAGTGAAGCCAGCGCCGCGCTGTTTTCTGCAGCATAAGCCGTTTTTCCAGGAGCCGGCCGGCATCCCCGTCTGGTTTGCTGCTGACGCCATCCCGCGTGCCGTTGAGGACGCGCCTTGACGGTCCGGCGTCCAGGGGCCGGTATTGCCATCTTGCCCGGCATTTAATTGTTTATTTTTTCCCTCCGGCACACGAATTCCGTGCGTGTCATGCCGGCTTGTTTTGCTCTTCTTAAGAATTATTACGATAGCTTCTGGCAAGCCTTCGGCTTCGTGCTACGATTACGATCGTACACAATCTCCGCCAACCGGTATCCGGGTACTCTTCCCGCAGCAGGTTGGGGGCGGTCGGAGCGTTCCGTACCGTAGGCTGGGGATCTGAGGCGGCGATTGAGTGCCGTCGGGTCCTAATAACAGACCGAGGCGAAGGCATGTGTGACTGCCGGCGTCCTGGACTGGAACGCCGATCGGTTGGGGGTAGCGGTGCGTAAGGCAGGCGATGGCGATGATGGGTCGGCATCTCGCGCTTTTTCTGAGCGCGGCGGAGCGGGGTCGCAGGACGACACCCGGTCGCATGCCGCCATCATCCCGATCACCGCGGCTAGCTCGGCGGGCGCTTTCCAGCCAAGACCACGGACTTTCGCCGCCGGTACCCAAAGTGATGTATCCGGCGATACGCCACGCGATGCCGCAGATGGCCGCGGCATGAACAATCCGGACATGCAGGGGGATGACCCGGCGATGCCCGATGCTGCGGCAGGGGCCGCTGAAGCGGCCGCCTCGCTGGGAAATTCTCCGGGAAATTCTTCGATAAATCCGTCAGCAGAGTCATCGTCCGGCCCGCCGCTGGTCAATCGCGGTATTTTCGGCTCGGGCATCGGCCGCCGGCTGCTCTTCGGCGTCCTCATCTTCAGCTCGATTGTCACCCTGGCGCTCACCTCGCTGCAGATCTATTTCGATTATGAGCGCGGCGTCAGTGTCATCGAACGGCGCCTGGACGAGATCCGCCGTTCTTATCTCGACAGCATGGGCGACAGCCTCTGGCATCTCGACCGCACGCAGCTGCAATTGGAAATAGACGGCATCCTGCGGCTGCCGGACATGCGGGCGGTGGAAGTGCGCGAAGCCAGCACGGCGCCGGATGCGCTGGTGGTCACGGCAGGCCAGCGCCAGGAGGAGGGGACGGGGCTGCGGCTGGAAATTCCCATCACCTACCAGGTCGACGGCCAGACCCAGGAGATCGGCACGCTCTATCTCGAGGCGACGCTGGACGATCTCTATCAGACCTTGCTCGCCCAGGTGCTGGTGATCCTCGCCAGTCAGGCGGCGAAGACCTTCCTCACCTCCGTCTGCATCCTGTTCCTCTGTCATCGCCTGATCACCCGGCATCTGACGGGGATCGCCAGCTATGTGCGCGGCTATGATCTGCAGGCGCCGCCGCCGCCCCTGAAGCTTGACCGCGCGGCGCGTTCGACCGCCGACGAGCTCGACCAGGTGGTGCAGTCCTTCAACTCGCTGTTCGCTAGCCTGCAGGAAGCCTATGACGGCCTGCGCCATGTAAATGCCCAGCTCGCCCAGGACATCGCCCGGCGCGAAGCGGTCGAGGCGCAGCTGCGCGACAGCGAGCAGCGCTTCCGCGATTTCGGCGAGACCGCGTCCGACTGGTTCTGGGAAACCGACCACGATCACCGCTTCACGTATGTCTCCGAGCGGATCTCAGACTTCAATCTCTATGGCCTGGATGTGATGAAGGGGCGCCGGCGCGGCGAGGCGCCCAGCGACAGCCTCTCGGACCCGGAGAAGTGGCAGCATCATCAATCGCTTCTCGATGCCCACAAGCAGTTCCGCGATTACGTCTATCGCACCCGCCGGCGCGACGGCAGCCCGATCTATATCAGCGTCAGCGGCATGCCGCTGTTCGGTGCCGCCGGCGAGTTCCTCGGCTATCGCGGCGTGTCGCGCGACGTGACGGCGAGCGTGCTGGCCGACCAGGCCCTGCGCGCGGCGAAGAGCCAGGCGGAGCTCGCCAATTACAGCAAGACCCAGTTCCTCGCCAATATGAGCCATGAGCTCAGGACGCCGCTCAATGCCATCATCGGCATGTCCGAGGTGATCAAGCAGGAGCTGCTGGGACCGCTCGGCAATGACCGCTACCGCAATTATGCCGGCGACATCCATGACAGCGGCCGGCATCTCCTCAACATCATCAACCAGATCCTCGATTACACCCGCATCGATGCCGGCCATGTGCGGCTCGATATCAGCGAGATCAACGGCGATATCCTGCTGCAGGAAGTGGCGACGCTCTACCGCCCGAAGGTCGAGGCCGCCAATCTCACTTTGTCGGTGGTGCAGCAGATTCAGGTGCCGCATCTGGTGGCGGACGAGGCCGTGTTGCGCCGGGTGATCGGCCATCTGCTCGGCAATGCCATCAAGTTCACCCCGGCAGGCGGCCGCATCACGCTTTCCACCCGGCGCCTCGATGACGGCTCGGTGGAATTCGCCGTCGCCGATACCGGCATCGGCATCGCTGCCAAGGATATCGCCAAGCTGACGACGCCCTTCGCCCAGCTCGACAATGTCTATGAGCGCAAATACCAGGGGGCCGGTCTCGGCCTCGCTTTGGTGCGGGCGCTGGTTGAGCTGCATGGCGGCTCGATCCGCATCGACAGCGTGCTGGAAGAAGGCACGGTGGTCCATGTCATCCTGCCGCCGGCCAATGACGCGCCGGCGGTGAACGAGGCCCAGTCGCTGCTCGTCAAGTGACCGCTGCTCGTCAAGTAATGCTGCACGTCAGGCGATGACACGTCGCTGGAGCCCTGCATCTCTGCGGTGATGCTCGTTACTTTTCAAATCAATGGAGGTTTTGCTGGGTTGACCGGACGGGTAAGCTCAGGCGAGCCGGTCATGCCCTGTCAATGGTCCGGATAGAAGTCATCCCGGCGGCTCATCGCAGGCCGATCGCTATTGACCGGCTGCAGGCAGCGCTCAGACAAAGGCGTAACTTTGATCGTCCTCGGCGGGCGCCTGTCTTTCGGAACGCTGCCCTTCGCGCAGGCGCATCGGCGCGCCGTTGCGACGCCGCAGCCGTTCGGCAGTGGTGGCGATGAACTGCTTTGCGTCCTCGGGGTCGATATGATCCGCCTGCCACAGGCTCAGCATCATCGGATCGCCGAGCAGGGTCATGAGTTCGGGCTCGCCGTTCAAGGCGTGGCGCGGGAGACGAGCTGTTTTCTTTCGCATCGTGACCTCCTTTGCTGCTCGCCGCGGGCGACGAGAACTGATGGTGATGATCGGCGCAAGCAGATGCCGCGCCGAGGGATGATAGGGTCGTTTATCGAAGGGACTTGGGAGAACCGCCCGCACGATGCCGACCAGGGACATACTTACTGATGATACTGACGACCGGGTGACAACCTGCGTTGCAAAGACCTGCTGTGCCAGAATGTCGCTCTGCTAGCAGGGGCGCGATGACGAAATTGTCCCGAGATCGCGTCCAGTGGAGTCACCAACTTATCGGATGGATCATAACCTATGCGCCTATCCCTGGCGACTCTCCGATAGTGACTTGTCTGTGAATATTCCATCCAATGCCGTGTAGATGCCGCAATGCGGCATCGACGCTGCGATGCGGTCTTAGCCTTGGGGACTCAAGCCTTGCGGTTTCGATGCGCCCCGTTGCGTCATTTTGACGACCTCCTTGGCAGGTCGTGGCATGACGGAAGCCCAGGGCCCGAAGATCATGCTCGAAGACCACATCCCTCGTCAGGCCATCTGCGCCACGCTTCGTCCGGCACGCAGCTGGCTGCCGCCGGACTCGCATCGGCCGGTATATGCTCCTCGATCCGCGGGACGCCGATGCGGATGGTTCAGATCCGCGCGTCAAACTGGAGCATGCAAGCAGGGCTCGCATGACTCGCTGGTCCGCCGATTTAACCGGGCTGCTGATTTGGGCTGGGAGGACGTCGGGACTTCCACCATCGATTGGGGGATCGCACGGTAGAGCAGGAGGGTGTCCCGACGTCCGTGCTGATAGAACCCCGCAGCATCCTCCTGGTTCCCCGATTATTTGCCTTTTCATAGGCAGGGCAAGCGATTAATCACTCCTCCGATCCCGATGCGCAATATCCGTGCTTGATATGGGTGTATGCTGGCCGGGTGGGAAAGGCGCGCCCATAAAGAAGCGGCCGGATCGATGGATCCGGCCGTTCGCCAAATGGCAAGTTAGACATTCGTGGGAGGCTGTATACGCGGTGATCGGTACTCGGTTGCTCGACAGCGATTGTTATCGCTTACAAGAGTTCAACAAGCGGTGGCGGCAACAGTTCCGTTAAGTGCGGGGTGAAACCGGATGCTCAGGATCGAACGGCGCATCCGCGGTTCCGAAAACGTCACCGACACCGCTCCCGCCGGCTCACGCGCAGCGGGCGATCAGGGCTTCGGCGCGGCGGTGCAACTCGCCGCCCGACCGCAACCGGTCGGTGACATCCGTCACAAGCCGGCGCACATCGGCGGCACTGATGGCATAGGCCTGCCAGAGCGCCGACATCATCGGGTCGGCCAGCAGGTCATCCACCGGGACCTCGCGCTGCCGGGCAACACCTTCGGCCGATTGCGACATGGTCTCGCTGCAATCTCGGGGGCTGACCGGGGCTGTCGACATGAGGCTGGCAAGGACGAGCGGCGCCAGCCGGTCATTGGCGACCTTGCTGCGCACGACAATACGTTCGGCGATGGCGCCACGATCATCCGCGTTGCGGGGATCTTCGGCGGTGCGGGCTTCGGTCTCCGGCCACGTCTTCGTCATCTCTAACCTCATTGGCTTGGCCCGTTGCGGTCTCCCCCGTACGGGCCGGCACTCCGGTGCGGTACCGATGATCCCTGGAGCTGAAATCTGTCTCCGCGTCTCATCGGCTTACTGTGGTTAAGGATAGATAGGGATCGTGGCGACAGTTAGGCAAGGTCATGACGCTTCAATCACGTCTTCGTCAGCGATTTTTTTTGCCGCTTGTGCGAGGCGTCACGACCGGTCGGGCGATCGTCAGTGATGTGTATCACAAGCTGGCGGCTGGCTGACAACTATTGTCCGACAATTGCTGCCGAGAAGAGACACTGCTCCCGATGCCGTCATACAATCGTTATGGCGATGCGAGAGCGACAGCGGCTCAAAAAAAAACAGCGACGCATGACGCGTCGCTGTTTCAGATTCGGTCCAGCCGATCGATGATGCCGATCAATCAGGTTGATTAGTCCAATCAATTGGACTGATCGGTTAGAGAACGATTCACGCTTTTAGTGGGCGAGGACCGGCTTGTGGTGCCCCTGGCCCTTGCCGATGAGCAGCGAGATCAGGGCAGCGGCGACACCGGTCAGGCCGGCCAGCACGAAGGCATCGAGATAGTCGCCCTGCACGGTCCGCAGATAACCGCCGAAGAAGCTGGCGCTGGCTGCACCGAGCTGGTGGCCCGCGGCGATCCAGCCGAAGACCACGGCGGCATCGCGGTCACCGAAATTGTCGGTGGCGAGGCGCAGGGTCGGCGGCACGGTGGCGATCCAGTCGAGACCATAGAAGACCCCGAAGATCGTCAGGCTGTAGATCGAGAAATCGGAATAGGGCAGGTAGATCAGGCTCAAGCCGCGCAGGCCGTAATACATGAAGAGCAGCTTGCGGCTGTCGAAACGATCGGTCAGCCAGCCTGAGGCGGTGGTGCCGAAGAGATCGAAGAAGCCCATCAGCGCCAGCAGGCCGGCCGCCTTGCTCTCGACGATGCCATGATCGCCGCAGAGCGAGATCAGATGCGTGCCGACCAGGCCGTTGGTGGTGAAGCCACAGATGAAGAAGGTGGCGAAGAGATACCAGAAGGCCGGCTTGTGGATGGCGCGGCCCAGCGCCCCGAAGGCGGCATGCAGCATGGCGCCGGCTTGGCGCGGCGGCAAAGGCGGCGTATCGGGATGGGCGCCGAAGGGCAGCTGGCCGATCGAGGCCGGGCGTTCCGGCACCAGCAGGTAGACGAGGGGGATGAGGGCGGCGCAGGCGATGGCGATCACCGTCACCACCGGCTGCCAGCCGCCATGCTCGGCGATCCAGGCGAGGACCGGCATGAAGATAAGATTGCCGGTGGCGGTGCTGGCGGTCAGCAGGCCCATGACCAGGCCTCGGCGAGTGACGAACCAGCGATTGACGACGACGGCGCCCAGCACCACGGCGACGCAACCGGTACCAAGCCCGGAGAGGAAGCCCCAGGTCGCCATCAGTTGCCAAGTCTCGGTCATCAGCAGGCTGAGGGCGATCGAGCCCGACATCAGGATGAGGGCGCCGATCAGGGTGCGGCGCAGGCCGAAGCTCTCCATCAAGGCGGCGGCGAAGGGCCCGACCAGGCCATAGAAGAAGATGCCGATGGCGGCCGAGCCGGAGATCGAGGCGCGGTCCCAGCCGAAGGCCTTTTCCAAAGGCTGCATGAGCACGCCAGGCGCACCGCGGACACCGGCCGAGATCAGCAGGCAGACGAAAATGACGCCGACCACGACGAAGGCATATTTCGGCCCGAAGGGACGGTGATGGACTCCAGCCTGGGGCGCGACCTGCGTCTCGATGGAGGGCTGGCTTTCGGCAGGCGTGACGATTTGCCTGCGGGCGGTATTGTCCGACATGAACTCGCTCTGCTTTCTTACGAAGGCAGCCCCAAGTCGGCGACCTCCATCCCGTGACGACATACCGATGTTACTGACCGGTACGTCTTATTGCTTGCCAAGATACGTACCGGTCAGTAACATCGTCAAGATGAAAAATTCGGATGCCGGCAGAATGATCCTGTCGAAGCGGGTGTCGGGCCGGAAAGCCGCCGTTGGCAACAGGCAGCGAGGAATGTCGATTGAAGAACGTGGTTTCTGACGCGGCGGTTGCCGACCCGGCGGATAAGGCCGCGGCAACGCAGGATAAGCCCCTGAAAGCGGCCGAGCGCATTCGCCGGACGGCATTCCAGCTGTTCTATCGCCAGGGCATCCGCGCGGTCGGGGTTGATGAGATCGTCACCCAGGCCGGCGTCACCAAGCCCAGCCTCTATCGCAGCTTCGCCTCCAAGGATGAGCTGGCGGCCGCCTATCTCACCGATTACGACTGCGAATTCTGGAATCGTTTCAACGATCCGCAATCGCGCCATCCCGGCGATGTCAAGGCACAGCTGCTGGATTACCTGCGCGGCCTCGGCCAGCGGGCGAGCAAGGATGGTTATCGCGGCTGTGGCCTGACCAATGCGGCGGTCGAATATCCCTCGCCCGAGCATCCGGCCCGGCTTGTCGCCTTGCGCAACAAGCACGAGCTGCGCCGGCGCCTGCGCCAGATGGCGGTCGATATGGGCGCCCGCGATCCCGATCTGCTGGGTGATGGCCTGGTGCTGCTGATCGAGGGCGCCTATGCCTCCGGCCAGATGTTTGGCGACGGCGGTCCGGCCGGCCAGGTTGCCGTTGTCGCCGAGACCCTGATCAATGCCTGTTGCGGCCAGCGGGATAGCGGCAAGGACCGCTGACCGCGCCGGCCGCCGTCGGTGTCAGCTATCGGCCGATGTCGGTTCCCGTGATGATATGGCCGGGGAGGCCGGGGTCCGCGCGATCACACGGGCAGCGGGGAAAATCAGCGCCACGCGGGTGAAGCGGCCGAGCCGGCTGTCGATCGCGAGGCGACCGCCATGCAGTTCCAGGATTTTGCGGCACATGGCGAGGCCGAGACCCATGCCGCCATGGCGCCGGGCATAGGCATTGCCGGCATAGACGAAGGGCGATGCCAGCCGCGGGATGAGGTCGGTGGCGATGCCGCAGCCAGTGTCATGGATCGCCAGTTCGAGATTGCCATCCGCGAGTACGTTGATCTCGCCCTGGATCTCGCCATTCGGACCGGTGAATTTCACCGCATTGGCAATGAGATTGTCGAGCGCCTGGCGCAGATAGGCGGCCTCGGCAAAGAGGCCGATGCCGTCATCCGTCCCGGTGACGCGGAAATGCAGCTTGGCATCGCGGTGGCGGCGCTCCGCATCATCCATCGCCGTCTGCAGCAGGCCGCCGACATCCACCACCTGCTCGCTGAGCGCCCGGGCACCGAAATCGAGCTGGGCGATTTCCAGCATGCTGTTGATGATGCCGAGGAGATGCTGGCCGCTCTTGCCGACAGCGTCGAGATAGTCCAAAGCCCGTTCGTTCCCCACCAGCGTCATCTTCAGGAGATCCGAGAAGCCGATGATGGCATTGAGCGGCGTGCGCAATTCGTGACTGAGATTGGCGAGGAAATCGCTCTTCACCCGACCGGCCATTTCCGCGCGCGATTTCGCGTCGAGCAGCTGGCGCTCGCGGTCGCGCTCCTCGCTGATGTCCTGCATGGCGCCGACATAATAGCCGGTGACGATCCTGCCGCTTTCACCGCGGACCGGGCCGTCGATGGCAAAGCGCTGCACCCAAACCTTGACCGGCAGCACGGTATTGTCCGCCCGGATCAGATGATATTCATGCGTATAGTGGTCGATCTCGCCGACCCGGAAGGCACGTTGCATCTCGCGCACGCGCTCGCGATCGATCGGATGCACGCAGCGATCGACATAGAGGCCATCCTTGTTGGCTTCATCGGGATGCCATCCGGTCAGCGGCAGGAAATTGTCGGAGAGGCCCGGCAGGCGATGAGCGACGCCATGCTCGTCGAACTCGCTGTACCAGGAATGCATGCGGCTGACATGCTGCACGCGGCTGAGCTGCAAGGCGGTCCGCTGGAGTGCCAGTTCCTGCTGCTTGCGCGCGCTGATATCGATATCGAAGCCGCCGATCGCGGTGATCTTGTTGTCGGCATCGCGGATGGGGAACTTGACGCTCCAGATCCAGCGCGGGGTCCCAGCGGTTTGAGATTCGAATTCGCGCACCACCTCGTGTCCGCTGGAGATCACTTCCTGATCGGTCGCGAGCGCACGGGCGGCATCGTCAGGATGGAGGAAATCGCTCGAGACCTGGCCGAGCAGCTTTTCCGCCGGCTGGCTGATGGCCGCCGCGGCCGGTTTGTTGAGCGTGACGTAGCGGCTGTCGAGGTCCTTGACATAGATGCCGATCGGCGCGTGGTCAAAGATCGTCTGGATTTCGCTTCTCAAGGCCTCGGCATTATCGAGTGCCTGCTGGTAGTCCTGGTTGCGCCGCTCCAGGCGCACGGTCAGCTCGGTCAATTGCTGATTGGTATCGAGCAGCAGCGCCTCGCGCTCACGCAGCGCCTGCAGGCTGCGCTGGGCGGCATCGGTGTAGTGAATGATGCTGGCGAGGATAAGCAGGCCGAGTGCCGAGCCGAGGATGTTCGAGGGCCCGCCGGAAACGACCAGATGCCAGGCTTCGGCCGGCGGAAAGAACAGGAAGGAAGCGAGCGGCCCGGCGCATCCGGCGGCGATACCGAGTACGATCAGCCAGCGCCAATCGGCGCTCTCGCTCCTGATCCGTAGGATGCCGGCGGTCAGCAAGACGGCGATGCCGGCAGCAATGATACCCGAGGTGCCAACCGCCATCATCGGACCATCGAGATAAAGCCGCACCAGTGCTTCCATCAGCGTCAGAATGACGGCGACCGGCCAGCCGCCGAACAACAGGCCGAGGGCGATGACGGCGGCGCGGATATCGATCCTGAGACCGGGCAGCGGCTCCAGCGGCGCCAGCATGGAGATGAGTGCCATCAGGCCGAGCACGATCGACCAGCCGGCGATGCGTTTTGCACGATGACCGCTGTCCAGCGTCATCCGCCACCAGCCGATCAGCAGACAGAGAATCCCCAGCAGCGCAACATGCTGGCAGATATTGAACAGACCATTGGATACGAGGTTGATTCCCTGTGGCACGCCACTCCCCGGTCAGCGTCTGGTCCCCGTCAGCATGGTCCTGATCGATGATTCGATCGCCAGTGCAACCCGCTCGTGCAACCTTTGGGCGGCTCTGGCCGCCTGCCTTGCCACCCAGCATAGCCGCCGAATCTGAACGAGATGTTGACAGTTTTGCGGCCCCGGAAAGACTGAGCGGTAATCTTTCCTAAGGCGTCTTTGGCCATGCGCGGACAAGGCGGCTGGCTTGCCGCGCAAGGCTGGGGTAACCTTTTGAGAACACACGCAGAGGGGAATGCGGGGAGGGGTGAGTGACAAGCGGAGAAATGATTGCCGCGCTGATCCGCGTGCCGGCCTTTGCCGCTTTCCTGATCAATTTCCTAATCGGATTGATCGCCTTCATGCTCGGCTGGCGCTATCGCCAGGCCCGCAGCGCGCCGCTGCAGGCTGCCGCAATAGAGGTCTCCCGCCCGCGACCACGGTGGCTGGGTACCTGCGGCCGATTTCACCTGCTGAACGCCCTGATCTTCGCGCTGGTGCTGGCGCCGGCCCTGGTCGCGCGCAGCAATGTCGCCGATCAGCCGGCCGCCAATGCCATTGACGCCACCACGCTGCTGCTGCCGGTCTGCATTCTCGTCAGCCTGTCGGCCCTCATGCTGGCCAATCTCACCGAGCGGGTGACAGCGAACGAGCTGCGCCCCAACCGGATGCCGCTGTTGCCGGCGACCGTCATGATCGGCATCGTCGAGGCCATTCTCTTCGCGCTCGACCGCGCCGATCTCGGCGTGCTGGTCAGCCAGGGTGCCTGGCTGCTGGCCTGCATCCTGATGGCGGCGGGCCTCATCCGCCTCAGCCGGCGCGATAGCGATGATATCCCCAATCGCGTCCTCACTTTGCTGACGGCACTCGGTTTCTTCCTGCGCGCACTTCTCACATTGCTTGGCGTGCTGCAGATCGTCTCGACCTTGCTGCCGGCCGGCAATGTCCTCACCTTCGCCTCATTGGGTGGTGCGATCGGCGGCGCCATCGAAGCAGCGCCGGCGCTGAAAGTGATCCTGACGCTGTGGACGGGCATCGGCCTGCTGCTGATGGCGATCAGCTGGGGCGGTGGCGTGGGCAAACAGGAAGAGGAACGGCCCCGGGTCGAACCGACCGTGGTAGTGAGCTAGCGCCGCATTGAAACGCGCCCCTAACCGCGCCGGCGCTGGAAATCTGTCGTCTTCTCATCGGCCTTGGCAAGCGGCCGCCATTTGCCGTCATCACGCAGAGCCAGGACTTCGCCGGTTGCATTGAGGATGCAGCGGGTACCGACCGGCACGTTATCGGGCGGCGTTTCATCGACCCGGATCGCGGTGCGGAGATGCGGCGGATAGTGTTGCTCGATATAGCGCCACAGCAGCGGCGGCACATATTGGCGCCAGGCGGCATCGCGGTTCTCGATCAGGAAGCGGATCTCGCGGCCGGATTTCACCGCCGTCGCGCGGCGGTCGAGGATATGCAGCTGCCGCCCCGTTGCGGGATTGCGATAGGTGGTGGTATCGGCATTGGGTTGAGCGGGATCGCTGAGACCCGCGAAATGCGCGGTGTAATAGCGCGCATCGATCTCGGAGCCGGTGAAATAGTCGGTCGGCTCCGGCAATCCCGCCGAGCGGATGCGGCCCATGACGTAAGCCAGCCAGTCGCCGGTCTCCAAACTGGCATCGATGTCCTGCAGCGGCAGGAAGCGGAACGTCTCGCCGAACAGAGCCTGCACCATCTCCTTCTTCTCATCGAAACTGAAGGGATGACCGCCGACACCATGCAACTGCGCCGAGCCGAGGGCGACGATGCCGAGATCGACGCTGCCCAGCATCTGGGTGAGGAGCCGCACATGGCCCCAATGCAGGGTCTGGAAATCGGCAACGATCAGCCCGGTGCGGTCGGTGACCGCATCGGCGGGACGGGGCGAGGTCTTGGCACGGGCCATGGCAGTGCTGCTCCTCTCAGACGGTGACGGCGTGGCGCTCGATGCCCCGGTCGCCGAACAGGCGGCGATAGCGGGCGATCTCCGCCGGTGTGCCGCTGGCCTTCTCGTAATTGTCGGAGAGCTTGACGGCGCTGCGGCCGGCCGCAGCGCTCACCTTGCAGACCAGCGAGATCGGGTCGAGCAGGGGATTGTCATGCGGCAGGCAGCCGATGAAGTCGTTGGTGAGCTTGGTGCCCCAGCCGAAAGCGAGCCGCACCCGCTTGTGGAAGCGCGCATGCAGCATCTCGATGTCGTCGATATCGATGCCGTCGGAGAAGAGCAGCAGCTTCTCGCGCGGATCCTGCCCCCGTGATTGCCACCAGACGATCATCTCCTCGCCGCCGGTGACCGGGTCCTTGCTGTCGATGCGCGCCCCGGTCCACTTCGCCACCCAGTCGGGTGCGGCTTCCAGGAACTGTGTCGTGCCATAGGTATCCGGCAACATGACGCGCAAGGCACCATCATAGAGCTGCTGCCAGTCTTCCAGCACCTCATAGGGGGCGCGTTTCGCCGCCGCATCGTTATCGCCGGCCATGGCGGCATAGACCATCGGCAGTTCATGGGCGTTGGTGCCCTTGGCCTCGAGGTCGAGCTGCATGGCGAGATAGGCATTGGAAGTGCCGGTGAATTTCTCGCCGAGCCCCTCAATCATGGCGAGATCGATCCAGTGCTGCCACAGGAAGCCATGACGACGGCGGGTGCCGAATTCGGTGATGTTGAGGCTGTCGAGCTTGGCGAGGCGGGCGATCTTGTTCCAGGCCTTGGTCTTCGCCCTTGCATAGAGGATGTCTAGTTCCAGCCGGCCGAGCTTGCGCAGGACGGTGCGTGCCTTCAACTCGTTGATGATGGCAAGCGCATAGATCTCCCACAAGGTGACCTCGGCCCAGGAGCCGCTGAAATCGAGACGGTACTGGCCATCTTCCGCTGTCAGGCGGTAATCGGGCAAACGCAATTGCCCCAGCCAGTCGATGAAATCGCCGGGGAAGATGCCCTTGCGGCCGTAGAAGGTGTTGCCGGCGAGCCAGATCAGCTCCGATTTGCGGAAGCTGAGTTCACGCACATGGTCGAGCTGGGCGCGCAATTCCGCTTCCGGGATGACATCGGCCAGCCGCACGCTCTTCGAGCGATTGGTGATCGAGAAGGTGACCGGTACGTCGCGATGCTTCTGCCAGATCAGCAGCAGCATCAGGAACTTGTAGAAATCCGTGTCCAGCAGGCTCCTGATGACCGGGTCGATCTTGAAGGAATGGTCATAGGCCCGCTTGGCGAGGTCGATGAAATGCATCGCCGGCCCCGCTTACAATTCGGCGCGGTTGGTGATCGGATAGCGCCAGCCCTTGCCGAAGGACTTGCTGGTGAGCTTGACGCCCGGCGGCGCCTGGCGGCGCTTGTATTCCGCCCGCTTCACCAGGCGCGCCACCTTCTCAACGTAATCCATGGCGATCTCCTGGCCGAGCTGCGTGCTGGCGAGGTCGCGGGCGCGCAAGGGCGAATGCTGGCCCTCGATCAGCAGGCGCAGGATGGTGTCGAGATGGTCATAGGAGCCAAGCGCACTCTCATCGGTCTGGTCGGGGCGCAGTTCCGCCGTCGGAGGTCGGCTGATGATGGTCTCGGGGATCGGGTCGTTGCCACCCAAGACCCAGTCTGGCCGCACCCGGTTGCGCCAGCGGCTGAGCTCGAAGGCGGTGGTCTTGTAGAGATCCTTGATCGGATTGAAGCCGCCGCACATATCGCCATAGAGCGTCGAATAGCCGACTGACATTTCCGACTTGTTGCCGGTCGAAAGCACGAGCCCGCCATAGGCATTGGAAATCGCCATCAGCAGCATGCCGCGCAAACGCGGCTGCAGGTTCTCGCCAGCAAGGCCGAGATCCTCCGGCCGCGCCTTGGCGAAAAGATTGTGGCCGGCGATTTCCTCCAGCTGGCCCTCCAAGGCCTTGTGCGGCGCCTCGATGGCAATGCTGTGGTTGCGACAGCCGAGCCTGGCGAAAAGATCGCGGGCGAGGTCGAGGCTGAGCGACCCGGTATGGCGCGCCGGCAGCATGAAGCCATAGACGCGATCCTTGCCGATCGCATCTACCGCCATGGCGGCGACCAAGGCTGAATCGAGGCCGCCGGAGACGCCGAGCATGACATGCGGGAAACGGTTCTTCTCGATGTAATCGCGCAGACCCAGGACGCAGGCGGTATAGATCGCTTCCAGCCGGTCGGGATAGGGCGTGACTGCATTGCCGGAATCGTCCGCCTTGATCTCGATGCCGTCGGCGGTGCGGTGCAGCGTCACCCGCATCACCGCTTCATGGAAGGCCGGCAGTTGCGCGATCACCTTGCCATGGCGGTCGAGGGCGAAACTGGCGCCGTCGAAGACCAATTCATCCTGTCCACCGACCATGTTGAGATAGAGGAGCGGCTTGCCGGCACGGCGCACCCGCTCGCGGGCGAGATCGAAGCGGATCGACTGCTTGTCGATCTCATAGGGTGAGCCATTGATGACGATGAGGCAGTCAATCAGCTCGTCGACCAGCGCACGCGTCACACGGCCATGCCACATATCCTCGCAGATCATCGCGCCGAGACGCCAGTCGCGGAACACCATCGGCTTGGGGTTCTGGCCCTGCTCGAAGATGCGGCGTTCGTCGAACACGTCCTCGTTGGGGAGCTCGTTCTTGGCAATAGTATGGATGATGCCGTCAGCCGAGATCAGATGGGCAGCGTTGAAGGGCAGGTTGGTACCGGTGACGGGGGTGCCGACCAGGACCGGCGGCAGCTTCTCGGCGGCGATGCGCTCGGCCAAGAGCGCCACATGGCGGCGGATCGAGGCCTGCATGTCCTGGCGCAACACCAGATCCTCCAGCGGATAGCCGGAGAGGTAGCATTCGGGGAAGATCACCAGATCGGCGTCGCGATGTGCCTTGCAGGCAGCGACGGCCTTCTCGATATTGCCGGCGAAATCGCCAACGGTGGGATTGATCTGCACGAGCGCCAGACGCAGCGCCGTTTGATGATGGGCTGTCATGTCATCCTCTTCTCACCCTCTTGACGCTTGCGGCGTCGGGCGGCTTCGGGTTCGCGGTCAACGTCACTCCCGATACAGGACCGCGTTGCTCCGCACCTCTTTATCATGGGTATTTTTGGCGCCTTGTGAAGAGGCTTTGTGACGTAGAGCCGGATCGCTTTAGATCGAATTACGCAGTATTTCGATCTAAAGCGTGAATCCGTCTCTCCTCAATAAGATAGAGGGCGATTCACGTTTTAAGTGGCAGCGTGTCCGTTGCCACTTAAAACGATCGCGCTCTAGGTGCGGCCGCACAAACATGCAAGACGCGGGCGAAGGCCGCGGATATCGTGGCATAGCGCCTGGATCTGCAGGCAACGCAATGCAGGATGTGCAATACAGGATGGCGGGAATGGACGGGTCCATTGAATCCACCTTTGTCGCTTTCATCCTGGCCGGGTTTGCCCTGGCCGGCAGTCCCGGCCCTGCAACCTTGAGCCTGGCGGCGACCGGCGCCGCCTTCGGTCCGCGACAGGGGCTCGGCTACCTGGCTGGATTGGTGATCGGCATGATCCTGGTGATGGCGATCATCGCCACGGGATTGGCCGGCCTGGTGCTGGCCGTGCCGGGTGTCGGGCCGGCGGTGACCATCGCCGCGGCGCTCTATTTTGTCTATCTCGCCATCCGCATTGCCACGGCACCGCCGCTTGCCGCAGATGGCGCCGGACAGCGCCGGCCGGGTTTCATCGCCGGCCTGCTGCTGTCGGTGGTCAATCCCAAGGGCTATGCCGCGATGGCGGCCTTGTTCTCTGGCTTCGTGCTGATCCGCGCCCGGCTCGACTGGGACGCACTCACGAAGATTGCCGTGCTAACGGCGATCATCGTCGTGGTCAATCTGATCTGGCTCGGCAGCGGGGCACTGCTGACGCGTTTTTTCCGCGACCCTCGCACCAGCAGGGTGATCAATGTCAGCTTCGCCATCCTGCTGATCGCGTCAGTCGCGGCGGCTCTTCTGATATAGCTGTCGCAGCACCTATTTCTGCAACGCCCGCTTCACCGCCGGGCGCTCGGCCATGCGGGTGCGATGTTCGATCACCTTGGGGAAGCGAGTGACATCGACGCCATCGCCTTCCAGCCAGCTCGCCATGGTGAAGAGATAGGGATCGGCAACGGTGTATTGCGCCCCCATCGCCCAGGGACCCTTGAACATGCCATTCTCGATGATCTCGAAGCAGGCGGTCATGGTCTCCGGCACCTTGCGTTTCATGTCCTCGATCGAGGATGACTCATTGGCCCAGCGGGTGCCGCGCCTGCCATGGGCATGGGCGACATGGACGGTGCTGCAGAGATAGTTGGTGAAGGCCTGCATCTCGGCGAGGGCGAAGGGATCGTCCAGCGGCGCCAATTTGGCCGCTGGCGCGCTCTGGGCGATATAAAGGAGCAAGCCCGGATTCTCGCTGATGACACCGCGTTCGGTCGCCATTGCCGGCACGCGGCCCTTCGGGTTGATGGCGAGATATTCCGGCGAGCGCTGCTGATTGCTGGCAAAATCGATCGAGACCAGTTCATAGGCCAGGCCCGCTTCCTCGAGGGCGATGCGGGTGGCGAGCGCGCAGGTATTCGGCGCGTAATAGAATTTCAGCATGTCGGACTCCGGATGGCAGAGATGGATCGCCGCGGAGTTTAGCGGCAGGATTGTCGACAGGAAAGCGGTCTTGGCGCCGGCTGCCGGCGGCTCGGCCCAATGGCGGCACAAGCTTACGGCAGATCGTCCTCACAGCGGATAGTATTCGAGGATTTCCGCCGCATAGCTGATCTGATCGATGCCGGAATAGGCGGAGAGGTCGAAAGCGGTGGCGCCGAAGACGCCGTCGGCGTGGATGCCATCATCGGCAAGCGGCATCATGATACGTTCGCCGGTGCCGAGGCGATCGCGGTAGTGAAAGATATTGCCGTGATCGCGTGAGAAGCAGGGCTCCGTCACCACACGGTGGCAGCGTGAATAGACGGCGTCATAGACCTTGCCCTGGAAGTAATCCTCCATTTTGACGCCGCGGATCGATTTGCCGAAGAGGTCGGCAACCGTCTGGCCGATCAGCCGGCCGACAAATTGCTCGGTGTCGCGGTGATAGCGCCATGACCAGACGATCGGCAGATGGACGGCAATCGCGACAGGATCGATGTTCTGCCAAGCCGGCATGCGACGACCGGCGCGTACCTCATTCCAATGTCCGACGATGTCGCGCAGGGAGGGAGCCTCGATCTGTGTAAAGAATGCCGCAAAGCCATCCTCGCCGGTCGTCATCATCGCAACCTTCTCCCCGATGGCGTGACGCGGTCGCTTTGATCGAGGCATTTGTTGACGGTCACAGGATGACAGTCACCGGCCTATAGCACCGCAGTTTTTTTGCGAGCGTAGCAGAAACACCCGATACCAAAAACGGCTGTGCAGTGACAGCTGAACGTTGAGCGCAGTGATTGCCGCTGGTGCGTGATCGATCCTAGGAGTTCGATCAGATGATGCCGCCTATAAGCCTAAGATGGTGATCAGAGTCAGGGTTGGACGGTTGCTGTGGCAGCCGTCGGCACGGCGCCGAGTGAGGCACCGATCAAGGTCGCACCATTGGCGGGCGGTGTTTTGCTCAGCGCCGCGATCTGCGCCTCGACGGCACTGCTCTGCCGGTCGATATAGGCGTAGTAGCGATCATAGAAGGCGGCGAAATCGGCGGCTTCGGCAGCGGTGATCTTGCGTCGTTCTTCGTACCAGGCGAGCGGCTTGCGCTCTGCCTTGATACGCTGGTAGAGCGCGGCGAAATAATTGAAGTTCGCGCGCAGATCGAGATAACGCGGATCGGCCAGCATGGCCTCGAAGGCGCGCTGATAACGGCCGATCGGATCGTAGAAGATCAGCCGCGGATGCGTCTCGTAGATCACGTTGTCGGCGACCACTGGCGCGGCCTCGGCCAAAGCGCCGGGATGCATCGGCAGGTAATCGTGCTCCAGGAGATTCTGCCGTGCCGTCTCGTCGCCGTAGAGCGCCAGTGGATTGTCGAGCGGCATGTCATTGGTGCGTTGCATCAGATTGACGAATTCGTTCTTCGGCACGGGGAATTCGAAAGCCGAGATGAAGAACGGCCGGTCCATATCGATCGTGTCCCAGACACCGGCCGCGGCGAGGGCATTATGCGTCAGATGCGAGCAGTTGTTGGAGAGGACATTCCAGCGAAATTCTTTCTTGCCCTGGCGATAGGGCGCGTTGGCGGCATTGAGATAGGCGACCATGCGTCCCATCTGTTCACGCGCCATCGGCACGCGGGCGCAATAGCGGTCGCGGCCGAAATTGGCGGCGTAATCGGTGGCGATGGAGAGCTCGTACATATAGGCCCGGCGCGACGTGCCGGCCGGCATCTTGGCGAAGAATTCGTCATGGAATTCGACTCCGTCAAAGATGCCCTGGCGCATGGCCGCGGCTTGGGTGCGCCGATAGCTGGCGGGCGTGACGGCTTCGCCCGGCTTGAGTGCGCCGTAGAAGAGGAAGGACTTTCCTTCGGTCGCCACCCAATTGGCATTCTTGAAGTGGTCGTTGACGCTGAGCCCGACACCTTGGTCCGCGGCATCGCCATCGCAGAGCTTGATGGTCGGATAGCCGGCATCGGTGACGCGGCAGACACCGTTCAGATAGAGCACGGCATGGCCGCCGAAGCCGCTGCTGAATTCGGCGCCGAAGCCGGGCTTCTTCTGGATTTCCGACAAGGCACAGAGCTCGGCGTAAAACGGGAAGGCCGCCGCATAGACGTCATCGATGTCTTTATTCCTGTCCGGCGTGGCGGCGAAGCTGACCGGGCGCAATGCTGTGGTGGCTGGCATCGGCGCTGCCGTGGTCGCAGTGGCGGGCGTGCCTGCTGCCTCGCCGACGGCATCCAGCCCGGTCGGCGCGAGGAACGTATTGGTGCCGCTGCATCCCGCCAGCCAGAAGGTTGCGCCCAAGGCCACCAAAGCGGTGCGGGCGAGGGTGACGGAACGGAAACGCTGCGCAATCATGTCGATGATCGTAAAACCGCTAACTTGCCCCAGGATGATCCAGCCTGTCCCCGGATTTCGCGATGACAATAGCGACTTCCTGACCAAAGCGGTACGGGAACGTGTCAGGATCGGATCAGTTCCCTGACGCCAATTCGACCCCCAGCGATGCGCCATCACACCAAGGTGAAGGCGCACGGTGAGGCCATGGACTGACACCTGAGACCGCACGGATGCCGGTGCTATTCCATTTCGGGGACAGCAAATTTGCGAGATTACACGGGAATAGGTGGGACGGGGGAGCGGGAGAGGACGGAAGCGGGACGGGGCGATCAGGCGTCGGGTTCCTTTGCCAGCAGGCTGACCGGCAGGCGCGTCGCGCGGCTCTTGAGGCCAGGGCTGAAATAAGTATAGGGCGCCGTACCGGCACCCGGCAGCATGCGCAGGGGCCGCATCCAGTCGCCGGCCCAGGGCGATCCTTCCAGCAGGCGTTTCAGCGGACTGGCGGTGTTGGCGATCAGCATCTCGGTGCCGTCGATGCGGATGCCATGGGCGCCGAGTTCCGCCGCCCAGTCGCCATAGCTGTCAGGCTGGTCATGCACCGCCATGATCGCCTGGCCGATCGTCACCTCGCGATGACCGCCCGCCATCGGCACACGCAGCCGCCGGGTGGCGATCCGCTCCAGCAGGCGCCGCTCATCGCTGACGGCATCGAGTGCCGCATGATCATGCCAGTCGCGAGCCCTGATCCAGGACTCTGCCTCGTCGGGCGAGATCGCTGCCGTGCTGTGGCACAGGAACAGGCCCGCCAGCATGGTGCCGATCTGGTCGGCGGCGCGGCGCGAACGCAGCAGACGGGCCGCCGCCTGGGTGAAGGTGGCGACATTGCCGAGCAGCACCGGCAGGTGATCGAGCGCGCGCCGCAAAAGGCGCAGGGCAAAATCCGGCGTGAACCAAGCGGAGATGTCATCCATCAGCGCACGATGATGCTGATCGGCATCGGCTGCTTCGTTGCGACGGAGCAACAGTTTGCTGAT
>Ga0209455_1000641_pt1 | contig 21437 bp, 16 predicted proteins | sample AraplaCol_mCL_r2_FD_184275 | JGI IMG/M metagenome (GOLD analysis project Ga0209455, IMG submission 184275) | Arabidopsis root microbial communities from North Carolina, USA - plate scrape CL_Col_mCL_r2 (SPAdes) (version 2) | ecosystem: Host-associated > Plants > Roots > Endosphere | place: USA... | reverse complement strand
GGGCTGGCGCGGCGCTGAGCGTCATTCCTATTCGGGCGGTCATTGATACTGCCGGCTACGAAGCAGCCTTTTTCTGGTTCGGGCTGGTCCAGGGTGGGATTGTTTTCGTCCTGGCGTGGTTTTTGCGGGCACCTGATCCCGGCGAGATGGTCGGCATCGCCGCACCGAGAGTGATGCAGACGGCGCGCAGCTACACACCTCGGGAAGTATTGGGCACTCCGGTATTCTGGCTGCTCTACATCATGTTCATCATGGTGTCGGCGAGCGGATTGATGGCGACGGCGCAGATCGCACCTATCGCCAAGGACTTTAATGTTGGAGACGTGGTGATCCTGTTCGGCGCGTCGGCGCTGAGCGTGGCGCTGGTCGTGGACAGCGTCTGCAACGGTGGAGCGCGCCCGCTATTTGGCTGGATTTCAGACCAGATCGGCCGCGAATATACGATGGCGATCGCGTTCGGTCTGGGCGGAGTGGCGTATTGGCTGCTGGGGACCCTGGGACACGCCCCCTGGGCATTCGTTCTCTTCGCTGCGTTGATCTTCCTCACATGGGGTGAGATCTTCAGCCTATTCCCGTCCACGTGCACGGACACTTTCGGAACCAAGTTTGCAACCGTCAATCTCAGCCTGCTCTACACTGCCAAAGGCGCGTCGGCCTTCCTCGTGCCGGTTGCCAACCTCATCAAATCAGCAAGCGGCGGTTGGCACCTGGTATTCGTATTGACTGCCATCATGAATTTCGCGGTGGTGGTATTGGCTTTGTTCGTGCTCAAGCCATTGCGGACGCGATTCCTGCGCAACGGCTAAAGCCACGGCCACCAATTCAAGGTGCTTGCTGGCGAGTGCTCGCGCTCGCGCGATGGGCCTTGTGGAAAGGAGGCGTTCCCTTGCCCACTGAGCTGCCGGTTAGAACCCGATCCCCGCCAGTGTCCGAGTTTGAGCTGATAGCGCTGGCCTCACTCCTGCCGTGGTGCTTGAGCCTGCTCCTCGCCTACCACGACCCTGCTATTGTACAGGCGTCCCTGCTCATGGGCCAACTCGGCTGATCGACGCCATGGGCATTGCTGATCCGGTGCTTGGGCCGGCTGACTGTGTGCCGTTCCTGCGTCGCGTGCATGCAGCCGGATCGCAGATCGATTGGCTGCATCCGCCATGGGGGCGCGGCAAACCTCAAGCGGAAGGTTCGCCTCGCAGCTTCAGCTCAAAGCGTGACCGGCCAATCCATACACCCAAGGCTCGTTTTCCTTTCGATTCAGAAATCGCCGTCCCTTGGACATGGTCGTGACGGTGTCGGTCATCCCGAGACGGCTCTGCTGAAGAAAGTCGGCAAACAGACCCGTCTGCTCCCGCGTGTCCACGCGGGCGAACTGTCCGGTGAGATCCTTGAGATGTACGGCCGTGAGATGGATGGCGTCACGATCATTGCCGGCGACAATAGGGCCGATCACGCGACCACGCCCGAACTCGCGATTCATGGAGTAGCCGACAATCTCACCGCGGCGCCTTAGCGTGAAGATTGAAGCATCCTCCGCAAGCAGAGCAAGCAGCCTGCGCCGATTTATTCCCACCGCACGCTCATCGAGTGCTGCAATCTCCTCAAGCTCCTCGGCCAACGAGGGCTTCAATTCTCCGTCCAGAACGGGCAGCACGGGGACGGGCGCTGCGACGTCTCCCTGCCACTGGAACACGGTCGCTTCCTTCGTGAAGCCCAGTGAAAGATAGAGGTGATACGCAGCATCGGTCGAGTTCAGACTCAAATTCCGATCGCCGCAGCGCTCAAAGACCTGTTCCATAAGCCATCGTCCGGTGCCTTGTGCTTGGGTGCGGGGCGATGTGATCACCAAGCCGATGGTCGCGAATTCGTGGCCATGTGGAAACCACATCGCGCTTCCGAAGACGCGTCCTATGCCATCAACAGCTACGATGCCATGACCTGCGCGCCGCAAAAAATCCCAATCCTTGGGCCGATGCGGCCAGCCGACCCCAATCGAGAGCGCGTGGAGCAGCCTCACATCAACTTCGTTGATGTCCTTCGCAGCCAGTTCAAAGGACTTCACTTGTACCGTTGGTCCCATCGCAGCCCATCCGTTCCTTTGCGGGACAGTGAAGTCTGCGGCATGTCGCTCCATCGACCTTCGGTTGCGTGACCGCACGAGCCCACTTTTGCGGCAGCATAGCGCGGAAATCCAGCAGGTTTTGCCTGTTTGGCGCTCGGTATTCGGAATGTTCCGCCTATAGCGCAGCGCGATTCAGCAGGGAAAGCTCCTGCTTGCGGTTACCCTATCGATATCCGGGAATGGCACAGGCAGGGTGAGCCCAGTGAATCGTGAAGAATACGTTGCAAGGGGCGTCGCATGTCCAATCTTCAGGGGCATGCCAAGCCTCGGCATGGCCAGTCGGGCATGCAACTCTTGCCAGATTGCCGAAGGGTCTCAGCGCCCCGCATTCCAGGCGAGGACGTGAGAGGAATACATCGATGGCGTTCCTTTTCAATTCCGATGCCGCCCGGGGGGCAATTTTCCGGCAGGTTTTCGCCCACGAGTTACCCGATCTGGAATTCTATCATTTGAGTGAATGCATCGACCCGGAAAAGGTGCGGTATTTGCTCACATGGAACGTGCCGGACGATGTCTCGCGCTTTCGCAATCTGGAAGTTCTGTTCTCTCTCGGTGCGGGGGTCGATCAGCTCGAGCCGGCGACCATACCCGGCCATGTGAAGCTCGTACGCATGGTCGAGGATGGCATCATACGCATGATGCAGGAATACGTCGTCCTCGGCGTGCTGACGCTCCATCGCGAGATGCTTGCATATCGGGAGCAGCAGAGAAGAGGCCTCTGGCAAGCTGTTGCAGCGTCCCAGGCGAGCGATCGGCGCGTCGGCTTCCTGGGTCTTGGGATGCTGGCGCAAGCCGCGATCGACCGCTTGAGGCCGTTTCGATTCCCTCTTGCCGCGTGGAGCCGCAGCAACAAGGCGGTCGAAGGTGTCACCTGCTTCCACGGCGAGGATCAGCTTGGCAGTTTCCTCGCAGGGACGGATATTCTCGTCTGTCTTCTGCCCCTGACGCAGCAAACATTCGGCATCCTGAACGCAAAGTGTTTTTCGCTTTTGCCGGTGGGAGCGAGGCTGCTGCATGTTGGTCGCGGCGCGCAGCTCGACCACGGCGCACTCATCGAGGCGCTCGACAGCGGCCGCCTGGCAGCAGCCGTGCTCGACGTTACCGATCCCGAGCCGTTGCCGAAAAGCCATGCTCTCTGGGCCCATCCCAAGGTGATGATAACGCCGCATATCGCGTCCGTGACGCAACCGCATACGGCAGCGCAATCCGTCATAGAGAACATCCGGCGCCACCGCGCTGGAGGACGTCCGATCGGCCTGGTCGATCGCACACTCGGCTATTAACAGGAAAAATGCCCATTTCACTTCTGATCACCATCGACACCGATCCGGGCTTCACAGCAAAGAATGCTTTGCCGGCTCCGGAGCGGCTCATTTCGGGCAACCCCTCATTCAAGACCTGGGCGCAGGATGCCTCGAAAGGCGAGAAGGTGCTGACCGGAGTCTGGGAAGCAACGCCCGGCGAGACCCATTCCATCAAGGGCACAACTTTCGAGTTCTGCCACATCATTTCGGGTCTCATCGAAATTGAGGAAAAGGGCGGTGAGACGAAGACATACCGCGCCGGCGACAGCTTTGTGATGAAGCCGGGCTTTGTCGGCGTCTGGCGAACGATCGAGACCGTGCGAAAGATCTACGTCTGTCATCATGACTGAGCGCGATATTGAGGGCGGCCGCAACATGCGGCTGGCGGAACAATCGACTTTCGAGGCGGCGTCTGACCGGATTGAACGCTGCCGCGCAACCCATTCTCGATGAAAAATGCGGGGTGCGGTCCTGTATTGCTCGCGTGAGACGAGATTGTCTCACCGATTGCAAATCCAAGAGCAGGCTCGCCGGCTCACGTCCGGCAAAGCCGGCCGGGCGAAGAAGCACAAGGCGCTCAAGGCAACATGGCGGTCGGGCCCGAAGGCAGAGGAGCAAGTCCATGGTTGCACTGAAGGACGAGGATCTGTTTCGCCAGCAAGCGCTGATCGGTGGCAACTGGAGGGATGCGAGCACGAGAGCCACGGTCGATGTCATCGATCCTGCCAGCCAGCAGGTTCTCGGCACCATCCCCGACATGGGGCGCGAGGAGACCAGGGCAGCAATCAACGTCGCCTCCGATGCGTTCAAGCATTGGAAAACGAAGGCTCATGCAGAGCGCGCACTGCTGCTGGAGCGGTGGTACGAGCTCATGCTGCGTCATGAGCAGGATTTGGCGCTTCTGCTGACGCGGGAACAGGGCAAGCCGCTTGCTGAATCGCTCGGAGAAATCCGCTACGGGGCCTCCTTCGTAAAATGGTTTGCGGAAGAAGCACGCCGCATCAATGGATCGACTATTCCTTCTCCCACCGCCGACCGCCGCATCTTGGTGCTGAAAGAGCCGGTCGGAGTCTGCGGGATCATCACTCCCTGGAATTTCCCCAACGCGATGATCACGCGCAAGGTAGCCCCTGCGCTTGCCGCGGGCTGCACTGTGGTCATCAAGCCCTCTGAATTTACGCCTTTCTCGGCCCTTGCCATCGCTGTTTTGGCTGAGCGGGCGGGAATTCCAGCAGGCGTGATCAACATCGTGACGGGCATGCCGGCGGACATCGGCCAAGAGCTGATGGCCAACGATACCGTCCGCAAGATCTCGTTCACCGGATCGACCCGTGTAGGCGGGTTACTGATGAAGGGCGCCGCCGACAACATCAAGAGGCTCAGCCTCGAACTCGGCGGCAATGCGCCGTTCATCGTGTTTGACGATGCCGATGTCGACCGGGCGGTCGAGGGGGCGATTGCGTCAAAATTCCGCAACGGAGGCCAGACGTGCGTCTGCTGCAATCGGATTCTCGTGCAATCGGGCATTTACGATGCTTTTGCAAGCAAGCTCGCCAGCCGGGTCGCCAAGATGAAAGTCGGTGCCGGTACGGAGGAAGGGGTCGCAATCGGGCCGATGATCAATGGCGCGGCGATCGAAAAGATCAGGCGGCATGTCATTGACGCCCTCGACAAGGGGGCAAAGATCATCTCGCAGAGTGAAGCGATGCCGGAAGGTCGGCAATATGCGCGTCCCGTCGTACTCGGCGGCGCGACCACTGAGATGCTGCTCGCCTCAGAAGAGACCTTCGGGCCGGTCGCACCGCTTTTCCGCTTCGAGACCGAGGACGAGGCGATTGCGATCGCAAACGGCACACCGTTCGGCCTTGCCGCCTATTTCTACACCGAAAACCTCAAGCGCTCGTGGCGTGTTGCGGAGACGCTGGAATTCGGCATGGTCGGCCTGAACACAGGCCTGATCTCGACTGAGGTCGCGCCTTTCGGTGGTATCAAGCAGTCAGGACTCGGACGCGAGGGATCGCAGTTCGGGATCGAGGAATATCTCGAAATCAAGGCGCTCCATGTCGGCGGGTTGGCGTGAGCGCTTCATCGGAAGAGTAGCTGAACACAAAAAGGGGCGGTTGAACCGCCCCCTTTTCCTTCACAACGCAAGTCCGAAGCGCCGCGCAAAATCTTGATCGCACAACAACCCGATAAGGACACGCCTTCACGCGCTTTTCCGGAAGGGCTCCAAACCGACTGCCGCGGCGAGCCCGCCGATACCAGCGACCTCGGTGTATTCATAGAAGGGGTTCGCGGGCTCGTGGCCCCGGTTCACCCATACCTTGCTCTTGATGCCCAGGTCGTAAGCGGTCATCAGGTCGTAGCGGAAGGAGGAGGAGACGTGCGTGATGTCTTCCGGGCCGCAGCCCAGCCTGTCCAGCATATACTCAAAACCCTTCATCTGCGGCTTGTAGGCCCCGGTCTCCTCGGCCGTGATGACCAGGTGGAAGGGGGCGCCGAGCTTCTCGACATTCGACATGATGAGGCTCTTCATGGAGTTCGACAGGATGACCAGCGGTATCTCCTTTGCAACCCGGGCCAGACCTGCCGGCACGTCGGCATGCGGGCCCCATGCCGGCACTTCCTGATAGATGCGCTGGGCATCTTCCGGCCGAAATGCGACACCGTTGCGCTTGCAGGCGCGCTCCAGCGCATTGTGCACGACATCGAGGTAGGGCTTCCACGCGCCGAGAACCTCGTCCAGGCGATAGGCTGAAAAATCCTTGATGAGCCTCTCCAGTGCCGTGGACGAAAGCTCGGAGCCGTAGATTCGTCTTGCCGCGCCGGCCATGTCGAAATTGGTCAGCGTGCCGTAGCAGTCGAACGTGATGTATTTGGGCCTAAACTTCGTCATGGGTCGATCCCTCCAATCCTCGCGGCACCGCGCGCCCGTACGACAAGGATCATAACGAACAGCCTGAAAGATAAGCCGCCGCTTTCGCTGGAGTGGGAAGCATATTGTGTCGTATCGGATCGGAGCTTTGGCAGAGAGTTGCGCGAAGCGGCGTTTCGAGTTTGGGCAGCAACGCCACGCGTCGCGCCGCCCCGGCATAAGCTGCGGCGCCGACGGCCGACGAAAGTCAAAGCTCCCTTCGTCCACACATTGCTTAGGAGGAACTGCTGTCTTCGATGTCCTACCTTGGGTCCGAAAACGTCATGGTTCGAAGCTCACGGTGACCGCATGGGCATTGGGTTGATCTGGAGGATAAAATGTTGAGCAATTCGCTAATCGAGCTGGATCGCGCGCATCTGGTTCACCCGGTCTCGTCCTATCGCAGCCATGAGGCGTTGGGCGTGCGCGTGCTGAAATCAGCGAAGGGCGCGACGCTGACCGATGTCTCGGGGCGTACGCTGCTCGACGGCTTTGCTGGTCTGTGGTGTGTCAACGCCGGCTACGGACAGGATAGTATCATCGAAGCAGCGACAAGGCAGCTGCGCGAGCTGCCCTATGCGACAGGCTATTTCGGATTGGGCTCCGACCCGGCCATCCGGCTGGCCGCCAGGCTGGCCGAATTGGCGCCGGGCGATCTGAACCATGTCTACTTCACGTTAGGTGGTTCCGACGCCGTCGACAGCACGATCCGGTTCATTCGGTACTATTACCACGCCAAAGGCACGCCGCAGAAGGACCAGTTCATTTCCGTCGAGTATGGCTATCACGGATCGTCGACGGCGGGATCCGGCCTGACCGCGCTGCCGGCCTTTCATGCGGGCTTCGGGGTGCCCTATGATTGGCAGCACAAAATTCCGTCGCACTATGCCTATCGCAATCCCGTCGGCCCCGATCCCCAGGCCATCATTGCTGCGTCCGTCGCGGCCCTGCGGGCCAAGATCGCCGAACTGGGCGCCGATCGGATTGCCGCCTTCTATGTCGAGCCGATACAGGGATCGGGAGGCGTCCTCGTTCCGCCGCCGTCCTGGCTGAATGCCATGAACGTTGTTTGCAAGGAGCACGATATTCTGTTCGTTGCCGATGAGGTCATCACCGGGTTTGGCCGTGTCGGTCCGCTCTTTGCATGTGAAGAGGACGGCGTCGTGCCGGATCTCATGACCACGGCAAAAGGACTGACCTCGGGCTATGTGCCGATGGGGGCCGTTCTTATGTCCGACCGTGTCTACAACACCATCGCCGATGGCGCCGGCAAGACAGCCGTCGGCCACGGTTACACCTATTCCGCACATCCCGTCAGCGCAGCCGTCGGGCTCGCGTGTCTGGATCTCTACGAAAACGGCCTGCTGGAAAATGGCCGGAAGGCCGGGCAGCGCCTGATGGATGGTCTTCGCGCGCTTGCCGATCATCCGCTCGTCGGCGATGTCCGTGGTCGCGGCATGCTGGCGGCAATCGAGCTTGTCACCGACAAGGAGCGCAAGACGCCTCTGCCGACGGAAGCCGACGCGGCGCGGCGCATTTTCGATCGCGCATGGGACAACGGCCTCGTCATCCGCGCCTTTGCTCAGGGCGTGCTGGGTTATGCGCCGCCGCTCTGCTGCACGGATGCGGACATCGACGGCATCATCGAACGAACAAGGACGACGCTCGACCAAACGCTCGAGGACAGGGACGTCCGCGCGGCGATGAGGGGATAATCACTGTGCCCGCCGCCGGCCAGCAGGGTAGCAAAGCATCTGCCGAACCGCCTGTCGCCAAGGGCGGGAGAGTCCTCGTCAGCCGTTGAATATGCTTTCGAGAGGCAGATGGGATTTCACGATTGGGGACTTCAGCACGACAAAACTGAAGTATTTGTCGATGCCGATGTCCATCTCGACCAGGCGTTCCATGACCGCCTGGTATTCGCCGATCCCTGCCGTGATGAACTTGACGAGATAGTCGTACCCACCCGAAACCAGATGACATTCGACCACGGAATCGATCTTTTCGATCGTGGTGAGAAAGCGAGCGAAGTCGATCTGACGATGGTTCTTCAGAGTGATTTCGGCAAACACGGTCAAAGTTTGTCCGAGCTTGGAAACGTCGATCTGAGCGGAGTAGCCGGTGATGAAGCCCTCCGTCTGGAGTCGCTTCACGCGCATCAGGCAAGGGCTCGGAGACAGGTTTATCAGCTCTGCGAGCTCGACGTTGGAAATTCGCCCGTTCTTCTGCAGTTCGCATAAAATCCGGATGTCGATCTTATCGAGCTTCATAGTCATGCCATGAGCTGGGGGCGACAACGGCTTCAACGCTTTGAGACTTCAGTGTCATACACATCGTCATAGCACCAACCGGCATCTTTTCCCACTGGGCGCTGGAAACCGCTTTTCTAGAACTCGGCGATCTTGCCCCACGCGCCCATTTTCAGACGCTCCGGCCGGTAGGGACGCGGGTCGACGATCGGTGCACGACCGGTAATGATGTCGGCGATCATATGGCCCGCGCCGGGGCCAATCCCGAAGCCGTGGCCGCTGAAGCCCGCCGCAAGGATGAAGCCTGGAATCGACTCAACCTCACCGATTGCCGGAATGCCATCTGGCGTGCTGTCGATGTAGCCGGCCCAGACGTTCGAGATGGCGACGTGCCGGAGTTCGGGCAGCAACTTGCAAGCTCGCTGATGTGTCAATCGAATCTGCCCCCTGTCGGGACGGGGATTAAGGGTCCGGTTCTGCTCCATCGGAGTCACCTCATCGAGTCTCCATTTCGCCAGGGATTCATGACCTTGCCGCAAACCCTCGAAGGCCCCGGGAGCAAGACTTCGCCACCGCCGGGCGAACATTGGTAGGAATTCGCGGCCGAACCTAAACTGCTGCGGCGTCGGATCGACTCGCGCGCGCCCGCCGATTGCCAGGGTGTATCCGCCGTTGCTACGCCGCGTGAGCGACACCAGCGCAGTATGCAGCGCATCCGGCAGGCCGGCCGCGCCGGGAGCCACGGCGAGAATGGACTGGCGCACGGACGCCTGCGGGAAGCGAATTCCAAGCTGATTGCAGAATGACGAAGCCCACGCGCCTCCGGCCATAACCACCGTCTTCGTCCGTATCGTGCCCGCTTCGCTCACCACGCCGCTGACCCGGCCGGCGCTGAGCTCTATGCCGCGGGCCGCGCATTGCTGGTGTACCGTTCCACCCGCCGCCATGATCGCACGCGCGGCAACCGGCACGGCCTTCGAAGGATCTGCCGTTCCGTCGGTCGGAGAGAAGACGCCGCCTTTCCACTTGCGCGCCGTCGCCTTGCCTCTCTCACTCGCCTCTTCCGCGCCCAGCATGTGCGTCGTAACGCCGACGGTCCTGGCGAAGTCGCGCCACTTTGCCCAGCCCGCCAGCTCATTTTCGTCGTTCGACAAATACAGCAGACCGCAGCGGCGGAAGCCCGTATCTTCGCCGGTCTCGTGGGCGACTCTGTCCCAGAGATCAAGGCTCTTGACTGCAATCGGCAACTCGCGCGCATCGCGGTTCTGTTGGCGGCACCATCCCCAGTTGCGGCTGGACTGCTCGGCGGCGACACGGCCCTTTTCGAGCAACGCGATCTTGAGGCCGCGACGGGCAAGGTAGTAGCTCGTGAACACGCCCACCACTCCGCCGCCGATGACGACAACGTCCGCCTCTTGAGGCAGGGCTGGACTGGATTCGATATGCATGAGCGGCGCGCTCATTGGGCGGGGACCTCCGGCGGTTGCCGCATCGTAGCCGAGGAATTTCGGCAGGCCCCCGCCGACTTTCGTGATTGAACGGAATATCCTGCGGTTTGCTGCCTTCGTTACAGCCTATTATTGCGAGAATATTTCGTTTGTACCGCATCTCGCAGGTGTGGAGGCGGACGCACACTCTTCGCAATCCGATCGGCCCTCCGTCGAGCTTGGAGCATGCACCGATCCGGCGCGCGCCTCGGCAGGCCTGGCGGTGCAGACTGAAATGCCAAATCGGACTTCGTTTTCAGAAGTTCCTGCTGCTCGCATGCCGCCTTTCGGCGACTCCAAGATGATTGAAGTCGTCAAGATCAGCAGAGCCATACAAAATCTCGATCGAGTGGTCGAAGTCCATAGAGGCGAACCGCATGAGCCTTGTCCAGGAACAGACCTTGGCGGAAGCGATCAGGACAAGACAGGGACGCCATCCGCGCTTAGAGGCGATGGAGGCGGCCGATCTGGCTGGCGATGCGCGCTGAGCAGCAGCTCTTGCTTATTGCGCAAGGAGGTCTGAATCATGTCGCAGCCTCCAATGAAGGAATGGCAGGTTGGGCGGCGAAGTGTTGACCTACCCAACCGCATGGGGGCGCGAGGCGCCAAAGACGCGGCCCGCAGCAGGATGACCGGATGCGGTTGAAACGGGAGGATGTTCTGATGGCCTCTGCCGTACACGCTGCCGCCACCGCCGATGTCGCGCTTTCGGTGCGCGACCTCTGCGTCAGTCTCCCGGGGGGGATGGAGCGGGCCTATGCCGTCGAGAACGTCTCCTTCGATCTGAAACGTGGACAGATTCTCTGTATCATCGGGGAATCTGGCTCTGGCAAGTCGGTCACAGCCAATGCGATCATGGGGCTTCTGCCGAAGGTGATCCGGGTCTCCTCGGGTGCGGTCCACCTGGATGGGACGAACATCGTAGGCCTCTCGCCGGACAAGCTCCGCAGCCTGCGCGGCCGGGTCGTGTCCATGATCTTTCAAGATCCTCTCTCGGCGCTGAACCCGCTGATGACCGTCGGCGCACAGATCGACGAGGTGATGGCCGCGCACGACGTTGGCACGCCGGCATCGCGTCGCAGCCGGACCATAGACCTGTTGGTCGAAGTTGGTCTGCCAGATCCGCAGCTTATGTATCACCAATATCCATTCCGGCTCTCGGGTGGCCAGCGCCAGCGGGTGATGATCGCCATGGCTCTTGCTCTTGAGCCCGCGATCCTGATTGCGGATGAGCCGACGACCGCACTCGACGTGACGACCCAGGCGCAGATCCTCCAATTGATCCGCGACATCCAGCGCCGCAAGGGGATGAGCGTCATGTTCATTACCCATGACTTCGGAGTCGTGGCGGAGATTGCCGACTCCGTGGTGGTGATGGAGAAGGGCCGTTGCGTGGAGCAAGGCAGTGCCGAGCAGGTCCTGAAGTCGCCCAGCCACCTCTATACGCGCCGCCTGATCGCGGCCGTGCCACGCCTGACCGGCAAGGACCGCGTTGCTCTGGAAGCCGCGGATCGGGTGTCCATCCTGAAGGTGGAATGCCTCGCAAAGACCTATCGCAGCGGCAGCTCGCTTTTCAGGACGCAGCGCATCGTGCCCGCGGTCAATGGGGTCACGTTCGATCTCACGTCGGGACGCACACTGGGCGTTGTCGGGGAAAGCGGTTCGGGCAAGTCGTCACTCGGTCGGCTTCTGCTCAAGCTGATGGAGTGCGACAGTGGCTCGATTCTGTTCGAAGGCCGCGACATCGCCGGGCTTTCCGAAGCCGAGTTTCGGGCACTGCGGCCAAAAATCCAGATGATCTTCCAGGATCCTTTTGCTTCGCTCAATCCGCGGTCGACAGTCGGGAAAATTCTGACAGTAGGTCCGGTCGCGCATGGGATGCGCTACAGCGAGGCTTGTGAGCGGGCGCGGGAGCTTCTGTCCCATGTCGGCCTGGATTCAGGAGCCTTTGACCGCTATCCGCACGAGTTCTCCGGCGGCCAGCGCCAGCGCATCGGCATCGCCCGGGCGCTGATGTTCAAGCCAAAGCTTCTGATTGCCGACGAAGCGGTCTCCGCGCTCGACGTATCGATCCAGGCCCAGATCTTGAAGCTGCTGGATCAGATTCAGCGCAAGACAGGCGTCTCGATGATCTTCATCACGCATGATCTGCGCGTCGCCAGCCAGATCTGCGATGAAATCGCCGTCATGCATCGAGGACAAATCGTGGAACGCGGACCGCCGTCCCAGATCTTCCTCGACCCCAAATCCAGCTACACGCGAGAACTGGTAGCAGCGATCCCGGGGGAGCAGCCGGGGAGTATGCCCCAACATCAAGACTACGGCGGGCACCACAAGGGAGGAGAGGCGTTATGAACAAGCGTTCTGCGACTACATCGAGCTACTCGCGGCGCGATGCTCTGCGAATGGTGGCGATCGGCGGTGCAGCCGGCCTTTTCGCGCCCAATCTATTGGGCCAACCCGTCCTCGCTCGCACCTCTCCGGCAAAACCAACCGGCCGCGTGATCGTCGGGCTCGGACAAGAGCCGACCGTCTTCAATCCGCTGATGGTCCACATCGAAGTCGATGATGGCGTGCATTTCTCGGTCTTCGACGCGCTCTTCCGCATCGATCCTCAAGGCGTCATTCAGCCAAACCTTGCCGTCGAAGTGCCGAACCAGAAGAACGGCGGCATTTCGGAGGACGGTCTCAAATGGCGCATTCGCCTGCGTGACGACGTCCATTGGCACGACGGCACGCCTTTCGGCGCCGAGGACGTGAAGTTCACTCTCGAACTGATCATGAACCCCAATTTCCGGAGCTGGCGCACGGCCGGCCATGCTCTCGTGCGCGACATCACAGTGGTCTCGCCCACGGAGATCACGTGGCGAATGGAAGAGGCCTTTGCGCCCTATCTGTCGTTCCTGACCGAAACCTTCATCGTGCCCAAGCACATTCTGGAGAAGGAGGCCAATCCAAACAACGCCGCCTTCAATCAGGCGCCCGTCGGCACCGGCGCATTCAAGTGGGGCGAGCGTGTCGCAGGGGATCATCTCGAACTGGTGGCCAATCCCGACTATTTCGGCGATGGGCCTCACATCGAAAAGCTGGTCTTCAAATACATTCCTGACCTCACTGTTCTGTACACCCAGTTCAAGAGCGGCGACGTGGATCTGGTGGGTCAGCCCTACATCACTCCTGACCACTACGAGGAAGCCAAGACGCTGCCGGACCGCGTGGTGACGCTCGTCCCAAGAACCGCGTTCGAGTCCTTTTACCTGAATCTCGAACGTCCGCAGTTCAAGGAACTTGCCGTCCGCGAGGCGCTCTATGCGGCGATCGATAAGGAGGCGATCATCCAGGGGCTCTATTACGGCGTGCCGTCGCCGACCGAAACCTTCATGCCGAAGCAATCCTTGTACTTTAACCCCAACCTGCCCGCACACGAATACAATCTGGATCGTGCGCGCCAGATCCTCGATCAGGCCGGCTGGGTGATGGGACCGGACGGCATTCGTGCCAAAAGCGGCGTCCGTTTGTCCTTCGCCAATTCGACCACTTCGGGCGATCCGCTTCGCGAACAGGTGCAGCAGTTCCTGCAGCAGACTTTTGCTCAGTTGGGCGTCGAGATGAAGATATCAAACCTGCCCGCCGCCGTGATGTGGGGCGAGTTCTGGATGCAATCGCAATTCGATTCCGTAATCGTCGGCAGCTCGTATCTGATCGGCGCAGACCCGGATGTCACCAATCGCCTGCACTCGCGGTCGATCGGAGCGAAGGGCGGACGCGGCTCGAACAATGCGCAGTATGCAAATCCAGAGGTTGATACCCTGCTCGACAGGGGTGCGCGTACTTTCGATCCCGAAAGCCGGCGTGCGATCTACCAACGGATACAAGAGCTCGTTCGTCATGACCTGCCTTTCCTTCCGTTGTACCAGGTCAATGTGGTCGAGGGCCTCAAGAAGGGAATTAACGGCTTCGTGCCGAACGGCAATACGCGCACGGAATCATGGAACGCGCTGGCCTGGTATTGGGTGAGCTGATCTATTGCCGGCTGTGGCCTCCCTCGCGGAGCACCGTGCCGGACTGACGTTGCCAAGGTAAACGGAGACTCGAATGTCCGGGTTCCTACTCAATCGTCTCTCGCAGAGCATCGTGCTGCTGGTGATCGTCTCGATCATCGGCTTCACGGTTCTCAACCTCATGCCGGGCGGTCCTCTCGCACAGTTCGGGCTCGATCCTGGCATGACCCAGAAGGACATCGCGCGACTCTCAGAGCAGCTGGGGCTGAACCGGCCGCTGTGGATTCAGTATCTCGACTGGGCTTGGCGGCTGGTTCGAGGCGACTGGGGACACTCCTTTCGGGATGGCTCTTCGGTGCTGGCGGTGATCGGCCGGCATCTTTTGGCGACGCTGCTGCTGATGGGCACGTCCACCGCATTGGCGATCGGGATTGGGTCCTGGATCGGAATCCGCGGTGCTACCCACCGCTATTCCCTCTTCGACTACTGCGCGACGGTGGGCGCTATGGTCGCACTGTCGGTGCCGACTTTCTGGTTTGGGCTCATCGGCATCTACATCTTCACGCTGAAGCTCGGCTGGGTTCCAGCAGGAAACATGTACGCGATCGGCGACGGCTCTGTGCTGGACTATCTGCATCACTTGATCTTGCCAAGCCTGGTGCTGTCGCTGGTTCATGTCGCAATCTGGAGCCGCTACATGCGCACGGCGACCCTTGATGCGCTCAGTCAGGATTTCGTCAAGACGGCCCGCGCCAAGGGTGTCAGCGAAAGCCGCATCTTGCTGAAGCATGTTGTCGGCAATGCGCTGCTGCCGATGATCACGCTGGCAGGGGTGCAACTGCCCAGCCTCCTGACCGGCGCATTGGTCACCGAGACGGTCTTTACTTGGCCGGGAATGGGTCGGTTGTTTCTCGACAGCCTCGGTTACAGCGACTATCCGGTCGTGATGGGGATTTTGATCTTCTCGGCCATCCTGGTCGTATTGGGCAACCTGATCGCAGACATCGTCATCGCTACCGTCGACCCGCGCATTCGCCTGGGCTGAGCCCGCGGGCTCACGCCTGTTAGCAGGAGGCAGCAGACATGACCACAATCGCCGCGCACGCACCTCCAGCTCGCTGGTGGCACAGCCGTGCGGTGGACCGCTTCATGCGTCATCACCTGGCACTCGTCGGGATCGCGATGATCGCCCTGCTGGTGTTGGCATGCGCCATCGGTCCCTATGCTCTACCTTACGACTCGCTCCACATCGATCTGCGCGCCCGTTTTGCTCCACCTCTGAGCGGCCACCACTACTTCGGCACCGACCCGCTCGGGCGTGACTTGGCTGCGCGGCTGCTGATGGCCGGGCGCGTCTCGCTCCTGGTGGGATTCTCCGCGATGCTGCTGTCGACGTTGATCGGCACGCTGGTCGGCGTGACGGCGGGCTATCGTGGCGGCTGGGTCGGGGCGGTACTGATGCGCATGGTGGACGGCTTCCTGTCCTATCCCTCGATCTTCCTCGTGTTGGCCCTGGCCGCAACGCTGCGGCCCAGCCCGGTGATGATCACCGTCATCATTGCCGTCACGAGCTGGATGGAGACTGCCAGAATTGTCGAGGCCGAGGTCCGCTCGCTGCGCCAGCGCGAGTTCGTCCAGGCTGCGCGCATGGTGGGGCTGAGCCGCAGCCATATCATGTTCCGCGAGATCCTGCCCAATGCCATGGGTCCAATCATCGTCGCCGCAAGCCTGGCCGTCGCCCGCGCGATTCTTTTGGAGGCCTATATCAGCTTTCTCGGCTACGGTATCCAGCCGCCGCTGCCCAGCTGGGGCAACATGCTCAACGGCGCCCAGCAGTATCTGGCAAGCGCGCCATGGCTCGCCATCATTCCTGGTGCCGCGATTACGATCGCGGTGACGAGCTTCAACTTCATCGGCGACGGGCTGCGAGATGCCCTCGACGTTCGAGACGACCACATCTGATCCATGAGCTCGACGCGACGCGAGGCGCGAGGTCGAGCCACACTTGAAGATATGAGGAGCAAACGACATGCACGCGCCGAGAGTGGGCGAGAAGGCGACGCCCTACTGGTGGGAAGCCGCCCCGGTCAAGCCGCTGCCTCAGCAGCCATTGCCCAAGAAGCTTGACGTGCTGATCGTGGGCGCTGGTTATGCCGGGCTTTCCGCCGGGCTGGTGCTGGCGCGCGAGGGCCGCTCGGTTGCCGCCTTTGACGCGATGGATCCGGGAGAAGGGGCGTCAACGCGCAACGGCGGAATCACCAGCGGAAGCATTCGGCCGGATTACGCTGCGCTCACACGGCGGTTCGGCGAAGACAGGGCGCTTGCGATCGAGGCGGAAGGCAAGGCCGCACGCGAGTTCCTGTACGACTTCATCAAAACGGAAGGGCTCGCCTGCGACTTTCATCCGGCCGGGCAGTTCAAAGCCGCTTTCGGATATGAACAATACGAAACGATGGCGCGGACCGCGGAGAGCCTGGCGACGAAACTGGGGATCGAAGCTTATGCAGTTCCCTATGCCGAGCAGCGCAAGTACATCGGCACCGATGTGTACCGTGGTGGCGCGGTTCGCATGGATATCGGCGGGCTGCATCCGGCGAAGTTTCACGCCGAGCTCCTGCGCGTCGCACTCGCTTCGGGGTTGACCGTCCACGGGCGAACGCCGGTCATCTCGATCGAGAGGGACGGCGCCGGTTTCCGGGTCGTCACCGCGGCCGGCTCGGTACAGGCGCGTCAGGTGCTGGTTTGCACCAACGGGTACACCGACGGCGCCGTGCCCTTCCTGCGCCGCAGGCTGGTTCCGGTTCGCAGCCGGATCATTGCGACGGAGGAGCTCGCGCCCGAAGTCATGGCGCGGCTGATGCCGAAACGCATGATGATCAGCGAAAGCCGGGAGGTCGGCTTCTATTACCGGCCTTCACCCGACGGGACGCGTATTTTGCTCGGCGGCCGCGACAGCTCGCGCGTCGGCGATCCGGTGGGTCCGAAGCTGCTCATACGCGATGGATTGGTCAATCTGTTTCCGGAGCTCGAGGCCGTTCGCCTTTCGCACTGCTGGTTCGGCAATGTCGCCATGAACCGTGACATGATTCCCCGAATTTTCGAGAAGGACGGCATCGTCTATGCCAGCGGCTTTTGCGGTTCGGGCGTCGTCTGGGCGCCATGGATCGGCATGCATGCGGCCCACAAGCTGATGGGACATGACGAGCGGGCGCGCACTGCCTTTGACTTCCGGCCGCCGGCCTTCATCCCGTTCTATCGCGGCAATCCCTGGTTCATGCCAGCGTTCATTCAAGGCTACCGGATGCGTGACCGGATCGCGCTATGGCGCGCCAGCCGTTGATGGCCGGCAGTACAGCTTGCAACCCAAGGCAGGAATTCCAGAAGCACGGCCGCCGGCGAGGCGGGTCGCGCGGGTCGTCTATTGCTTCTCGGGTTAACTGAAAGTGTTCGAACACGAGGGCCTTGATGAGTTGTGCTCCCGCCGCTGACAGCAGATTGGCCCGCATGCCGCATCATCAATGAAATCCTATGCCGAACTTTGCTCCGGTCCGATTGCGTAATGCTGTGAGCTCCAAGCTACGCTCCAGGCTGCGAGGATCATTCGATGTCCTCACCCTGTCAGGCACTGGCGATCATTCGGGCAACTCCGAGCAAGAGACATCGACACATCATGACAAGCGCAGCGTGCCAGGCGGAAGATCGTGTCAATGAGGACGTGGTCCTGCTTCCATTTGCCAGAGCGCATCTGGAAGGCGCCCTGAAGCTGTCGCGAGAGATGTCTTGGCCCTATCGGTTCGAGGACTGGGATTTCGCCCTTCAGTTGGGCCATGGCTTTGTTTTGCAGTGCGCCGGTGCGGTGATCGGGACCGCGGCCTGGTGGCCATACGGCGAGAATCATGCGTCCGCCGGGATGATCATCGTTGCGAAAGCCGCTCAGGGCCGCGGCTGCGGGGCGCGGCTCATGGATGCGTTGCTGGCGTCAGCGCATCCACGGTCCATCAAGCTGAATTCGACCGCCGAAGGCGCCATGCTGTACCAGCGCCGGGGCTTCGTTCCGATCGGAACGATCTGCCAGCATCAGGGAATTCCCAGCCATGAAGCCCCGCGCTCATGCCTCGTCAGGTCGATGGCCGCATCGGACCTGGAGGACATCGCACGCCTCGATCGGCAGGCGACGGGTTGGGACAGGCGACCGCTGATGGAACGGCTCGTCGAGAGCGGTGACGGATATGTGCTGCACCGTGACGGGATCATGTGCGGCTACGCCATCTCCCGCCGTTTCGGCCGCGGACATGTCATCGGTCCTGTGGTGGCCGAGAACCCGACCGATGCACGCATGCTGATCGAGGCTGCGCTCGCTCGTCTCGGGCGTGCTTTCGTTCGGATCGACACGTCTGCCTCGTCTCAGCTCGGGGCGTGGCTCGAAGGCATCGGCCTGCAGCAGGTCGGAGATGCCACAACCATGGTCCTGGGGACGCCGCCGCCGTCGGCCGGACCAGCGCGCACCTTTGCGATCGCCAACCAGTCGTTCGGCTAGGAGAGACGCAATGCTACGGCAGGAGATGCGCGAAACGAATTTCCAGAACGGTGAGATCGCCGCAACGCTGAGCACGTTGCCAACGCCGGCTCTCCTGCTCGACAGAGATCGGCTGGATCGCAATCTCGCCCGTCTGTCGTCCCGCATGGCTGCGCAAGGCGTTGTGCTGCGCCCTCATATGAAGACTGCGAAATCCATCGACGTCGCCCGACGCGCTCATCGGTCCGGTCCGGGGCCAATCACTGTTTCGACCTTGGCGGAGGCGGAGTACTTCGCGCGGCACGATTTCCGGGACATGACCTATGCCGTGGGTCAGGCACCGCACACCGCCGAGAGGGCAATGCGTCTGCGGAAAGCAGGCATCGACCTCAAGGTGCTGCTCGATTCCCCCGAACAGGCGACGATGTTAGGCGCGGCTGGCCGAGCCGCTGGTGTGACGCCGTCTGCCTTCATCGAGATCGACTGCGACGGTCATCGTGGGGGGCTGACGCCGGCCGATCCCAAGCTCATTGTCGTTGCGGCAGCCCTGGCTGAGGCCGGCGTCAAGCTCGCCGGCGTTCTCACCCACGCCGGTGAATCCTACAGCCTCTACACGCCCAAGGCTCTTGTCGCGGCTGCGGAGAACGAGCGTGCCGTGGCCGTCGCCGCGGCGGAGACGTTGCGAGCGGCGGGGCATCAATGTCCTGTCGTTAGCGTCGGCTCCACGCCGACCGCCCATTTCGCCGAACACCTGACCGGCGTCACGGAGATGCGGGCCGGCGTCTACATGTTCTTCGATCTGGTGATGCACGGTGTCGGTGTCTGCACCGCTGACGACATCGCGATCTCGGTGCTCGCCACCGTCATTGGTACGAAGCCCGAGAAGGGCTGGATTCTGGTCGATGCCGGATGGATGGCGCTGTCGCGCGATCGCGGCACCGCCGCGCAGCGGGTCGACCAGGGCTACGGCCTCGTCTGCGATCTGTCCGGCAAGATTTATCCCGACCTGATGGTCGCGCAGGCGAGCCAGGAGCACGGCATCCTCGCCATCAGATCCGGGTCGGCGCACGCTTTGCCGGATCTTTCGATCGGCGCGAAGGTCAGGATTTTGCCCAATCACGCCTGCGCGACGGCCTCGCAACACGAGCTGTACCATGTCGTCTCCGCCGGGAGCGACTCCATCGAAGCGCAGTGGCCGCGGATGCGCGGCTGGTAGGCGCGCATCTAAAAGTCAGTCGCCGCGCATTGCGGAGCCCAGCAATCAAGGGCGAGATTTCGGAGCCGGGGAATGAAGCTGACATCCTATTGGCTGGATACATCGGGGCCATTCGCGAGCGCCGCCGCAGGACCGGTGCAGGGCGCCTGCGATGTCGCAGTGATCGGCGGCGGCCTGACCGGCTCCTCTGCCGCCCTGGCTCTCGCCAAGAAGGGCGCGCGGGTCGTGCTGCTCGAAGCCGAGACCATCGGGCACGCGGCGTCCGGCCGCAACGGCGGCATGTGCAACAACGGGTTTGCGCAGGACTACGGCACGCTGTCGGCCAAGCTCGGCAAGGACGTTGCCAACCGGCTCTACCGGGCCTTCGACGCCGGCGTCGATATGGTCGAGCGTCTGGTGGCCGAAGAGAGGATCGACTGCAGCTTCGCGCGCGTAGGCAAGATCAAGCTGGCGGCAAGGCCGGAGCACTACGACAAGCTGTCGCGCAGCCAGGAACTGCTGGCCGCCGATGTCGATCCCGACACGATGATGGTGAGCCGTGCCGATCTGGCCTGCGAGGTGGGATCGGAGCGCTATTGCGGCGGGCTCGTCTACCGCAAGAGCGCCGGCATGCATGTCGGACGCTTCGTGCACGGCCTTGCGGAAGCGGCGGCGCGGCGCGGCGTCGAGATCCACCAATATGCGCCGATGACGGGCCTGCGACCCGCCGCCGGCGGAGGCCACGACATCGAGACGCCCCGGGGCCGGCTGCGGGCCTCGCAGGTTCTGCTCGCGAGCGGTATCTCGCATGTGGGACCGCTGGGTTGGATTCGACGCCGGATCGTGCCGGTCGGCGCTTTCCTGATCGTGACCGAGCCGTTGCCGGTCGCGACCCTCGATCGGCTTCTGCCCCGCCGCCGAATGGCGGTCGATACGAAGAACCTGGTCAACTACTTCCGAACGACGCCCGACAACCGGCTGCTGTTCGGTGGACGCGCGCGCTTCGCCATCTCCAATCCGGCGTCAGACGAAAAAAGCGGAGCGATCCTGCGGGCTGCGCTGCACGACGTCTTTCCCGAGCTTCGCGGCGTGCGCATCGACTATTGCTGGGGCGGAATGGTCGATATGACGCGCGACCGGCTGCCGCGCGCCGGCGAACGCAACGGCATCTACTATTCTATGGGTTACAGCGGACACGGCACCCAGATGTCGACCCTGATGGGCACGATTATGGCGGAGGTCATGGACGGGCGCACCGATCTCAATCCCTGGAAAGACTTCGCCTGGCCGGCCATTCCGGGCCATCTCGGTCCTCCCTGGTTCTTGCCGCTGGTCGGCGCCTACTACCGGGTCAAGGACCGTTTCCAATGACCTCGCCCGTTCGACACCTGACGGAAGCCGGCTTCCTCGGCAAATTCTACATGGACGGAGAATGGCGAAAGCCGATCGGATCGGCCACCGCGGCCGTCGTCAACCCGGCGACCGAGCAGCCAGTCGCCGAGGTCGCGCTTGGCAATGACCAGGATGTGGACGGCGCCATAGCCGCCGCCAGACGGGCTTTCGCCGGCTGGTCCATGACACGACCTGCCGAGAGGGCGAAGCTGCTCGATCGGGTTCATGGATTGCTCCTCGATCGGCTGGAATTGTTCGCACAG
>Ga0209455_1000634_pt1 | contig 21681 bp, 19 predicted proteins | sample AraplaCol_mCL_r2_FD_184275 | JGI IMG/M metagenome (GOLD analysis project Ga0209455, IMG submission 184275) | Arabidopsis root microbial communities from North Carolina, USA - plate scrape CL_Col_mCL_r2 (SPAdes) (version 2) | ecosystem: Host-associated > Plants > Roots > Endosphere | place: USA... | reverse complement strand
CCGAATACGTCCGTCAGTTGGGCCTGCAGGCCCAACTGACGGACCAACAGAACGCCGAAGACTAACATTGCCTTTGGCACTGAAAACCGGGACCGTTCACTCTGGAACGGACTCTACACCGTCACCGTACTAAACGCGGGGAGCAGGTCACCTGCGCTTTATCTGACAAGGCATAGATCAAAAAGCTACGCTACGCGTTACGCCGACTCCAGTTGCAATTCGCTGCTCGCTGCGCACTGCACGCCTCAACACCAAAAGCAGTGCCATCGACAGACTCATGCAGGGCCGGGTGTTTGCGCGCTATTACCAGTAGATAACGGAGCAAAACAGGACGAAGATGCGAAATCGCCTTCATGGGGATCGTCGGGGATATCTTATGAACAATAGTTATCGGGCTTCCCGTGGCTCACAGATCTGCCTGCTCGTACTCACGACCCCTGGCATTGCATTATTCTTTTTTACAGGCTTTGAAATCATAAAACGAGAAAACCTTCTCGTTGCGCTGGTATTTTTCTTGATGGCAGCTCTGCTAGCGGCATGGCTGACGTTCATGCTGACCATGCGCGTTGATCTAACTGAGCAGACTATTGTTCGGTCTTGGCTGCTTGGCTACAAGGCCGTACCGATATCACAAATTACTAGCCTCCGCTGGAGCGGAGCGCGTGGACAAACCATATTGAGTGTCACATACGGCAAACCAAGACGGTCTATTTTTCTCTCTAGCTTCATCGCCCCAAGGGCAAAGTTGCTCGAAATTCAAAATGACATCCTCGCCTTGCGCGGCCTAGCTGGTGAGACGTTGTGGCCGCCAATGTCAACGGACGTCGACATCGATAAAATGTTAGAGCGAAAACGCGGATGATATTAACTCCACGAAATATGCTCGACACCATCCGATTTTTCTTCGTCGCGATTGTTTTCTTTGGTTCTTGGCTTGAGGCTATGCGGCGGCTGTCCGGTTGGAACGATCTTGAGCGGTACGAGACGAGCCGGGATACCCCGAACGAAAGGCAATTCTCCAATGGCTCCTATCGGTGGGTTTCGTGTCGAGCAAAATGGACAAGATTTACCGTGGCCGTTGAACTCTATCCTCAACACTTATGGCTACGCCGCGACCTACGCCGTCACATGAGGCTTGGCTCGGTTTTCGGGTCAGCTGCGAGTTCTCCGTCTTTGCGCGCGGCCGCGAGCACCTGCCGCCCCATCTCGATCTTTTCGGACCAACCGAGTTTGGCAATGCCGGGAAACGCCACTTCGCCGCCTTCGAGTTTTGATTGCGCCACGGGATCATCTTCGGCGACCTTCTCCGGGAAGACGGCGATAAACCACAGCTGAAAGACCTGCGCCTCCACAGGACCACCCTGTCGAAACCGCATGTAATCCTCCGCGGCCAAAAACAGGATGGCAGCAACGTTTGCCTCGCGCAGTTCGACGCAGCTATCAGGGTTCGGGTCTTGCTCGGCGTGCTTGAAGAAGTTTCGACACGGCTCGTTGACGTAATACTTCAGCGTGTGTCCGTCTAGTAGGTTTTCGCGGGCCTGCTTGGAGAAGCTTTCCACGCCCGCGCTCGTACAGAGCACGTCGATGACCTCCCATGCATTCGATGCCAACGAGTACACGGAAACAGGATCGCCGCCATCAAAGAAAAGGCGAATTGCAGTAACGAGTTGACGTCGGGCGGCATCGATCTTTGTCACGACCATGTTCGATTACTCCTGCACGTGAACTCGAGGGGCGCCGGGCTTCTCTGCCTCGAAGCGCGAGCCAGAATCGCTCTGGTGTAAACGGCTTTGCAGGCCGTCATAATTATTTTGAAATCAGCACGTTGATGTATTTGACCATCCAATTCAGCCGCCGCAAGAGCACGGACGGGTGACTTTGCCTCAGGCAAGGTTGAGTAGTCGAACCCGGCCTGCCCCTAGTTGACCCCACCACCGCCGAACGGGGAAAGATCATCCGGCTTCTCTACACGTTCCCCGACCGGATCGTCGTGGTTGATCGGATCACCGGCACTCGGAATCCTTGGTTCGACAGAGTCCAAAGCCAATTCACTACGCTGTTCGTTCCACTTGAGCTGACCACCCCGCAGACTTTCTTGAGGCATTGCCTCCAAGGCGCCCGACCGATCGCTTTTACTGGCAGTATCCGAATTCGCGGCAGTGTATTCGGGGGGATCTTCAATTGTCGCCACGCCAACAGGACGCGCCGCGTCGGGGTTGCTTTCTTGCGTCTGCTGCATTACAGCGCCTGTCGAGTGCGCCGTCGATTGATACGCCGTGCCTCCGGGCACGGAGGCCATTGCGTCGGCGGGCGACGGGGGCTGCTCCGAAGTGCCTACACCAGCCCAGTTACTTGCGGCGGTCCCCTCGGCTGGCGGCTCCACGCACGCTGAAGTCGGCACTTGGATGCTTTGATGCTGCTGCATTTCCACATTCCCTGCTGAAGCTTCCGCGTTGACCTGCGTCACCGCGTCGTCCTTCGACGTATCCGAGCTATGGGTCGACATCTTGTTTTCCTCGCTTCACCTAGGATTGGCACCGAGAACAATGGTAGGACAAAAAGAAGAACGCCACCCGAGTTTCGCTCCAGTGACCTCCTGGTGAGCTGCTGCAAAAAGCAGGCATCAGTCCCGTAGTTCAGGGGATGGAATGATATGCGTGAGGCTTGTCCAGCAAGGATCCCGCCCCTTGCTGTAGCAAATCTGTAGCACGCAAAAAAGCCCGCTCGCAGCGGGCTTTCATGCGTCTGTGTGTCAATTCCACGGATGGGCGCAAAACCCATTTCAGCGCGGGCGCTGCAGCAGGGAACTACCGAAAACAACAATTCACTTTCCATCGTAGCTTTCAACGGCCGGCCCAAACCGCACGTAGCCCTTATCTAACTGGCCGGGAGGGTTCGTGTAGGGTGTGTCATACGTCACGCACCACTTGGAGGGGTTTGCAGGGGATCCGATCTGCCATTCGCCGGTATCCCCGTTGTACATCCACACATAGAAGAACATATTGGGACCAAAATGGCTCGGCGGCGGACAGTAGGGGCCGATGCCGTCTAATCCATCGTCGGAAATTTCAGCTACATCATCGTCGTAGACAGCCAATAGCTTCCATACACTTCCGGTCCATCGGGCGGGCACCCAGTCATACCCCTTCCTCTGAATCCAGTAGTAGCCTAATTCGCGGTCTGCCATGATTGCCCTCGTTCAATGTTCTAAAAATTCACGAAAGGTGCGATCCACTGAGACACCGGATACGGTCTGGCCGTACCGGTGTTCCAGGACAATATAGGCGTGTTGTGGCACTCGCGAGACGTGGCACACATCAATTTGTCTGAAAATTTGGCTGGCTAGAGGGCACGCGGCCGCCCTATCTTTCAGTCCGCAAGTTACTTTGGTTGCGCGACCATCTCCTTCGCCGGATAGAGCTGCAACATTGCTCGCGCTGCCTCGACGTTCGGCGTCGTCAACCATTCCTCCCAATCGTCCGGTCGAAGGATGACGACCGACCGCTTCTCGTCATCCGGTTTATGCATCCGTGACATAACGGGATGGCCGTCCGCATTGACCGTAATCATCGTCATCACATGGCGCGGGCTACCGTCCGGGTCTTTCAAGGTGCGCCAGATGCCGGCAACACACATCGTCGGGCGATCGATGACACCGATCCGCTGCCACACGCACGGACCGAGAATCCATTTACCGGTAGCGTCCCGCCGAGCATCCGGATAGGACGGCTCGATCACGCACCGCGCCGGAATCAGGCAGCGTCCACCCGACCGCCACGTCGGCCCATATAGCGGCGACTTACCGAGGTTGAGCGGGTGCAAGAATGGTTCGACTTTGTCGACAAGAACGTCGACAACAAGGGAGACCTTGCCGGCGGCCAAGGCCAATTTCAGCGCTTGCGGCACCTGCTGAAGAACGAGAAGCAGCGTGCGACGATGCTCTAGCCCGGTTGACACAATTTGACGGGCTGCACAGCCGGTTGTGGTCGATCGCTCTGACGGAAGTGGTAAATTAATACTTCATACGAAAACCACACCTGCGAGAGAGCATATGGCCCGAGCCATGATCTGCGTCGGCGATACGACGACGCACGGCGGGCGCGTGCTGGAGGGCACCGCGAACGCGACCATTGACGGGAAACCCATTGCCGGCGTCGGGCACAAGGTGCTTTGCCCGCAGTGCAAAGGCATCTTCCCGATCCTGCCCGCCACCGGGCGACGCTACCCGCACCAGATTGCAGGCCGGGAAACGGCCATCGAGGGCATGAAGACAGCCTGCGGCGCGACGCTGATCGCATCTCAGTCGTCGGCGACACTCGACGACGTCGGTTCAGGCGAAGCAACGACCGGCGGCACAGTGACCGCCGCCGCCGCTGCGTTGGCCCCTTCGCCGACGCTCTGCCTCGAATGTCTGAAGTCAGCCGCCGAGAATGCGGCGACGATGATCGCGCGCGGGTAAACCAATGACCGACGTCTCGATCGAAGGGTTCTTCTTCAAACGCCAACAGCAGCTGACGATGCAGGTGCATTTGTACGCCCTGGTCGACGGTCTGCTGTTCGCGGATTCAGCAGGCGGATCGCCCCCTCAGCAATCGCAAGCGGCCGTCGCCCTGTTCGACGGCACACCGGACGCATCGCTCGCTGACGCTGGACCGTGGCTGCTCGAATGGGAACGCGCATCCGGCAACGTTCGACACGCGCTTTCTGCGATGGCAGCTGAATCGACCGGTGTGTCGTGGCTCATTAGCGCCTATCCGATCGAATCGCTCGCGGACGAGCTGCGTAAACGCCTCGACGTGCGCCTGCCGGACGGACGCACGGCCCTCCTGCGGTTCTATGACGCCCGCATCATGGCCGACATGGCATCGCTGATGGAACACACACAGCGCATGCAGTTCTTCGTCCCGACATTCAACTGGCTCGTCGAAGTGAATGGAAAACTGAAAGGAGTCCATCCGCATGCTTGAACTGACAAGCGAACAGGTCGCCGGTCTCGCCGAGATCGATGCACGCGGATATGTCGAGCGCGTTCGGCAGGATCTCGTCAAAGCTGACCCGAAGCTTGCCGACGACAGCACGCTACCCACGCGCCTCTGGAATGCGTACGTCGCTGCTCGACAGCTCGGCATTCAGTCCGATGAGAATGTCGCCGCGTTTCTGCGTATCGAGGCATACGCGCCAAAGTTTTATGAGAAACCGGCGACGCGCGCGTGGCTGACTCGACCAGGACGCTCGGCCGACGAACGTTTTCACGATTACTTTCGCGTCATCAAATGGCGCATCGAACATCCGGAATACGACGGGGGATCTCGAAATGGCGGGCTTGGTAGTACCGGTAATCGAAGCAGCAGCAGTGGAACTTGGGCCGGTCTTGGCGCGCGCTGGCGTCGCCTTGTTGGGCGGGGTGGGACTGGCGGGCACGGCGAGCCTGTCTAGCGATACGCCGAAGGATGAGAGCAAAGCCAAGACTGACACCAAGGCAGTGCCTCGCACTGGCGAGAAATGCAAGAAATGCCCGCCCGAAGAATCCGGACTGCCTCAACGCAGAAACCATCATATGTCTGCGCGCGCCCGTCAGTATCAGGGTCGCATAACAGGGCGACCGTTCAGCACGGAGGAGGGATGGAGCGAAGAATGGGTATGGCTGGGAACAGACTTCGACGGTATCGTGCCCGGTGAGTGCTTGCTACAGGAAGCCAAGGCAAACTATGCACAATTCCTGAAGCGCAATGACGATGGCGAACTCAAAGAACGGAAATGGTTCGAGGGATACACAGCCTTGTTCAGCCAATTGGAAAGACAAGCAGGGAAGGTAAACTCCAACCCGCCCGCACGCTTAAGGTGGTACTTCGAAGAAGCTGAATTGCGAGAGTACATGCTTACAGCATTGATCGAGAATCAAGTAACCTCCGTCTGGCAACCGTAACCCGCGACGATCATGGACATTAGACTCAAATTCAAGGACGGCTCACTCGAACCGACAGACTTCCGGGAAGTCCTGTCGCGCATCCAGATTGTGACGGCCGAGATGGCGGCGATCGATCCGACGCTGGATCATTGGTACGCACGCGGCAAAAGCCGTGATGAGGCGCTGCTGTATCCAGCATTCGAAAACGGCGAGCCGTCGACGGCTATTCTTGCGGTCCTCACGCATAAGTTTGCGGAAGATCCGGACACGACATATGTGGCGCTTTGGGACGGAAACGAAGACGATGATCGCGGGGCTACTCTCGCCTGCCATCTCCACGCCCCGGGCCGCGTTAACACCTTTGAAGTGTCATTGTCCGACAAGTCGATGCTCGGCAATCTTGACTCAGTTTTGCGAATCGTTCGCGCTGCAGCAGTTGCGTTCAAACCCGCATACATCGCCGTCGCCCCCAGAAGCTATGCCACCCGACAAGTATTTGACGACAAACCGGGTGTAGGCTGGATGATCTATTTGCCAACCACGATTACACAGCAGCAGGTTCCGGAAGCACGCGAGATTGTTCCAGTCCCGGAGGCCGGCAAGACCCAGACCGGTACAATCGTCGTCAGCACAACGGATGCGCCGTTCTCGATGAAGAATCCCGAACACGTCGAGACAGCAAACCGTATCGAGATCCGGCTCGTTGACCAGGATCTCCTGCCCGCATTTGCCGACCTGTGAGCACGATGCCAGCGCGATTGTCCGCGCCGGCATCCCCGATAGAACAACCCCGCAGGCTGCGCCGCGTCGTCCCAGCTATAGATGATCAGCTCGTTGCGCTCGACGCCCTTGCCGCCACCGACCGTATATTGAATCGGTACGGTCTCGATGTAGAACCCGTCAAACACCCGCCGAATGTCGGGATGATCGTTCAGGCTCACGATCGTTCGTCCCTTTAGCGATCGCAGACGCTGCGCCATCTTCTCGTACTCGCCGAACGGGAATGCCACGCCGTACCCCTCCGTCTCGTAGTACGGAGGGTCCCAGGTAGAAGAGCATATGCGGCCGATCGTATCGATCGATACATGCAAATCCAGCCGCTCCACGAACGTGTTGCAGTTGTACAGAGTTTCCGGAATCATCGCTGCCCCTTAGATCTGGTTATCGAGCCACTTCGGTCAGCCACTGGTTCGTGACCTCGAAGCGGAAAATCGGGTTCTCGGCCGGCGGGACATCCGTAAAGCGAATGTTCCAGTAGACGTACCGCGTGTCGCACGCACGTGGCCGATCAGCACGCTCAACGAAAGCGGTCTATTCAGCGAGTCGGATCGAATCGAATCGAATTGCCGAGCGCCAAGAAGGATGCGCGAGATCCGCTCGCCGTGGTCAAGCTGGCTCAAGTAGAAGCCAATGCCTGGATTTATGCCACTGAATACCTCGACAGCAACGGCGGGTGGACCGGCCAGCTCAAGCTATTCGCGAGCACACGCGCATTTCGCACGCGCAATCAGGCCCTGAGTCACGGCACACGCTGTTTGATCGACACACTCGCAAATCGACATCACACGTCCGCACACTCGCGCGCCGTCGCCGATAAGGTCATTCGCTGGGCGGAACGCGTCGCGCCGAAGCACGATCCCGATTTGACGAGTGCGCTGCGAGACCTGCCAGCGGCGTTCAAGCCGATTGAGCTTGTGGACCTCCGGGATCGCCTTGGGCTCGATGCAATGGGTTGCCCCCTCGCCTCGTGGCAGGAGACGGTTAAATGACCGCGCGCCCGGCCCTTTCTACCCCACGTCCGCTGCCGCGAAAGCGGGAACACGCGGGGAAGCGTCCGGCTATCTCACTGGCAAGCGTCAACGACACATCCATGCAGTCGAACAGCAGCGAGCTGACGCCCGCAAAAACGATCCAGAAAGACAAAGCGCCGCTCTCGCGGCGCAAACCAATCCAGATGAACGATGCCCTGGCGGACATGATCGACCGTCAGTCGCCGAACAGTTTGAGGTGTGAAGTGAACAATCGGACAGAACGCCTGCTGCGCCTCCCGACAGTCCTCGAAATGGTCGGTCTCGGCAAGACCACGATATACGACATGATGAGGTCTGGCGACTTCCCTAGCAACCTATCCCTATGGGTCGAATCCGAGGTACAAGGATGGATCAGAGAGATTTCATCACCGCCTGCATCGGCCAGCCAATAAACTGAGCTCCAGTAGGAAAACGGACGGACATCCGTTCGTTCTGTTTGCTTCGTAGCTCCAGGTGGAAGGTGAAGGGCCCTTACCGACGGTTGACTTGGCCGATAGCGGCCATTCACGCTCCCCTAGCGCAATGTGCAGTGTCACCGGCTATAAGCTTGTAATGCGAAACCGTTCGATTCTTAACCACTGTGCCAGCTGGTTCAGCAGTTCAGGTCCGATTGTCCAGACATCGACAAGGTCTCCCTCCAACAGAAGAAAGGTGGCGCTGCGAGGTGCGTATAAGTACGCGCTCATGCCGCAATCGATCACACTGGCGGAACACTCAAACATCTCATCCGCTTATTTTTGTGATCCGCAGAGCCCTTGGCAACGTGGCTCGAACGAGAACACAAATGGGCTCCTGAGACAGTATTTCCCCAAGGGGACCGATCTCTCGGCCTATTCGCAGGCCAAGCTCAACGCCGTAGCCAGGCGGCTCAATGAGCGTCCGCGAAAGACACTAAACTTTGATACACCGGCTGAGCGATTTCATCAATTCGTTGCATCGACGGGTGGAATCCGCAACCCTTACCAGTCGCTCGAGAGTCGGCGCCTTCAATGGCGACTTTCAGACAATATCAGGCGCTCAGCCATTGGCATGTGAGCCGGTAAAATCAGCCCGTCAACAGGTGATCGATATATGCGGCCAATGCCAGCCGCACGTTCCGATGATCGTTTGCCGACATGCAGATGAAAAATTCCCGGCAAGGGCACTCGTCGGTCAGTCGAATAGGCCTTCAGCCCATAATCTGCGCGCCGGGCACATGAGCTATCAGCCACAGACGCGCCGCTCTTACGACAAGATGGAGTGGCCTGCGTTGCTGCGCAAGCTGGACCGCATCGACCCTTCTTGTCGCCGCTGAAAAAGCGAAAGCCCGGTGCAAAGCCGGGGTTACGTAAACGGGCCGATGCAATCGCTATCAAGCCGACGATGCCGCCGACGCGTTGCCCGCGCGGCGACGGTACAGCCTGAGTGTCGCGCACAAGCTGCAGAGCGCAGCGAAGCTCAGCCAGTAGCCTGGTGCGGCCTTGTCATGCAGGACCTGAATCAGATACGTCGATACCGCCGGCGTAAAGCCGCCGAACAGCGCCGTCGCGAGACTGAACGCCAGCGAGAAGCCCGCGACGCGCACTTCGACCGGCATCACTTCGGTGAGCGCGGCGACCATCGCGCCGTTATACATGCCGAAGAAGAACGAGAACCACAGCAGAACGATCAGCATGCGCGCGAAGCTCGGTGCATCGGCGAGCCAGGACAGCGCCGGATAAGACGTGAAGATCGCCAGCATGGAAATGGCGAGCAGCAGCGGCTTGCGGCCGATGCGGTCGGAAATCGTGCCGCCGATCGGTAGCCAGACGAAATTCGATGCAGCCACAAGCAGCGTGACCATCAGGCTGTCGGAGGTGGACAGCTTCAGCACCGACTTCCCGAAGGTCGGCGTATAGACGGTGACGAGATAGAAGGTGGTGGTGGTCATCGCCGTCAGCAGCATGCCGCCGATGACGGTGCGCCAGTTGCCGAGCAGCATCGCAAAAATCTCGCGCGCCTGCGGATGATGCCGCCGCGCTTCGAACGCTGCGGTCTCCTGCAGCGAACGGCGCAGCATGAACAGGAACGGCACGATCGCGCAGCCGATGAAAAACGGCACGCGCCAGCCCCATGCACCGATCTGCTGCGCGGACAGCCACTGGTTCAGCCCGTAACCGATGGCCGCCGCCACGACGATGGCGACCTGCTGGCTCGCCGACTGCCAACTCGTGTAAAAGCCCTTGTTATCGGGCGTCGCCATTTCCGCGAGATAGACAGACACGCCGCCCAGTTCCGCGCCCGCAGAGAAGCCCTGCAACAGACGCCCGAGCAGCACGAGCGCCGGCGCGAGCAGGCCGATCGTCGCGTACCCAGGCACGCAGGCAATCAGAATGGTGCCGCTCGCCATGATCGACAGCGTAACGATCAGCCCGGTGCGCCGTCCGACCTTGTCGATATACGCGCCGAGAAAGATCGCACCGAGCGGACGCATCAGAAAGCCCGCGCCGAACACCGCGAAGGCGAGCATCAGCGAGGCGAACTCGCTGGTGGACGGGAAAAAGATCTTCGAGATCGATGTCGCGTAGAAGCCGAACAGAAAGAAATCGAACTGTTCGATGAAATTGCCGCTGGTCACGCGCAACACGGCGGCGGCCCTCGTCATGGGCGAAACGCCGGACGTAGCGGCGATCGATTCTGTGCGGTTCATTGCGTCTCCTGCTTCTTATCTATGGTGATGGGCGCCCAAGGCGCCCTAGTGACTGCTAATCCGAACTGAGGCTCAGCGTGTTGCGTTGCCGCTTCTCTATCGACGATTTGAGCAACGCCGCCGAGCGGAAGATGCCGTGCGCGAACTTGCCGTAAGGCAGCGTGGCGAACAGCGCCATCACGATGCCGAGATGAATCGCGAGCAGCGACGGCATCGCCGAGGTCGTGCGGAGCGCGAGCAGCGCGAGACCGGATGCGCTCGTCAGAAGCAGGAGCGCGATGAAGCCGCGGTCCATCGGACGCTGACGGGCATCGCCCCGCTCCGGAACGCGTTTCAGGTTCAGCCACAGCAGTCCCGCCGCCCCCGCAATCAGTCCAATGCCGCCCGCGGTTCCCAGCAGCACCGGCACGCTCAGAAACGGATACGGCGCTTCCAGACCGAATGCATAGTGATAGAGCGTCGCAACTGCGGTTGCTGCAAAGCACAGCATGAAGCCGTAGAACGTCAGGTGATGGAAACGGCGCCGCGCCAGTGTGAAGGCATCGCTCTCTTCGTTGCAGCCGTCGCCGTGGCCGCCGTCCAGGTACTTGAGCGTCAGCGCGTTCTTGGCCGCTTCCGCGATGGCTGGCGCGCTCGCCGTTCCTGCCGACACGTCGCGCCAGAAGCGCGTGACGCCCACGCCGAGCGCGAGCATGGCGAACAGGAAAACGATGCCAAACATCGCCGCGAGCAGGTTGTGCGGAAAGATCGCGTAGAAGTTCGCTGGCGCGACATCGCCCGACAAGCCGCCGTGTAATGCCATACCGAGCAGCAGAAACAGCGCGAGTCCGGCCGCCAGTGCAACCGACAAAGTCAGGCCGTTGCGTTTGTACAGCGCGCCGAACGACGCAGGAAACGCGTATTCGGTGTAGGTTTCGAGCCGGACTTCGGCCATCGCTTTCGGCACGTTCACGCCGAATTCGTGCGGCGGCGCGTATTGGCACGCGTGATAGCACGCGCCGCAGTTGTGGCAGAGATTCGCCAGATAGTTGACGTCCGACTTGCCGAATTCCAGGCGGCGCGTCATGGCCGGGAACACGGCGCAGAAGCCTTCGCAGTAGCGGCAAGCGTTGCAGATCTGCATCTGCCGTGCCACTTCGGTTTCGCCGGCGCTCATCGGCACGATGGGGATCACGCGCGCCGTGCTGCCGTGCGAAGTTTTTTTCGTATCGACCGATAACGCCGTGCGCATGCGTTCGGGCGCGAGCGGGTCAGACTGCTGCACTGGTTGCCTCCGTCGTTTTGAGTGCGGCGCGCGCGGCCTGCGTCCCGGCGATGCGCCCGAAGGCCGTGCCGATCGACATGCCGACGCCCGCTGTATAGCCCTTACCGAGCACGTTGCCGGCCATCATTTCGCCGGCCACGAACAGGTTCTCACTGGCTTTGCCGCCGAAGTGAACCTGCGCGCGGTCATTGGTCTTTAGTCCGAGATACGTGAACGTGATGCCTGGCCGCAACGCATAACCGTAAAACGGCGGCGTCTCGATGCGGCGCGCCCAGTGCGTCTTGGGTGGCGCGAGACCTTCGGTGTGGCAGTCGTCGAGCGTGGTGTGGTCGAAGGTGCCGTCGCGGCATGAGTCGTTATAGCGCGTGAGCGTTTCCATGAAGCGCGCTTCCGGCAGCCCGAGCTTGCGCGCGAGTTCCGGCAGCGTATCGGCCTTTTCGCCCGGAAACACCGGCGGCATGAAGCGGCCGATTGCTTTCGAGTCGATGATCGAATAGCCGATCTGCCCCGGTTGATGCGCAACGAGCCGTCCCCAGATTGCATAGCGCTTCGGCCAGAAATCCTCGCCTTCGTCGTAAAAGCGCTCGGCGTCACGATTCACCACGACGCCCAGCGACACGCAGTCGATGCGCGTACAGATGCCGCCGTCATACAGCGGCGCGCGTGCATCGATGGCGACGCAGTGTGACTGCGACGGGTCGCCGATCATGTCCGCACCGGCGTCGGTCATATGCTTGATGAGCACGCCCTCGTTGAAGCGCGTGCCGCGAATCAGGAAGTTGTCGGCGGGCCATTCGCCGCGCTCGTTTTGCCCCCACGCGTCGCGCAGCCATTCGCGATTTGATTCAAAGCCGCCTGCCGCCAGTACGCAGGCGCGCGCCTCGAAGCGCTGGCTGCCGCTGTGCGCCGCGATGAAGAGGCTGCCGTCAAGTTCAAGCGAATCGACGGGAGTTTCATAGCGGATATCGACGCCGAGCGCTTCGGCGCTGCGGTAATACGCGTTGACGAGCGCCTTGCCGCCACCCATGAAGAACGCGTTGGTGCGTGCCACGTGCAGCGCGCCCGACAGCGGCGGCTGGAAGCGTACGCCGTGCTTCTGCATCCACGGCCGACACGACGACGACGCGCGGATCGTCAGCCGCGCGAGATGCTCATTCGTGATGCCGCCGGTGACTTTCAACAGGTCCTGCCAAAATTCCTCTTCCGGATAGGCATCGACGAGAACGTCCTGCGGCGCATCGTGCATGCAGCGCAGATTGCGCGTGTGTTGCGAGTTGCCGCCGCGCCATTCGCGCGGCGCGGATTCGAGAAGCAGGACCGAGGCGCCCGCTTCGCGCGCCATCAATGCGGCGCACAGCGCGGCATTGCCTCCTCCGATTACGAGCACATCGACCATCAGACTTGTCTCCTTTTGGACAAATCGTAAAGGTCTCGTGCCCGCGTCGCTACCAGCCTGCCGTCAAGGGGTCTTCACTTTTTGTGAAGGCCGAGGTTCCCGCAGCCGCGCACCGGGCCAGCGCCCCTCCTGTACCAGTTGACGGGCGACATCGGCGAGCACCACGCGCGCAGCGAGACCGGCGGGAGACAGTTCGTCGTCGGAGATGCTGGCGAGCATGTTGGGCCGTGTGGCGTATTTATCCGCGACGGGCACGCTCGTCAGTATCACGTTCTCGGGCCTTGCGAGCGCCGCGCCAGGCTGTATGGTCGCGCCGATGCCGGTGCGGACGAAGTCCATCAGGAGTGCAAGGCCGTCGACTTCGGCGACGATGTTCGGCTCGTATTCGGCGCGCCTGAACGCTGATAACAGCAGCGAACGCAGCCCATGCGTGCCGCTGGGAAGAACGAGCGGAAGCCTGCCGAGATTTTTCAGCCGGACGGATGCGCTCGTCGGCATGCCATCGAGATCGCCCGCGCCGATCAGGAACAGCCGCTCGTCCAGCAGCGGCAGCACGCTCCAGCGTTGCGCGGACTCCTCGCGGAACAGCACGGCGAGATCGATCTGACGCGCGCTCAGCATGGATGCAAGATAGCCGGAGAGACTTTCGACCATGTGCAGCCGCACATCGGGATAGCGCGAGCGCATGGCCTGCATGAATGCGACGCCGAGCACGCTCGCCGTGCTCGGCGCCATGCCGACGCTGACATGGCCCGACAGACGGGCTGAGCGTGCAGCGAGCGCTGCATCGTCGATATGACGCAGCGCGAGTTGCGCCTGACGCCAGAACGCCAAACCTGCGTCGGTTGGAACGACGCCGCCCGAGGTGCGTTGCAGCAGACGCGTGGACAGTTCACCTTCGAGACGGCTGATCTGCTGACTCAATGCCGAGGTCACCACGCCGAGTTCCAGCGCTGCCTTGCCCATGCTTCCGTGTTCCACGGCGCTGAGAAAATAGCGTAGTTGTCTGAGTTCCATTCCGCGATCGGTCAGGAGGATTAAGCGGGTATTTTGACAGAACGTCGTCGGACCATCCTCGGCATAGGCGCCGCGACGCGTCCTCTATAGCGTCTGCGACCGGCGTGAAAACGGACTCTCCGCTGCTGCGAGATGATTTGTCGGCTCGGAAAGCTTATGCGCGAGTTACGCCTTGGCTGCGCAATGGATGCCATGGTCGTCCGCGTAGTCCGCGTCGTGTATGACCTCATTCAGGTAGATGGCCCTCGGGATCTGATTCTTGAACACATCACACGTGCCAGTGTCATGTGGACCATGACCCACCGCAACATGGCCCCGCTACTCGCTCGCGTAGAGGCTCGCGCCCTCATCCCGGTGCCCACAGATGGAAAACAAACCGGCACGATCATCGTCAGCGTTACGGACGCACCGTTCTCTGTCGGCAATCACGAGCACATCGAAGCAGCAAACAGGATCGAGATCATGCCCCGTCGATCAAGATCTGCTGCCGCAATACGCGGATATCTGACGAAGCTGGCGCGGTCGACCGCGCCAGCGACAGCCGCTAGAACAGCCCAACTGGCTGGGCAGCGTCGGGAACGCGTATTGCTCGGCCGCTCCCGATCGCTCAATTCCAATCCGGCATCAATCACCGGATCACCGGATCGCCGGATTCAAGCGCCATTGCCAACCATTTGATCGATAGTTATCAGGATTAGTCATTCATATTTTCATAACCGCACTTTTTACTGATTCACCGAGTAACAATTACGATTTAACCGGCAATTAAATATCCGAAAAACCACCAAACTTCATTGACTTTGACTTTAGTCGAAATTTAGAATCCCATACAACATCTTTCGTCTGATTTTTTCAGTATCGCACGAACGTTGCCCTTCGCCTGCGCGAAGGCGTGCTCCAGTGACTACACCCGCATCAGAACGGGCGGCGCGTCTTTTTGCCTTCACTTTTCGGCATTGATCGTTCATTCGATTAAAGCCGTTCAATTCGACCCCCGAGCATCACACCACGATTAATCCCGGGCATTTTCAGAATACCCGAGACGCAGCACAAAGCGGATCAAGCCGCCCGCTCATTCAAGTATTCCGATAAAAATCACATGCATCAGGAGGGTCGTCATGAACATGCACCGCTTCACGAAATCGCTGTGTCTCGGATTCGTCTGCGCCGGCCTGCTCGCCGCCTGCAACGACGACGACGTCCAGTCCAGCGGTACGTCGTCCAACAGCGCCGCACTGTCGTTCCGCATGGACACCGGCGGGCAGATCAATGCGTTCTACCGGCAGGACAAAGTCGCCGCGCACCTGCTGGCGCGCTCGTCGACGAAACCGCGTCTGCTCGTGGTGTTTCCGGCCGGCAACAGCGGCACCGGGCTGTGGTTCGACGACACTGCCCAGCCGGTGAGCTGGAGCCTCGACACGCCGCCATCCGCGCTGTCGGCACCCGACACGCACGGTCGCCCGCTGTACGGCATCGGCGCCGACGTATCGGTCGACACCGACACGCTGACGATCCGCCAGGGGCTGCTCGGCAACGTGCGCTTCCTGCGCGACTTCAACGGCGGCGCGACGATACCGCCGGAGATCGTCACCGCCCCGACGATCCAGGGGAGCGTCACGCAATGGCAGCGCGACCGGATCGACGGCGCGCCCGGCCAGATGCTGCGCATCACGCTGCGCGACGGCGGCAGCATCGCAACAGCCGCGGGCGGCAAGCTCGTGCTGCGCGCGGCGGCCGGCGCTCGTACGCTGAAACTGCACGTCGATGCGCTGTCGGGCGAGACGCCGTTGTCGCCGATCCTGCGTGCAGACCTGCTCGCGCCGTCCGCGAATCCCGACCCGGTCAGCCAGAACGTACTCGAATTCCTGAGCTTCCACGACAAGTTGCTGGCCGGCTCGTGGCAATACGACACCTACTTCGGCCGCGACACGCTGATCTCGGTGCGCATGCTGATGCCGGTGCTCGAGCCTGCGGCGATCGAGGCCGGGCTGACGTCGGTGCTGAGTCGCCTGTCGGACGACGGCAAGGTCGCGCACGAGGAAGGCATCGGCGAATTCGCGCTGGTCGACAACGCGAAGCACGGCCGGCCGAACGATGCAACGCCGACCTACGATTACAAGATGATCGACAGCGACTACCTGCTCGCGCCGATCGCGGCGGCCTGGCTGATCGACGACACGCGCGGCCAGGCGCGCGCGGCCGCCTATCTCGCGCAACGCGGCAGCGACGGTCAGACGAACGGCAGCCGGCTCGTCGTCAACCTGCTGCACGTCGCGGCGACCGCGCAGCCGTTCGCACAGCAGCCGTCGGTCGCGAACCTGATCCGCCTGCGGCCTGGCGAGATCGTCGGCAACTGGCGCGACAGCACCGACGGGCTCGGCGGCGGCGTTTATCCCTACGACGTGAATGCGGTGCTCGTGCCGGCTGCGCTGCGCGCGGCGAATGCGTTCCTCGCGCGCGGCCTGCTCGATCCTTATCTGGACGCCGGGCAACGTGCGACGCTCGCGAACACGGCGACCGAAGCGGCTACCTGGGAGCAGCAGGCGCCGCCGCTGTTCCAGGTGAGCGTGCCGGCCGCGCAGGCGGCGACCGAAATATCGGCCTATGCGTCGTCCGCCGGTGTGCCGGCCGGTACCGCGCCGGGCGCGCCGCTGACTTTCTACGCGCTGTCGCTCGACCAGCAAGGCACGCCGATCCCGGTGATGAATTCCGACGGCGGCTTCGCGCTGCTGTTCGGCACGCCGGCGGACGACCAGCTCCAGCGGATCGTCACCGACGTCACGCGGCCGTTCCCGACCGGTCTCGTCACCGATGTCGGGATGCTGATCGCGAACCCCGCGTATGCGAACCAGGCGCTATGGCCCAAATTCACGAGTTCGGCGTATCACGGCACGGTGATCTGGTCGTGGCAACAGGCGATGTGGGTCGCCGGGCTCGACCGCCAGCTCACGCGCCAGGATCTGTCGGATACGACGCGCACGCTGCTGACGCAGGCCCGGCAGACGATCTGGCAGGTGATCTCGAACGGACGCGACATGCGCACGTCGGAAATGTGGACCTGGTCGTACGTGAACGGTCGGTACCAGACCGATGCATTCGGCACCCGCAGCGCGGATGCGACCGAAGCCAACGCGGCGCAGCTGTGGAGCACGACGTATCTCGCGATCCGCGATCCGCGACTGCGCGCGGGCAAGTACTGGTGGCAGGCGTCGCAGCGGATGCAGGACGCGCAGCCGGAGCGTGCGGCGGCCATCGCGTCGCGATAGCCGATGCGTCATTGAAACGAAAGCCCCACATGCTCGTGCGCGTGTGGGGCTTCATTCAGGGTGCATGCGAAACGGACCTGCCTCGCGTCGCGCCATTGCGTTGCGGCCGCGCGCGCCACGTCGCCGAATGCGCGGCCGCCGCTCGTCAGTGCGCGACCACGCGATTGCGCCCGTCGCGCTTCGCCTGGTACAGCCGTTCATCGACCGCCCGCAGCAACGCATCGACCGTGCTCCCGTCGACGCCGTACTGCGCGACGCCGACGCTGACCGTCACCTGCACGCGCTTGAAATCCAGCCCGAACGGCGAACTCGCGATCGACGAACGCACGCGCTCGGCCGTCATGCGCGCGCCTTCGAGCGGCATCTCGGGCAACAGCGCCATGAACTCCTCGCCGCCGACCCGCGCGAGCGCACCGGCCGGACGAATCGCCTCGAGAGACTGGCGCACGACGCCGCGCAGCACCTCGTCGCCGATCTGGTGCCCGTACGCGTCGTTGATGTTCTTGAAGTTGTCGAGATCGAGCGCGAGCAGGCAAAACGGCGTGCCGTCGCGCTCCGCGCGCACGATCTCGCGCTCGACCTGCGCGATGAACTGACGGCGGTTCGACGCGCCCGTCATCGGATCGGTCGCGGCCATGTATTCGAGCTTCTGGTTCGTGCGCCGCAACTCCTGCAGCGCACTCTCGGTGCGCGCCATCGATTCCGACAGCCGGCTCATCAGGTCTTCCTGGCTGTAGATCGCCGAGAACGAGCGCGTCGTCTGCAGCGCCTGCACGACGCCGTAGCTGAGCAGGAAGAACCCGCCCGCGAAGATCGCATGCGCGAGCCACCACATGTGGTTCCAGGGCTTGCCGAGGATGAACGCGAGCGACGACAGCGCGAACGCCATGATCGACATGCCGTAGATCACCATCAGCGGCGAACGGATGCGCCGCGCGAGCAGCATGCCGACGTTGAGCAGCGAAAACACCAGCGCGCCGCCCTCCATCGACAGTCGCGTGCCCAGCGCGCCCGCGACCGGCGAATACGCGATGTATGCAACCGCCACGTTGATGACCAGGAACAGCACGATCCACGGCAGCCATGTTCGCGCGCGCGCCCGCTTCTCGACCCGATCGGGCGGCTGCGAATACGACAGCAGGCCCGTCAGCAGCAGGATCGACATCACGAGGCGCGATGCGGGCCCGTACAGCAGGAACAGCCAGATGTTGTGATGCGCCATCCCGGTGAACAGGCCGTGCAACGCGTAGATCATCGCGAAGCCCAGAAAGCCGAGTGTCAGCCAGCGCAGGAGCGGCTCTCCGGACGACCGGTAGCATACCCACGTCACGTAGGTGACGAATGCACCCTCGAGGGTCGCGGCCGCGATTGCGATTTCATGGAAGGCATGGCTCTCGAACACGACGTGCGGGTCGCTGAAGAACCACAGATAGGCGATCAGATAGGCTGGCAGCAATGCGAAGCCGACCAGCAGGCATTTCGCATAGAGCCTCGCGGCCGCGCTGACGACGCGCGGCGGTTCCCCGGCTGCATAGGTCGTGCTCAATTCGGTCCCCGTTCGGTCTGCTGCGTGGTTCGAACGTTCACGGTGCCGGACACCCGCGATGCATCGACTGCGCCGGCTACCGGAAACGCATCACGTGCGTCGGTGCGATGCACGCGTTGCCCCATCCCGCCGAAAGGCAAATGTCAGAGCAAGTATAGGTGCGGCAATTCGTTTGACAAGTAAGGGGAAACGGCAGCATCGAACCGGCACCGTTTGCTTCCCGATCCTTTCGAATCGCATGCGACGGCCGCGGCTTGCGTCAACGCAGGCGGCGGCCGTCGGCCGACAAGCAAAAAATCAGACGATTTCGAACAGGCCGGCGGCGCCCTGCCCGCCGCCGATGCACATCGTGACGACGACGTATTTCACGCCGCGCCGCTTGCCTTCGATCAGCGCATGGCCCGTCAGGCGCGCCCCCGACACGCCGTACGGATGGCCGACCGCGATCGCGCCGCCGTTCACGTTCAGGCGGTCGTCAGGAATCCCGAGCGTATCGCGGCAGTACAGCACCTGCACCGCGAACGCTTCGTTCAGTTCCCACAGGCCGATGTCGTCGACCTTCAGCCCCGCCTGCTTCAGCAGCTTCGGCACCGCGAACACCGGGCCGATGCCCATTTCGTCCGGCTCGCAACCGGCGACCGCGAAACCGCGAAACACGCCGAGCGGCTGCAGCCCTTCGCGCTGTGCGACATCCGCGTTCATCACCACGCACGCCGATGCGCCGTCCGAGAACTGGCTCGCGTTGCCCGCCGTGATCACACCACCCGGCACGGCCGAACGGATCTTCGACACGCCTTCGAGCGTCGTGTCGGGCCGGATGCCTTCGTCGGCCGACACGGTAACGTCCTGCGTGAACAGCCGGCCCGTCGCCTTGTCGGCGATGCCCGCGCGTACGGTGATCGGCACGATCTCGTCGTTGAAGCGCCCGGCTTCCTGCGCGGCCGCGGCACGCAGTTGCGACCGCACACCGTACTCGTCCTGCCGCTCCTTCGCGATCCCGTAGCGCTTCGCGACGTTTTCCGCCGTCTGAAGCATGTTCCAGTAGATCTCTGGCTTGTGCTCGACGAGCCAGCCGTCCTGGATCATGTGCCGGTTCATCTCGTTCTGCACGCAGGAGATCGATTCGACGCCGCCCGCGACATACACGTCGCCCTCGCCGGCGATGATCCGTTGCGCGGCGAGCGCGATGGTCTGCAGCCCTGACGAGCAGAAACGGTTCACCGTCATCCCCGGCACGCTCACCGGCAGCCCGGCGCGCAGCGCGATCTGCCGCGCGATGTTCGCGCCGGTCGCGCCTTCGGGGTTCGCGCAGCCCATGATCACGTCCTCGATGCGCGCGGGGTCGAGCTTCGCGCGTTCGAGCGCGGCCGCGACCACGTGGCCGCCGAGCGTCGCGCCGTGCGTCATGTTGAATGCGCCACGCCACGATTTCGCGAGCGGCGTGCGTGCGGTCGATACGATTACGGCTTCGGTCATGCGAGTCTCCTTCGGTCCTGCTTCATGTCCTGAATCGGATGGGAATGCGCTACGCCGTCGGGCGCGCGCCCGCGGACGTCACGTGTGCGACGCCCGCCGCCTGCATCTGTTGCCATGCGTGCGCGAGCGATCCGTTCAGGTCGATCGCACGGCACGCATCGTTGATCACGGCGGCCTCGAAGCCGGCCGCGCGCGCATCGAGCGCGGACCACGCGACGCAATAGTCGGTCGCGAGTCCGCAACACCACACGCGTTTCGCGCCGAGCTCGCGCAGATAGCCGGCGAGCCCCGTGCGCGTCGTGCGGTCGGCTTCGACGAATGCGGAGTAGCTGTCGACCTGCGCGTCGCCGCCCTTGCGGATCACGAGCCTCGCATGCGGGATGTCGAGGTCGCGATGCAGCGCCGCGCCTTCCGTGTCCTGCACGCAATGCACGGGCCACAGCACCTGCTCGCCGTATGGCAGCGCGAGCGTCGAGAACGCCTCGCGCCCCGGGTGATTCGCCGCGAACGACACGTGTTCGCGCGGGTGCCAGTCCTGCGTCAGCACGACCTGGTCGAAGCGTTGCGCGAGCGCGTTGATCACCGGCACGACCGCGTCGCCGTCCGGCACCGCGAGTGCGCCACCCGGCATGAAGTCGTACTGCACGTCGATCACGAGCAACACGTCGTCAGTGCGTTTCATTGCGTTTCTCCTTGCAAGACGGGTCGCGCCGTCACGCACGGCGTCAGCCGTTGAACCCGCGTCCGGCCTTTGCCAGTTCGACGATCGACGGCGCGAGCTGCCACGCGTCGCCGTTCGGCGCGGCCGCATAGCGGCGGATCGCGCGCTCGACGTTGTAGAGGCCGACCATGTCCGCATACAGCATCGGGCCGCCACGCCACAGCGGGAAGCCATAGCCGGTCAGGTAGACCATGTCGATGTCGGACGCCTTCGACGCGATCTTCTCCTCGAGAATCTTCGCGCCTTCGTTGACGAGCGCGAACACGAGCCGCTCGACGATCTCGTCGTCACCGATCTTGCGCCGCTCCACGCCGCGCTCCTTCGAATACGAGACGACCATCTCGTCGACGAGCGCCGAAGGCTTCGCCTTGCGCTCGCCCGGCACGTAGTCGTACCAGCCGCCGCCAGTCTTCTGGCCGAAGCGGCCCTCCTCGCACAGGCGGTCGGCGATCTTCGAGTAATGCAGATCGGGCTGCTCGACATAGCGGCGCTTGCGGATCGCCCAGCCGATGTCGTTGCCGGCGAGATCGCTCATCCGGAACGGGCCCATCGCGAAACCGAACTTCTCGATCGCGCGATCGACCTGTGCGGGCAGCGCGCCTTCCTCG
>Ga0209455_1000633_pt1 | contig 21704 bp, 20 predicted proteins | sample AraplaCol_mCL_r2_FD_184275 | JGI IMG/M metagenome (GOLD analysis project Ga0209455, IMG submission 184275) | Arabidopsis root microbial communities from North Carolina, USA - plate scrape CL_Col_mCL_r2 (SPAdes) (version 2) | ecosystem: Host-associated > Plants > Roots > Endosphere | place: USA... | reverse complement strand
AAGTCCAGCATCAGCGGCACGCTCGGGCCGTAGACGTCGGCGTCCAGCACGCCTACCCGGGCACCGTCGGCCGCCAGGGCCAGGGCCAGGTTGACGGCCGTGGTGCTCTTGCCCACCCCGCCCTTGCCCGAAGCCACCGCGATGATGTTGCGCACCGTGGCGAGCGGCTTGAGCGTGCCCTGCACCGTGTGGGTGCCGATCTTCCATTCCACCGTGACCCGCGCCTCGGGCGCGCCGGCCGCGGCCAGCGCCTGGCGCGCGACCTCGGCCACTTCGGCCTGGGCATGCGCGGCCGGATAGCCCAGCTCGATGCGCACGGCCAGCCCGCCAGGCCCCGCCTGGATGTCACGATCTTTTACAGAAACAGCCAGCGGCAACTGACTGAAAGGATCTTGCGCGGCCCGCAGGGCGGCGCGAACTTGCTCTATCGTTATACTCATTACGTCTGGATCGGCATTGGGCGGGCTTCGTACCATTACGCATTACGCCCGCCGCTCATCCCGCAAGAATAGCGGATATCACCATGAACGACTTTCTCCCCCGCCTGCTGCGCAACGTATGCTTCGCCGTCATCGCCCTCATCGGCGCGGCCATGGCGATCGTCTTCATGGTCTCGACGGCCATCGCAATCGGCCTGCTCTACATCGTGTCCAAGCTGCGCGGCAAGCCTTTCGGCGCGCGCGCCTATTGGCAGCAGCGGCGCGGCCCGATGAATCCGTTCAACGCGCCCGGGCAGCCTTATTCCAAGGCCGCCACCGACGTCATCGACGTCCAGGCGCGCGAAATTCACTGAACTTCCCCGAATCGCTGGTTTTCTTAAGCCGCCGTCGACAGGACTGCGGGAGTTCCGATGCTCGCCCGCTGGGCTCCGGTTGGCCGGCCCCCGCTTCGGACTCCCTCCGCCCTATCGACGGCTCGCAATATTGGCACATGAGAGGCCCAAAACCGCGGCATGAGACTGCTGCAAGCCGAGGACCCCGGAGCAATCCGAAGCACGGGGCGGCCAACCGCAGCCGCGGAAGCGGCGAGCATCGGAATTGCGCAGGGCAGCCTCGGCGCCTTAAGAACTCATCAAGCGCACTAAAAAACGAACGAAACCCCCAGAACCTCTAAAATCAGAGGTTTCCCCATTTCCGACCAGCAAAGAAAGCCAGTCATGACGTCCCGCACGCTATTCGTCACCACCGCCCTCCCGTACGCCAACGGCTCCTTCCACATCGGCCACATCATGGAATACATCCAGGCCGACATCTGGGTGCGAGCCATGCGCATGGCCGGGCATACGGTGCACTTCGTGGGCGCCGACGACGCGCACGGCGCGCCCATCATGCTCAAGGCCGAGAAAGAAGGCATCACGCCGCAGCAGCTGGTGGCCCGCTACGCGGCCGAGCGCCCGCAGTATCTCAACGGCTTTCACGTCGAGTTCGACCACTGGCACTCCACCGACACGCCGGAAAACGTGGCGCTGTCGCAGGACATCTATCGCGCGCTCAAGGCCCAGGACCTGATCGCCACGCGCGACATCGAACAGTTCTACGACCCGGTCAAGGGCATGTACCTGGCCGACCGCTACATCAAGGGCGAATGCCCCAAGTGCCACGCCAAGGACCAGTACGGCGACTCCTGCGAAGTCTGCGGCGCGGCCTATGCGCCCACCGACCTCATCAACCCGTATTCGGCGCTGACCGGCGCCACGCCCGTGCTCAAGTCGTCCGAGCACTTCTTCTTCAAGCTGTCCGACCCGCGCTGCGTGGCGTTCCTGCGCGAATGGACGGCCGGCGGCAACGCCCAGGGCACGCCGCACCTGCAATCCGAGATGCTCGGCAAGACGCGCGAATGGGTGGGCGCGGACGGCGGCGAATCGAGCCTGGGCGACTGGGACATCTCGCGCGAGGCGCCCTACTTCGGCATCGAGATTCCCGATGCGCCGGGCAAGTACTTCTACGTATGGCTGGACGCCCCGGTGGGCTATCTGGCCTCGCTCAAGGCCTATTGCGCGATCAAGGGCCTGGACTTCGACGCCCTGCTCGACCCGCACGGCAAGACCGAGCAGGTGCACTTCATCGGCAAGGACATCATCTATTTCCATGCGCTGTTCTGGCCCGCCATGCTCAAGTTCGCCGGCCGCAAGACGCCCGACGCGATCAATGTGCACGGCTTCATCACCGTGAGCGGCGAGAAGATGTCCAAGAGCCGCGGCACCGGCATCTCGCCGCTGCGCTACCTGGAAATCGGCATGAACGCCGAATGGCTGCGCTATTACCTGGCCGCCAAGCTCAACGCCCGCGTCGAAGATCTGGACTTCAACCCCGAGGACTTCATCGCCCGCGTCAATAGCGACCTGGTCGGCAAGTACATCAACATCGCCAGCCGCGCGGCCAACTTCATCACCAAGTATTCCAACGGCGCGCTGGCCTATCAGGGCGATACCGCCGCGCTGTCGGCCGAGTACGCCGCCGCCGCCGAGGCCGCCCGCGCGGCCTTCGAGGCGCGCGAGTACAACCGCGCCATCCGCGAGATCATGGCCATCGCCGACCGCATCAACCAGGCCTTCGACGCGGCCCAGCCCTGGGTGCTCGCCAAGGACTACGCCAACGCCGACGCGGCCCGCAAGGCGCAGTTGCAGGACGTCTGCTCGCGCGCCCTGGCCGGCTTCAAGGCCCTGTCGGTGATGCTGGCCCCGGTGCTGCCCGAACTGTCCCGCCGCGTGGCGCGCGAGCTCTTCGGCAACACGGCCGATTTCATCTGGGCCGACGCCGGCAAGCTGCCGCAAAGCGTCGCCCCCTTCAAGCACCTGATGCAGCGCGTGGAGCCCAAGATGCTCGACGACCTGTTCGAGCCCCCGGCCGATGCGACGCCCGGAACACCTGCTTTGATGCCCGGCGGCGAGCCGCTGGCCGAGACCATCTCCATCGACGACTTCGCCAAGGTCGATCTGCGCATCGCCAAAATCATCAATTGCGAACACGTCGAAGGCTCGACCAAGCTGCTGCGCCTGACGCTGGACGTGGGCGAAGGCCGCCACCGCAATGTGTTCTCGGGCATCAAGTCGGCCTACAAACCCGAAGACCTGATCGGCAAGCTCACCGTGATGGTGGCCAACCTGGCCCCGCGCAAGATGAAGTTCGGCGTCTCCGAAGGCATGGTGCTGGCCGCCAGCCATGCGGATGAAGGCGCGAACCCCGGCATCTACGTGCTCGAGCCCTTCCCGGGCGCCGAGCCCGGCATGCGGGTGCGCTAAGCGAAGCGTCGACGCGCCGGCAAGAACAAGGCTCCCTCGCGGGAGCCTTTTTTCATCCAGCCTTTTCGGGCTGCAGCGCAGGCAGCCGACTCAGCATCCACGCTATCGCGATGCCGGCCGCGACCAGCAGGCCAGTCATCGCCGCCACCCCGAACCAGCCGTCCCAGGTCCAGAACAGGCCGCCCAGCGAACCCACCACGCTGGACCCCATGTAGTAGGTGAACAAGTACAGGGACGAGGCCTGCGCCTTGCCCATTTTTGCCCGCGCGCCCACCCAGGCGCTGACCATGGAGTGCGCGCCGAAGAAGCCCACCGTCAGCACCGCGATGCCGGCCACGATCATCCACAGCGATCCGCCGCAGGTCAGCAGTATGCCCAGCAGCATCAGGCCGAAGGTGAACGGCAGCAGCCGATGCCGGCCGAAGCGCGTGGAGAGCGACCCCATGAAGGCCGAATTGGCGATGCCGAGCAGATAGACCACGAAGATCAGGCCGATTTCCGTCTGGCTCAGGGAGAACGGCGGCGCCACCAGCCGATAGCCCACGTAGTTGTAGATGGTCACGAACCCGCCCGTCACGATGAGCCCTTCGGCGAACAGCCAGGGCAGCACGCCGTCGCGCAGGTGCGCGATGTAGGTCCTGGACAGCGTCTTCAGGCTCAGGGGGCTGCGCACGAAATTGCGCGAGTCCGGCAGGCAGCGCCAGAAGATCGCGCCGCACGCGATGCCCACCGCGCCCATCACCGTCAGCGCCGTGCGCCAGCCCCAGAAATCCGTCATCACCCCGACGAGCAGCCGGCCGGACATGCCGCCCAGCCCCGAGCCGCCCACATACAGGCCCATGGCCAGGCCCAGGGTGCGCGGGTGCATTTCCTCGCCGACATAGGCCATGGCCACGGCCGGCAGCCCGCTCATGGCCACGCCCATCAGCGCCCGCGCGACCAGGAACGCCCCCCAGCTGTGCATTTGCGCGCTCGCCAGGGCCAGCACGGCCGACAGCAGCAGCGACGCCGCCATCATCGGCTTGCGACCCCAGGCTTCCGAAATCGGCCCGGCCACCAGCAGCGACACCGCCAGCAGCCCCGTCGTCAGCGACAGGGACAGGCTGGCCTGCGTCGCGCTGACGTGGAAATCCTGGGAAAAGAGCGGCAGCAGCGGCTGCACGCAATACAACAGCGCGAACGTCGCCAGGCCCGCCGCGAACAGGGCGATATTGGCGAGCACGAACTGCGTCGTGCCGTGTTCGATCTTGCGGCTCGACTCCGCGCCCGGCGAACGGCCGCCGGCCGTCGTGCCGGCCGCCCCGTCGGCGAGGGAAGCGGGCGCCAGGGACGCCTGGGCATATTGCGCAGCCATGAAATCCAACCTTCTCGTTCATCAAGCCTCGGGCTTGGAATCCCCATGATCGCCAAGATGCATATCTCGAGTCCAATATCGTTTTATTCCTGATTGATACATAATCGATATCATGGACCTGCGCCGCATCCGCTATTTCACCGTCCTGGCCGAGACGCTGCACTTCGGCCGCGCCGCGCTGCGCCTGAACATCGCCCAGCCGCCGCTGAGCCACCAGATCCGCGTGCTGGAAGAAGAACTCGGCGCCAGGTTGTTCGAGCGCAACAACCGGCGGGTCGAACTGACGCCGGCGGGCCAGGCTCTGCTGCCCGAAGCCCGGGCCCTGCTCGCCCAGGCCGAGCGCGTCGGCGCCATCGCCGCCCGCGTGCAGCGCGGCGAACTGGGCGAACTGCGGATCGGCCTGGTCAACTCCGCCGCCCTCACCCCGCTCATCACCCGCCTGATCCACACCTACCGCCAGCGCTGGCCCGGCGTGCATCTGCGCATCGAAGAGCTGACCACCCACGATCAGCTCGCCGCGATGCTCGACCGCCGCCTGGACCTGGCCCTGGTGCGCGGCGCCGCGGCGCCCGATCTGCCGCCCACGCTGCGCACCATCCGCCTGCTGGAAGACGCGCTCGTCGTCGCCATGCCGCCGCAGCATCGCCTTGCCGGCGGCAGCGGCCCCCTGTCCGCCCGCGACCTGGCCGACGATGGCTTCGTGATGTACCCGCAGGAAAGCGGCACAGGCGTCTACGACCAGATCATGGCGCTGTGCCGCCGCGCGGGCTTCGTGCCGCGCGTCACGCAGGAAGCGCGCGCGGTGTCGACCATCGTGGGCCTGGTGGCCGCGGGGCTGGGGGTCGCGCTGGTGCCGCAGGCCCTGCGCAGCATCGACGTCAACGGCGTGGCGTACCGGCCGCTGCGCGAGAAAGAAGCCAAGTCGGCGATGTGGCTGGTGTTTCGCGCGGGCGAGACTTCCGCGCAGGAACGGGGGTTCCGCGAACTGGCGGAAGCCGCCGTCAGTCCGCAGGATCGCGCTCAGGCGCCAGCGCCGGATCCAGCGACGAGTCCAGTGAAACCCGTTCGTCGAAAACGAAGCATCGGCCCGTAAAGCCCGCGCCGCCGGTTTCCTCGAAGTACTTCAGGATCCCGCCTTCGAGCTGGTAGACGTGCGGCACGCCCGCCTCGGCCATGAAAATGGCCGCCTTCTCGCAGCGGATGCCGCCGGTGCAAAAGCTCACCACCGTCTTGTCCCGCAGCTCGTCCAGGTGCTCGCGCAACGCCGCGGGAAACTGCGTGAAGCGCGAGATGCGCCAATCGACCGCGCCCTCGAACGTGCCCACGTCCACCTCGAAGGCATTGCGCGTGTCCAGCATCAGCACCTCGCGGCCCGCGTCGTCGCGGCCCTGCGCCAGCCAGCGCGCCAGCGTCGGCCCGTCCACGCCGGGCGCGCGGCCCGTCTCTGGGCATATCGCCGGATGATCCATGCGGATGATCTCGCGCTTGATCTTCACCAGCATCTTGCCGAAAGGCACCGCATCCGAGTCGCTGAACTTGACCTGCAGGTCGGCAAAGCGCGCGTCGCCGCGCAGCCATTGCAGAAAGCCCTCGATGCCCAGGCCCGAGCCGGCCAGGAACAGATTGATGCCCTCGGGCGCCAGCAGCACCGTGCCTTTCAAGCCGAGCGCGAGCGCCCGCTCGCGCATCCGTTCGCGCAAGGCGGGCAGTTCGTCGAGCGTGACGAATTTATAGGCCGCGATATTGACCACGCGGCCGTGGGAAGAGGCGGAGGAAGAAACGGGGGAAGAAGCAGAAATGGCAGAACTCATGACCCGATTTTAATCGGGCCGATCATCCCGCCAGCCCGTCACGGCTTGCGGTCGCGGATCAGCGTGGACTTGCCGAAGAGGCTCTCAACCAGATCCACCGCCACCTGGGCCGTGCGGTTCTGCACGTCCAGGGCCGGATTGAGTTCGACGATGTCCAGCGAACGCACCAGCCCGGTATCGGCGATCATTTCCATGCAGAGCTGGGCTTCGCGGTACGTGGGCCCGCCCGGCACCGTCGTGCCCACGCCCGGCGCGATCTCCGGGTCGAGGAAGTCCACGTCGAAGCTCACGTGCAGATGGGTGTCGTCGTCCAGCCCCGCCAGGGCCGCTTCCATGACCGTGCGCATCCCGGCTTCGTCCAGGTGGCGCATGTCGTAGATCTCCAGCCGCGTGGCGCGCACCCGCTGGCGCTCGCCTTCGTCGACGCTGCGGATGCCGATCTGCCGCACCCACGACGATTCGATCGCCGGGACGCGGCCCGCCATGCAGATCAAGGGCGCCGGCCCGTCGCCGCACAGGCAGGCCATGGGCATGCCGTGGATGTTGCCGGTCGGCGTGATCGAGCTGGTGTTGAAATCGGCATGCGCGTCGAGCCACAGCACGCGCAGCTTGCGGCCGGCCTCGGCGCAATAGCGGGCCACCGCGCTGATCGACCCGATGCCCAGGCTATGGTCGCCGCCCAGCAGCACCGGCAGCTCGCCGGCCTTCAGGACCTCGTACACGGCGTCGTGCGTCAGCTGGTTCCAAGCCACCACCTCGTCCAGATGGCGGTAGCCGTCCTGGGGCGGCAGCCAGGGGTTGCCCGGGCCGTGCAGATTGCCCAGGTCCCGCACCGCCAGGCCGCGGCGCGCGAGCATCCCGGCGATACCCGCCACTCTCAAGGCCTCGGGCCCCATGGAGGAGCCGCGGGAACCCGCCCCGACGTCGGTGGGTGCGCCGATCAGGACGGCGGTCAATTCGGATGGAGAAATGCTCACGGGCCAACCCTGTGTATTGATTCGCAACAATCGGTGTACTATCACAAACCCCGGCAGCCTGGTCAACCCGCCACGAAGTTGCCTCCGTGCCTTCGGCCGGTATACCTATCCGAGACAAACCCATTCAAGGATCCGCCCCCATGAAATTCGTGTTCAAACTCGCGCCTGTTGCCGTCGCGCTGATCGCCTGCTCCGCCCATGCCGCCGACATCAAGATCGGCGTGACCGAAGCCCTTACGGGCGGTGCAGCACAGTATGGTAACAACATCCGCAACGGCTTCGTACTGGCCGCCGACGAGATCAATGCCGCGGGCGGCATCAACGGCAACCAGATCAAGCTGATCGTCGAAGACGAACAGACCAAGAAAGAAGAGGCCATCAACGCCTTCAAGAAACTGATCTTCCAGGACAAGGTCCTGATGGTCTTCGGCCCCACGCTGTCGAACAGCGCCCTGTCGGCCCAGCCCCTGGCCCAGGCCGCGAAGGTCGTGGCGTTCGGCACCTCGAACACGGTCGACGGCATCACCGATCCGGGCGACTACATCTTCCGCGACTCGGTCACCGAGTCCGCGGTCATCCCCGTCACGGTCAAGACGGCCAAGGCCAAGCTCGGCCTGAAGAAGGTCGCGGTGATGTACGCCAACAACGACGCGTTCTCCAAGGGCGGCTACGACATCTTCAAGAAGGCCCTGGCCGACGATCACATCGCAACCACCGACACCGAGACCTTCTCGACCGGCGACGTCGACTTCAAGGCCCAGCTGACCAAGATCAAGAGCACCAACCCCGACGCCATCGTGCTGTCGGCGCTGATCGCCGAAGGCGGCCCCATCGTCGCGCAGGCCCGCCAATTGGGCATCAACGTGCCCATCATCGGCGGCAACGGCATGAACTCGCCCAAGCTCTTCACCCTGGCCCCGGGCGCCGCGTCGGACAATCTGTGGGTGGGCAGCCCCTGGTCGCTCAGCAACGACTCGCCCGAGAACACCAAGTTCGTGGCCGCCTACAAGGCCAAGTTCAACGCCAACCCCGACCAGTTCTCCGCGCAGGCCTACGACGGCATGTACATCGCCGCCGCCGCCATGAAGAAGGTGCACTTCACGGGCAACCTCGCCAAGGACCGCGCCGACTTGCGCAACGCCCTGGCCACCGTCAAGTGGACAGGCGCCACCGGCCCCTTCAAGTTCGTCCAGGTCAAGAACAAGGCGGGCAAGATGGCCGGCTACGACGCCGACCAGACGCCGATCATCAGCGTGACCAAGGGTGGCCAGTACACCATCGTGAAATAAGCGCGGCGTTAGGGCCCGTTAACGCCAAGGAGCCACGCACTGGCCTCTTTTAGTGCCAACAGGCCCTAGTTAAGCCGCATAAGGGCGACCCAGTGTCGCCCTTATGCGTTTATGTCATCGGGATCGACCGTCATGCTTGCACAACAAATCGTCAACGCCTTGTCGCTGGGCTGCGTGTATGCGCTGTTCGCGCTGGGCTTCACGCTGATCTTCGGCGTGCTGGGCGTCATCAATCTGGGACACGGCGCGGTGTTCATGGTGGGCGCCTATGCCGCCCTCGCGCTCGTCGCGCACCTGAACCTGCCGTTGTGGCTGGCCATCGTCGCGGCCATGATCGTCTCGGGCCTCGTCGGCGCCGCGATCGACGTGCTGGTCCTCAAGCCGCTGCGCAAGCGCAATGCCCCGCACCTCATCCCCATGATCGCCACCATCGGCATCGCGATCATCCTGAGCAACACCATACAAGCGGTGTTCGGCGCGGACAACCAGCGCTTTCCCGTCAGCACCATTCCCCAGCACGACCTGGTGATCGGGGGCGTGCACGTCGCGGCGATCGACATCGGCATCGTCGTGCTGTCCTTCGTGCTGATGGCCGTGCTGATGTACGTCATGCGCCGCACGCAGTTCGGCCGCGCGCTGCGCGCCATCGCCGAATCGCCCAAGGCCGCCTGGCTGCTGGGCATCAACGTCGAACAGACCTTCCTCGTCACGTCCATCGCCGCATCCGCGCTGGGCGGGCTGGCGGGCGTGATGATCGGCCTGTCCTCCAACGCCGTCTTCCCGCTGATGGGCGGGACCATGCTGCAAAAGGGCATCGCCGTGATCATCCTGGGCGGCATGGGCGACATCCTGGGCGCCATGCTGGCAGGCTTGTTCCTGGGCTTTACCGAAGTGCTGTCGGTGGCGTACATCGGCTCGACCATGCGCGACGCCGTGGCATTCGGCCTGCTGTTCCTCATCCTGCTGATCCGCCCGCAAGGCCTGTTCGGCAAAGTGGTTCAACGCAAGGCATAGAAATGGCCCCCCCTACTCACACTTCGTGTTCGCGGCCCCCCAGGGGGCACATGTCGCTCGCCTTAGGGCGGCCTGGCGGCTCGCTCGGGTAAATATGTCCCCCCCTACTCACACTTCGTGTTCGCGGCCCCCCAGGGGGCACATGTCGCTCGCCTTAGGGCGGCCTGGCGGCTCGCTCGGGTAACAACTATGGATTTCCAAAACTTCTGGGATGTCTACAGCAATCTGGTGCTCACCCTGGGCACCAACATATTGCTGGCATTCTCCATCTGGCTCACGCTGGACTGCGGCATGCTGGCCGTGGCCAACGCGGCCTTCCTGGGCATAGGCGCCTATACATCGTCGCTGCTCACGATGAACTACGACACGCCGTTCTACGTGTCGCTGTTCGGCGGCATGGCCCTGCCCGCGGCCATTGCCATCGTCATCGGCCTGCCGCTCATCCGCTTGTCGGGCGTGTACCTGGCGATCGCGACGCTGGCCTTCGGCGAAGTGGTGCGCGTGTTCATCCTGAACACCGAATCGCTGACGGGCGGCGCGATGGGCCTGAACGGCATCCCGCAGCTCACGCAGGGGTGGCACGTGCTGCTGTCCGTGCTGGTCGTGCTGTTCATCTTGTGGCGCATGCGCGCCTCCAAGGTGGGCCGCGCCTTCGACGCCATCCGCGGCGACGAAACGGCGGCGGGCCTCATGGGCATCAACGTGCGCGCCACCAAGATGCTGGCTTTCGTGGCGGGCGCCGCCATCGCGGGCCTGGCAGGCGGCCTGAACGCCCACCTGAACTTCTTCATCGGCCCCACCGAATACGGCTTCGATCGCGGCGTGGAGATCCTGACCATGGCCATCCTGGGCGGCATCGGCGGCCTGACCGGCCCCATCCTGGGCGCCCTGATCATCAGCCTGCTGCCCCAGGCGCTGGGCGCCCTGGGCGACTACAAGCTGATCGTCAACGGCCTCATCCTGGTGCTCATCGTGCTGTTCCTGCCGCAAGGCATCTGGGACCCGGCGCGTTTCAAGCGTTGGCTGGGCAAGAAGGGAGGCGCGCAACATGCTTGAACTCGCCTCCATCTCCAAGAGCTTCGGCGGCCTGCACGTGCTGCGCGACGTCAACATCAAGGTGCCGCAGGGCGCCATCTACGGCCTGATCGGCCCCAACGGCGCCGGCAAGACCACCGTCTTCAACCTCATCACCGGCCTGCTGGACCCGACCTTCGGCGGCATCGCCTTCGACGGCCGCGACATCCTGCGCAAGAAGCCGCACGAGATCACCCGGCTGGGCATCGCGCGCACCTTCCAGAACATCCGCCTGTTCAAGGAAATGACCCTGCTGCAGAACGTGGTGGTGGGCGCCTACCGGCACATGGACTACGGTTTCGCCAGCCTGCTGCTGGGCCTGCCAAAGTACCGCAAGCACGAGGCCCGCGCCCGCGAGCGAGCGCTCGAGCTGCTGTCGTGGATGAAGCTGGACCACAAGGCGCACGACCTGGCCGACAACCTTTCCTACGGCGAACAGCGCCGCCTGGAACTGGCCCGGGCCCTGGCCACCGAACCGCGCCTGCTGCTGCTGGACGAGCCCGTGGCCGGCATGAACACCGGCGAGCGCGCCGGGCTCATGACCGAGATCCAGGCCATCCGCGACCGCGGCTACACCATTCTCATGATCGAGCACGACATGCAGTTCGTGATGGGCCTGTGCGAGAAGATCGCCGTGCTCAACTTCGGCAAGATCATCGCCGAAGGCGGCCCCGAGGACATCCGCAACAACGAACAGGTGATCGAGGCCTATCTGGGCCGCGACGACGAAGAGGAGGCCGCATGAGCGCGCCGGACCGCTCCAAGCGCGAATCCTCTCTCGGGGAGGCGGTCGCGCAGCGACAGGAGGGCACACCTATGAGCAACAGCAGTCAAGCCATGCTGGAAGTGCGCGGCCTGGAGATCAACTACGGCCATATCGAGGCCGTGCGCGGCATCGACTTCGCCCTGAAAGCCGGCGAGATCACCGCCCTGGTCGGCGCCAACGGCGCCGGCAAGTCGACCACCCTGCTGTCGCTCTCGGGCCTGGTGCCCAAGAACCGCGGCAAGGTGCTCTTCGAAGGCGAGGACATCACCCAGCTCAAGCCGCACCAGATCGTCGCGCGCGGCATCGTGCAGGTGCCCGAAGGCCGGGCCATCCTCACCACCATGACGATCCTGGAGAACCTGGAACTGGGCGCCTACCGCCGGGGCCTGAAGTCCGCGGCGAGCGAGCTCGATTACGTCCTGCATCTCTTCCCGCGCCTGAAGGAGCGCCTGTCGGGTCTGGCCGGCAACCTCTCGGGCGGCGAGCAGCAGATGCTGGCCATCGGCCGCGCGCTCATGGCCAAGCCGCGCCTCCTGTTCCTGGACGAGCCCTCCATGGGCCTGGCGCCCATCGTGGTGCAGGAAATCTTCCGCGCGCTGCGCGCCATCAACGGCACCGGCCTCACCCTGTTCCTGGTGGAGCAGAACGTGCGCCAGGCGCTCAAGATCGCCCAGCACGGCTATGTGCTGGAAAACGGCGCCATGGCCCTGTCGGGCACCGGCGGCGAGCTGCTGGGCCATCCCCGCGTGCTGCAGGCCTATCTGGGCGGCTGAAGACTTCAAGCTTTTCCGTCTGCGAAACGGCCCGCGGGGCCGTTTTTTTGTGGCCGCGACGCGACAAAAATTAACAATTTAACTCCTCCCTCAAACAGCCCTTTGCAAGTTTTATCCCGCAAGATATGAGGGCGCGACCCTCTTTCACATCGGTCTGGGATCCTCGCGGCCGATGACAGGGCTCCCGTTTTTCCGGAGACATTCGCATGACCGATAGCCAAGACTCCAAGCCGCGCCGGCGTTTCCTGCAGACCCTGGCCGTCGTGCCGGCCTCCACGCTCGCCGCCGGCGCCGCGCTCAAGACCTCCCAAGCCGAAACGCTCACGAACGCGCCGCCCGCCGGCGCCGCCTACGCGCCGACCTACTTCGACAAGGCCGAATGGGCCTTCATCCAGGCCGCCGTCGATCACCTCATCCCCGCCGACGATCTCGGGCCGGGCGCGCTCGTCGCGGGCGTGCCCGAGTTCATCGACCGCCAGATGGAGACGCCCTACGGCCATGGCAAGCTCTGGTACATGCAGGGCCCCTTCCATCCCGGCGTCGATCCCACCTACGGCTGGCAGATCAGCCTGGTGCCGCGCGAGGTCTATCGCCACGGCATCGCCGACTGCAACGCCTATTGCCAGAAGCAGCACGGCAAGGCGTTCGTCGACCTGGACAAGGCCGCGCAAGAACAAGTCCTCAAGGACATGGAAGCCGGCAAGCCCCAGTTCGCCAACGTGGCGTCCAAGACCTTCTTCGGCCAGTTGCTGGGCAACACCAAGGAAGGGTTCCTGTCCGACCCGCAATACGGCGGCAACAAGCACATGGTGGGCTGGAAGATGATCGGCTTCACCGGCGCGCGCGGCGACTTCGTCGGCTGGCCCGAAAAGGGCAACGTGAAGTACCCGTACGGCCCCGTTTCCATCTCCGGCGAGAAGGCTTGAACCATGGCATCCATCAAGAAAGACAAGGTCGACGTGGTGCTGGTCGGCTTCGGCTGGACCGGCGCCATCATGGGCCAGGAACTCACCAATGACGGCCTGAAGGTGGTGGCCCTGGAACGCGGGGGCCCGCGCGACACCCCCACCGACGCCGAATATCCCAAGGTGCTCGACGAACTGGCCTACTCCGTGCGCGGCAAGCTCTTCCAGGACCTCTCCAAGGAAACCGTCACCATCCGCCACAGCGTGGAAGAAGTGGCGGTGCCCTACCGCCAGAACGGCTCCTTTTTGCTGGGCAACGGCGTGGGCGGCGCGGGCTTTCACTGGAACGGCATGCACTATCGCAACCTGCCGGAAGAACTGCAGCTGTACACCCGCACGGTGGAGCGCTACGGCAAGAAGTTCATCCCCAAGGACATGATGCTGCAGGACCACGGCGTCAGCTACGACGACCTGGAGCCGCACTACGACTTTTTCGAGAAGGTTTGCGGCACCTCGGGCAAGGCCGGCAACATCGACGGCAAGATCGTGCCGGGCGGCAACCCGCTGGAAGGCCGGCGCAGCAGCGAATTCCCGCTGCCGCCGCTGCAGCAGACCTACGCGCAGGAGCTGTTCGAGAAGGCCTCCAAGGAAGCTGGCTTCCATCCCTTCCCCGCGCCGGCCGACAACGCGTCCGCCCCCTATACCAACCCCTACGGCGTGCGGCTGGGCCCGTGCAACTACTGCGGCTATTGCGAGAACTACGGCTGCTTCATGTATTCGAAGGCCTCGCCGCAGACGACCATCCTGCCGGTGCTGCTGAAAAAGCCCAACTTCGAGCTGCGCACCCACTCGTACGTCACCCGCGTCAACGTCGACAAGTCCGGCAAGATGGCCACGGGCGTCACCTACATCGACGCCCAGGGCAACGAAGTCGAGCAGCCCGCCGACCTGGTCATCCTCACCGCCTTCCAGGTGCACAACACGCGTTTGATGCTGCTCTCGGGCATCGGCAAGCCCTATGATCCGGCCACCGGCGAAGGCGTGGTGGGCAAGAACCTGGCCTATCAGATGAACGGCGGCACGCGCATCGTCATGCCCAAGGGCAACTACTTCAACCCCTTCGAAGGCACCGGCGCGGGCGTCTGGGCCTTCGACGACATGAACGCCGACCAGTTCGACCATGCGCCCTACGGCTTCATCGGCGGCGCGGTGATCCGCCAGGCCACCACGGGCGGGCGGCCCATCAAGCAGGCCGCGCCCATGCCCGGTTCGCCCAACTGGGGCTCGGGATGGAAGGCCGGCATGGTCGACGCCTACCAGCGCACCTTCGGCTTCGGCATGTCGGGCTCGGTCATGGCCTACCGCGATGCCTATATCTCGCTGGACCCGACCTACAAAGACTCGCACGGCCTGCCGCTGGCGCGCATGACCTTCGACTGGCACGACAACGAGTTCAAGATGCTGGCGCACATGGGCCAGGCGGCCGAGAAGGTCGCGCAGGCGATGAAGCCCGAGAAGTACTACGTCAGCGTGCGCAAGCCCGGCTCGCACTGGGACACGCGCGTCTACCAGAGCACGCACCTGACCGGCGGCACCATCATGGGCGCCGATCCCAAGACCAGCGTGCTCAACCGATACCTGCAAAGCTGGGACGTGCCCAATCTCTTCGTGATGGGCGCCAGCACCTTCCCGTACAACATGGGCTACAACCCCACGGGCCTGCTCGGCGCGCTGGCGTACTGGTCGGTCAAGGCCATACGCGAGCAGTACATGAAAAACCAGGGCCGCCCGCTGGTCCAGGCCTGAGGAGATACATGATGAAAAAACGCTATCTCCTCGCCGCTACCGCTCTCCTGATGGCCAACGCCGCGTGGGCCGCCGATCCTTCGGCCGACCCGCAGCTCATCCAGCGCGGCGAATACCTGTCGCGCGCCGGCGACTGCATGGCCTGCCACACGGTCAAGGACGGCAAGCCCTACGTCGGCGGCCTGGGCATCGCCTCGCCGCTGGGCACCATCTATTCGACCAACATCACGCCGGACAAGCACACCGGCATCGGCAACTACACGCTCGAAGACTTCGATCGCGCCCTGCGCCAGGGCATCGCCAAGGACGGCCACTCGCTGTACCCGGCCATGCCCTACACGTCCTTCGCCCGCGTATCGCCCGACGACGTGAAGGCGCTCTACGCCTACTTCATGCACGGCGTGGCGCCGGTCGACCAGCCCAACAAGGCCAACGGCATCACCTGGCCCCTGTCCATGCGCTGGCCCCTGAGTGTCTGGCGCAAGATGTTCGCTCCCGCGCCGGTGGATACGCCCGCGCCCGCCGCCGCGGACTCGGGCGACGCCGCGATGCTGCGCGGCAAGTACCTGGTCGAGGGGCTGGGCCACTGCAGCGCCTGCCACACGCCGCGCGGCGTCGCCTTGCAAGAGAAGGCGACCAGCGCCGCGGACGGCACGGACTTCCTGTCGGGCGGCACGGTCGACGGCTGGCTGGCCGGCAATCTGCGCAGCGACACGACCGACGGCCTGGGAACCTGGTCCAAGGCCGACCTGGTGGCCTTCCTCAAGACCGGCCGCAACGCGCACAGCGCCGCCTTCGGCGGCATGTCCGACGTGGTGGCGCAAAGCACCCAGTACATGAGCGATAGCGACTTGAACGCCATCGCCGCGTACTTGAAGAGCCTGCCGCCCAAGGACGCCTCCGCGACCAAGGTCGTGGCCTACAGCGACACGGTGGGCAAGGAACTGCTCTCGGGCCATGCCGCAAGCTTCCCCGGCGCCATGGACTTCCTGAACAACTGCGCCGCCTGCCACCGCGCGACGGGCAAGGGTTATGCCGAGACCTTCCCCACCCTCGCGCAGAACCCGGCGGTCAACTCGGCCGACCCGCAGTCGCTGATCCACATCATCCTCAAGGGCGCGCAGGTGCCCGCCACGAGCGCGGCGCCCACGAGCTACACCATGCCGGCTTTCGATTGGCGCCTGACCGATAAGGAAGTGGCCGACATCGCGACCTTCGTGCGCAGCAGCTGGGGCAACAATGCGCCCGACGTCAGCGCGAGCGACGTCGCCAAGGTGCGCAAAGACATAGGAGCCGCGGCAGCGCCTGTTCGTTGATCTTTTCCGCGGAGCAAGTCCGCGGCAATGAAGCAGCAGAGGAGTCATTTCCCTCTGCTGCTTTTTTTACAGCCGGCTACAGAAGAGACTGCTCGGTTTCACCTCGGGCACTGCGCCTCGCATACGATGCGGGCGCAGTATCGGCCTGGCATCTGAGCCCGGCCTAGGAGTGCATCATGAAACGAATCTTCTTGCTCACCGCAGGCGCAGGAATCTTGTGCTGGGCCAACCTGGCCGGCGCTGCGGACGTCAGCGTCGGCATCGGCATCGGCGTTCCCTTTATCGCGCCGCCTCCCGTGGTGTATGCCGCGCCCCCCGTCGTCTACGCCCCCGCCCCTGTGTACGAGGACGACGACTACTGGAAGCATCAGCGCGAATACCAGAAAGAGCAGCGCAAATACTGGCGGGAATACAACAGGCACTACTACGAGCACGGAGACGATGACGACGATTGACGTCCCCGCCTGCTCATAACGCCGCCTGGTAGATCGCCAGCGCGTCGGCCCGGTTGACCTCGCGCGGATTGTTCACCAACAGGCGGGTCTGCAGCATGCCGTCGTCGGCCAGCATGTCGAGGTCGCCGGCCTTCACGCCCACTTCCGACAGGCGCGAGGCGATGCCGGTCTGCGGCGACAGCTCCGCGCAATAGTCGATGAACGCCGCGCAGCGCTGCGCGCTGGTGCCCGTGCTGTCCGGCACGACGATGGCCGCGAGCTCGGCATACAGCTCGCGCGCAGCCTCTGCGTTAAAGCGCAGCACGTGCGGCAACACCAGCGAATTGGACAAGCCGTGCGGCACGTGGAAATGCCCGCCCAGGGGATACGCCAGCGCGTGCACTGCCGCCACCGGCGCATTGGCGAAGGCCTGGCCGGCCAGCATCGCGCCCAGCAGCATGGCCTCGCGCGCCTCGCGGTCGTGCGGATCGCGGCAGGCCCGCAGCAGATGCCTGGACAAGAGCGCCAGCGCCTGACGGGCCAGTCCATCGGATAGCGGATTCTTCTTGTGCGCGCTGGTGTAGGCCTCGATGGCGTGCACCATGGCGTCGATGCCGGTCGCGGCCGTCACCGGCGCGGGCAGGTCCAGCGTGAGCTCGGCATCCAGCACGGCCATGTCGGCATACAGATGCGGCGACACCACGCCCGCCTTGGTCGTCGCGCCCGTGGTCACGATGGAAACGCAGGTCACCTCCGACCCCGTGCCCGCCGTGGTCGGCACCTGCACCAGCGGCAGGCGCGGCCCGCGCACCTTGCCCAGGCCGTACATGTCTCCCAGCGGCTGATCGGACGTCGCCAGCACCGCGATGAGCTTGGCCACGTCCATGGACGAGCCGCCGCCCAGCCCCACCACGACCTCGACCCGCGCCTGGCGCGCGCGCTGCGCCGCTTCCAGCACCACGTGGTCGGGCGGATCGGCGATCACGTCGTCGATGAGCGTGACCTGCCAGCCCTGGGCCGCCAGGCTGTCGAGCGCAGGACGTATGAGGCCGGAAGTATTGAGAAAGCGATCGGTGACCACGCATACCCGCGCCAGCCCGGCATAGCGGGCGCGCAGCAGTTCGCCCATGCGGCGCGCCGCGCCGTAGGACATCATGATGTGCGGAACGGTCTGGAATTCGAAATCGCGCATGGCAGCCTCCTCTTTCTTGTAAGAGGCTAAGAATACTGCGGCGGCCCTTGCAAACCGCTTTTCGCAAGATTCAGAGGCTCGACAGCCAATGCCAAAGGCGCGGGCCGAGGATGAAGCCCCAGGCAAGCAGGCAATTGACGAGCGCGACCGTGACCGAGGCGCTGCCCAGGTCTTTCGCGCGCTTGGACAGCTCGTGGCGCTCGAGCGAAATGCGGTCGACCGCCGCCTCGATGCTGGAATTGACCAATTCGACGATCAGGACCAGCAGCACGACGCCGACGAGGACCGCGTGCTCGACCGGAGCGACCGGAACGAACAAGCCGATCGGCACCAGGATGGCCGCGAGCGTGAGTTCCTGGCGAAACGCGCTTTCCTCGCGAATTGCAATGTGAAAGCCGCTCAGCGAGTACTTGAGCGCATGCCAGGCGCGCGTGATTCCGCGATTTCCCTTGTACGGGTTAGGCGGCAGCGTAGAGTGTTCAGGCTTCTTCAAATGACGGCTTTCTCGGTATGCGCTCCGGCGGCCTTGGGCAGCGGCCGCAGATGCGAGGCGAACTGTTCGGACGCCGCGCGCCACGAGAACCGTTCGGCCCAGGCGCGCGCGGCCCTGCGCTCGATCTTAAGCGCATCCAGGCAGGCCTGGCGCAGATCCTCGTTCATCGCGCCGGCGCTGCCGCCGCCGAGCACGTCGACGGGCCCCGTGACCGGATAAGCCGCCACCGGCGTGCCGCAGGCGAGCGCCTCGAGCAGCACCAGGCCGAAGGTATCCGTCTTGCTCGGAAACACGAAGACGTCGGCCGCGGCATAGACCTTCGCCAGCTCCGCCTGCGACAGCACGCCCAGATAATTGGCATCGGGATACTGCGCCTTGAGCTTTTCCAGAATGGGGCCCGTGCCCGCGACCCATTTCGAGCCCGGCAGATCCAGTTCCAGGAAAGCCTCGACGTTCTTCTCGACCGCCACGCGGCCCACGTACAGGAAGATGGGGCGCGTCGTGTCGAGGACCTTGGATTCCATGGGGTGGAAGATGTCCAGGTCGACGCCGCGCGTCCACAGCACGACCTTGTCGAAGCCGAATTTCTCCAGATCCTGCTTGACCACGGGCGTCGGCGCCATCACGGCTTGCGAAGCGCCGTGAAACCAGTGCAGGAAGCGATAGGTCCAGGAAAGCGGAACGCCGAAGCGCGCCTGTACGTACTCCGGAAAGCGCGTGTGATAGGCCGTCGTGAAGGGCAGGCCGTGCTTGCGCGCGTAGCGGCGCGCGGCCAGCCCGAGCGGGCCTTCGGTGGCGATGTGCAGCGCGTCCGGAACGAAGGCGTCGATGCGCTTGCTCAGGCGCCGGTACGGCAGCAGAGAAAGCCGGATCTCCGGGTAGGTCGGGCACGGCAGCGTGCGGAACTCCAGCGGGCTAATGAGCTCGACCTCGTGCCCGAGCGCGCGCAACTCGCGCGAGGTGCTCTTGAGCGTGCGCACGACGCCGTTGACTTGCGGCTCCCATGCGTCGGTGACGATCATGATCTTCATCGGGGTTCCTCGTGGCTGCATAGAGCCGGTTCGTAGCTAGACTAGGGCTTCTGACTCGGGCTCGTGCGCGGGCGCCGATTTGGTGGAGTGCATCATGGTCCAGTAGACGATCTTGAGCTGGCCGTCGAAGGTCTCGACGAGCGCGGACAGGCTTTCCACCCAGTCGCCGTCGTTGCAATAGAGAATGCCGTCGATCTCGCGGATCTCGGCCTTGTGGATATGGCCGCACACCACGCCATCGCATTCGCGGCGGCGCGCCTCGGCGATCATCGCGTGCTCGAACGACGAGATGAAATTGACCGCGTTCTTGACCTGGTGCTTGAGGTACTGCGACAGCGACCAGTATTCGAAGCCGAACTTCGCGCGGATATGGTTGAACCAGCGATTCAGCGCGAGGATCATCGTGTAGGCCGTGTCCCCCAGATAAGCGAGCCACTTCGCGTGCTGGATCACGCCGTCGAACAGGTCGCCGTGCACGATCCACAGTCGCTTGCCCGCGAGCGTCGTATGGAAAGCCTCGTCGCGCACATGAATGTCGCCGAACGCGATGTCGTTGAATTGGCGTATGGCTTCGTCGTGGTTGCCCGGCACGTAGACCACGTTCGTGCCCTTGCGCGCCTTGCGCAGGATCTTCTGCACCACGTCGTTGTGCGCCTGCGGCCAATACCAGCCCTTCTTGAGCTGCCAGCCGTCGATGATGTCTCCGACCAGATACAGGTGTTCGGATTCGTTGTGCCGCAGAAAATCGAGCAGATATTTCGCCTGGCAGCCGGTCGACCCCAGATGGATGTCGGACAGCCAGATTGCGCGGTATCGATGGCTCGGTTCGGATGCGTTCTCGCCCATGCATGACTCGTGCCGTTTGAATTACCCGGCATTGCGCCATGCCGGCGTGACGGCACCGTGACAGTCATGAAAATTTTGTATTACCGCGCCGCCAGGCGCGGCGCTATCCAGCGCTCGCGCGCCACGTCGTAGATCCAGTTGTAGGCCATTGTGTAGGGCAGGATGAACAGCACCAGGCCCACCTCCACCATGAAGGCCTCGATCAGGGACATGCGCAGCATGAGGGCCGTCAAGGGTATGCACACGAGCGCGAGCCCGCCTTCGAAGCCGCTCGCGTGCAGCGCCCGCACCCAGACCGTACGCGCCACGCGCGACGCCGGCCACAGGCGGTCGAAGGCCGTGTTGTAGATCACGTTCCACAGCATCGCCGTGAGCGAGACGATCAGGGACAGCAGCCCCACCTGCGCCGTCGAGCGGTCCAGCAGCCAGGCCCCGAGCGGGGCGGAAAGCGCCAGCAGCAGCACTTCGAAGCCCACGGCGTGGAGGATGCGTTCGGTCAGGGATTTGCTTTGCAGTTGCATGATGCGCTCGGCGGGCGATGGATATCTCGCGATTTCGATGGGCTGATTTTGATCGATTTTTTGCGTATATTAAAAATAGAATCCATCGATTAAATTGATAATGATGCGCTACTCGCCGGAAGGATTGCAGGCTTTTGTCGAGGCGACCGCCCTGGGCTCGTTCTCGGCCGCCGCGCGCAAGCTGGGCAAGCGCCAATCGACCATCAGCATGGCGATCGCCAATCTCGAGGCCGACCTGGGGCTGCAGCTTTTCGACCGCCAGGCGCGCCAGCCGGTGCTGACGCAGGCCGGCCGCAAGGTGCTGGGATACGTGCAGGAAATCCTGGCCGCCAGCGAACGGCTGGACGCGCTGAGCATCCGCCTGGCCGACAACGTCGAGCCGCGGCTGACCGTCGTGCTTTCCGACGCCTATCAATTCAATCCCGACAACGCGATGCTGCGGGACTTCGAAGAGTGCTACCCGGACATCGAGCTCGAATGCATGGCCAGCGAAGCCGGCGACGTGCTGGACCTGCTGCAAAGCGGCCGCGCCCACCTGGGCATCGTGGTATCGCAATCGGCCTATCCGCCCGACATCGGCGTCGCACGTCTTCCCAAGCAGGCCGAGATGGGGCTGTACGTGGCCAGGAACCACCCGCTGGCGCGGCAAAAGAGCGTGACGCGCGCGCACCTGGCCGGCCATCGCCAGCTCTACCTCAATACCTACGTGGGCAGCACGCGCGCCCCGCAGGGCCGGGTCTGGTCGGCGCCGGACTATCTGATGCTGCTGGAAATGACGGGATACGGCTTCGGCTGGGCGGAGCTGCCCCGGGGCATGGTGGCCCAGGTCAGCCGCGGCAATCTGGCCGAGATCAAGCTGCG
>Ga0209455_1000629_pt1 | contig 21805 bp, 22 predicted proteins | sample AraplaCol_mCL_r2_FD_184275 | JGI IMG/M metagenome (GOLD analysis project Ga0209455, IMG submission 184275) | Arabidopsis root microbial communities from North Carolina, USA - plate scrape CL_Col_mCL_r2 (SPAdes) (version 2) | ecosystem: Host-associated > Plants > Roots > Endosphere | place: USA... | reverse complement strand
TGGACCGGCGGTGGTTTCACCGGCGGTGGCGGCGGCAGCTTCGGCGGCGGCGGCGCATCGGGGAGTTGGTGATGCATCTCAATCCAGATGATGGCGCGAAGGTCGCCGCGGCGATCAAAGCCGCCGAAGCCCGGACTGACGGCGAGATCAGCGCGATCGTCGCGGCCTCGTCCGACAATTATAATGACGTCGTTCTGCACTGGGCGTTGCTGTTCGCCTTGCTCCCGCTCGCGGTGAGCGCGGCATGGCCTGCGCTTCTGTTCTGGGGTGCCTCGCTCCTCTCGCCCTGGGATGACCCATCGCTGCGGCTGATTCTAACACTGGTTCTGGTCAAAATGATCGCCGTCTTCCTGATCGCGCGCTACCTGATCGGGATCCAGGCGATCCGCATGCGGCTCACGCCGGCGGCGACCAAGCATCGCCGCGTGCGCCGCCGCGCGCTGATGCTCTTCCGTACCGGCACCGAGCAGCGCACGCTCAGCACGACCGGCGCTCTCCTCTATCTCAGCCTTGCCGAGCGCCGCGCCGAGATTGTCGCCGATGCGGCGATCCATGCCAAGGCGCCGCAGGAGGAATGGGGCGCGGCGATGGCGGCGCTGGTTTCGGCGATGAAGGATAACCGTCCGGGCGACGGCATGGCGGCGGCGGTCGAGAGGATCGGCGCGGTGCTGGCCGAACATTTCCCGCGCACCGGCACCGATCCCAACGAACTGCCCGACAGGCTGATCCAGCTGTGAGCGAACCCCAACCCGGTGTCCCCGAGATCATGTGGCAGGGGAAATACATCACCGTCCGCCGTTGGGGCACCTGGGAATATGTCGGTCGCGCGCGCAGCATTCATGCGGCGGTGATCCTGGCTATGATCGAAGGCGACGTGCTGCTGGTCGAGCAATATCGCGTACCCCTGGGCGGGCCGTGCTTGGAACTGCCCGCTGGCCTGGTCGGCGACGAGACGTTCGGCGAGGCGATCGAAAGCGCGGCCACGCGCGAGCTGGAGGAGGAGACCGGCTATCGCGCCGGCCGGGTCGAGATCATCGGCCGCTTCGCCTCCTCGCCCGGCATGGTCTCCGAGACGTTCAGCCTGATCCGCGCGCACGATCTGACGAAGGTCGGCGAAGGCGGCGGCGCACCCGGCGAGAATATCACCGTCCACCGTGTGCCCTTGAGCCAGGTCAGCGCCTTCATCGCCGCCAAGCGCGCGCAGGGGATGTTCATGGATGTGAAGCTGCTGACGCTCTTGGGGACGGGGTTGCTGGATTGAGAGAGCGTACCAAATGGCTGTGACCGGTCAGGTCTCGTTAGCGGGCGAGACATTCAACATTGTCATAGCAATTTTGTCCGCCTCGATGGTCGTGCGTCGATTGAACGAGCGTCGCGCAGGCATAGCAGGCCTTCCGCTTTCGCGCGGTGGCAGCCCTCTGTGGCTTTGGATCGTTTTCCTCGCATGGGGCGGCGGTTCGCTAATATTGCTCCTCGTTATGGTAGCTCTCGGTAAGACGAGGCTGACGTTGTAGTTACCTCCCAATTTGGACAGCTTGCCGGATTGAGCGGCGGGGCGCGATATCGAGCTACGATGCAGTGATTGAGGCGCAGAGGTTGTAGTCGTGGGCGTCGGTGCGAGCTTCGAAATCGTTCAAAAGCGATCCGCCGATACCGCGTAACCCAGGTCCGTCATGCTGAACTTGTTTCAGCATCCATCGTGAGGCGAGCGCCTCGCCGCGAATTGGACCCTGAAACAAGTTCAGGGTGACGTGCTGTCTAGCCTAGCCGCAGCGCCAGTAACGCCACCAGCGCTTCGCAGCCGGCTTTGTCCTCCGCATCGAACCGCCCGACGTTCGGGCTATCGAGATCAAGCACGCCCAGCACTTCGCCATCGACGATGATCGGCACCACGATCTCCGATGCCGACGCCGCGTCGCAGGCGATATGTCCGGGGAAGGCGTGGACGTCCTCTACCAATTGTGTCTCGCGCGTTTCCGCCGCCGTGCCGCACACGCCCGATCCGAACGGGATGCGGATACAGGCGGCCTTGCCCTGGAACGGCCCGAGCACCAGCTCGCCGCCGACATTGCGGTAGAAGCCCGCCCAGTTGAGGTCGGGCAGATATTCCCACAGCAAGGCCGCGGCATTGGCCATGTTGGCGATCGCGTCGGGCTCGCCTGCGGTCAAGCCGTCGAGCGCGCTCAGCAGGTCCTTGTAGAGGTCAGGCTTGCTTCCAGCGGCGATGTCGAATTGATACACGTCAGGTTCCCGTCGGGGATGGAGGGGTCGTGAAGCCTGAAATATTGATCATCGGTGCCGGCCACAATGGCCTGACCTGCGCTTTCTATCTCGCCAAGGCTGGGATGAAGGTGCGCATGCTCGAACGGCGGCACATCGTCGGCGGCGCCGCGGTCACCGAGGAGTTCCATCCCGGCTTCCGCAACTCGACCGCGAGCTACACGGTCAGCCTGCTCCAGCCCAAGGTGATCGCGGACATGGGACTAGTGGAGCGCGGGCTCCGTATCCTCGATCGGCCTTATTCCAATTTCCTGCCGCAGGCGGACGGGCGTTATCTGCTCGTCGGCGGCGGTCTCGAAAAGACCCAGACGGAATTCGCCAAGTTCAGCCAGGCGGATGCCGCGGCGCTGCCGGCCTATTACGATATGCTGGAGGGCGTGGCGGACGTGCTGCGCGATCTGGCGCTGCAGATTCCGCCCAATGCGGCGGGCGGCCCGGCGGCATTGCTGGCGGCGGCGAAGCAGGGCGGCAAGCTGGCGAAGATGCCCCTGTCCCAGCAGCGCGACGTGCTCGATCTCTTCACCAAGTCGGCGCGCGATTTCCTGAACGCCTGGTTCGAGAGCGAGCCGGTCAAGGCGGCGTTCGGCTTCGATGCGGTGGTCGGCAATTTCGCCAGCCCCGACACGCCCGGCTCGGCCTACGTTCTGCTCCATCACGTCTTCGGCGAGGTGAACGGCAATAAGGGCGCCTGGGGCCATGCGGTCGGCGGCATGGGCGCGATCACGCAGGCGATGCGCGCGGCGTGCGAGGATCTCGGCGTCGAGATCCTGACCGAGGCGCCGGTGGCAAAACTGATCGTCGAACAAGGGCACGTGGCGGGTGTCCGTCTGGAAGACGGCAGCGAACATCGTGCGCCAATCGTCGCGGCGAACGTCGGCCCGAAATTGCTCTACAATCACCTGATCGAAGCGAAGGACTTCGACCCCGATTTCGCGCGGCGGGCGAAGGCGTTCAAGGTCGGCTCGGGCACGTTCCGCATGAATGTCGCGCTCAAGGAATTGCCGCGCTTCACCGCGAAGCCAGAGCCGGGCGATCATCTGAAGTCGGGCATCATCCTCGCCCCGACGCTCGATTATATGGACCAGGCCTTCACCGACGCGCGCGCGACCGGCATGTCGAAAGAGCCGATCGTCGAGATGCTGATTCCGTCTACCGTGGACGACAGTCTGGCGCCGGCAGGGCAGCACGTCGCCAGTCTGTTCTGTCAGCAATTCGCGCCCGAACTGCCCGATGGCCGTTCGTGGGATGATGAACGCGAAAAGGCCGCCGACCTGATTATCGCTACTGTCGAGAAATGGGCGCCGGGGTTCAAGAAGAGCGTGATCGCGCGCCAGATCCATTCGCCGCGCGATCTGGAGCGCAAGTTCGGCCTGATGGGCGGCGACATCATGCACGGCGCGATGTCGCTCGACCAGCTTTGGGCGTCGCGGCCGGTGCTCGGCAATGCCGCCTATCGCGGGCCGATCGAAGGGCTCTACATGTGCGGGGCGGGCACGCACCCCGGCGGCGGCGTTACCGGCGCGCCGGGGCACAATGCGGCCAAGGCGATCCTGGCGGACCGCTCCTGGCTCGGGCGCCTGTTCAGGCGGGGATAGCGGCCCCGTCCGTTCGGGCTGAGCCTGTCGAAGTCTTGTCCTTTTCCAAGAAAAGGCAGCCCTTCGACAAGCTCAGGGCGAACGGGGATTTACCCCCTTTTCTTATTCAGCCGGAACGGATTCGCGATCCTCGGCGGTCGCGTCCGTATCCGCCTCCTCTTCGCCCTCGATCCAGGCGAGCAGGTCCGGATTGATCACGTCGGCGTGCGTCGTGCACATGCCGTGCGGATAGCCCTCATAAGTCTTGAGCGTGCCGTGCTTGAGCAAGGTGATCCCGATCTCGGCGGAATCGGCGATCGGCACGACCTGGTCGTCGGTGCCGTGCATCAGCAGGACCGGGACATCGACCGATTTGAGATCCTCGGTGAAGTCGGTTTCGGAGAAGGCCTTCACGCATTCAGTATGCGCCTTGACGCTACCCATCATGCCCTGGCGCCACCAGTTGCGGATGATGCCGTCCGACACTTTAGCGCCGGGCCGGTTGAAGCCGTAGAAGGGGCCCGACGGCACATCGAGGAAGAATTGCGCGCGGTTGAACGCGGTCTGCTCGCGGAACTGGTCGAATACTTCCAGCGGCAGGCCGCCCGGATTCTTGTCCGACTTGAGCATCACCGGCGGCACCGCGCCGATCAGCACCGCCTTCGCTACGCGGCCCGGCTTGGCGCGCGCGACATAATGGATCACCTCGCCGCCGCCGGTCGAATGGCCGACATGGATCGCGCCCTGAAGGTCGAGATGGTCGGTAAGCGCCGCGACGTCGGCGGCATAGGTGTCCATCTCATTGCCTTCGTCGGTCTGGCTCGACCGGCCATGGCCGCGGCGATCATGCGCGATCACGCGATAGCCCTTGCCATGGAAATACATGAGCTGCGCGTCCCAATCGTCCGCGCTCAGCGGCCAGCCATGGTGGAACACGATCGGCGTCGCATCCTTGGGGCCCCAATCCTTGTAGAAGATCTCCGTACCGTCGGCGGTCGTGACGTAGGGCATGGCACTGCTCCCGAAAGGCGCATCATTGCGCGGGCGCAGCGATGTGCCTTTCGGGTGAGTCGGTTAAGTGCGAAGATCGCAACATTCGCGCGCGATCGATGCGCTTTCGCTAATCCGGATCAGGTCATTCGGGCCGGACGCCGCACCCTTCGGGAGAAAGCATCGGCTGGCCGGCAAGGAAGGCGCCCAGCCGCTCGACCAGAAGGTTGGTGCCGTGCTCGCGCGAGCCCTTGTCGTCATAGTCGAGATAGGTGCCCTGCTCGGTGTAGCGCATGCGCGTGCCGGTGCCTGCGGCGAACAATTCGACCGTGCCGATGCTGACCGAGATCATCTCGTCGCCGACATACATGTCATAGACGAACACGATCCGCTCGCCTTCGACGATATCGTGATAGGTCGAGCGGAAATCGCTCGATCGGCCGTCGCGCCATTCGCCGCGCACGCGCTCCTGCCCGCCGACGCGGAAATCCTGCTCGCGGATGACAACCGCCCAGCCGTCCCCGCCGGCGAACCATTGCGCGCGCAATTCGGGTTTCGACCATGCGTCGAACACGCTCGCGCGCGGAAAATCGTAGGTGCGTTCGATCGTGAAGCTGTCGTGCGCGGTGCGCGTCATTGTCCTTGCTCCTTCTGTTGCTTGAGCATCGCGCCGAGCTGGTCGAAGTGGCCTTCCCATTGCTGACGGCGCGAAGCCATCCATTGCTCGAGCGTGCGGAAGCCTTGCGGCTCGATATGGCAGAGCCGGGTGCGACCGACTTTCTCGGTCCGGATCAATCCGCTTTCCTCCAGCACGCGCAATTGCTGCACCACCCCCGGAAGCGAGATGGAAAGCGGCTCGGCCAGCGCGCCGGCCGGCCGCGGCCCGCGTCCCAGCAGGCTCAGGATTGCGCGCCGGGTGGGATCGCCCAGCGCGTCGAACATGGCCTCGATGCATGATTCGTTAAGCATGTACTTAAGTATCGCGGCGCGGTTCTGTGCGCAAGGAAAATTAAGTCGTCAGTTAAGTATCTCGGGTGGAGATCACTTTTTCACCTGATAGACCCGCACATAATCGACCAGCATCTGCTGCGGCAGAGCGGCATCGTCCATGCCCTTCGCCGCAGCCCAATTTCCGCCCATCGCCAGGTTGAGGATCAGGTAGAAAGGATGGTGGAACGGCCAGGCGCCTTCGCCGCCGGGTTGATTGTTGAGGACCTTCATGAAAGCGCGCCCGTCGACCCCGATCCGGATCGAGTCCGGAGTCCATTCGAGGTCGTAGGTGTGGAAGGCATCGCAATTTCCCGGCACCTTGAGTTCGGCGCCACGCTGCGTGCCCTTGGTGTGAACGAAGAGCGCGGTGTGGACCGTGCCGTGCACCACTTCAGGCTGCGATCCGACCTGTTCCATCACGTCGATCTCGCCGCCGTCGGGCCAGCCGTAATTGCCCTCGGGCATGAGCCAGATTGCCGGCCAGGTGCCGCGTGCGCAGGGCAATTTCGCGCGCAACGAATAATAGCCGTAAGTCCAGGACGCCTTGCCCTTGGTCCAGATCTTGCCGGAGGTGTAGGACTGGCCGCCATAATCGGGAAACTCGCGCGGATTGAGTTTCTCGTGACGCGCCTCGATCACCAACTGTCCGTTACCGACGCGGACATTCTCCGGCCGCTGCCCGTAATATTCGAGCTCGCCATTGTACCAGCCGCTCTTGTTGCGCGAATTGTCATAGCCCCACTTTGCGGGATCGAGGGTCGTGCCGTCGAACTCGTCCGACCAGACCAGCTTGGCGTCGGCGGGAAGCGGCATCGGCTCGTCCACGCTGTAATTGTTCGCGGTCAGCGCCTGGGCGGCAACGGCGGTCGGCAGCGCAAGCAAGGCTAGTGCGGTCAGGGCAGCGATCTTCAGGCGCATCAATTTCGTCCTCTCGCTTTTTCCGGGCCGCTCCGATTCCATTGTGCGCGGCGCTTTTCGGGCGCAGTCTTAGCGATAAATCGGGAGAGGCGAAGATGGATATGGCGCGGCGGCCCACAATCGGCCTCGGGGTGGTCGCGCTGCTCGCAGGGGGGATGCTGATCAACTATGTGGATCGCGGCAATCTCTCGACTGCGGCGCCGCTGATCAAGGACCAGCTCCACCTCTCCAATACGCAGACCGGAATCCTGCTCTCGGCATTTTTCTGGACATACACGCCCTTCCAGCCGGTCGCGGGCTGGCTGTCGGAGCGGATCAATCCCTATCGAACCCTGGCGATCGGCGTTGCGATCTGGTCCGCCGCGACCGCTTTGATCGGCATCGCCGGCGGCTTCATGAGCCTGTTCGTGCTGCGGCTCCTACTCGGTATGGGCGAGAGCGCGATCTTCCCCTGCAATGCCAAGATCCTCGCGCGCGATCTCGCGCCCGAGCGGCTCGGTAGCGCCAATGGCCTGATCGGGGTCGGCCAGGCGCTCGGGCCCGCGATCGGCACCTTCGCGGGCGGGATGCTGATGGCCAGCTATGGCTGGCGGCCGGTGTTCGTCTTGTTCGGTGTCATCTCGGGCGTATGGCTGGTGCCCTGGATCTTCGTCGCACGCCGCGCGTCGGCCCGCTGGCACAACGAAGCGAGCCTGCCGCCGCCATCCTTCCTGACGATCCTTGGAAAACGCGAATGCTGGGGCGCGAGCCTGGGGCATTTCGCCCACAATTACGCGCTCTATTTCCTGATCACCTGGCTACCGCTCTATCTGGTCAAGTCGCGCGGCTTTTCGATGCGCGAGATGTCGGAGCTGGGGGCGCTCCTCTACATTCTCTATGCGGTCAGCACGCAGGCCAGCGGGTTGATCTCCGATCGCTGGATGGCGCTCGGCGGCAGCAGCACGCGCGTGCGCAAGACGATCATCACGGTCGGCCATCTTGGCGTCGCCGTCTGCATGGCTGTGTGCGCATTGGGCGGGCCAACCGCGTCGGTGGTGGGGCTGGTCGCCTCGGGTATGTTCTTCGGGATGAACACCGCGACCATCTTCCCGATCGGCCAGATATTGGGCGGGCCGCATGTAGCGGGGAAGTGGATGGGCGTGCAGAATTGCCTCGGCAATCTCGCCGGCATCCTCGCGCCCATCGTCACGGGCTATGTGGTCGACGCGACGGGCAAGTTCGGCCTCGCTTTCGCGCTGGCTGCCGCGATCAGCCTGGTGGGTATCCTCGGCTGGACGGTGATCATACGCCAGGTCGAGACGGTGGACTGGTTCTGATCCATTGCGTGCCTTGTCATGACTTAGCCAAGTTTAGAGCAAAGGGGTGAAATAGAAGGATAATAACTTTTTCCGACTGTCCTCCATGCAGAAAAGTAACCGTATCGGTACCAGCGTAATATTAGAATTGATCTGGCGGAAGAATAAGTTACAATTCAAGCATCAGATTCGACTGGCGAGTCCCGGTTGTTGGTGGGGGATCTGGTGTCGCATTGGATGTTGCGTTTACTTGGCAGACCAAGCTTACGGCGCGCCGAATCCGGCCCGATTCCGCTCCCCAAATCCTGCATGCTGTTACTGGGGTTTCTCAGTACGCGTCCGGGACGGCAGGCCGGACGGCAGGCTGCCGCGGCCGCCTTGTGGCCCGACCAGAGCGATCAGTCGGCACGGCATTGCCTGGCAACAACCTTGTGGCGGCTTCGAGCGGGAATTGGCGCCGACCTGCCGCTCTACGCAACCGCCGAGACGCTTCGGCTCGACGAGGGGATATGGACCGACGTTGCGCTGTTTCAGGCGCGGGCGTTGCGCAGCGGCCCGGTTTCATCCCACGACGCGGAGAGTCTGCTAAGATTGCGTCGGACGGTTCGAAGCTATGGCGGCGACCTGCTCGAGGGCGACGACCATGAATGGCTCGGCTCCGAACGGGAGCGGCTACGCTGCTTGTTCCTCGACCGGCTCTACATGCTGTGCGAGGCCGAACTGGCCGCGGGCAATGCAGGAGCGGCTGTTGAGCTGGGGAGGCGGCTGTGCGCGATCGAGCCGTTACGCGAGGATGGTCACCGTCTGCTGATGGAGGCGCTGCTGCTCGGCGGCAATCGCGGGCTCGCGCTCAAACAATATGATCTGTGCGTGCGCGCGCTCGCGACAGAATTGGGGGTCGATCCGATGCCCGAGACGCGCGCGCTGGCCGAGCGTATCGCCGAACGCCGGATTCCGCGATCGTTCGCGCCGCACCCACCCTCGGCCCGCTCGGAAACGCTGGCCGCGATCCGATCCGCTTTGCTCGACATCATCGATCTGCTCGACGGTCTCCAAAATCCGATTCCGCAATCAATTCGAGACCGTGACGGAAAGGTGAATGGCGGGTGACGTTGCCAAGATAGGAGGACGGTAGACCGCTCCCGACTCGGAAAAAGCCCGCGGGCTCCGGGCCGTGCAATCAGGGAGAAGACGTCATGCCGACCAAGAACCTCAACGTCGAAATCTCGCGCAAGGTCGACGATCTGAAAGCGGTGCGTCTGCAGGGAAAATCGCTCGATCAGCTGACGCTGGCCGAGTTGGTTGCGATGCGCCCGGGCGGCGGCGGCGCCGAAGCGTCGGACAGCTACAGCATCAATGCCTTCACCGACAATGTGTCGGTCTCGACATCGTCGCTGGTCGAGCAGGTCGGTCAGATGGCCAAGGAACGCGCAATGCGCGAGGAAATCGACACGGTGCGTCTGCACGATATCCGCGGCAAGCTCGGCACGGTCGCCGGGACAGTGGCCGGAACGGTGTCCCGGGTCGGCGGCTGAACGCACGCATTGACGCTTTCGGCGGGGCGGACCGCGCCCCGCCGTCCTTTCCGCCGCAGGAGCCGCGCATGGGCATAGCCGACCCCTGCCTTGACCAAGGGCAGCTTGCTGAACTGCAGCGCGCCGGCGGCCGCCATATCGGCCTCAGCCTGACCGAGGCTTGTCCGCTGTCTTGCGCGCATTGCGCGGCGGCGGCGGTGCCAGCCGCGCGGCACCCTCAGGTCTGTCTTTCGCCGGATCTGATCAAGCGCTTCTGCGCGGACATGCCCGCGCTCGCGCGCCAGGGGGTCGAACGGATCAGTCTGACCGGAGGAGAGCCCGTGCTTGCGCTGGAGGCGGTGGCCGCGCTCTCCGCGGCGGCGCGCGCGGTGGGCATCCGGACGACACTGGTCACGGGGTTGCACTGGGCGGCCGGCGGCGGCGCGCGGGCGCGCGTGATCGGGCGGTTGCCTGACGTCGATTCCTGGCATCTCAGCTGGGACAAGTTTCACGCGCCGCAGGTCCGGTTCGAGAGCCTGGCCGCCGCGGCGCACGAGATCGCAGCCACCGGCGCGGACATATTGATCCGGGTTGCGGTATCCGATCCGCCGGATCAGTTCGATCGGACCGTGATCGAGCGGGTCGCAGACGAACTCGGCATGTATCCGATGACGGTCCAGTCGGTGCTGGCGGTCGGACGCGCGAGCCCGGCACCCGTCCGGGGCGCTCTCGGCGATGGGCCGGGCTGGCCCTGTCTGTCCACCGGGCCCTTGGTCATGCCCGACGGTTCGGCGCGGCCTTGCTGCGCGTCGATGATGGACCGGCCGAACCATCCCTTCGCCGCGCGCGCGGCTAACGAGGGCTTGCCCGCCTTGCACCGCGCCTGGCGCGAAGACCCTTTGCTGCTGATGATCCGCGCGATCGGTTTCCAGCCGTTGCTGCACGTGCTGGGCGAGGTCGCGCCGGGACACGATTTGTTGCGCGATACGCCCGTGCACCCCTGTGACCTCTGCCAACGGATGTTCGACGATCGCCAGGTCGCCGATCGCGTGGCGGCGCGCTTCCGCGAAGACGATCTGGCCCGCCTCGCGCGCGCCGCCGCCGAAACCGTCCTGGGCGAGACGATCCCTGTCGAGCCTGAAAAGGAGATGACGCATGTCTGATGCGATGCTGCTGGATCACGACGCGCCCGATCCGCGCACCGACATGACGCTCGGCGAGCTCGCGGATTTCCAGGCGATCGCCGCGCACCATGTCACCTTCAGCATGACGCTCGCTTGCCCGCTGCGCTGCGAGCATTGCATCGTGTCGGCTTCGCCCGATCTCGGCCATACGACGATGCCGCTGGCGATCGCCGAGCAATATGCGGCGCAGATGCCCGCGCTCGCTGCGCGCGGCATTCGCAGTCTGAGCTTCACCGGCGGCGAGCCCTTCCTCGCGCGGCGGCAGCTTGCCGTTCTGTCGGAAGCGGCGGCCGCGGTGGGGATGAATAGCGGCGTGGTGACCGCGGGCCATTGGGCCAAGCGGCGACGCGACGCCGACGTCCTGGTCGCCGCCTTCCCCGCCATCCGCAATTGGGACATTTCGCTCGATACGTTCCACCTCGATTGGCTTGCGCTGGAAACCGTGATCAACGCGATCGAGGCGGCGCGCGACGGCGGCCGCAAGGTGACGATCCGCTTCAGCTATGGCGATCCGCCCACCGATCGGGAGTTGGATCTGCTGGCAAGGGTCCGGGCGATACCGGGTGTCGAACTTGCCTGTCAGCGTGTCCGGTCCGAGGGACGGGCAGCCGAAATGAAGCTCGAGCCCGGCAACAAATATAATCCGTTCGTGAAGCCCTGCCTGACACAAGGGATGGTGGTGCGCTATGACGGTAGCGTGGCGCCCTGTTGCCTCAATCTCGTCGAGGCGCGCGAGCATCCTTTCCAGTTCGGCGACGCGCGGGCCCGGCCGCTGGCCGAAGTCCATGACGCCTTCCTGCGCCACCCCCTGCTGCAGCTGATCCGCACGCTCGGCTTCTCTGAATTGTGGGCGTGGTTGCAGGAGGAAGAAGGGTTGCGCGACGGCCTGCCGGAAACACCGCCTGACGATGCGTGCGACCTCTGCAGCCTGTTGATGCGCGACCGCAAGGTTGCTTCGCATCTGGCGGCGCGCGCGGCGGAGCCGGTCACCGAGGCCAAAGTGGCGATGCTGGCCAGCCGTTTGCTTGGCGAGCACGACATGGCGGCGGGGCTGGTGGATCGCTGGCGTGCGGACCCGGCGGTGCGGCCGGGCGGACTCACCGGTTACGAGGAGTATGTCGCAGCCGTCACGGAGAGTGCGCTATGAGCGGTATGCTGCCTTCCGCCTCTGTCGAGATCGCCTTGGTGTGCATGCCATGGGCAACCACGACGCGGCCCTCGATCGCGCTCGGCATCCTCGACCGGCTTTGTGGCGAAGCGGACGTCGCGAGTGCCTCGCTCTTCCCCAATCTCGACATCACCGCCCGGCTCGGTTTCGACGCGGCCCGGCCGATGTCCGACGAACGCGCGCTCTATGGCCTTGGCGAACATCTGTTCGCGGTCGACATGTTCGGCCGCGATGCGCTCGACAGCGACGATTTCATCGAAGCGATGTGCCGGCTCGATTTGCCGGCGCCCTTTTCGGACATGGCCTTCGTGCAGCGCCTGCGCGACGAGGTGGTACCCGCTTTCCTCGACGATACGATCGCGCGCATTCTCGCGCTCGACGCGCCCGTGGTCGGCTTCACCGCGACCTTCAATCAGGTCATGGCGAGCCTGGCGGCGGCGGCACGGATCAAGCGTGTGCGGCCGGAGACGCTGATCATCGCGGGTGGCGCCTGCTTTGATGGCGAGATGGGGCAGGAATATCATCGCGCGCTTCCCGATGTGCTGGATCATGTCTTCATGGGAGAGGCGGAAGAAAGCTTCCGCGAATTCCTGACACGCCGCAAAGCTGGCGTGTCGACCAGTGGAATAAAGGGTGTGACCTGGCATGACGGGGATCGGATCCAGCTCACGCCCGGGGGCGGGCTGGAGGACATGAACAGCAGCCCGATGCCCAATTACTTTCCCTATTTCGCCGAGGTGGAACGTGTCCGCGGCAATACCGGGGCGGTGCTGGAGATCGAGGCGCTGCCGTTCGAAGGCTCACGGGGTTGCTGGTGGGGGCAGAAGAACCATTGCCTCTTCTGTGGGATCAATGCCGACCTGCTGCGCTTTCGCGAGAAGAGCCCGGAACGTGTGCTCGACGAGATCATGGTGCTGTCGCACCTGCACGGTGTTGCCAAGCTGACCGCAACCGATTGGATCATCTCGCGCCGCTCGCGTATCGAGATATTCGAGGCGTTGCGCGACAGCGATTTCGATATCGAGATTTTCTACGAGACCCGCTCCGACCTCGACAAGTCGGAGGTCGCGCTGATGAAGGCGGCGGGCGCGCTACGCGTGCAGCCAGGAATAGAATCCTTCTCGACCCCTGTGCTCAAGTTGATGCGCAAGGGGACGACGGGGCTCAAGCAGGTCCGCTTCCTCAAATGGGCGCGCGAATATGGAGTGCGCCTATCCTACAATATCCTGTGCGGCTTTCCTGGCGACGAGCCCGATTGGTATCTGGAGATGGCCGGCCTGATCACGCAGATCCATCACCTCCAGCCGCCGAGCGGCAACGCCACGCCGATCGAGCTGCACCGGTTCAGTCCCCTGTTCGAACATCGCCAGAAATTCGGGATCGAGGCGCACGTGCTGCGTGCCGATTATCGCTTCAATTTTCCCGACGGCATGGTCGATCCGCTCAAGATCGGCTATTTCTTCGAATTCGAGACGAACACGATCTGCGATCCCGATTTGTACATGGATCGCGTCCGCGCGGCGATCCAGCCGTGGCTCGCGCATTGGGAGGCGCGCGCGCTGCCGCGCTGCGAATATCGGATCGGGCCGGGCTATGTTCTGGTCGAGGACCAACGCTTCGGAGGCGGGCAGACGCTGGCCTTGCGCGGTATCGCGCAGGATGCCTTCCTTCTGCTCGACGATATCATGACGCGCGAAAGCCTGGCGCAGGCACTGGCCTCGAAATATCCGGCCGAGGTTGCGTCCGGCATGCTCGATCTGGTCATCGACGATCTGCTCGAAAAGAAGCTGTTGCTGCAGGAAGGCAACCTGTTGCTTGGGCTGGCTGTAGGGAACCGGCCGCGCTCGACCGAAGAGATACGCGATTATGTGCTCGACGCGGCGGACGAGCCGCTCGCCGTCGCGGCCGAATGAGCGAGGCACGGTCTTTCCTCGCGCAGACCGGGCGCGGATCGCCCGCGGATCTCAGCCGTTTCCAGCGCCAGGCCTGGTCCAACCTTGTGTTCAGCGTCACGCGCCGATGTCCGCTCCAATGTGCGCATTGCATCACCTCGAGCGCGCCCGACCGTGCGTTGCCATTGCTCGATCCGGATGTCGCTTCGCGCTGGGCCGGCGAGATGGAGGACCTCGCCAGGTTGGGGCTGCGCCACGTCAGCTTCACCGGCGGTGAACCGACGCTGGCCCTGCCCCAGGTGGAGGCGATCGCACGCGCAGCGCATCGAGCTGGCATAGCGACATCGGTGGTATCGTCCGGATCATGGGGACGCAGCTCACGTCAGATCGAGCGGGTGATGGAAGCGTTGGGTAACGTCATCGATAGCTGGGACCTGGGCTACGACCGGTTCCACGCGGCCTTCTTACCGCTCGAAAACTTTGCGCAGGCGGCGAATGCGGCGGCCACGGTGAGCGGGTCGGTGTGCGTGCGGATCTGCGACGACCGAGGTGCGGAGACGCGAGCGATCGTCGCTCGCCTGTGGCAGCAACTCGATCCGGCGGTCTCGCTGCTCGTCCAGCCGGTCCATGCGCTGGGCCGGGGGCGCGATAAGCCCGCGTCGGCGGCGCGGGCCAGGCCCGAGACCATGCTCTGTCTTGCCACCGGACCGTTCGTGCGCGAGGACGGCACAGGCGGCCCTTGTTGTGCAGGTCTCGCTTATGACGCGCGCGGGCGCCATCCCTTCGATTTCGGCGATGCCGCGCGCGACGGGCTGGTCGCGGTCTGGCGGCGCTGGCGCGAGGACCAGCTCCTGCGCCTGTTCCGACTGGCGGGCCTGACGTTGCCGCTGGCGTGGCTGAAGGAGGAAGGACTTTCAGCGGAGAGCGCCGGCGACGGGCACGTCTGCGAGACTTGCGTCAAATTGTGGGACGCGGATGGGCGCGCGGCCACTATATTGCGCGAACGTTCGGCAGATCCCGCATTGGCGGCTAGGCTCGACGACCTCGAAACCACTCTGTTCGGCGGCCGGTGGGCCGAGACGGCGGAGCAGGCGCCGGCCTATGACCATGTCGCATGACCGCAACCGGCGATTCGACCGATCCGCAATGGCGCGCTTGCGACCGTGCTGATTTGCGCGCGCGGTTGCTGCAGGATCGTGCACCGGTTTCCGGGACACACCGTCAGCGCCTGGCCTGGGCCGTCGCGCGCCGCGATCTTCCGGAAATCCGGGCGATCGCACAGGATCCGGGCATGTTGCGCGACAACGCGGTGGACTGCGCGCGGTTGGCTGCTGCGCAAGCCGCGTTTGGAGTTTTGTCGGGATGGGACCGGCTTTCGACCGACTACCGGTTCTGCGGCGATGAATGGGCAACGCGCATCGCCGCCGCCGCGGAACTCGGTCGGGCCCCTTCTGTCCTTTCGGCGGGAAGCATAGCATTCGACCTCACGCATGGATTGCCGCTGGTAAAGGCGCGGGTGAATGATCGCGCCGAAGGCTGGTTTGTGATCGACAGCGGAGCCCCGCATGCCTTGCTCGCGGAGGCGTGGGTACAGCGTAACGGCTTGGCTCTGGTGTCCGGCATAGCGCATCATGTCGAGGACGGTTCGGGCAACCAGATCGATGCCGTCACCACGCGGGTGGGTTCGGTTGCGCTCGGGGCCGTCGCCCGCGACGTGCCCGCGATCGTCGCCGCGCTGCCGCCCGGGCTGGAGGTGGCGGGAATCCTCTCCCCGCTCGATTTGTTTCCGGAGCACGCGATCGCATTCGATTTCGCGCAAGGCAGGCTGACCGTATCCGGCGGCCTGGTTGCGGAGCGATACGCGGTCCCCCTCTTCTGGGAGGCGGGTGTTCCGTTGTTACCGGCACGCGCGATGGGCCGCCCGGCTTTCCTCATGCTGGATACGGGGGCGGGCGGCGAGATCCTGTGCGAGGATTTCGCGCGCACGGTCGATCTGGTTGCGTCGGCGCGGGCGACGACGAACAGCGCGGCCGGGGAAATTCCGATCGGGCTCGCCGACGATGTGGCCTTCGCAGTCGGCGACAGCCCCGAGGAGCTGTTGCCGATCGCGATCAAGCCTTGCCGCTCAAGCGGGCCTGACGTGAACTATATCGGCCAGGATGGATTGCTCGGGATGGGCTGGATGCGCGGCCGCCGCCTGTTGGTGAGCGCGAATCGTCGAGGCCTTTCGTTCAGCGATCGCGAGCTCCAATAAGAAGGGGCCCGCAGCGCTGGCCGCGGACCCCCTTTTCGTCCGATCCGACAGGATCAGCTCGAATAGTACATGTCGAACTCGACCGGGCTCGGGGTCATCTCCCAACGGGCGACTTCCGGCCACTTGAGCTCGAGATAGGCCTCGATCTGGTCTTCCGAGAAGACGCCGCCCTTGGTGAGGAAGGCGTGATCGGCCTGGAGCGCATTGAGCGCCTCGCGGAGCGAGCCGCACACGGTCGGGACGAGCGACAGCTCTTCCGGCGGCAGGTCATAGAGGTTCTTGTCCATCGCCTCGCCGGGATGGATCTTGTTCTCGATGCCGTCGAGGCCCGCCATCAGCAGCGCCGAATAAGCGAGGTACGGATTGGCCATCGCGTCGGGGAAGCGGAACTCGACGCGCTTCGCCTTGGCGCCCGCGCCGTACGGGATACGGCAGGAGGCCGAGCGGTTGCGCGATGAATAGGCCAGCAGCACCGGCGCCTCATAGCCCGGCACCAGGCGCTTGTAGCTGTTGGTGGTCGGGTTGGTGAAGGCATTCAGCGCCTTGGCATGCTTGATCACGCCGCCGATGAAATAGAGGCACATGTCGGAGAGGCCGGCGTAGCCGTTGCCCGCGAAGAGCGGCGTGCCCTTGTCCCAGATCGACATATGGGTGTGCATGCCCGAGCCGTTATCCTTGGCGATCGGCTTCGGCATGAAGGTCACGGTCTTGCCGTAGGCCTGTGCCACCTGCCAGCAGACATACTTGTAGATCTGCATGCGGTCGGCGGTGGTGACGAGCGTGCCGAAGGTCAGGCCGAGCTCATGTTGGGCAGCCGCCACCTCGTGGTGGTGCTTATCGCAGGGCAGGCCCATTTCGAGCATGGTCGAAACCATCTCGGCACGAATGTCGACCGCGCTGTCGACCGGGGCGACCGGGAAGTAGCCGCCCTTGGCGCGGGGGCGGTGGGCGAGATTACCCTGCTCATAATCCTTGCCGGTGTTGGTCGGCAGCTCGACGTCGTCGATCTTGTAGTAGGATTCGTTGTAGGTGTTATCGAACACCACGTTGTCGAACATGAAGAATTCGGCTTCCGGGCCGACATAGACAGTGTCGCCGATCCCGGTCGATTTTAGGAAAGCCTCGGCGCGCTTCGCGGTCGAACGCGGGTCGCGGGCATAAAGGTCGCCGGTCGAAGGCTCGACGATGTCGCACACCAGGATCAGCATCGGGGTAGCCGAGAAGGGATCGACCCACACCGCGTCCAGATCCGGCTTCAGGATCATGTCGGATTCGTTGATCGCCTTCCAGCCTTCGATCGACGAACCGTCGAACATGAAGCCGTCGGTCAGTTCGTCCTCGCCGACGACGCCCGAAACCATGGTCAGATGCTGCCACTTGCCCTTGGGATCGGTGAAGCGAAGATCGACCCACTCGATCTCCTTCTCCTTGATCATCTTCAGAACGTCGGACGCCTTGTTCGCCATTAGAAAGCCCTTCCCCGTGAAACTGATGCGGCGCGCGGCCGCCCTTGAGTTGGTAACATTGCCCGTGCGGATCAGACCGCGTCGGCGTCTCTCTCCCCGGTCCGGATACGGACCGCAGTGTCGATGGTGGTGACGAAGATTTTCCCGTCGCCGATCCGGCCCGTCTGGGCCGCATTCTGGATTGCCTCGACCACCCGCTCGGCAAGGGGGTCGTCGACGACGACCTCCAGTTTCACCTTGGGCAGGAAGTCGACGACATATTCGGCGCCGCGATACAGCTCGGTGTGGCCCTTCTGACGGCCGAAGCCACGGGCTTCGGTAACAGTGATGCCGGACACGCCCACATCGTGCAGCGCTTCCTTCACCTCATCGAGCTTGAACGGCTTGATGATGGCCTCGATCTTCTTCACGCAACCAGCTCCCCGTTCGGTGGCTATTGCTTTCAATAAGCGTGCCATCCGCGCCCACGCAAGGCGGCGGACCGATTCTTTGCTGCGGTCGCGAAACTCTGCCCGCAAATGCAGCAAACGGGCGGGCAGTTGCCGCTTTTTTTGGCAATTTTTAGGGCAAGATTCTCGCTCGCGCGGCGCGAACGCCGGCGACTCGGGGCGGCTCTATTTTTGCGTAACGACCAGTTCGATCCGGCGGTTCCGGGCCTTGCCCGCGTCGGTCCGGTTGTCGGCGATCGGATCGCTCATACCGTGTCCGATCACGCTGATCCGGCGTGGCAAAATCCCGCTATGGACCAGCAATTGTGCCATCCGATCGACGCGCGCCTGCGACAATTTGAGATTCTGCGCGGGCGTGCCGACATTGTCGGTATGGCCGATCAGCCGGATTTCGCTGTGCGGGTAAGCGCGCAGGATTTGCGCGACCGCGTACATGGTGCGGACGGTGACCTCGTTGGGCTTGGTCTGCCACGGCTCGAACTCGGCGCCGGGGAAGCGGAAAGTGCGCGGCGCGGGATCCTTGGAGGAGAGAAAGGCGGCGAGCTGGTCCTCGGTCGATCCGCGCTCGACGAAGATCGCGCTGTCGGGCAGCTGGATCAGGTGCGCAGTCGGCGACGGCTTGGGCAGCGCCGGCTTCTGTGGAAGTGGAAGATTGCGGCCTTGGCCTTGCCGTCGGACGCGATCGGCTTGTCACAGGATGCCGTCAGCAAAAGCGTAGCGCACGCCGCCGTCCGCAGAAGATGCCCCGTTCCGCCCATCGTCTTCCCCGAAACGAACCAGACCGGCGCAGCATATGGGCAGTTGGCGTCCGGGTGCAATGGGCGGTCACGATGCCGCTATGAACGACATCCGGCCCTAGCGGCGCGCGGCGCTTTGCGCTTTACACCAGCAATACAGCCCATCAGCCTGGGCGATCCATTTTTACGGGGCACAATATGACCGACCTTAACCGCCGCGAAGCCATGGTTTCGGCTGCCATGCTCGGCACGCTCGCGCTGGCGAGCGGTGCCGCTTCGGCCGCCGACGCGGGCGCCAGCGCCGCCGCCTGGGATTTGACCGATCTCTACCCGACCGATGCCGCGTGGGAGACGGAGCGTGCCGCGGTCGCCGTACGCCTGCCCGAAATTGCCGGATTCAAGGGCAAGCTCGGCCAAGGCGCGGGCACGTTGCGACAGGTGCTGCAGCTCCAGTCCGATCTCGGCCTCAAGGTCTCGCGTCTCTATACTTATGCCAGCCTGAAGGCGGACGAGGACCTGCGGGTCGCGCCCAATCAGGAGCGGCGCCAGAAAGCGACCGACCTTTATACCGCGTATGGCGAGGCGGGCTCGTGGATGAACCCCGAACTGCTCGCGTTGGGCCAGGCCAAGATCGAATCCTACCTCGCGAGCGACCCCGGCCTCGCCAAGTTCCGCTTCGGTATCGAGGATACGCTGCGTCAGGCGCCGCACACGCTCTCGCCCGAGGGCGAGGCGATCATGGCCGCCTCCGGATCGGCCGCGCAGGGCCCGACCGACATCCGCAACCAGCTTGCCGCCTCCGACATTCCGCGGCCCGAAGTGACCTTGTCGGACGGCACCAAGGCCCGGCTCGACGACCAGGGCTATACGCTCCACCGCAACGCGCCCAACCGCGCCGACCGCAAGACGGTCTTCGACGCCTTCTTCAAAAGCTACAAGCAGTTCGAAAGCTCGCTCGGCGCGTCGCTCAATGCACAAACGCAGGGCGAGATGTTCAATGCGCGCGTGCGCCACTACGGCACCGCGCTCGAGGCGCAACTCGCGTCGGCCAATCTGCCCGAAGGCGTCTACCGCTCGCTGATCGCGGAGACCAATGCCGGCCTGCCCGTGCTGCACCGCTATTTCGCGCTGCGCCAGAAGATGCTGAACCTGCCCGACATCGGCTATTGGGATATCTATCCGCCGCTGGTGAAGCTCGACCGTACCTTCTCCTTGGACGAGATGCGCACGCTCACGATCCAGGCGATCAAGCCGCTCGGTCCGGACTATGTGAAGCAGTTCGCCGACGTTTCGACCCGCAAGTGGATGGATCCGCGCCCACGCCAGGGAAAGCAGGGCGGCGCATATATGAACGGTTCGGCCTATGACGTGCATCCCTATCTGCTGCTGAACCTCAGCGACAAATATGACGGGCTGACCACCTACGCGCACGAATGGGGCCATGCGATGCACACGCTGACCGCCAACAAGGCGCAGCCGTTCGAGACCGCAGGCTATCCAACCTTCACCGCGGAAATTGCCTCGACCTGCCACGAGGTGCTGCTTGCCAACATGATGATCGGGTTGGCCAAGACCAAGGAAGAGAAGCTCTTCTATCTCGGCCAGCTGATGGAGAATTATCGCGGCACTTTCTTCCGCCAGGCGATGTTCGCCGAATTCCAGCTCGCGATCCACGATATGGCCGAGAAGGGCGACGCGCTTTCGGGCGAGAAGATGACCGCCGTCTACGGCGATCTGCTGCGCAAATATCACGGGCCGAAGATGATGATCGACCCGGTCTACAACATCGAATGGGCCTATATCCCGCACTTCTACATGGGCTTCTACGTCTTCCAGTATGCGACCTCGATCACGGCCGCGAACTACTTCGCCGACAAGCTGATGCACGGCACACCCAAGGATCGCGACAATTACCTGTCGGTGCTGCGCGCGGGCGGATCGGATTACGGTTACAACATCCTCAGGAAGGCCGGGCTCGATATGGCGACGGCGACGCCGTACCAGACGATCGTGCAAAGCTTCTCGAACGTGCTCGATCAGGCTGAGAAACTGCTCGCCTGACCGGAGTCTGTCGGAACGGCTGATCCCGCTCCCGGGTTGAATCGTACAGATTCCAGCCCGGGAGCACAGTCATGCCCAAAGCCCTCATCATTGCCACCAACGGTTTCGAACAGGACGAACTCTTCAAGCCGCGTCAGGCATTGCTCGACGCGGGCGTCGAGGTGACCCTGGCCTCACTCGCGCGCGATCCGATCCAGGGTGAGAAAGGCGGCGAGAAGGGGGAAAGCATTACCCCCGACGCCCTGGTGAACGAGGTCAGCGCGGACGATTTCGACGCGCTGGTTATCCCCGGCGGCGTCGCCAATCCCGACAAGATGCGCACCGATCCCAATGCGGTGAAGCTTGTGCGCGATTTCCTGTTCGCCAAGAAACCGGTTGCGGCGATCTGCCATGGCCCGTGGTTGCTGGCCGAGGCCGAGGCGATCGATGGCCGCACGGTGACGTCGTGGCCCTCGATCCGCACCGACCTGCGCCATGCGGGCGCGACCGTGGTCGACAAGGAGGTGGTGGTCGACGACAACCTCATCACCAGCCGCAAGCCCGACGATATCCCCGCGTTCAATCGCGAATTGCTGGCTCAACTTGGAGCCGAGGCGAAAGCCGACGCTTAATCCTCCCCGGAACGGGGAGGGGGACCATGCGCAGCATGGTGGAGGGGCGTTGCAACACGCGGTGCGCTTTCCGCCGTGCCCCCTCCACCACACCGCTTCGCGTCGCGGTCCCCCTCCCCCTCCCCCTCCGGGGGAGGATCAGACTACCCCGTTCGCCTTGAAGTGGGCGAGCATCCGCGCCCAGCCGTCCTTGGCGTCTATTTCGTTGTAGGACGACCGGTAATCCGCGTGGAAGCCATGGCCTGCGTCGGGATAAACGTGGATCGACGAGCCTTTCTTGCCGGCTTTCTCCAGCGCGGCGGCCATCGCGTCGCGCTGGTCCGCACCGATACCCTGATCCTGGCCGCCATAGAGACCAAGCACCGGCGCGTGCAATTCGCCCGCGCGCGCGGCCAGTTTCTCGACATGCCCGTACCAGGCGA